>Ga0209233_1000087_pt1 | contig 325225 bp, 320 predicted proteins | sample AraplaCL_Cvi_mCL_FD_184269 | JGI IMG/M metagenome (GOLD analysis project Ga0209233, IMG submission 184269) | Arabidopsis root microbial communities from the University of North Carolina, USA - plate scrape CL_Cvi_mCL (SPAdes) (version 2) | ecosystem: Host-associated > Plants > Roots >... | reverse complement strand
CATCAAGAGCCTTCTTCTCGGCTCAGCTGCGGCTCTGGTCGCAGTTTCCGGTGCTCGCGCCGCCGACGCGGTGACCGTCGCCGAGCCGGAACCGGCCGAATACGTCAAGATCTGCGACGTCTACGGCGCTGGCTACTTCTACATCCCGGGCACCGAGACCTGCCTGCGCGTCGGCGGCTATGTCCGCTATGACGCCTCCGCTGGTCAGGCTGGTTCGTTCACGGGTCGCGGCTCTGAAGACGTCATGAACGGCGATTCGCAGCGTTCTTGGCACAAGAATGCACGCTTCGCGCTGAAGACCTGGACCGGCCAGGAGACCGAGCTCGGCACGTTGAAGACCTATACCGAGACCCGTTTCGACTTCAACGACGGCGCCACGGACGTCAATTCCCACTTCGCTTGGGTTCAGCTCGGTGGCCTGCGCATCGGCGCCGACGAATCGGCTTTCGACACGTTCATCGGCTACGCTGGCAACGTCATCAACGACACGATCGTTCCTTACGGCGGTTTCGACACCAACCTGATCAGCTACACCTTCGACGCTGGCAACGGCTTCTCGGCCTTGGTCTCGTTTGAAGAGGGTAACTCTTACGGTGGCTACCACTTCGCCGACCGCACGATTCGTACCCTTGATGGCGCCCGGCCTGATGTGGGCAGCGAGCTCATCGACAGCTACATGCCGCACGTCGTCGGTGGCGTGAAGTACACGCAGGGCTGGGGCGCTATTACCGGCGTCGTCGCCTACAACAGCAACTGGGAAGAGTGGGCTGGCAAGGTTCGCTTGGATGTGAACGTCAACGAGGCCTTCTCCCTGTTCGCCATGGGCGGCTACGGTACGGACAAGAACTCCGACCGCAACTTCTACAAGCCGTGGGGCGGTAACTGGGCTGTGTGGGGCGGTGGCACCTACAAGTTCAACGAGAAGACCGCGTTCAACCTTCAGGTCTCGTATGACCAGAAGAAGGAATTCGGTCTCGCGGCGAACGTCGCCTACACGATCGTTCCCGGCTTCTCGGTCATCACCGAACTTGACTGGGCTCACAACGACCACGTCAACAACGGCTACAACTGGACCGAAATCGCTGACGGCAAGAAGAACGCCGTCGGTGGCTTCGTCCGCTTCCAGCGCGACTTCTAAGGGCTGGATCCCTACAGGTGAAATCCGGCCCGGGCGCTTCAATGCCCGGGCCGTTTTTGTTCTCGCGGTTGTTGCAATTCAACGAAAGGATGGGGGTGAAATGGTAAGCTGATGATCCCGTAGGACGGTTCCGTGGGATTCGCCTTCTGGCGGATGGAATCACAACTGCGTGATCAAAACTCTTGAAAGGATGCTCCCAAGCGGTTAGGGCTGGTCCCTTAACCACAGGGGGTGTGGCTAGAAATGTCGAACGAAGCGGTTCAAGAGGCCGAGGCCTCCGGTCATTTTACGTTCTTTTCTTCTCAGAATTCGAAGTTTAACTACACATATAACAAGATTAGAGAAGTAAAATCGTATAGGGTCGGCGATCTTTTTAAAGCTTATCGAGATATACTCTGGGATGATGGGCGACATAAATACAATGTCAGCTCTTTCATCGGTGAAATTGACGAGATCCTGCTCGGAGAGCGTTTCAGCACCTTTGACCAGAACACCCTGGACAATCTTATCGGTACATTGCGCCAGCGCGGCAACAGCAACGCAACCATCAATCGCAAGATGGCTGCCCTCAGCAAATTGCTGCGTAAGGCTCATAAGATGGGAGATATCCACAGCCTGCCCGAGTTCCGCCGCCAGAAGGAGCGGGCGGGACGGATTCGTTTCCTGGAAAGGGACGAAGAAGCGAGGCTGTTCGCGGCGATCAGGAGCCGTAGCGAGGATGCCTACAGGCTTTCCGTCTTCCTGGTTGATACAGGCTGCCGTCTCGGCGAGGCGATCGGCCTGATCTGGAACGACATTCAGGAGCACCGTGTCTCCTTCTGGATCACCAAATCCGGCCGCAGCCGCACCATTCCGATGACCGAACGCGTCAAGGAAGTGATCAAGCTGCCGCCGAACACGGAAGGGCGCCGCCCGAAAGGTCCGTTCACCAAGCTCACCCAGGCGCAGTATCGCGCCATCTGGAACGAGGCGAAGACGGAGGTCGGTCTTGGCGCCGACGAGCAGGTGGTGCCGCACATCCTGCGTCACACCTGCGCCTCGCGCCTCGTCCAGGGCGGCATCGACATAAGGCGCGTCCAGATGTGGCTGGGCCACCAGACGCTGTCCATGACCATGCGCTACGCTCATCTCGCCACCAACGATCTCGATGGCTGCGTCGTCGTTCTCGAGAAGCCGCGCGGCGATGAAACGTCGGCGCGCTCAGCGGAAGATTCTGTGTTTGCTTCGCCTCTGACCACGCCGACCTCTATGCCGTCGTCTCGGAAAACGAGAGGGTCGGAACCGGCCAAGGCGCTGCGCAAGCGCTCGAGGGGCAAATAGGCCGGGCGGGCCGGCCTTGTTGGCAAGCGCAAATCTGTATTTAAGGGTAAAGCCCGGGGCTGATATAGTCTCGGGCTTTACTTCATCCTGACTTGATCCATGTCGCCCAGCAGTGCGCGGCGGTTCCGTGGCAACGACATGCGCCTAAAGCGCACCGCCCTGGATCCATTTCGGCGACGCGCTTTAAGAATCAGCCAAATCAAGGAATACGGCAATTCGCTCCGGCAAATCGCCGGTTTCAAGGAAGGGCGCATGGCCCTGGCCTTCGACAGTGATCGACTTCATGCCGGGATGACGATTGCGCATCTCATTGAGTGTCGCCACGGACAGCAGCTTCGAATTCGCGCCGCGAATGGCGAGCAGCGCAAAGGCGGCGAGCGCGTCGAACTGCGGCCACAGGTCCGGCAGCGGTTTGCTGAAATCGATGCTGGCCAGTGTGTCGACCAGGCCCGGATCGAAATCCGGAACCAGCCCGGCTTCGGTTTCGCGGCAGATCGCACCCACCATGCGCGCCCAGTCCGTGTCGGTGAGGCTTGGGAAATCGGCGCCATGCGCGCGTCGTTGCGCCGCCACCGCCTCGTGGAATGTCCTCGGTTTCGGCGTCCGGTCGAGATAGGAGCGGATGTGCGCCAGACCTTCCGCCTCGATCACCGGGCCGATGTCGTTGAGGACGATGGCCTTCAGCACCGCCGGCTTCAATGCGCCGAGCACATGGATGATCAGCCCGCCGCGCGAGGTGCCGATGAAGGCGGCCTGTTCGATGCCAAGCGCCGACAGACCGGCGAGCACGTCGCCGGCTTCCACGCCGACATTGTAATGGCCGATATCGGGATCGTGGTCGGACTGTCCGCGCCCGCGATAGTCGAAGGCCACGACCTTGCGCGGCCTCTTCGCCCTGGCGGAGAGGTAAAGCGCTAGGTCGTGAAAGTCCCGGGCATTGCGCGTCAGGCCTGGCAGGCAGATCACCGGCAGGTCGGCATTCGCCGCACCGTAAATCCGGGCGTGGAGCTTTAGCCCATCCGTTGCCGCGTAAAAGAAGTCGGAGAAACCTTCGCTCGCCATCGCATGCGATTCCTGCTGGATTCCATGCGACAGCTACAGGCGCGGGCGGGTGCCGTCAAACCGGTACGGGTTGCGGAAATCGTCGAAATGCCGGCGGCACGAAGCGCGGCGCGCGGGATCGCCAGCCTCTGCTTCATGGCCCTCCTGGACGATCAGCTTCGCCCGTTCACCAAGTCCCCGACGATGTCGTACTTGCCTGAAATACGCATCTTGTAGACCTCGTAATTCTCCATCACGCGCTGCACGTAACTTCTTGTTTCCGTGTAGGGAATCCGCTCAATCCAGTCGACCACCTCATCGACCTGCTTGCCGCGCGGGTCGCCGTATTTCGCCACCCACTGGGCGGCGCGGTTGGGGCCGGCATTGTAGCCGGCGAAGGTCAGCACATAGGAACCGCCGAAACGGTCGAGCTGCTCGCCGAGGAAGGCCGAGCCGAGCGTCGCGTTATAGCCGGCGTCCGTCGTCAGCCGCGCCTGCGAGAAGGTCATGCCAGCCTTCTTCGCCAACTGCCTGGCGGTGTCCGGCATCAACTGCAGCAGGCCGCGCGCGCCGGCGCTGGAAATGGCGCCGACATTGAACTCGCTTTCCTGGCGGGCAATGGCGTAGGCAAGCGCCTTGCCGGATCCGGAAATGTTGGCCGAATCGGGGATGACGCCGAGCGGATGCGACAGCGCCCCGACATCGATGCCGCGCTGGGCGGCGATCTTGCCGACTTTCAGCGCCATGAAATGGTTGCCTTCCTTTTCGGCGAGCACCGCAAGCAGCGCCAATTCGCCCGGGCTGGTCAGCTGCCCGGCAAGGTCGCGGTAGAGCGTTTCGGCATAGCGGTCATAGCCCGCTTCCTGCAGTCGCTTGATCGCGTTGACCGCCTCGCGCCCGTCAAAGCTTTGGCGATCCGCCGCACTCGGCTTCGGATAGGCGATGTTGAGAGTTCTGAGCCCCACGCGCTCGCCCGCGAGCTGGCCGTAGAAGGTCGTGCCATAGCTGGCCGCGCGCGTGAAATAGTCCTTGGCGCTGCCCGGGCCGCCGACTTCCGCGGCGCGGCCGAGCCAGTAATAGGCGCGCGACAGCGACACCGGTCCCTGGGCGAATTCGGTGATGCGCTTGAAGTGGCTGGCCGCGGTTGCCGGATCGTTGAGGCCGCGCAACGCGTACCAGCCTGCATGGAATTCCGCCTCGGCGGCGTTCAGCGGGCTTTCGGCGGCGTGCATGGAAACGATCTTGTAGGCGGTCTTCATGTCGCCCTGGTCGACCAGCTCGCGCGAAAGCACGCGGCGTTCGACCCACCAGGCATCGGGGTCCACCAGCGAATCGCGATCGGTCGGCGCTTTCATGACGACAGCCGCGGCTTCGGCGAATTTCTGCTGCTTGCGCAGATATTCCGCCTCGGCGAAGAAATAGCCGGCCGAGCGCTGCGCCGCCGGCACCGCCTTCAACAGCTTGGCTGCGTTCTTGTCGCCCTTGTCGGCCGCCGCCCAGGCATCCGCCAGCGGCTGTGCGCCCGCGAGGCCGGCGACGCGCAGCGCCGAGGACGGCCGGTCGGCATAGAACATGCGCTCCATACGGTAGCGATGGTCGGCCATCGGAATCAGCGTACCGAATTCCTTGATGACGGTCGCCTCGTCCTTGGCTTCCAGTTTCTCCGTGCGCCAGAAGGGCACCAGCACGGATCGCGCCGCCGAGGTGTTGCCAAGCGCCACCTGCGAGCGGGCAAGGATGATCACGCCCTCCGGCGTCAGTGGCTGGCTGCGGCCGAAGGCCTGCACGACGACTTGCGGCGGCGGGTTCTCGCGGTAGAGCGCGCGCTCGCTGTTCCTGCGCAGCGCGATCGTGCCCGGCCATCCGGGCAGCATCTTGGCTGCGTCGGCAATTTCGCCGCTCGGCACCTTGTCGCCGCCGTAGAGTGCGATCGCCCAGGCAAGGATGTGCCGGTCGAGCGAGGTGGCGGGCAGCGTGTCGCGGGCGTTGCGCGCGCCGGCGATGTTGTTGGCGGCGAGCGCATCGAGACCGCTCTTCAACTGGGCAATGCTGTCCGGCGCGGGGGAGGGCTGTGTCTGGCCGGGGGCCTGCGGCGAGTCAGGCGCCGGGATCGAAGCCGTTGCGCGCACGTCGACGCTGCCGCCGATCGCCATGGTAGGCGTCAGCGCGGCGATCGCGCCCAGAAGCGCGAAGACATGGGGCCGCTTCGTCGGCATGTTCAATCCTAGCACATCGTCAGCGGGTATGGGCCTTGAAAGCCTAAACAGACTCTAAACTTAGGTGGTGAAGGGCTCGTAAACAAAAGGTTATCGAGGCCGTTCGAATTGCACCCGCTGGTGTCCCGATTCTGAAATTCGCATGGCCTTGATATCGGGCGTGGCGCGAATTTCAGAATCGCAAGGACACCAGCCAACTGTCGAATCCAGTGTCGTGGTTTTCGATGTTCGCTCCGCGCGTGATATCGACGTATTGCGAACATCGAAAACCACGACACTGGCTCTATTGCGATCCTTGCCGCTGAACCATGTCGAGACTATGGTGCGCGGCTTCGCTTTCGGCTAGAAGGCGCGCGAATAGACTTATCGACGAAACGCCGATGCATGTCGCCCAAAAGTGGGTACCGGTTTTGGGATGACGACATGCATAAACCGACAAAGTTCCAAGGAGTTTGGAAGACATGCTGAGAGGCTCGCTGACCGCGCTCGTCACACCGTTCGAAAAGAGCGGGCGTTTCGACGAGAAAGCCTTTCGCGCTTTCGTCGAATGGCAGATCGCCGAGGGCACCAAGGGTCTCGTTCCGGTCGGAACGACCGGCGAGTCGCCGACGCTGTCGCATGGCGAGCACCGCAATGTCGTGAAGGTCTGTGTCGAGGTGGCCAAGGGCCGGGTTCCGGTGGTGGCCGGGGCCGGCTCCAACAACACCGAGGAAGCTATCGGGCTGGTTCAGTATGCCGAAAAGGCGGGCGCCGACGCGGCGCTGGTCGTCACGCCCTACTACAACAAGCCGACGCAGCGCGGCCTGTATGCGCACTTCGCCGCCGTCGCCAAGGCGACCAGCCTGCCGATCATCATCTACAACATCCCGCCGCGCTCGGTGATCGACATGACGCCGGAGATCATGGGCCAGCTCGCGCACGACTTCAAGAATATCGTCGGCGTCAAGGACGCCACCGGCAAGGTCGAGCGCGTCTCCGAGCAGCGCATGACCTGCGGCAAGGATTTCATCCAGCTCTCCGGCGAGGATGCTTCGGCGCTCGGCTTCAACGCCCATGGCGGCGTCGGCTGTATCTCGGTGACCTCGAATGTCGCGCCGCGTCTCTGCTCCGAGTTCCAGGAAGCGACGCTTTCCGGCGACAGCGCCAAGGCGCTCGACCTGCAGGATCGGCTTCTGCCACTCCACAAGGCGATCTTCATGGAGCCTGGCGTTTCCGGGTCGAAATACGCGCTGTCGAGGCTCGGCAAGATCGAAAACGTGGTGCGCTCGCCGCTGGTGACGGTCGAGGCCTCGACCGCGGAGAAGATCGACGCGGCGCTGAAGCATGCCGGCTTGATAAATTAGGTATGAGGCGCCACCTCTCCGCATTATGAATCAAGTCAAGAAAGCCGATCCCAACAACAGGACGGTCGCCGAAAACCGTAAGGCGCGCTTTTCCTACGAGGTGCTCGACACGATCGAGACCGGCTTGGTGCTGACTGGCACCGAGGTCAAGTCGCTGCGCCAAGGCCAGGCCAACATCCAGGAAAGTTACGCGTCGGCCGAGGGCGGCGAGATCTGGCTGATCAATTCCTATCTGCCGGAATACCTGCAGGCCAACCGCTTCAACCATGAGCCGCGCCGGCGGCGCAAATTGCTGGTCTCGAAGCGCGAGATGGCCAAGCTCTCGCAAAGCGTCGAACGCGAGGGCATGACGCTGGTGCCGCTGAAAATCTATTTCAACGACCGCGGCCGCGCCAAGCTGCTGCTCGCCGTCGCCCGCGGCAAGAAGCTGCACGACAAGCGCGAGACCGAAAAACAACGCGACTGGTCGCGCGAGAAGGGGCGGCTCCTCAAGGAGCGCGGCTGAGCTTCGCCACCTGACAGAAACGCGAGCGCCTGAAAAAAGCCACCCGCCGGTCCTCTGGTCCGGCGCCGGCACAAGAGAGCAATTCCAGGGAAGGTGTGAAGCGGTTAGGCTCGATGCCTTCGCCGTAGCCATCCGTTCGGAATTGCGTCAAAACGAGGTTCCGACGGGGGATGGTCTTGGGCAAGCGGGTTGTTTTGTGGGGCCTTGCCGGCGTGGTTGTGGCCTGCGCCGTCGCGGCGGGCGGCTTTTTCTGGTTCCGTGGCTTTTCTCCTGACCGCGCGGAGTTCCCGATCCGGGGCATCGACGTTTCGCACCATCAGGGCAGGATCGACTGGCGGCGCGTCGCGGCCGACGATGTCGCTTTCGCCATCATCAAGGCGACCGAAGGCGGCACCCATGTCGATACCCAATTCGCCACCAACCTGCGCGAAGCGCGCGCTGCCGGCCTGGCGGTTGGCGCCTACCACTTCTTCACCTTCTGCCGCCCCGGCGCCGATCAGGCGAGGAACTTCATCGCGGTGGTGCCGCGCGGCGAACCGCTTCTGCCGCCGGTGGTCGACATCGAGTTTGGCGGCAATTGCCCACAGCGTCCGTCGCCGGAACAGCTGAACGCCGAGCTTGCGTCTTTCCTTGGTCCGGTCGAGACGGCGTTCGGCAAGCAGGCGATTTTCTATCTGACCGACGAAGCCGCCGAGGCCTATTCCGGCAGCATCCTTACCCGTCGGCGCTGGGTGCGTTCACTGGCGGTCAAGCCGAGCGAGGATGACTGGATCTACTGGCAGTATCACAATATGGGCCGTGTCGACGGCATCGAAGGCGATGTCGATCTCAACGTGCTCAAGGGCAGTCGCGAGACACTGGCCGTGTTGTTTGCGCCGACGCCTTGAATTGCCTGTTGCCGAATGTCTGCCGTACACCGCCGATGGGCTTAGGATCCGCCTGGCGCCGGTTCATTGAGACGTTTGCCGGAAATACGTCCTCCGACCGCTGACAGGCCCATCCCGATCGCCATGATCGCGATCGCCGTGAACTGGATCGCCAGCGGCGTTTCGCCGAGTATGGCCATGCCGATAAACACCGTGGCGATTGGAACGCCCGGCAAGAACAGCGACGCCATCTGCGGCCCCAGCTGCCCGACGATATAGGTATAAAGGAACATGGCCGCCGCGCCGGCCAGAATCCCCTGGATCACGATCTGGCTGACGATCTCCGTGACGGCCGCGGCATGGATATGGCTTGGCGCGAAGAAGTAGAGAACCGGCAGCGGCAGGCATGACAGGAACACCACCGCTGCGGTCGCCGTGACGGGATCGGCACGCCAGCGCCTGACAAGAACGGCATAGCCCGAAAACATCAGGCCCGATCCGATGAAAAGCATATCGCCGAAGAGAACACCGCCTGTGCCGTCGCGTCCCGGCGCGATGAACAGCGACAGGCCGGCGACGATCGCGACGACACCGATGGTCCGTTGCCGCGAAGCGCCTTCATTGAAGGCGAGGCGTGACAGCAGGAACGAAAAGAAGACGATCGACGCTGGACAGAGCGCCGCCGCATGGGCGGCTGGGGCATAGGTCAGGCCCCAATTGATGATCAGCGGATAGGGTAATCCGGCCAGCGCCGCCAAGGCCAACGCTCGTTGCCAGCCCAATGCCTTCAAGGTTGCGAAACGTCTCAGCCAGACGATCGGTAGAAAGACCACGCCGGCGCCCGCAAAGCGCAAGGCCGCCAGATCCACCGCCGTCAGGTGCTCTCTGAGGCTGAAACGCGCGGCGACGAATTGCACGGCATAGATGCCGATCATGGTCAGGCCCGCGATGATCGCCAGCCTGGAGCTTCCTGAGTCTCGCGTGTCCGCCATCGTTTCCCGCCGTCATGACATCGCCACCGAAGATCATCTCCTCGGAATGCGATGGAAGCGCAGGCTATTGCCGAAAAGCCTGTGGCAAAATACGCTCTTTTGCCGAAATTAGAGTGAGACTCGCAGATCAAAGGCGGATTTGGCGTGAATGCTGAAGCAAGCGACCTCGACGGCATCGACCGCACTCTCCTTCGGTTGCTGCAGGAGGATGGGCGACGCACCACGCTTGATCTGGCGGCGCGTGTCGGATTGTCGCCGACCGGCACCAGCCTGCGCGTGAAGCGCCTGTTTCGGGAAGGCTACATCACCGCGGTCAGGGCCGTGCTCAATCCGGCGAAGATCGGGCGCGGCACGCTTGTCTTCATCGAGGTGCGCCTCGACCACACTGCGCCCCACATTTTCGAGCGCTTCGCCGACGCGGTAACCAAGGCGCCCGAGGTTCTCGAGTGCCACATGGTCGTCGGCGGCTTCGATTATCTGGTGAAGGCGCGAATTTCGGAAATGGCTGCCTATCAGGATTTTCTGACGCAGGTCATTCTCGCGCTGCCGGGCGTGAAGGAAACGCACACTTACGCCTCGATCGGCGACGTGAAGCCGGATGCGCTGCTGCCGGTGTGAGCGGGCGTCGGACCTGGCGCTTGAATCTAACTCTTCAGGAACGCCGCGATCTCCTTGAACACGCTGACGAACATTTCTTCCGTCAGCACGCCCGTATTGGTGTTGTAGCGCGAGCAGTGATAGCTGGAAAACAGCGCGACGCCGCCGGCTTCGTGTCGCCCGCCATGGCGGAACGGGATGGCCGCGACGCGCTCGCCCAGCGCCCGCACCGTCGACTGATGCGCGATCGAACCCAGCGTCAGGATAGCGCTGAGATTGGGGAAGCGCGCGATGGTCGGCTTGAGGAAGGTCCGGCAGGTGGCGATCTCGGCACCCACCGGCTTGTTTTCCGGCGGCACGCAGCGCACCGCGTTGGTGATGGCCGTGCCGACAAGCTCGAGCCCATCATCGGGCCTTGCCTTGAACTCGCCCCGCGCCAGGCCCTGCGCGATCATCGTGCCGTAGAGCAGGTCGCCGGCATAGTCGCCGGTGAAAGGGCGTCCCGTGCGGTTGGCGCCGCGCAGGCCGGGCGCCAATCCGATGATCAGCAGCCTGACCGAAGCCTCACCCTCCGGCGGCAGGAAGGTCGGCACCGGCGCGTTGAACCAGCCGGGCTCGCGCTCGCGCCAGCCGGCGATGAAGTCATGCAGCCGCGGGCAGAGCGGGCAGTCATGGCTGGGTTCGGGGGACGGCGCGGCGCTCAAGGCCGCCGCTTTCAATAATCGTCCTCGTCGACTTCGGCAGGTTCCGGACGGCGCACCGGCCGTTCCGACGGATCGCGGCCGACCTCGTTCTTCAGCGTCATGAGGTCGATGAAATGGTCGGCCTGGCGGCGCAAATCGTCTGAGATCATCGGCGGCTGCGAGGCCATGGTCGAGATGATCGACACCTTGCGGCCGCGCCGCTGCAAAGCCTCGACCAACGTTCGGAAGTCGCCATCGCCGGAGAAGATCACATAGTGGTCGACGACATCGGCGAGCTCGAGCGCATCGACGGTCAGCTCGATGTCCATATTGCCCTTGATCTTGCGGCGCCCGGTCGAGTCGGTGAATTCCTTGGCGGGCTTCGTCACCACCTTGAAGCCGTTATAGTCGAGCCAGTCGATCAGCGGACGGATCGAGGAATATTCCTGGTCCTCGACCAGCGCGGTGTAATAATAGGCGCGCAGGAGATAGCCGCGTTTCTGGAAGCTCGACAGAAGCTTGCGATAGTCGATGTCGAAGCCTAGCGCCCGCGAGGTGGCGTAGAGATTGGCGCCGTCGATGAAAAGAGCGATCTTTTCACGGGGATCGAACATCGAAAAACATCCCTTTCGAAAATTTCTGTCGTCTAAAAGCGTTTGACGAATAGGTCCGGCAAATGGGCCCTGGTGCCGTCACGTCCGAGATAACGCGCAATTTATGGATATCCAAGGGCGCTGCCCTGCATTGCAAGCAATTGTGATCGCGACTATGTGAGCCGCATCATGGCGCGGCTCGATGATGAGCCGGGCAAAGGTCCGCGAAGCTGACGCCGGCGCCATAAAGCTTGTATTTCGGCCGCGCCCGCGTTATGGAGCGCGCCAGCTTTCCATCAAATCCATCGCATGAAAGGGGCAGTCCATGGCCCGCGTAACCGTTGAAGATTGCATCGACAAGGTCGACAACCGTTTTGAACTCGTGCTGCTCGCCGGCCACCGCGCCCGCCAGATCAGCCAGGGCGCGCAGATCACCGTTCCGCGTGACAACGACAAGAACCCGGTCATCGCGCTGCGCGAGATCGCCGACGAGACCCTGTCTCCCGACGACCTCAAGGAAGACCTGATCCACTCGCTGCAGAAGCATGTCGAGGTCGACGAGCCGGAGGCCGAGGGCGAGGCGATCACCGACCAGACCGGCGCGACCGCTGTCGTCGCCGATGCTGACGACGCCGAGGAGAACATCACCTTCGACCGCATGAGCGAGGAAGACCTGCTCGCCGGCATCGAAGGTCTCGTGCCGCCGGAAAAGAGCGACGACTACTAAGCGTTACGGGAACTTGCCTGGATCAAGCATCCGGCACTTCCGTCTCGTAAGTTTCGTGGCTATCTATGGGATGCGTCGCACCTTGGTGCGGCGCATCAATCATTTCAGCACCGCGAGATTCCGCCCATGATGCGTCAGTATGAGCTTGTCGAGCGCGTCCAGCGCTACAAGCCTGACGTCAACGAGGCGCTGCTCAACAAGGCCTATGTCTACGCCATGCAGAAGCATGGCCACCAGAAACGCGCCTCGGGCGATCCCTATTTCTCGCATCCGCTCGAAGTCGCCGCCATCCTCACCGACATGCATATGGACGAGGCGACGATCGCCGTTGCCCTGCTGCATGACACGATCGAGGACACGACCGCGACCAGGGCTGAGATCGACGAGCTGTTCGGTCCAGAGATGGGCAAGCTGGTCGAAGGCCTCACCAAGCTGAAGAAGCTCGACCTCGTCTCCAAGAAAGCCGAGCAGGCGGAAAACCTGCGCAAGCTTCTGCTGGCGATCTCCGAGGATATTCGCGTCCTTCTGGTCAAGCTCGCCGACCGCCTCCACAACATGCGTACGCTCGACCATATGCCGGAGTCCAAGCGCCTGCGCATCGCCGAGGAGACGATGGACATCTATGCGCCCCTGGCTGGGCGCATGGGCATGCAGGGCATGCGCGAGGAGCTGGAGGAAATCGCCTTCCGTTACATCAATCCGGAGGCCTATCGCGCCGTTACCGCAAGGCTCGCCGAGATTTTCGAGCGCAACAAGGGCGTCCTGCAGGAGATCGAGACCGCGCTGTCGGGCCTGTTCGAAAAACACGCCATCAAGGCGGGCGTGAAGAGCCGGCAGAAGAAGCCGTGGTCGGTGTTCCGCAAGATGGAGGCCAAGGCGCTTTCCTTCGAGCAGCTCTCCGACATTTTCGGCTTCCGTGTCGTAGTCGATACCGTCGACGACTGCTATCGCGCGCTTGGCGCCATCCACACCACCTGGTCGATGGTGCCAGGCCGCTTCAAGGACTACATCTCGACACCGAAGCAGAACGACTATCGTTCCATCCACACCACCATCGTCGGTCCGTCGCGCCAGCGCGTCGAATTGCAGATCCGCACTAAGGAGATGAACAAGATCGCCGAATACGGCGTCGCCGCGCATTCGATCTACAAGGACAGCGGCGGCAAGATGAACGGCGCGGGCCATGCGATCTCCAAGGAAACCAATGCCTACGCCTGGCTGCGGCGCACCATCGAGCAACTGGCGGAAGGCGACAATCCGGAGGATTTCCTGGAGAACACCAAGCTGGAGCTGTTCCAGGACCAGGTGTTCTGCTTCACGCCCAAGGGCATGCTGATCGCGCTGCCGCGCGGCGCCACGCCGATCGACTTCGCCTATGCCGTCCATACCGATGTCGGCGACACATGTGTCGGCGCCAAGGTCAATGGCCGCATCATGCCGTTGATGACGGAGCTGAAGAATGGCGACGAGGTCGAGATCATCCGTTCCAAGGCGCAGGTGCCGCCCGCCGCCTGGGAATCGGTGGTGGTCACCGGCAAGGCGCGCGCCGCCATCCGCCGAGCCACCAAGAACGCGATACGCAAGCAATATTCCGGCCTCGGCGCCCGCATCCTCGAACGTGCCTTCGAGCGCGCCGGCAAGACCTTCACCAAGGAGAGCCTGAAGCCGGTGCTGCACCGGCTGGCGCGCAAAGACATCGAGGACGTGCTGGCCTCGGTCGGTCGGGGCGAGCTGAGCTCCTCCGATGTCATGAAAGCGGTCTTCCCCGACTATAAGGACGAGCGCGTCACGGTCGCGGCGCCCAAGCAGCGCGAGGAGGGCTGGTCGAAGATCCGCAACGCCGCCGGCATGCTGTTCCAGATGCCTAGCACTCGCGCGGCGCGCAAGGATGCCAAGAGCCAGCCTCGCGACGGGGCGGTGCCGATCCGCGGCGTGCGCGGCGACCTGCCGGTGCGCTTCGCGCCCGAGGGTGCCGTGCCCGGCGACCGCATCGTCGGCATCATCCAGCCCGGCACCGGCATCACCATCTACCCGATCCAGTCGCCGGCGCTGCAGGCCTTCGACGACCAGCCGGAGCGCTGGATCGACGTGCGCTGGGACATCGACGAACGCACCAAGGAGCGGTTTCCGGCGCGCATCTCGGTCACAGCCATCAATGCGCCGGGTTCATTGGCCGACATCGCCCAGGTCGTCGCGTCCAACGACGCCAACATCCACACGCTGTCGATGATACGCACGGCGCCCGATTTCACCGAGATGCTGATCGACCTCGAGGTCTGGGACCTGAAGCATCTCAACCGGCTGCTGTCGCAGCTCAAGGACAATTCGAGCGTCAGCGATGCGCGGCGTGTCAACGGCTAACAGTCTTCTGTGAATGGGGGAATGAAATGAATACCGACGAAGTGCTGGGCATTTTCCGCGAGGCCGGCGCCGTTCTCGAAGGTCATTTCATCCTGACCTCCGGCCTGCGCAGCCCGGTTTTCCTGCAGAAGGCGCGCGTCTTCATGCATGCCGACAAGACCGAACGCCTGTGCAAGGCCCTTGCCGAGAAGATCCGCAAGGCGGTGCCGGGCAGGATCGATTATGTCGTCGGGCCGGCCATCGGCGGCCTGATCCCGGCCTACGAAACCTCGCGCCATCTTGGCGCGCCGGCGATCTGGGTCGAGCGGGAAGGGGGCGAGTTCCGGCTTCGCCGCTTCGAGATCGCCGAGGGTTCGCGCGTCGTCATCGTCGAGGACATCGTCACCACGGGCCTGTCGATCCGCGAGACCATCGACTGCCTGCGCGAGCTCGGCGCCGAGGTGGTGGCGGCCGCCTGCATCATCGACCGCTCGGCCGGCAAGACCGATGTCGGCGTGCCGCTGATCGCGCTGGCCGAATATGAAGTGCCGGCCTACCCGGCCGACCGCCTGCCGCCGGAACTTGCCGCCATTCCCGCCGTTAAGCCGGGAAGCCGCAACATCTGAGGTCAGGATGTGCGAGTACAGGCGCTTTGGCGCGTCGTTTGATTCCCCTCGGCCGCGGCACTCGCCGGGGTTGCGATGATCGCCGGCATCGACCACTTCGTGCTGACAGTGCGTTCGCTGGAAGCGACCTGCGACTTCTACCGGTGCGTGCTTGGCATGCGGCGCCTGGATGAGCCGAACCGACCGACCGCGCTCCTATTCGGCTCGCAGAAGATCAACCTGCATGAAGCAGGCCGCACTTTCGAGCCGAAGGCAAGGACGCCGACGCCGGGTTCCGGCGATTTCTGCCTCGTGGCGGCGGTGCCGCTTGCCGAAATCCTGGCCAGCCTCGAAGCCAATGGCGTGGCTATCGAAGTCGGGCCGGTCGAACGAACCGGTGCGCGCGGGAAGATGATGTCGGTCTATTTCCGCGATCCCGACGGCAATCTGGTCGAAGTCAGCGAATATCCCGCATAGCGGTTTCATGTCCCTGGAGCATCATCCCGAAAAGTGGGAACCGGTTTTCGGAAAAGATCGTGCTCCAACAAGCAATCATGTCAGGATGGCGATTCAACGAAATGTCATCCTGATCTAGTTGAGATCGAGCCGCATCGCGCAGCGCCGGTCTGCCGGCAGGCCGCGGGCGGCCTCGGCCTTGAGCAAGCCGGCAAGCCGCTCGTCCATCTCGGCCGCGCTCAGAATGTGAAACCGCGACTTGCGATAAAACGGTGCATTCCAGGCGATATCGCGAAAGGTTGTCAGCGTTATCGCGGCAAGCCCGCGCCGACGGGCGTCATCGATCGCCCGCTGCAACAGCGCGCGGCCAATGCCGCGGCCCTGCCAATCGAGATGGACGTCGATCTCCTGGATATGCAGCGCATAACCTTCGATTGCCGCGCTCAGGAAGCCTAGCGGCTCGTCCAGTGTGTTGACCGCGACCCAGCATGTGCCTTCAGCGATCGGGGCGCGGTGTTGCTCCGGGCTGGTGGTGTCTCCATCGGCAAGCCACGCCAGATCGGGGATAGCGCGAAAGGCGCGCGCGGCCGATTGCTCGATGGCGGGCAAAGCCTTGGCATCGTCGGATTGTGCCGATCGGATGGTAATCATAAGTGGTGCATTCCGGTCTTCTCCTCAGTTTCGCCAGAATGGCGGCCTTTTTACCACCTGCGGCAGACCATCGCGGCGGCGTTTCGTTGTTGCGCGGCCTGGACGTCGCTATATCAAAGTTTGTTGCCTTCCTGCGCCGTAGAAGCGCAAGATATGTTTAGCGCGACCCGGTGGCGGGGGCAGCGCGTATTGGACCGGGAACTGGAACAGAGTGCTTTTTCGACGCCGAGAGCCTGATGGCCTCCTGGAGCGGGTGCGTACTTATCTTTGGCCGCGCCGCTCGTTCTCACGTTCCGTGCAGTATTTTTCCAAGCGCATCCTGCGGCTGAAGGCGACGCCGCATTCGGTCGCCGCCGGCGTTGCCGCGGGCGTTTTTGCGTCCTTCTTCCCGCTTGGCTTCCACTTCATCGTTGCCGGTGTGCTGTGCTGGATCATCGCCGGCAATCTGGTCGCGGCGGCTCTTGGCGCCGTGTTCTTCGGCAATCCCCTGACTTTCCCGCTGCTGTGGGGCGCATCCTGGGAAACCGGCAAGCTCATCCTGCATGAGCACCTGCCGAAGCACGGGCCGCCCGAGCATCTGGGCGAAATGATGCACAAGCTCTCCTTCGCCAAGCTCTGGCACCCCGTTCTGGAACCGATGCTGATCGGCGCGGTGCCGCTCGGCCTGATCTTCGGTCTCGTCTTCTATGGCATCACGCGCTGGGGCATGGTCGCGTTTCGCGCGCAGCGCAAGAAGCGCATGGCCGAGCGCGCCGAGAAGAAATCGCGGCAGGGCGGACGGGAAGTGCCGGCGCAATGATCATCGGGATCGGCAGCGACCTGATCGACATCAGACGCATCGAGAAATCGCTGGAGCGGCACGGGCAGCGCTTCGTGCAGCGCATCTATACCGGGATCGAGCAGGCCAAATCGGAAAAGCGTGCCGCCCGCGCGGCGTCCTATGCCAAGCGCTTCGCCGCCAAGGAGGCCTGCGCCAAGGCGCTGGGCACCGGCATGGCCGAGGGCGTGTTCTGGCGCGACATGGGCGTGGTCAACCTGCCGAGCGGCGCGCCGACCATGGCGCTGACCGGTGGCGCCGCGGCCAGGCTGGAGAAGATCCTGCCCAAGGGCCACCGCGCCCTGATCCACCTCACCATCACTGACGATTTCCCGCTTGCTCAAGCCTTTGTGATCATCGAGGCAGTGCCCGCCGAACAAGCGCCACATTGATTCCATCTGACCACGAGCGGCATGACGTTGCTCAGCGCGCGCCGAGACTCTATACCAACATCGCACAATTGAGGACGACATGAGCGTGGCTGAAAAATCGCAGAAGAAATCCGGCGGGCTTGGCGAAACCTTCTCCGTCATCATCCAGGCTCTGCTGCTCGCGCTCGTCATCCGCACGCTGCTCTTCCAGCCTTTCTCCATCCCGTCCGGCTCGATGCGGCCGACGCTGCTCGAGGGCGACTATCTGTTCGTCACCAAATGGGCCTACGGCTATTCGCGCTACTCGTTGCCGTTCGGCCCGGATATCTTCTCGGGCCGCATCTGGGGCTCGGAGCCCAAGCGCGGCGACGTGGTGGTGTTCAAGTTCCCGCCGGATCCCTCGATCGACTACATCAAGCGCGTCGTCGGCCTGCCCGGCGACAAGATCCAGATGAAGAACGGCCAGCTGTTCATCAACGATGTCGGCGTGCCGCGGGTGAAGGTCGGCCAGATCAACAATCCTGATATCACCGAGGTCGACCGTCCGGTCGACGTCTACCGCGAAACGCTGCCCAATGGCGTCAGCTACGACACGCTCGACCTGACGCCCGATTCGATCGGCGACAACACCCGCGAATGGACCGTGCCGGCCGGCCACTACTTCATGATGGGCGACAACCGCGACAATTCCTCCGACAGCCGGTTTACCGTCGGCTTCGTGCCCGCGGAAAATCTCGTCGGCCGCGCCAATCTCATCTTCTTCTCGATCGCCGGCGGCGCCAGCCCGCTCGAAGTCTGGAAGTGGCCGTCGCTGATGCGCGCCGGGCGCCTGTTCCACTTCGTCCACTAAGGTCATGGCGGCGAACAAGCGTCTGACCGCCGATGCCCTTGCCGAAGCGCTTGTCGAGCGTACCGGCCATGCCTTCGCCGACCGTCGGCGCCTGCAGCGGGCGCTGACCCATGCCAGCGCCCGGTCGACCCATGCCGGCGTCGACTATGAGCGTTTTGAATTCCTGGGCGATCGCGTCCTCGGCCTGGTCGTTGCCGACATGCTGCTCGCCGCTTTTCCCGACGCTGCTGAGGGCGAGCTTTCGCTGCGTCTAAACGCGTTGGTCAATGCCGAGGCGTTGTCCGAAATCGCCGAGGAGATCGGCCTGCCGGACCTTGTCCGCGCCGGCTCCGACGTGCGCAACCTCGAAGGGCGCAAGCGCACCAATCTGCGCGCCGATGCGCTGGAATCGCTGATTGCCGTGCTCTATCTCGACGGCGGGCTGGAGGCGGCGCGCGCGTTCATCCACCGCTACTGGCAGCCGCGCTCGCAGGCGGTCGGTGCTGCCCGACGCGACGCCAAGACCGAATTGCAGGAATGGGCGCACCAGGCTGCCGCCGGCGCCGTGCCGGCCTACCGCGTCGATGGTCGCGAGGGGCCGGATCACGACCCGCTGTTCACCGTCAGCGTCAAGGTCGGCGCTTTCGCGCCGGCCACCGGCAGTGGCCGTTCCAAGCGCGAGGCCGAGCAAGCTGCCGCCGCTACTCTTTTGCTGCGTGAAGGCGTATGGAGCGCGGCATGACAGAAATGGATACCCCTGAAGCCCCCGCAACCCGCTCCGGTTTCGTCGCCCTGATCGGCGCGCCGAATGCCGGCAAGTCGACATTGGTCAACCAACTGGTCGGCGCCAAGGTGTCGATCGTCACGCACAAGGTGCAGACCACGCGCGCCATCGTGCGCGGCATCGCCACGCATGACAACGCGCAGATCGTCTTCGTAGACACGCCCGGCATCTTCAAGCCGAAGCGAAGGCTGGATACGGCGATGGTCACGACCGCCTGGGGCGGCGCCAAGGACGCCGATGTCGTGGTGCTTTTGATCGATGCCGAGCGCGGCATCAGGGGCGACGCCGAAGCCATCCTCGACCGGCTGAAGGACGTTCGGCAGCCGATGCTTCTGGTCCTCAACAAGGTCGATCGCGTGAAACCGGAGACGCTCCTGACCCTGGCGGCGGCAGCCAACGAGAAAGTGCCGTTCAAGCGCACCTTCATGGTCTCGGCGCTGACCGGCTCGGGCTGCAAGGACCTGCTCGACTATCTCGCCGAGACGCTTCCCGCCGGCCCCTGGTACTATCCCGAGGACCAGATCTCCGACCTGCCGATGCGGCAGCTAGCGGCCGAGATCACCCGCGAGAAGCTTTACCTCAGGCTCCACCAGGAGCTTCCCTATTCCTCGCATATCGAGACCGAGAAATGGGAAGAGAAGAAAGACGGCTCGGTGCGCATCGAGCAGGTCATCTATGTCGAGCGCGACAGCCAGAAGAAGATCGTGCTCGGGCATAAGGGCGAGACGATCCGCGCCATCGGCCAGTCGGCCCGGACCGAGATCGCCGAGATCCTGGAGCAGAAGGTTCACCTTTTCCTGTTCGTGAAGGTGCGCGAAAACTGGGGCGACGACCCCGAGCGCTACCGCGAGATGGGGCTCGAATTTCCCTCCTGACGCATATCGCCCAAAAGCGAGAGCGGTTTCGGGATCGCGGCATGCATGAACCAAAGCCAACCATCGACACCGGTCTGGCGCGGCGGCTGGTCGATGCGCAGTTTCCTCAATGGCGCGACCTGCCGGTAAGCCCCGTCGCTTCCGGCGGTTGGGACAACCGCACCTTTCATCTCGGCCATGGGATGACGGTCAGGCTGCCAAGCGCGGCTGCCTATGCGCCGCAGGTCGAGAAGGAGCATCGGTGGCTGCCGAAACTCGCGCCGCTGCTGCCGCTGGCCATCCCGACGCCGCTCGCCATGGGCGAGCCGGCGGCAGGGTATCCCTGGCATTGGTCCGTCTATCGCTGGCTCGAGGGCGAAACCGCCAAGACCGCGCGCATAGCCGATCGCGGCACGTTTGCGATGGCTATTGCCGATTTCCTTGTCGCATTGAGGGGCATCGATCCGGCGGGAGGACCTGCGCCCGGCCAGCATAATTTTCATCGCGGCGGGCCGCTGACCTTTTATGACAACGAGGCGAGGCAAGCCATCGCCGCGCTCGAAGGCCGGATCGACACGCAGGCCGCGACTACCGTCTGGGAAGCAGCGCTTGCCGCCGCCTGGCATGGCCCGCCGGTCTGGTTTCACGGCGATGTCGCCTCGGGCAACCTCCTGGTCGAGAACGGCAGCCTGAGCGCCGTTATCGATTTCGGCACGTCCGGCGTCGGCGATCCGTCTTGCGATCTGGCGATAACCTGGACCTTCTTCGAAGGCGCGAGCCGCGAGGCGTTCCGCGCCCGGGTCGCCGTCGATGATGCCACCTGGGCGCGCGGCCGTGGCTGGGCGCTGTGGAAGGCGCTGATCACCGTCGCCGGCCACGACGCCAACCAGGCCGAGGCTGAAAGGCAGCGCCAGGTGATCGACGAGGTGCTCGCCGATCATGGGCGCTGGGCATGAAACGAGACCGGCGAATGTCAGTACAAATTGGGCCCGGCATACCGAAATCTTGATTTCACCGCGCAACGGGTGAAAAGCTCAGCTCATGGAATGGCGCGACGAGGGAATCGTTCTCGGCACTCGCAAGCATGGCGAAACCAGCGCCATCCTCGAGGTGATGACGCGCGCCCATGGCCGCCATCTCGGCCTTGTGCGGGGAGGGCGTTCGCGCAAGCAGCAGCCGGTGCTGCAGCCTGGCAACCGCGTCGATCTCCTGTGGCGGGCGCGGCTCGACGAGCATCTCGGCGTCTTCCAGGCTGAGGCGATCGAGATGAACGCGGCGCGGCTGATGGACAGCGCGGTCGCCGTCTACGGGCTGCAGACCATGGCCGCCCATCTGAGGCTCCTGCCCGAGCGCGACGCCCATGGCGGCCTTTATGAAGCGCTTGCCGTGATGATTTCCCATCTCGACGATGCCGATGCCGCGGGCGAGCTGGTGGCGCGCTTCGAGCTGCTCATCCTCGATGAATTGGGTTTCGGCCTTGATCTCAGCCAATGCGCGGCGACCGGTACAAGGCAGGATCTGGCCTATGTCTCGCCGAAATCCGGGCGCGCCGTTTCCCGCGGCGCAGGCGCTCCCTGGCACGACAAGATGCTGGCGCTGCCGGCCTTCCTGCAGCGCGGCTCCGGCCTGCGCGCCGACGCGGCGGCGCTCGAGGATGCCTTCCGGCTGAGCGGCTTCTTCTTCACCCGCCATGTCTATGAGCCGCGCGGCCTCGAGCCGCCCGACGCCCGCGCCGGCTTCCTGGCCGCGTTGCGCCGGCATCATGCGTCTCTGAAGGCGGTTGCCGTCGAAACCAGCGGGGGAGCTATCCAGTGAGCGAAGTCGAACTCTATCCGGGCCGGGTATCGCCGCTCGGCCTTGGCACCATTCCGCATGACGATGTCCAGAAATACAGCGGCCTGGAGCTGATGCAGCGCATCCTCGACGGCAGATATCCCGTGCCGCCGATCTCCTACCAACTGAGCTTCACCCTGACCGAAGCCTCGGAAGGGCGTGTGGTGTTCCGTGGCATGCCGAGCGAGCGGTATCTCAACCCGCTGGGCAGCGTGCATGGCGGCTGGGCGGCAACCCTGCTCGATTCGGCTCTTGGCTGCGCGGTGCAGACACTGCTCGACAAGGGTGAGGCCTATACGACGGCGGAGTTCAAGGTGAACTTCATGCGGCCGATCACCCCGAAGACCGGCGAGGTGGTCTGCGAGGGCAAGATCATCCACAAGGGCCGCACGCTTGCGGTTTCGGAAGCCTCGCTGAAGGATGCAGGCGGCAAGTTGCTCGCCTTCGGCACCGAGACCTGCTCGATCTTTCCTATCGGCAATCTCGCGCCGCGGTGATCGCCTAATCCGCTCCTGACCTCTCCAGGAAATCGTCGAGCATGGCGCGCTGGCCCTTCAGGATCTTGAGGCTGGCTTCAGGCAACGGAAACCAGCCGGCTCGGTCCACCTCGGGGAATTCCTTCATGCGTCCCGATTTCGGCGGCCACTCCATGGAGAACATGTTGCTCTTGGTGTCATTTGCGTCGACATCGGCCTCGACGCTCCACGCCACCACGATCTTGCCGCCCGGCTGCTTGTAGCTGCCGAGCGGCTGGAAGTCGCCGTCGATGGCGACGCCGAGCTCCTCTTCGGCCTCTCGTTTGGCGGCTTCGAGCTCATCCTCGTTTTCACCGATCAATCCCTTTGGGATTGACCACGCACCTTCATCCTTCCTGGCCCAGAATGGTCCGCCCGGATGGACGAGCAGGAATTCGAACATACCGGCAACGCGCCTGTGGATCAGCAGGCCGGCGCTTCGCTGCGGCATCGGTCACCTCCAGGGTATTTTCTTCGATAGGCGGAGAATAGCACGAGTATTTCACGGCCACGTTCATACACTCCGCCGATGGCGTCGGCGGAGTGTCGGACGAACCGGCAAGTTGCTGGCAATCGCCGGCGAAACATGCTCGATCTTGTTAGTCGGCAAGACGCTGATTTGGTGCAGCCGTCTCATCGCCGCATTTGTTGGCCACGACTGGTCCGGTTTTGAGGGAAACCACCATGTTTTTCAGCCTGATTGCCATTGCCGCCGTCATAGCTCTTTTTGTCATCGTTTCACGACAGCAGAACCGCATCGCGCTGGTGGAGCGCGAACTCGGCGTCCTGCGCGGCCTGGTGCAGTCGGGTGCTTCGTTGTCCCCGTCCAAGCCGGCGGATACCGCGCAAGAGCGCTCTCCCGAGGCCGCGGCGCCTGCCACGCCATCGGCAGACGAAACGGCTCCGGCCGAAGCGATCGCGGATGGGAAGAGCGCGGCAAGGCCCGAGGCGGCCGAGAGCGAGCTCGTGCCCGGGCCCTGGACGAAGGGCAGGGCGGCCCCGGCGCAATCCGCGGAATCGGCCGAACCGGCGCAGCCTGTGTCCGTGGCCGAGACGCCTGTAACAAGTTCGCCCGCGCCAGCGAAGGCGGCGCGCCAGACCGATGTCGAGACGGCGCTGGGTACACGCTGGGCGGTCTGGGTCGGTGGCATCGCGCTGGCGCTGGGTGGCCTGTTCCTGATCCGCTACACCATCGAGGCCGGTATTTTCGGTCCCGGCGTGCGCTTGACGATGGCAGGCATCCTCGGCCTTGCGCTCATTGGCGGCGCTGAATTCATCCGCCGCACCGGCTTCAAGGTGCCGGTGCAGGGTGCGGCCGGCGCCTATATTCCCGCGATTCTTACGGCCGCCGGCGCCTTCATCTTGTTCGGCACGGTCTACGCGGCGCATGGCATCTATGGCTTCATCGGCCCGGCGCCGGCCTTCGCGCTGCTTGGCGCCATCGGCGTCGCCACCATCGGTGTTTCGCTGGTGCATGGTCTGGCGCTGGCCGGCATCGGCCTCGTCGGCGCCATGGTCACGCCAGCGCTGGTCGCCTCGCAGGCGCCCAATCCGTGGGCCCTGTTCGTCTATCTGGCGATCGTGCTTGCGGCGACCGCTGCAACCGCCCGCATCCGTGACTGGAGGGCGCTCGTGGCGGCTGCCTTCGCCGGCACCGGCATCTGGACCATTCTCTACATGGTCGACGCGCCGGAGGTGAAGCTCGCCGCCGTGCTGTTCATCAGCCTCGCCACGCTCGCGGTGCTTGCCTTCGTCTGGCTTGGCGTTTCCCTGGTTACTGGCCGCGACGGATCGGTGCGCGGCTTCGACTGGCCATCGATCGTGCCCGGCTTCTTCATCGCGTTGAGCGCGCTTGGCCTGTCCGTCGATCCGACCTTCGCCAGCGCTGGCGATGCCTTGCACGGCGCGGTCCTGTTGGTCGCGCTGGTCGCGGTCGCGCTCTACCGGCCGCGTGCGCTCCCGCTTGTCTTCGCCGCCGGCATCGCGACCGTGCTGATCTACCTTGGCATCATCCCGCCCACGGTCGTCGGCGCCGATGCGCTCGATATCGGGCTGAGCAAACAGCTCCTGGCGGTCGCCGACACGCTGACTTTCCGCATCGGCATCGTGCTTGGCTTCATCTTCCTCGCCGCCGGCTTCTGGGCGGCACGCCGCCTCGTTGCCACCACTGCATTGCGCGCGGCCTGCTGGGCGGCCTGGGGCGTCATTGTCCCGCTGGTGGTGCTCACCGCGCTGTGGTTGACCTTTGGAGATATCGACCGCGATCTCGGCTATGCGCTGCCCGCCTTGTTGCTGCTGCTGGCCTTCATCGCTGGTGGCGAATGGATCGCACGCGCGGAGGAGCCGCCGCTGGCCGGCGGCCCGTCCGTGTCGTTCGCGCTTGGCGGCGCCGGCGTCGCCGGCCTCCTGATGCTGCACATGGCCTTCGGCTCAGGCTGGACGACGGTGCTGCTCGGCGCGGCCGCTGTCCTGCCGGCGCTGGCCACGCGCTGGCGGTCCTACCCCGTGCTGGGCTGGATCGCGGTGGGCGCGGCGGTCGCCGTGCTTGGCCGTGTCGCCTTCGACCCGACCATCGTCGGCGCGGCCTCTCTGTCGAGGACGCCGGTCTTCAACTGGCTGCTGCTGGGCTACGGCGTGCCGGCGCTCGCCTTCGGCTTCGCCGCCTGGCAACTCGCCCGCACCACCAACGGCCGGCCGCGCCTTGCCATGGAGGCGGCCTCGGCGCTCTTCGCGCTGCTCACCGTCGCGATGCTGGTGCGCCACGCCATGCATGGCGGCGTCATCGATACCGGCACGGTGACGCTCGCCGAACAGGCGATCTACACGCTGATCGCGCTCGGCGCCGGCGCCATGCTGGTCGCCATCGACATGCGCTCGCCAAGCTCGGTTCTGCGCTATGGCTCGATGGCCGCCGGGGTGATCTCGGCGGGCCTCATCGCCGTCCAGCATTTCGTGGTGCTGAACCCGCTGCTGACGGACGAGTCGACGGGCAAGATCCCGGTCTTCAACCTGCTGTTCCTCGCCTATCTGCTGCCGGCCATCGCCGCTGGCGCGCTGGCGCTCTATGTTCGCGACAAGCGTCCGCGATGGTACGCGGCGATGCTGGCGCTGATTGCCGCGTTGCTGGCCTTCGCCTATGCGACGCTCTCGGTGCGCCGGCTGTTCAAGGGCGAATTCATCGCCTTGTGGAGCGGGCTTGGCCAGCTCGAGACCTACACCTATTCGGCGCTCTGGCTGATCATAGGCGTGGCGCTGCTCACCGCCGGCGTCTGGCTGAAATCGCAGGTGCTGCGCATCGCCTCCGCGGTGCTGATCGCGGTCGCGGTGGTCAAGGTCTTCCTCTTCGACATGTCGGAGCTCGAAGGCGTGCTGCGCGCGCTGTCCTTCATCGGTCTCGGCGCCGTGCTGATCGGCATCGGGCTGTTCTATCAGCGGCTGCTGACGCGCGCGGCCAAGGAGAAGACTGAAAACTTGCAGGAAACAAACGGATAGCCGGGAATAAACCGACCCGCGCCGGCGTTATCCGCTTGCTTGGGTAACCGCAGCGGTTGGGCCGCTTCGGGCTGACTGCTAGCACCGCGCCGGGAAGGCGCGTTCTATCGGGATGGAAAGCGACCTCGAAAACAAGCGGTCATGGACGACAAGAAGGCAGCGATCCTGAGCGAAATACCGCGGTTGCGGCGCTACGCGCGCTCGCTGCTGCGCGAGCGCGATGCCGCCGACGATCTCGTCCAGGATTGCCTGGAGCGGGCGCTTGTGCGGCTCGACAACTGGCAGACTGGAGAGAGCCCCCGGAGGTGGCTGTTTACGATCATGCATCATTTGTTCATCGACCAGATGCGCAAGGTCAACCGGCGAGGCGAGGCGGCGATGCTGCCTCTCGAAGCCGGCGAGGCCCAGGCCGCGCCCGCCGATCAGGTCGAAAGCATCGCCTCGCGCGAGATCATGGATGCCTTGCAGGCGATCAGCCCCGATCGCCGCGCGGCATTGGTGATGGTCGCCATCGAGGGCTTTTCCTATGCCGAGGCCGCCAACATCCTCGGCGTGCCGGCCGGTACGCTGATGTCGCGCATCGCTCGCGGCCGCGAGGAACTGCGCGGCCTGCTCGAGGACTCGTCGCGCCGCCGTTCGATAAGGGTCGTCGAGAAATGACCCGGCGCGATTTCTCCGAACGCGATATCCACATGGCCCTCGACGGCGAGTTGCCCGGCGAGGAGCACATGGCCTACGACGCCTGGCTCGAGGCCAATCCCGAGATGAGGGCGCGGTCCGCGCGCTTCATTGCCGATCGCGCCGCCATGCGCGCTGCTTTCGCGGGCGTGATGGACGAGCCGGTGCCGTCGAGGCTGCGGCAGGTGGTGTTTGGCGAGGCGCCCGTGAAAGCGCCGGCCTGGCGTTCGCGCTGGTGGCTCTCGGCCGCCGCCGCCGTGGTGCTCGCCGTTGGCGGGTTCGGCGGCTACGTCGCCGGCATGGACGGCATCGGTCGTGGTGGCGACAGCGACGACCAGCTCGCCGAGCAGGCCATTGCCGCCCATGTCATCTACGCCGCCGAGAAGCGCCATGCCGTCGAGGTTCCCGCGAGTGACAAGGACCACCTCCAGACCTGGCTGTCGAACCGCGTCGGACTGAAGGTGGTTGCGCCGGACCTGGCGTCCGAGGGTTTCGAGCTGATCGGTGGCCGATTGCTGCCGGCCGGCAGCCAAGGCAAGGCGGCGATGCTGCTCTATGAGGATGCCAAGGGTGAGCGCATCTCGCTCTTCGTCACCGCGGAATCGTCCGCGACGTCCAAGGGCACCTATACGGCCGAATCGGGCGGGCCGGAGGCCGTCTATTGGCTCGACAAGGGCTATGCCTGCGCCGTCGTCGGCTCGCTGCCGCCGGACCGGCTGTCGGATGTCGCAAAGAGCGCCTATGGCCAGCTCGTGGCCGGCATATCGAGCTGAACCGGCTGCGTTTTTCGGCGACCGGCGGCGCTTTGGATGGCAATTCTGTTCAAACGTTCGGCCCTTTCCAGCCGTGCCGGAAACTGTCACAATTCGGCCCTAATCAGGGAGCGATAGCGCTTGATGGATGCTGGCGCTTCGGCCGGTGTTCGCGACGCATCCACCGGGGCCGTTTCCACAACCCAATCGAGGTTCTCCCAAGCCCGCATGCCTGCCGAGATTCGCAAGGCCCGCGCGTCAGACGTCGATGACCTCGCCGCCATCGAGAAGGCTGTTTTTTCGGGCGACCGGCTGTCGCGCCGTTCCTTCCGTCAGTTTATCGAACGCGAAACCGCCGAGATGCTGGTGGCCGAGAACGACGGTCACGTCGCCGGCTATGCGGTGGTGCTGTTTCGCAAGGGCAGCGGCGTGGCGCGGCTTTATTCCATCGCTGTCGGTCCTTTCTTCGGTCGGCTCGGTGTCGGCCGCCTTCTGCTGGCGGCTGCCGAGGAAGCGGCCTTCGAACACGACCGACTGCTGCTGCGCCTCGAGGTGCGCGAGGACAATGATCGCGCCATCCGCATCTACGAGCAGGCCGGCTATCGAAAGTTGGGCCGCGAGCCCGACTATTACGAAGATGGCGCCACAGCGCTGCGCTTCGAAAAGACGCTGCGCGGCGAGAACCCGACGGCGACCAAGGTGCCGTTCTACCAGCAGACCTGCGAATTCACCTGCGGCCCTTGCTGCCTGATGATGGCGATGGCCAATTTCGACCGTGGCTTCGTGCCCGATCCGGTGATGGAGATACGCCTCTGGCGCGAAGCCACCACGGTCTTCATGATGTCCGGACCGGGCGGCTGCGAACCTTTCGGCCTAGCGGTCGCCGGCTATGAAAGCGGGCTCGCCGCCGAGATATTCGTCTCCTTCTACGGCGCGCTGTTCCTCCAGTCGGTGCGGAGCGAGGAAAAGCGCCGGGTGATGGAACTTGCCCAGGTCGACTTCCGCCGTCGCGCCGAAATTTACGGCATCCCCGTAAATTACCGTCCGTTCGGCATCGACGATATCCGCGACGCTCTTGCCGAGGGCAAGCTGGTCCTGGTGCTGGTCAGTGGTTTCCTGATGTTCGGCAAGAAGGTGCCGCATTGGGTACTGGCCATCGGCGACGATGGCGACCATATCCTGATCCATGACCCCTGGGTCGAGGATGAAAGGCAGGAAACGATCCTTGATGCCGCGAACATTCCGGTGCCCTACGACATTTTCATGAATATGGCGCAGTTCGGCCGCGACGGTTTGCGCGCCGCCATCACTCTGGGAAAACGCTGAGACAATGACCTGGGTTATCCTGACAGGCAGGCAGAACGATCTCGATCAGGTGGCCACACCCCACAAGATCATCACCAACCGCGACTATCTCGCGCATCCGTCGCTGTTCCGCGGCCAGCGGCCGAAGGTGATCAACCTGTCGAACAATTACGGCTATCAGAGCCGCGGCTATTACGCCTCGCTGCTTGCCGGATCGCGCGGCCACCGGGTGATCCCGACCGTCGAGACCATGATCGACCTTTCGGAGCGCAAGCTCTACGAGCACGCGCTGCCGGAGCTCGAACTGGCGCTCAACAAATGCCGCAAGGACCTCGGCGGGGCGTTTCCGGCGAAGGTCGCGATCTTCTTCGGCATCGGCCCGTCGAAAGTATGGGACCGCTTCGCCAAGCTGTTGTTCGACTGGTTCCGCGCGCCGGCGCTCGAGGTCCATATCAAGGACAGCGCCGAATGGGCTTCGATCCGCAAGATCGGTTTCCTGCCTCTGGCCCGCATGACCGAGGACGAGGAACAGGTCTTCCTGCAATGCCTGGACACCTACACCAACCGCGAATGGCGCGACACCAAGGGCCGCACGCCGGCGCGCTATACGTTCGCGACGCTGGTCGACCCACATGAGGAGTTGCCGCCCTCGCAGATTTCCTCGCTGCGCTACTGGGCGAGGATCGCCGAGAAGATGGGCGTCGAGGTTGAGCCGATCACCAGGAAGGACCTCGCCAAGCTCGCCAATTACGATGCGTTGTTCATTCGCGAGACCACGTCGATCTCCAACCACACCTACCGCTTCGCGCGCCGCGCCCAGCAGGAAGGCATGCCGGTGATCGACGACCCGCTGTCGATGATCCGCTGCACCAACAAGGTCTATCTCAACGAGCTGATGACCTACAACAAGGTGCCGGTGCCGCCGACGGTGATGATCGCCGGTACGTCCGACTTCGAGCTGGCGGCCCAGACGCTGGGCTTCCCGCTGGTGCTGAAGATCCCGGATTCGTCCTTCTCGCGTGGCGTCAAGAAATGCGAGGACATGGTCGAGCTGACCAAGCTCGCGACCGAGTGGCTGGAAGATTCCGACTTGCTGATCGCGCAGAAATTCATTCCGACCGAATATGACTGGCGCGTCGGCGTGCTCGGCGGCCAGCCGCTGTTTGCCGTGCACTATCTGATGGCGAAGAAACACTGGCAGATCGTCAACCACAAGGCCAACGGCAAGCCCGACCAGGGCGGCATAAAAACCTTCACGCTGAAGCAGACGCCGCCGCATGTCGTCGAGACGGCGGTGAAGGCGGCAAAATGCATCGGCGACGGCCTGTATGGCGTCGACCTCAAGGAGACCAGGGACGGGGTCTTCGTCATCGAGGTCAACGACAATCCCAATCTCGACCATGGCTGGGAGGATTCGGGCGAGAAGGACGAGCTGTGGGTAAGGCTGACGCAGTGGTTCCTGGAGCGCCTGGAGCGGCCGGATAAATAGAGCCGCGGAGGTAGCTGCCTGACTTGGGAAACTGCCTGATTTGAGGGAACAGAATGCTGTTTTTCGTGATCGAAGATTTTCACGGCTCCGACCGCAAGGAGATCTACCGCCGATTTCGCGACAAAGGCCGGCTGAAGCCGGACGAACTTGTCGTGCACCACAGCTGGATCGCCGGCGACATGAGCCGCTGCTTCATGCTGGTGGAGGCCGACGATGCGACGGTGCTGCAGCGCTGGGTCATCGAATGGGCGGATCTGGTCGAGTTCGAGATCGTTCCCGTGGCCAGCAGCAAGGACATGGTGGTGGCCTTGGCCGGACATCTCTAAGCAAAATTGCTGGTCCGCCGTTTCCTCAATTTGCGGAGAACTGCCTAACTGCCCCTTAAGCCCGGCTTGCTATTCTGCCTGTATTGTGGATGCGCAGGGGTTCATCGAAAGATGATCAGGCTTTTTCAATCGGGTAATTGCGGCCAGATACTCTACTTCGCCCTTCTGGTGTTTTTGATCGGGTTTGATTTTGCCAAAGACCCTATCCAGCATTTTCTGGTTGGGACGAAGGAGAACATTCAAAGGCAGATCTATGCCGCTGATGGCAACAAGATCGCCCAGGGCCAGAGGTCCTTTGTCGAGGAACTGAGGACGACTGACCATGGGATGCACGATGCTCCGAAGTCCGTCGAGCAGCATGCTTCCGACATGGTCACCCGAGGGCTCGCCATGGAAGCCAAAAGCTCCGCCATAGGTACGATCTATATCTCCGGCCTCATGGCCATCGGCTTGGTGACCATAGTCACCATCATTTGGATGGTGTTCGCCCGCGTGCGCGACATTGGTTGGCCGGCCGCTGTCGGGTTCGGCATTCTTGCGCCGAAGTTTGCAATTTCTGTTCTTCCCGGCAGCCTCCCGCCGCTGACCTTCGACGTCCTGCAATATGGCTTCATCGCCGCGATAATAGCGCTCGGGCTCGTGCCGGGCGGATTTGCCCACGGGCCGGGTGTCCAACCGATTCGACAAGCAATCGCGGCCGAACCGACGCATCGTGCCCCTGGCCAGTTCGGTCAAAGACGACGCTGAGGCGCGGCGACCAGCGCCGGCGACCTGACGGCGCGCCGGCATTGCTCGATCAGCCATTCGCGGAACGTCGCCACGACATCGCGCCTTGCGCTGCGTTCCGGAATCGTCAGGCAATAGGGCTGACGCAGTTCCAGCGACCGGGCATCCGGCCGGACCAGCCGGCCGTCTTCCAGTGCCTGGGCGCAATAGACGCCTTGCGCCAGCGCCACGCCCAGTCCCGAAATGGCGAGATCGAGCGCTGCCCGCGACGAATTGGCCGAAAGGCCGCGCTGCGCCGCGCGGCCCGGTTCGCTTCCTGCCGCCTCGAACCAGTTGCGCCAGGATGGAAAGGATGCTCCGGTCGGCCCCCAATCGGTATGAATGAGCGGCAGGCCGACAAGGCTTTCGGCTCTGCTCGGGCCGGCGAGTGCCGGCGCGCAGACGGGATAGACGGCGTCCCTGACGATCTCCTCGGTCGGATGCTCCCGGTAGTGAGGGCCGTAAGAGAGGCGGATGTCGATCAATTCCTGATCGAACGGCACCGGGTCGTCGTCGCCCCTGAGCGATATGTCGGCGGCGCCATGGCCGGCAACGAAGCCCGCGAGCCTCTCCGAAAGCCAGCCCATCGCCATCGACGGCGGCACGGACACGACGAGCCTTGGCCGGAACGCATCGCCGCCGACATCGCGCGCGACGCTGCCGATTTCCCGGAAGGCCATGGTGAGTCTCGGCAGCATCTCCACCCCGGCCTCGGTGAGCACCGCCCGCCGGTTGACCCGGTGGAACAGCCGTCGCCCCATCTGCTCCTCGACGGTGCGGATGAGCTGGCTGACGGCCGCCGCCGAGATCGACAATTCCTCGGCGGCGGCCGCGAAGCTGCCTGTCCGTGCTGCCGCTTCGAAGGCTTGAAGTCCGCGCAATGAGGGAAGGGCGACCATGGAAACCAGAAAGATAAGGTAAACTTATCTATTTTGCAGAAATCCTCGTTTTTAGAAAGGTTTCTTTCTGGGTATCGTGGGCCCATGAACGCAATCGACCACCACGAAACCGTCGACCATCGCTACGTGATCGCCTCGCTGACGAATGAGGAGCGCGGCCGGCTGACCGGCAAATCGGACGGGCCGGGCCTTGTCCAGTTCGCTCTCCATCTCGGCGCGATCATTGTTCTCGGCGCGTTGATCGCGGCGCGAGTGCCGTTCTGGCCGGTCCTGATGCTGCCTCAAGGCATCCTGATCGTGTTCCTGTTCACCTTGCTGCACGAGACCGTGCACAGGACGGCGTTCGAAACGCAGTGGCTGAACGATATGGTCGCGCGCTTCTGCAGCCTGGCGATCGCGTTGCCCGCCGACTGGTTCCGCTACTTCCACTTCGCCCATCATCGCTTCACCCAGGATCCTGAGAACGATCCGGAACTGGCCTTCCCGAAGCCCGAGACCTTGCGGCAATATATCGTCCACGTCTCCGGCCTGCCGGTGTGGTGGGGGCATTTCAAGACGCTCTGCACCAATGCGACCGGCGGTTGCCGTGACAGCTACGTCCCGCCCAAGGGCTTGCCGAAGGTGAAGGCCGAGGCGCGGGCGATGATTGCCTTCTATGTCGCCCTGCTGGCGCTGGCAGTCTGGTTCAAGGCTTCTGTGCTGCTCTATGTCTGGATCGTGCCGGCGCTGCTCGGCCAGCCGTTCCTCAGGCTATATCTGCTGGCCGAGCATGGCCGCTGTCCCTTTGTCGCCAACATGCTGGAAAACACCCGTACGACGCTGACCAACTGGTTCGTGCGCAAGCTCGCCTGGAACATGCCTTACCATGCCGAGCATCACGCCTATCCCGGCGTGCCGTTCCACCAGTTGCCGGAATTCCACAGGCTGATCGAGCGGCATCTGAAAGTGGTCGAGCCCGGCTATGTGAGCTTCCACGAGAAGTATATCGAGACGCTGCGCTAGACCAGGATGACATTTCGTCGAATCGTCATCCTGATCTAACTCTTTGTTGGAGCATGATCTTTTCCGAAAACCGGTTTCCACTTTTCGGGACCATGCTCCAGCGCGTCAGCCTGACTGGCGCAGCAGCGCCTGCGAGCGCAGCAGCCGACCCATGTCGGACGCCTTGGTCGGCACGCCGATCAGATAGCCCTGCGCCTCGCCGCAACCGGCCTTGCGCAGCGTGTCGAGCTGCGCTTCGGTTTCGACGCCTTCGGCGGTGACGGTGATGCCGAGCTCGGCGCCGAGCCCGATAACCGTGCGCACGATCGCCGCCGTGTCGCGCTTGTCGAGGTCGCGGATGAAGGAGCGGTCGATCTTGATCTTGTCGACGGGGAAGCGGCGCAGATAGCCGAGCGAGGAATAGCCGGTGCCGAAATCGTCGAGCGCTATGCGCACGCCGAGACCACGCAATTGGCTGAGCGTCTTCAGCACCGCGTCGCTTTCGTCCATCATCACCGTTTCGGTGATTTCGAGCTCCAGGCGGTCGGCGGGCAGGCCGGAAAAGGCAAGCGCCGAGATCACGCTGCGGGCAAAGCCGCCGCTCTTGATCTGGGCGGCTGAGACATTGACCGCCATGCGCATGTCCGGTGGCCAGTTCGCGGCCACGTTGCAAGCCTTGCGCAGCGCCCAGTCGCCGAGCTGCACGATCAATCCGGTCTCCTCGGCGACGGCGATGAAGTTTTCTGGCGAAACCAGGCCGCGCGACGGCGAGCGCCAGCGCATCAGGGCTTCCGCGCCGACGATCCTGCCGGAGTCGATGTTGAGGATCGGCTGGAAATCGAGCTCGAATTCCCGCTTGGAGAGTGCTGCTTCGAGGTCGACTTCAAGCGCCCTGCGCTCCCGCATCAGCGCATCCATGCCCGGTTCGAAGAAGCGATAGACATTGCGTCCTTCGCTCTTGCCCCGGTAGAGCGCCATGTCGGCGTTGGTGAGCAGCGTGTCGGCATCGTGTCCGTCGCCGGGATGGAGCGCGATGCCGAGGCTCACGCCCACATGCATTTCGCGGCCTTTGTCGCGGTAGGGTTTGCCGACGACCTCGACGATGCGCTTGGCGAGCTTTTCGGCGTCGTCGGCGCTCCTGATGCCGGACTGGATGATGGCGAACTCATCGCCGCCGAAGCGCGCCACCACGTCCTTGCTGCTGCGCACGCAGTGCTGCAGCCGCTTGGCGACGCATTTCAGCAGCCAGTCCCCGGCCGGATGGCCAAACGTGTCGTTGACCGCCTTGAAGCGATCGAGGTCGAGCGAGAAGATCGCCAGCGGCTTTGCCTTGGCTTCACCCAGCGCCTGGTCCAGCTTTTCCCGAAACATCGAGCGGTTGGGAAGGCTGGTCAACGTGTCGTGATGCGCAAGATGCGTCATCCGCTCTTCGGTTCGCCGACGCTCGGTGACGTCCTCGAAGGTCGCCACCCAGCCGCCGCCGGCAAGCGGCCGCCGCAGGACGAAGAGGGTTCGGCCGTCGACCAGTTCGCGATAGCTCGCGCGCGACTGGCCGGCCTCCAGGCTGGCCTTCGTTTTTCCGACTTCGACGTCGATTTCGAGCGGCGCGAATATGCCGAGGCGGATGAGTTTGTCCAGCATCTGGCGATGCGTCATGCCAAGTATGAAATCCGAGGCCTTGGCATTGCACAAATCCAGAAATCGCTGGTTGCGCACGATGAGCCGACCCTCGGCGCTGTACATCAGCAGGCCCTGCGACATGTTGGCCAAGGCGGCGTCGAAGCGGCGGTGCTGTTCCTTCAACTCCGCCTCGGCCCGGCGTTGTTCGGTCACGTCCTCGTAGATCGACACCCAGCCGCCGACGGCGATCGGCCGGTGCGAAATGACGATGATGCGTCCGTCCGACAGCACTTCCTCGTAGGTCGAGGGCCTGGCGCCGTCGATATAGGGTTTGCGGATGGCATAGAGCTCGCCGGCGCTCTGCGCGGCGATGCCTATGTCGACACTGTGCTGCAGGATGTCGAAGAAGCGTATGCCGGGCTTCACCACCTTGGCGTCGAGATGGAAGATGTCGATATAGTTGTGGTTGCAGATGATCATCCGCTCGTCTGCGTCGAACATGCACAAGCCATGCGACATGTTCTCGACGGCCGCCGCAAAGCGCTCGTTTTGGGCACGAAGTTCTTCGGCTATTCGTCGGGCCGGGCCAATGCCGGCCGCTTTTCGCCTGCCGGCGACCGAACCAGTCTTGACATGAGCGCCGGGCATGAGCACGCCTTCGGACCTTGACCGAATGCGATACTGTCCCGGCCGCAGGTTAATTTAGCGTTCTTTTATGGGACTGAATTTACCGCAAGCGGAGACTGTCGCATGGCTTCCAGCATCTTGAAGCGCTTGAGGAAAGCCGTCTGCGCCCAGGTCACGGATCTTGGTGTGAAGTCAAAACGGTCGGCGGAGTAGCCGCGCGGCCGGCCGAAATACTCGGTCGCCTCCGCCGTCGAGAAGCCGGCGAGCAGCGTCGCTTCGTAATAGGCGGCGATCTGGTCGGCGCGCTTGATGTCCTTGCGCAAGGAGGCAGCAAGCTCCGACGGCAGGGAAAAACGCAGATGGATGGCGCGCTGCAGGCGCGATTCGCAATCCTTGTAGGAACCGCCCATCACCGATTTGAAGGGCGAGATCATATCGCCGATGACATATTCGGGCGCGTCGTGCAGCAAAGCCGCCAGCCGCGCTTCGGCCAGGGCGGCGGGCGCCAGCTCGCCATAGAGCGCTTCGACCAGCAGCGAATGCTGCGCGACGGAGAAAGCATGATCGCCGCTGGTCTGGCCGTTCCACCGGGCAACACGGGCAAGGCCGTGCGCGATGTCGGCGATCTCGATGTCGAGCGGCGAGGGGTCGAGCAGGTCGAGCCGCCGGCCGGACAGCATGCGTTGCCAGGCGCGCGGCGGCGCGCCGGCCCGGTCGGCCGCCATCAAGCCTCCTCCGCGCTGGCCGCGTCCTGCGGGAAGGAGAACTTCGCCCATGCGGGAATCGTGAGCATTACCGGAACTTCGCCCGCCATGATCGGCTCGCCGGCATCGAGTGCCTCCTTGACGCGGTCGATGCGGGCAACGGCAAGACCGGTTCGACCGGCGACGGACCCGAGCACGCCGACCGGCCGGCCGGCGACGGTGAGCCCGGTTCCCGAAGCGGGCAGGGGAGCGTCGGCCGATGCGATCAGCACGCGGCGCCGCGCGGTGCCGCGGTGCTGCATGCGCGAAACCACTTCCTGGCCGATATAGCAGCCTTTCTTGAAGCCGACGCCGCCGGTCTCGTCGAGCAGCACGTCATGCGGGAAGGCATCGCCGAGTTGGTAGTCGCTGCCGCTCTCGGCAATGCCGTTTCCGATGCGCAGAGCCTGCCAGGCCTGGAAGTCGCCCCCGTCCGGCGTGGCGCCGTCATAGGCGCGCTTGACCGCCGCGTCGCGGAAGCGAGTATCGGCGAGCGTGGTTGATTCAGAAACTGAAGCGTTTGAATCATCGCCCCATGCAACCGTGACAAGCACCTGATCCTGCTTGGCAATGTCGGCCTTTGCCCTTAGCCGGTAAAGCATCAGCCGGCGTATGAAATCGTCGGCGATGTCGGCCCGGCACTCGAGCCGGAAACCGTCGTCGCCAGCGCGGGAAATCAGGAAATCGAACAGGATCTTGCCCTGCGGCGCAAGCAGCGCGCCGGGTTTTGCTTCGCCGGGGCCGAGCGTGTCGAGATCGGTGGTGAGGATATTCTGCAGGAAATGCTCGGCATCGGGGCCTGACACGGAAATGAGGGCGCGGTCTTTGAACTGGGTAAAGGGCATGCGTGAAATCGGCCTGATCTTGCAAAACGGTCGGTCATTACGTAAGCCGGCCACACTCCCCCCGCAAGAGATTGGACCTGCCCATGGCAACCACCTTCGACCTCATCCTGACAGGCGGCATGGTGGTCAACCATGACGGCGAAGGGCGTCGCGACGTCGGCGTGAAGGGCGGACGCATCGCGGCCATCGGCGATCTAGGCCAGGCGTCGGCCGGCGAAACCATCGACTGCACGGGCCTGCACATCCTGCCGGGCGTCGTCGACAGCCAGGTGCATTTCCGCGAGCCGGGGCTGGAGCATAAGGAAGATCTGGAGACCGGCTCGCGCGCCGCGGTGCTAGGCGGCGTCACCGCCGTCTTCGAGATGCCCAACACCAATCCGCTCACCACAAGCGAGGCGGCACTTGCCGACAAGGTGCGGCGCGCCACCGGTCGCATGCATTGCGACTTCGCCTTCTGGGTCGGCGGCACGCGCGACAATGCCGCCGATGTCGGCGAGTTGGAGCGGCTGCCGGGGGCGGCCGGCATAAAGGTGTTCATGGGCTCGTCCACCGGCGATCTTCTGGTCGAGGACGATGAAGGTGTCGCTTCGATCCTGCGCAACACCCGCCGCCGCTCCGCCTTCCATTCGGAGGACGAGTTTCGCCTGCGCGAGCGGCTCGGCGAGCGCATCGAGGGCGATCCGTCCTCGCACCCCGTCTGGCGCGACGAGATCGCGGCGCTGCGCTGCACCGAGCGGCTTGTGCGTATCGCCCGGCAGAGCCGGGCGCGTATCCATGTGCTGCACATCTCTACGGCCGAGGAGATCCTCTTCCTCGAACAGCACAAGGACGTCGCCACCTGCGAGGCCACACCTCACCACCTGACGCTGAGCGCCGACGACTACGCGCGGCTGGGCGCGCTGATGCAGATGAACCCGCCGGTTCGCGCCGCCCGCCACCGCGACGGCGTCTGGCACGGCGTTTCGCAAGGCATCGTCGATGTGCTGGGCTCCGACCATGCGCCCCATACGCTGGCCGAGAAGGCAAAGACCTATCCGGCTTCGCCGTCGGGCATGACCGGCGTGCAGACGCTGGTGCCGATCATGCTGGACCACGTCAACGCCGGCCGGCTCACCTTGCAGCGCTTCGTCGACCTTTCCAGCCACGGCCCGCAGCGCATTTTCGGCATGGCGAGAAAAGGCCGCATCGCCGCGGGCTACGACGCCGATTTCACGATCGTCGACCTGAAGCGGCGCGAAACCATCACCAACGCGCAGGCCGGCTCGAAGGCTGGCTGGACGCCTTATGACGGCAGGGAGGTCACCGGCTGGCCGGTCGGCACCATCGTGCGCGGCATGCGCGTGATGTGGGAAGGCCAGATCGTGACGTCCGGCCGGGGCAGGGCGGTGGAGTTTTCCGAAGCGTTGCCGGTTTAATCCCCGGCGACGAAGAACAGCCACTGTCCCGTCGGCGTGATGCCGACGCGGTAGAAGATGTAGGCACCGAACTGCTTCATGTCGTCATAGTCGCTGGCCGTGACCAGCTTGAACAATTCGACACGCTGCCTGGGATCGAGCTTGTCCAGCGGCAGCGCGAAGAAATACGGCCAGACATAGAGTTCCTGCGGCGTGCCGGTATCGACATGGACGTAGCCGGCTGACAGCACTTCTTCCAGGATGGCGAGGATTTCCTGGCCGTCGCCATCGCCCGAGAGGCTCTTGAGGAAGGTGACCGGATCGCCCTCGATGTCGCCCAGCGACAATTGCGTCATGGCATCGCCCTTGCCGATCAGCGGCCTCAGCTTCTCGATGTCGCCGGTCCGGCAGGCCTCGATGATCAGCCCATGCATGCGCTTGACCGGTTCGGGAAGCTTGTCGAGGTCGTAGACGACCGCTGGCGGCGGCGCGTCCGGATCGGCGCGCGGGCTGGTGATGCCGCCGTTGGCGGGCGGCGTCTTCCGCTCCTGCTTGTCCGTGTCCTCGGCCGGCTGTGTGCTATCCGAGGGCTTGCTGCCTGGCGCATCCGGCAACGGCACGGTGGAGCCGGGCGCGGCGCTGTCGCTATTGGCGGGCGGGGTGACTGGGGAAGGCAGGTCTTCGCGCTGGATCTCGCTCAGCGCGTAGGAAGGGGTGCTGGCGAGGCAGAGCGGAAACGCCAGGCAGGAAGCGGCGATCAGGATGTTGAGGGCCAGCCCGCGCGGCCGGCCTGACATCGAAAATGTCACCGCTTGCTCTCCATTGTTACCCGGCCTGGTCCGGGCGGCGCTTCGAATGATCAAGCGCATGGGCATGATGCCCAAACGGCGCGTCCCGGTCAAAAGCCACCATCAAAAAGTCATTGGCAAAAAAGTCGCTGTCAAAACAGGTGGCTAGTGCTTGAGCCGTTCCGGTTCGAAGGCTCCGGCAATCACCTTTTCGCGCATGCGGTCGAGCAAGGCGAGCGCCGAGGTCTCGCCATTGGCGCGCAGCATCTCACCGAACGCGGTCTCCAGCGCGGCCTCGGCAATGATCTCAGGTTCGATGCCGGCCGACAGGCCTTCGGCCCAGGCTTCGCTGTGGCTTTCCACGGCGGTCAGGCGCTTTTCTTCCCTGACCAATGCGTCAATGTCGCTGACACCATGTTCCATTGCGATGTCCACCTTCTGCAAGCGGCGATCCGACGAGGGATCTGGCTTGGTCTGTCAGTTCGTCCGCAGTCTTACTTAAGTCTTTGTAAATGCGACATTTTTAGGGTCGAAATCTACATTGCCGGTGAGACTGCGCTCAATCGATGCCAAGCTTAGCCGATTAGACCGGCTTGCGGCATCAAAACCTTCAGTTTGAGTTAATTCCACAATCTCGCGCTAACGTTTCATTAATACTGTTGCGCAAGTGCAACACATGATTGCACCAGAGCGGGACAGGACACAATAAGGCACGTCACATTGGCGCCGATTGTCACAAAAAATCCGTGCAAAACGCGGGGGTGCGGCGATGCCCCGGCCTCAATTGCCGTAGCGGGAAGCGATGTCGCGCGACAGCGTTTCACCTTCCTTCATGTAGCGGGCGATCGCTTCGGTCGCCGAAGGCGTGCATTGCGTGTAGGTGCCGCTGAAGGAGCGGTAGCCGCGGTTGAACGAGGCAATGAAGCGGGCGCGCCGGTCGGGATCGGGGTTTTCCGACTCCAACAGCTTCTCCATCTCGACCCGCCACTGATCGCCCTTCTCGCCGCAGAGGTTGCGCAGGAAATGCAGCGAGCCGAGCACTTCCGCCAACCGCATCAGCCCCGGTTCGAACGGCGCCTCGGTGGCAAAAGCCGGCCGCGCCGCGACGGCCATGCTGACGGCGAGGCAAATGGCAAGGAAAGGCGAGGCGCGGGTCATCAGGGCCTTGGATGAGGACGGTAAGGCTTTGTGGCGAAACATTTTGTCGCCTGCAAGGCGATTCTCAGGACCGCCGCGGGGCGCCCGCGCCAGGCCCCAGCAATTCCTCGGCGACCGAGAACACGTCGCCGGCAAGCGGCATCCGCGCCATTTCCGACAGCGTGTAGAAAGCCGCGGTCTCGGCATCGTCGCTGGCCACGGGCTCGCCGCCGGCATAGGCCGCGCCGAACACCGTCAGCAGATAATCGACCGCGTGGTTTTCGCCGCTGCCGTCGATATGTATGTCGCGCAGCGGGCGGTAGCCTGTGGCTTCAAGCCCGGTCTCTTCGTGCAATTCCCGCGCTGCGGCCTCCGCCAGCGTTTCGCCTGGCTCGACCTTGCCGCCGGGATAGGCATAGAGCCCCTGCGACGGCGCCCGCGCGCGCTTGACCAGGAGCACCGTCCTGGCCCTTATGACCGCGACGGAAACGGCCGGTATGATCTTGCGCTGTTCCATGGGGTCGCCAAATCTTCCTGCAGCCTGTGTTGTGGACCGATTGGCCCGAGCGGGTTTTAGCGGTTGCGGCGCGGCGGTTCCATCGCCACTTTGATGGCACGCCAATTGACGAGCCCATATCATGTGCGGACGCTTTGCCCTGACCGCCACGCCGGACCAGACCGCGGCCTTCCTTGGCCTTGCGGAACTGGAGGAATTTCCGGCGCGCTACAACATAGCGCCGACGCAACCGGTGCTGATGGCGCTTGCCGGACCGCAGCGGGAGCCGGGCTCGAACCTGCCGGACCGCCAGGCGATGCTGGTGCGCTGGGGCCTGATTCCGGCCTGGGTCGAGGACACCAAGGCGTTTCCGCTGCTGATCAACGCCCGCACGGAGGGCGTGCTGCAAAAGGCCTCGTTCAAGACCGCCATGCGCCATCGCCGCGCCCTCGTGCCGGCTTCCGGCTTCTATGAATGGCAGCAATCTGGCGGCAAGAAAGGCCAGCCTTACTGGATCCGGCCGCGACGCGGTGGAGTGATCGCCTTTGCCGGGCTGGTCGAGACCTATGCCGAGCCGGGCGGCTCCGAGATGGATACGGGCGCGATCCTGACGACAGGCGCCAATCCCGGCATCGCCCATATCCACGATCGCATGCCGGTGGTGATCGAGGAACGCGACTTTGCCCGCTGGCTGGATTGCCGCACGCAGGAGCCGCGCGACGTGCTCGATCTCCTGAAGCCGGCTGGGCCGGATTTCTTCGAGGCAATTCCGGTTTCCGACCTTGTCAACAAGGTCGCCAACACCGGGCCGGAGATCCAGGAGCAGGGCGTCGTCGGGCCGCAAGCCGAAAAGTCCAGGCGCCAGAAGCCCGGCGCGGACGAAAACCAGATGACCTTATTCTAGCGACGGCTGCTTGCCTCAAGAGGCTGCTTGGAGGCCTTCATCTCCGGGGCGCTCACAGGCGCCCTCATCGCCGGCGTCCCCATGTCGTCGGGGACCGCGCCGGTCGTGCCGTCTCAGGCGGCGCGCGGCGAGACGATCTTCTGCGCCGGCTTCTTCTTCTTCGCGGTGTGAAGAAGGGCTGCGACGATGGCCGCCGGGCCGATCGCGCGGTAGTGGTTGGCGAGAGCCGGTTGCGCTTGTCGGTTCTGTTCCTGCTTGCTTCGAGGCATTGTTCTCTTCCCTTTGGTAACGGCTTCGTGTCCAGCGTTTGGCGGCTGATTCCGACCAAATCGTGACATCTGGCGGTCTAGCCGGCGAATGTTTCATCACTGTGCCGACATGTTTAATAAAATGTTTCGCGCTGTTTTTACCTGTGATCCAGCGGCATCTTTCCTAAGCGGAGCGACTTGACGGCAACACCGGCGGGCGCGATAAAGCCGCCCATGAAAACGTCTTTCGCCATTTGTGGCATTTGCATTATTGGCTAGCCTCGCGCTGGTCCGGACGTTTTCGCCTCATCTTTACCCAGATCGGAAAAACGCCCCGGCCAGCAGGCTGGAGCCTGGTTTGTGCCTTCGGCGCGGATCCGGTTTCAGTCAGAGCATGACCCCGAAAAGTGGAAGCCGGTTTTCGGATAAGGTCATGCTCAAACAAGAAACAAGGACCGGGACCGCATGTCTGACGCATCGAAAGGCCTCAGCCTCTACAACACGCTGACGCGGACGAAGGAACCTTTCGTTCCGATCGATCCGCTCAATGTGCGCATGTATGTCTGCGGCCCGACCGTCTACGACTTTGCCCATATCGGCAATGCCCGTCCGGCGATCGTCTTCGACGTGCTCTTCCGTCTGTTGCGCCATCTCTACGGCGAAACGCATGTCACGTATGTGCGCAACATCACGGATGTCGACGACAAGATAAACGCCAGGGCGCTGCGTGATTTCGGCAACGAGATCGCGGCCGCAAAGCTCTCGCTCAACGAGGCCATCCGCAAGGTCACCGAAAAGACCGCCGACCAGTACCATAAGGATGTCGCCGCCCTCGGCTGCCTGCAGCCGACCTTCGAGCCGCGCGCCACCGAGTTCGTCGCGCCGCGCGCCGACGGCAAGGCCGACATGCTGTCGCTGATCCGGCAGTTGATCGAGCGCGGCCATGCCTATGTCGCCGCCGGCGAGGTGCTGTTCGACACCGCCTCGATGCCGGACTATGGCGAATTGTCGAAGCGCAATCTCGACGAGCAGCAGGCGGGCGCCCGCATCGCCGTCGACGCGCACAAGAAGAGCCCCGGCGATTTCGTGCTGTGGAAATTGTCGAGCCCGGAAGAGCCCGGCTGGGAGAGCCCATGGGGCAGGGGCCGCCCCGGCTGGCACATCGAATGCTCGGCCATGTCGGCCGCCTATCTCGGCGAGGTCTTCGACATCCACGGCGGCGGCCTGGACCTGATCTTCCCGCACCATGAGAACGAGATCGCCCAGTCGCGCTGCGCGCACGGGACCCAGGTCATGGCCAATGTGTGGATGCACAACGGCTTCCTGCAGGTCGAGGGCCAGAAGATGTCGAAGAGCCTCGGCAACTTTTTCTCCATCCATGAGCTCCTGGAGGCGAAGACCTTCGGCGGCCGCACCTGGCCGGGCGAGGTGCTCAGGCTGGCGATGCTGATGACGCATTACCGCGAACCGATCGATTTCTCCGTGCGCAAGCTGGAGGAGGCGGAAAACACGCTGCGCAAGTGGAAGCGCGCCGCCGACCTCGCACCGGAGGCCGCCAGGGAATTGCCGGCCGAGGTGGTGGAAGCGCTGTCGGATGATCTCGCTACCTACACCGCCTTCCAGCGGCTGACGCAGCTTGCCGGCGAGGCGGGCGATGCAGGCAGTGGCGAGAGCGCCGCCGCCTCGCTGAAGGCCGCGCTTGCCTTCCTCGGCTTCGACGTCGGCGCCGCCAAGGTGGACGAGGCGGCAATCGGCAAGGCGATCGCCGACCGCCTGGCGCTGATCGCGGCCAAGAACTGGGCCGAGGCGGATCGGGTTCGCGACGAATTGCTGGCGCAGGGCGTGCAGCTGAAGGATGGCAAGGATCCGGCGACGGGCGAACGCGTAACGACCTGGGAGATCAGGCGGTGAGGATGGCTTTTGCCAGGTCAGGTACGGAGGGGTCGACGGGACAGCGCCCCCCTCTGTCCTGCCGGACATCTCCCCCACAAGGCGGGAGATTGGCAGTTTTGGCGCCCTGCTCAATTCTGCGGCGTGGGCGATTGGCGAAAGCCGGCGTGACATCTCATCTCCCCCATAATGGGGGAGATGCCCGGCAGGACGGAGGGGGGTGCCGTAGAGCGCTGACCTCGGCTGTCAGGAGCCGTTTGCCGCGCTTCTGGAACCGCGACGTCATCCGCGATATCGACAAGGCGAGCGGACCGCTTGTCTCGTGTGCGCCACCAAGGGAGGAGCTCGTTTCATGATCGACCATCTCGGCATCAACGTTTCCGACTTCCAGAAATCCAAAACATTCTACGACAAGGCGATGGCGCCGCTGGGGGCATCGCTACTGTACATGGTGCCGCAGGAGTATACCGGCGGCGCCAAGGTTGGCGGCTATGGTCGCGAGCGGCCGGTGTTCTGGCTGAGCGACAGCACCGACAAGCCGAAATCCACCCAGCATGTCGCTTTCACCGCGCGCAGCCGCGCCGAGGTCGACGCCTTCCATGCGGCAGCACTTGCCGCCGGCGGCAAGGACAATGGCGGACCGGGCCTGCGCCCGCACTATCATCCGAACTATTACGGCGCCTTCGTCTTCGATCCTGACGGCAACAACGTCGAGGCGGTCTGCCATGAGCCGGCGTGAGCCCGTGAACCGGCCGATGACCGGGAGCCTGTCATGAGCCTCGACAACAGGCCGGTCTATACAGGCGGTTGCCAGTGTGGCGCCGTGCGCTTCCGCGTCGAAGGCGCGCTGGGCGACGCCTCGGTCTGTCATTGCCGCATGTGCCAGAAGGCGAGCGGCAATTTCTACCTGCCGCTGGTTTCGGTGCGCGGCGCCACGCTCGACTGGACGCGCGGCGAGCCGAAGCGCTTCCGCTCGTCCAATGCGGCCTGGCGCGGTTTCTGCGCCCAATGCGGCACGCCGCTGACCTTCGAGGCGTCCGACGGCATGGCGTTGGCGATCGCCGCCTTCGACGATCCGTCAGCCATCGCGCCGACCATCCAATGGGGCGTCGAGGCAAAACTTCCCTATGTCGACGGCATCCCCAAACTGCCGTCCGAGGACACGATGGCCGATATCGCCTCGGCGCCCTATCTCGCCGAGCTCGTCTCCTATCAGCATCCCGATCACGACACCGACCAATGGCCGCCGGAGGAAAGACCATGACCGATCAAGTTCGAACCGGCGGCTGCCAGTGCGGCGCCGTGCGCTTCCGCATCAAGGGCAAGCTCGGACGCCCGTCCATCTGCCATTGCCGCATGTGCCAGAAACAGTTCGGCAATTTCTTCGGCGCGCTGGTGACGGTGCCCAAGGACAGCGTCGAATGGACCCATGAGGAGCCGAGCTACTTCCAGTCCTCGGTCAACATCGATCGTGGCTTCTGTGCCCGCTGCGGCACGCCGCTGACCTATCGCCAGCCCGGCGCGCTGGAGATCGCCATCGGCGCTTTCGACGACCGCTCCGACCTCGCGCCACAGATCCAGGTCAACTACGCGGTTCGCCTGCCCTGGGTGGAGAAGATCTTCGAGGCGCCAGTCCATGACGACCCCGACTATTACCGCCGGCAGGAGCAGATCATCTCCTTCCAGCACCCGGACCACGAGACGGCCAACTGGCCACAGCAGGGCTTGAAACTATGACGATCCACGGCAGTTCCTTGCGCACGCTCTATCCCGAGATCGAGCCGTTCGATTCCGGCATGCTCGATGTCGGCGACGGCCACACCATCTATTGGGAGCGCTGCGGCACCAGGGGCGCCAAGCCCGCCGTGTTCCTGCATGGCGGCCCTGGCGGCACCATCTCGCCGAAACACCGACGCCTGTTCGACCCGAAACTCTACGACGTCATCCTGTTCGACCAGCGCGGTTGCGGGAAGTCGACGCCCAACGCCTCGCTCGAGGCCAACACCACCTGGCACCTCGTCGCCGACATCGAGCGCCTGCGCGAGATGGCGGGTTTCGACAAATGGCTTGTCTTCGGCGGTTCCTGGGGTTCGACGCTGGCGCTCGCCTATTCGCAGACGCATCCCGAGCATGTCAGCGAACTGGTCGTGCGCGGCATCTACACGCTGACCCGCGCCGAGCTCGAATGGTACTATCAGTTCGGCGTCTCCGAGATGTTCCCCGACAAATGGGAGCGTTTCCTCGCGCCGATCCCCGAGGCCGAGCGCGGCGACATGATGGCCGCCTACCGCAAGCGTTTGGTCGGCTCCGATCGCAAGGCCCAGGTCGAGGCCGCCCGCGCCTGGAGCATCTGGGAAGGCGAGACGATCACGCTGCTGCCCGAACCCGAGACAAGCGATCCGTTCGCCCAGGACGACTACGCGGTCGCCTTCGCCCGCATCGAGAACCATTACTTCGTCCATGCCGGCTGGCTGGAGGAGGGGCAGTTGGTGCGCGACGCCTGGAAGCTGAAGGACATCCCCGGCACCATCGTCCACGGTCGCTACGACATGCCTTGCCCGGCGAAATATGCCTGGGCGTTGCATAAGGCCTGGCCGAAGGCGGATTTCCACCTCATCGAGGGCGCCGGCCATGCCTATTCCGAGCCTGGAATTCTTGACCGGCTGATCCGGGCGACGGATCGGTTCGCGGGCAAATAACCATGCAGGCTCGTGCTTTACGACGCCCCCCTCTGTCCTGCCGGACATCTCCCCCACAAGGGGGGAGATTGGCAGCTTCGGCTCTGCCGCGCATCCAGCAACGCTGGAGATTGGCGAAGGCGGAAGTGACAGCTGATCTCCCCCCAAGTGGGGGAGATGTCCGGCAGGACAGAGGGGGGCGCGAAGGATCACGACCTTTCGAGCTATAGCTATGACAAAACAAAGATTGTTCCTCTTCGACACCACCCTCCGGGACGGCCAGCAGACGCCGGGCATCGACTTTTCCGTCGAGGACAAGATCGCGATCGCAAAGCTGCTCGACGAGTTCGGCATGGATTATGTCGAGGGTGGCTATCCGGGCGCGAACCCGACCGACACCGCCTTCTTTCAGAAGAAGCGCACGGCAAGCGCGAAATTCGTCGCCTTCGGCATGACCAAGCGGGCAGGGGTTTCGGCTTCCAACGATCCGGGGCTTGCGGCGCTCGTCCAGTCGAAGTCCGACGCGATCTGCTTCGTCGCCAAGAGCTGGGACTATCATGTGCGCGTCGCGCTCGGCTGCACCAATGAGGAGAACCTGGAGTCGATCAAGGCGTCGGTCGAGGCGGCTGTGGCCGCTGGCAAGGAAGCGATGGTCGACTGCGAGCATTTCTTCGACGGCTTCAAGGCCAATCCGGATTATGCGCTGGCCTGCGCCAGGACCGCCTATGATGCCGGCGCGCGCTGGGTGGTGCTGTGCGACACCAATGGCGGCACGCAGCCTTCCGAAGTGCGCGCCATCGTCGCGAAGGTGATCGCCGGCGGCATTCCCGGTGACCATCTCGGCATCCATGCGCATGACGACACAGGCCAGGCGGTGGCCAATTCCCTTGCAGCGGTCGAGGCCGGCGTGCGCCAGATCCAGGGCACGCTGAACGGCATCGGCGAGCGCTGCGGCAACGCCAACCTGATCACCATCATCCCGACGCTGGCGCTGAAGCCGGCCTTCGCCGATCGCTTCAAAATCGGCATTTCGGCCGAGGATCTGGCTGGGATATCCAGGCTCTCCCGTGCCTTCGACGAATTGCTCAATCGCGCCCCTGAACCACAGGCGCCCTATGTCGGCTCGTCGGCCTTCGCCACCAAGGCCGGCATCCATGCTTCCGCCTTGGCCAAGGAGCCGGCGACCTATGAGCACGTGCCGCCGGAAGCCGTCGGCAACCGCCGCCGCGTCATGGTCTCCGATCAGGGCGGCAAGGCCAACTTCCTCGCCGAATTGAAGCGGCGCGGCATCGACGTGCCGAAGGATGATCACCGGCTCGACGCGCTGATCGCGGTGGTCAAGGAACGCGAGGCCGAGGGCTACGCCTATGAGGGCGCCGACGCCTCTTTCGAGCTGCTTGCCCGCAAGATGCTGCACGGCCTGCCGGAATTCTTCAACGTCACCTCCTTCCGCTGCATGGTCGAGCGCCGCTTCGATGCCAACGGCCAGTTGAAGACGGTGTCGGAAGCGATCGTGAAAGTGCTGGTCGACGGCGAGGAGAAGATGTCGGTGGCCGAGGGCCACGGCCCGGTCAACGCGCTCGACATCGCGCTGCGCAAGGACCTCGGCAAATACCAGGGCGAGATCGTCGATCTCGAGCTTGCCGACTTCAAGGTGCGTATCCTCAATGGCGGCACCGAGGCCATCACCCGCGTGCTGGTCGAATCGCACGACTCCACCGGCGCGCGCTGGTGGACGGTCGGCGTTTCGGAAAACATCATCGACGCCTCGTTCCAGGCTCTGATGGATTCGATCATCTACAAGCTGATGAAGAACCGCGAGATGGCGGGGCTGGTGGCGGCGGAGTAGGGCACCATCGCCCCGCATCAGCGGGGAGAAATGCCTTGAACCATCAGCGGAAGTCCATTGATCCATCAGAAATTAGCGATGGTCTCGGGCGATCCGCTGGGCCATAGCGTTGGGCCATGGCCAACGAAACCGCACAGCCCGATCAGGACGCCAAGGCCCGTCGCGGTTTTCTCCTCGCGCTCGGCGCCTATCTCCTTTGGGGCCTGTTGCCCTTCTACATGAAGGCGGTGGCGCATCTGCCGCTCGCCGAGGTGATCGCCAACCGCATCGTCTGGTCGGTGCCGATCGCGGCCTGCGTGCTCATCTGGGCCGGTCGCACCGCCGACTTCAAGGCGGCGATCCGTTCGCCGAAGAGCCTTGCCATGGCGGCGCTGACGGCGACGCTGATTTCGCTCAACTGGGGCATCTACGTCTGGGCGATTTCGGTCGGCCGCACCGTCGAGACCGCGCTCGGCTACTACATCAATCCGCTGGTGGTCATCGTCGTCGGAGCGGTGATGCTCGGCGAGCGGCTCGACCGGCTGCAGATCGTCGCGGTGGCGTTGGCCGCGGTCGCGGTGACCGTGCTCACCGTGGAGGCCGGTCAACTGCCCTGGGTGTCGCTGGCTCTCGCCTTCTCCTTCGCCGCCTACGGCTTCTTCCGCAAGACGCTGCCGATCGGCCCGAGCCAGGGTTTCCTGCTCGAAGTGCTTCTGCTGTCGGTGCCGGCGTTTTGTTACATCGTCTACCTGATCGCGACCGGCCAGGACCACTTCATCTCGAGCACGGCGGGCGATACGGCATTGCTTCTCGGCTGCGGCCCGGTGACGGCGATACCGTTGCTGCTCTTTGCGTTCGGCGCCAAGCTGCTGCGTCTCTCCACCATCGGCATCATGCAGTATATCGCGCCGACCATAGTGTTCCTGATCGCCGTGCTCGTCTTCGACGAACCGTTCGGCAAGACGCAGGCGATCGCTTTCGCGCTGATCTGGGTCGCGCTTGCGATCTATAGCTGGTCGATGTTCAGGGGTCGCGAGGTCCGCCAACCGGCTCCTGCTACAAGATAGGGCAGGGAGGGGCTGATGTACGTTCTGCATATCGCCAACAAGAATTACTCTTCGTGGTCGCTGCGGCCATGGGTGTTGATGCGAACTCTGGATATCCCGTTCGAGGAACGGCTGAACCCGTTGCCGACAGGGTCGAGCTGGAATGTCTACCGGCAAACGTCGCCGAACGGCCGCATGCCTTGCCTGGCCGACGACGGCTGGGCTGTCTGGGATTCGCTTGCCATCGTCGAGTATCTTGCCGAGCGCCATCCTGGGGTTTGGCCGGCGGACGCCAGAGCACGCGCCTGGGCGCGCTCAGCCACCGCCGAGATGCATTCGGGCTTCAGCACCCTGCGCAACGTCTGCTCGATGAGTTGTGGCGTGCGTGTCGAGCTGTTCGAAACGTCGGACGCGCTGAAGCACGACCTCTTCCGCCTCGGCGACTTGTGGAATGACGGCCTCGCTCGTTTCGGTGGCCCGTTCCTCGCAGGTGGCCGCTTCAGTGCCGTCGATGCCTTCTTTGCGCCCGTTGCCTTTCGGCTGAAGTCCTACGGCCTGGCCGTCGAAGGCGCGGCCGCTGCCTATCCGCAGCGGCTGCTCGACCTGCCGTCGATGCGCGAATGGTATGCGTCCGCGCTTGCCGAGACATGGCGCGAACCCGGCCATGACGCGGAGATCAGCGCCGCCGGCGCTATCGTCGAGGATTTGCGCGCAACAGCGTAGTTGCTGCCTCAGACGCGTCCCAGTCGCCGCACGATCATGTAGACGATGCCGGCGATGACGATCGACGCCGCCGTCACCGCCCAGAAGCCTATGGGTGTGTCGACCAGTGGCAATCCGCCGACATTCATGCCGAACAGGCCCGAGATGATGGTCATCGGCAGCAGCACCGCCGTCATGATGGACAGGATGTAGAGCAGTTGGTTCGACTGCTCGGTCAGCTTGGCCATCAACTCGTCCTGCAACAGGCGCGTGCGCGCCTGCAACTGCTCGCCGTCGTGATGCAGCGTGTCCGCGCGGTGCGAGAGCCGCGTCGCCATATCGTTGATCGGATCCGGCAGTTCATCGCGATGCGAATGGTCGAGATGGCGGAAAAGGTTGGTGAGCGTCGCCATCTGCCGGTGGATCAGCACCAACTGCCGGCGTGCGTCGACCAGCGCCTGGCGCTCATTGTGCCATGCGTCGCACACGATGCGGTCCTCGATGCCATCGAGCGTGCCGCCCATCTTGTCGAGTTCGCCAGCCATGCCGTCGAGCGACTGGCTCATGACCGCCTCGATCAGCTCGGCCGGCGTGCGGAATTTGCGGGCGCCGCTTTCCACCAGCTTGCGGATCTTGTCGACCGATTCCAGCGGCTGCTTGCGGGCGCCGACCAGCACCTTGTCGTTGAAGGCGAAGCGGAAATGCGTGAGCCCGCGCGCTTCCGCGAAATCGTGACGGAGGTCAGGCAGGTCGCCATAGAGGAAGTCGTTCTCGAAATCGATCTGGCAGCCATGGCTGGGCGACAGGAAGGCATCGCGCACCGGCGCAGGCAGTACGGGCTCGGCGCCGATCTCCTGGCGGGCACGCATATCGGTGATCTGGTAGCTGCGCCAGGTCCAGTGCGCCTCGGCGGGATCCCTGGTGCGCGAACCGTCGGCCTTGAAGTAGTAGATGAAGAACAGCCCGTGCTCGTCCGGCAGATAGGGCGAGAGGTCGGTGCCGTCGGCAGGGGCAGCAATGTTCATGGCGGCTTCGCCGGCTGTTGATGTGGTCGGGGTCGCTGGGGCGGCCGGCAGCTTTTCTAGCATGCGTGACCCTATCCGGGTGTGACAGTTCGATGACCGAAGGCGCCTCCGTCGCGACTTTGGCCTTCCCAAAAAATTCCGCCGCGCCCCGGGAATAAAGCCCGCGCCTCCCGGGTCTTGCTGTGTAGCGAGGCCATCCTCCCAAGGCACGCATCACCAACCTGGAAGGAATATGCATATGAACAGAACCGTTCTCACCGCAGTCGCCATTCTCGTTGCCACCGGCAGCGCCTTTGCCGGCAGCGACCACTTCTCCTGGGCGAATGGCGGCCAGCAGGCCGTCGCCGTCGACACCATGACCACCGCGTCCATCGCGAAGCCCGAAATGGCCCGCCACGACATGGCGGCCAAGCCTGCTGCGGAAGAGCCCGGCCAGGGCATTTGGGGCCGCTAGGCTCCGAGGGCGGAGCTGACGGCTCGGTTCGCCGCGGGGAAGGCACGTCCTCGCCGGATTCGCAGCCTGAGGCTCCGGATCTCCCGGGCGTTGGCCGGTCTTCAGTCGGACCGTCCGGCCCCGGTTCCGCAGTCTCGGCGGAGGGCCGCACCGGGGCCCTCCGCCATTTCCCCGCATGTCGCCCAACAATGCGTAGCGGTTTTGGGGAAACGACACGCGGCAAACCAATGAACCATAGCCTGAAACAGCCACACGCACCCGTAACAGGAGACTTCTGATGTTCAACATGACACGCCGCATGGTGCTCGGATCAGCCGCCGCCGCTGCCGCCTTCGGCATCGCCGGCAAGCTGGAATTCGCGCCGCCGGCCTTCGCCGAAACCCCGGTCGAGCCGCTGGTAGGCTTCTACAAATACAAGGTCGGTTCGCTTGAGGTCACCGCCGTCTATGACGGTATCTGGCGCAAGCCGCACGATCCGGCCTTCATTGCCAATGCTTCGGTCGACGATACCAAGGCCGCGCTCGCCAAGGCGGGGCTCACCACCGACTTCATGCCGATCCCGCTCACCGTCGTGGTGCTCAAGATGAACGGCCGAACCATCATGATGGATGCCGGCTCCGGTGTCGGCCAGTGGCAGGCCAACGCCACGCATCTGCCGGCCAACATGAAGGCCGCCGGCATCGACTATAAGGCGATCGACACCATCATGATCTCCCACTTCCACCCCGATCATGTCTGGGGCCTGATGGAAAAGGGCACCAACAACCCGGTGTTCCCGAATGCCGAGCTGATCGTCAACGCCACCGAATACAACTGGTGGACGGATCCGAGCCGTCTCGCCAAGCTTCCCGAGGGCCGCAAGCCGGCGGGCAAGCGCATCGCCGAAAACTTCCCGAAATGGAAGAACTGGAAGCTGGTCGAGGACGGCACGGAAGTGGTGCCCGGCATCCGCATCATGGCGGCGCCCGGCCACACGCCCGGCCACTCCGTCTACCATGTCGATGCCGGTACCGAGCAGTTCCTGGTCTCGGCCGACACCATGTACGTCCCTGCGCTGCTTGCCCCGCATCCCGAATGGCAGGGCAGCTACGACCAGGACGGGCCGATGGCGATCACCACCCGCCACAGGATCATCGACCAGGTGATCGCCGACAATGTCCGCATCTGCGGCTCGCACTTCCCGTTCCCCGGCACAGGCAGCTTCGTCAAGGACGGCAACGCCTACGCCTTCACCACAACCCAGATCTGATCGGCAAACCCGATCTGAATCAGACATTGAACAGAAAGCGACAACTCCAATGAAACACGCACTTTTCGCGGTGCTTGGCGCCATTGCAGTCTTGACCGCGGCCCCGATCGTCATCGCGGCCCCGGCCTACGCGGTGGACGACATCGAAGGCGCCGACGCGCCTGACCTGACGGCCGTCAAGGCCAAGATCGATGCCAAGGACTACAAGGGCGCGCTGGCCGACCTGCGCGACCTCGCGCAGGATACCCAGCAGGCCGACGTCTACAACCTGCTCGGCTTCACGCTGCGCAAGACCGGCGACTACAAGACCTCGCTCACCTACTACACCAAGGCGCTGGAGCTTCAGCCCGACCACAAGGCCGCGCATGAATATCTGGGCGAGCTCTATGTCGAGACCGGCGACATGGCCAAGGCCAACGAGCAGCTCGCATCGCTGCAGAAGCTTTGCCCGGCAGGCTGCGAGGAGCTCTCCGACCTCAAGCAGGCAATCGACACCAAGGTGACGAAGTAGGCGGCCCGTAAGGGCTCGCCATTTTTCCGGGTGCGCCGCGGCAAGCGCGCCCGGAAATAGGAGCCGGCGCTGTCTTTCCCCGCGCCGGCTCCGACCCTTTCGACGTGAAGCGCATGGGTGCGTTCCGTCCGGCGGCGGGTCGCCCTTTCTGGAAGACTGGAGCTAACCGATGAAACTGACCGAACTCATTGAGAAGTTTTATGCAAGGGACGGGACGCTGCTTGCGGGCCGGCTGCTCCTGTCCCTGATCTTCCTTCATGAGGGCCTGCAGCTCGCGACCCATTTCGAGGGCGCCCAGAAGGCGATGGCGGCGCTCGGCGTCGGCACGCCGCTGCTTCTCGCGACCATCGCGCTGCAGCTCGGCGCGGGCCTGTCCGTGGCGCTGGGCATCCTGGCGCGGCTCGGCGCCGTCGGGCTTGGCCTGTTCTGCCTGATGACGGCCAGCCTGTTCCACACCAATTTCGCCAACCAGAACGAGCTCCTTCATTTCGAGAAGGACCTCGCCATTGCCGGCGGCATGTTCATCCTGGCGCTCGCCGGTTCCGGCAGGTTGTCGGTGGACAGGGTGCTGGTCGGGCTTGTCAAGGACACCAAGATTGATCCGCCCGTCGAGCAGCATCCGTCGGTCGGGGAGACGGGCCTGCCGGTCTGAGGCGGGCTTCCGCCTCACATACCGGTACGCAACTCTCCGGCGCCGACGGCACCGACAAGGAAACCTCTTTGGATTGCTCGCGCCCGATGCTATTTGCTCGGGGACCAACCTGAAGACGTCGCCTTGAATACGACAAGCCTACTGCGCCACATCAATGCAAGGCGTTGCCTTCGACTGCTGCAAAACGGCCGCCAGCTCTCGCGCGCCGAAATGGCCCGGCAACTCGGCCTGACGAGGGCCACGATCGGCAACGCCATGCGCGTCCTGCTCGATGCCGGCCTGGTCGTCGAGAGCGCCGAAATGTCCCCCGAATCGCGCAAGGGCCGGCCGGGCGTCGGCGTGACGCTCAACCCTTCCGGCGCGTATTTCGTCGGGGCCGATGTCGGCACGCGCTCCTTGACCGGAGTGCTGCTCGACCTGCAGATGAATGTCGTCAGCCGGATTGTCGAGCCGACCGGTCCGCGCTACCGCGACGCCGAGCATATATCGGCGAGGCTGCTCTCATTGATCGGGAGGCTTCTCAACGAAAACCCCGCCCTGCAGGACAAGGTCGAAGGCATCGGCATTTCGGTGCCAGGCCTCGTCGGCCGCGACGGCAGCGTGGTCCACGCGCCGTTCCTGGAATGGCGCGACTATCCCCTGCAGGCGGAGCTGACACACAAATCGCCGGCCGACTGGTCGGTCATGGTCTGCAACGACGCCTTCGCCTTCGCCAATGCCGAGCTCGCCGCCTCGGCCACGGCGAAGGCCGGCAGCATGCTTGTCGTCCTCCTGGCCGAGGGCATCGGAGGCGCCATCATCGATGATGGCCGCGTCGTGATGGGTGGACACGGCTATTCCGGCGAAATCGGCCACACCATCGTTTCCGCCGGCGGGCGCGTCGACACGTTCGAGATGCTGGCCGGCGCGAAGCTCTTCACCCGGCTGTTCGAAGAGGGCCAGCCGGTGGCGGACGGCGTCCAGATGCTCCTCGCAAATGTCGGCGACAAGGCCGTGGACGCCGTGCTCGACGCCTGGGTCAGCGGCCTTTCGGCCGGCCTCGTCAACGCCATCCATCTGCTCGACCCCGGGCGCATCGTGCTCGGCGGCCCGCTGGCCGGCCTCTACCCCAAGCTCAGCCGGCGCATCCAGGCCGACATCAAGCGGCGGCTCCTGGCAGGCTTCGCCATGCCGGAGATCAGGGTCGCGCAGTTCGGCGCCGACGGCGCCGCGATAGGCGCGGCAGCGACGATCCGCGACACGCTTTTCGCTCTCCCGGACCTCGAAGCCAGCACGCTGTAACGCAGTCCACAGCGATTTCCGTCACTTTTCGCGCGGGGTGGCGGGGGGCCGCCATCGTCCGTTTTAGAAAGCCAGCTCAGGGGCTTAGCGCGGACGGGAGTGCGCTGAGCCGCGCCATCTTCGCGTCCCGTAAAACAGCAATCGCAGAAAATCCTGACCAAGCGCCTTGACGCAGCGCCGATTGTGATATTTGTTTTTGTATAAGACAAAAACAAATATCAGGAGCGAGCCCGTGCCCGTCAAGAAAGACGCCCGTTGTCTGCGCATCGGTATCCTCGGCTGCGGGCCGATTTCGCAATTCGCGCATCTGGAATCGGCTCAGAAGGGCAGGAACGTCGTCCTGCAGGCCGTGTGCGACGCCGATGTCGATCTGGCCCGGCGGTTCGGCTCCTTCTACGACGCGATCAGCATCTACGACGACTATGACCGCATGCTCGCCGATCCCGAGGTCGAGGCGATCGTCATCGGCATCTCCGACGCCTTCCACGTTCCAGCGGCCATCAAGGCTCTCTCTGCCGGCAAGCATGTGCTGTGCGAGAAGCCGATCGCCATGTCGGTCGAGGAGGCGGAGGAGCTGAGAGGCCATGTCGAACGCACCGGCCTGGTGCTGCAGATCGGCCATATGCTGCGTTTCGATCCGGGCATCCAGGCCGCGCATGAATTCGCCACCGGCGAGATGGGCTCGCTGCTGGCGCTGAAGGCCTGGTACTGCGATTCCACCCATCGCTACACGATGACCGATGCGGTGCAGCCGGTGCCAAGGACAGGCGCCAAGGCGCTGAAGCCCGCCGGAGACCAGAAGGCCGATCGCCAACGCTACTTCATGCTGGCGCATGGCAGCCACCTCGTCGATCTCGCGCGCTATCTGGCGGGGCCGATCAAGTCGGTCCAGGCACGCTTGCTCGAACGCTTCGGCGCCCATTGCTGGTTCGTCGACACGGAATTCGAAAATGGCGCGCTCGGCCATCTCGATCTGACGCTGCCGATCCGGATGGACTGGCACGAAGGCTTCCAGCTCTACGGCGAGAACGGCAGCGCCATCGGCAAGATCTTCAATCCCTGGTACTACAAGTCGAGCGAGGTCGACATCTTCCGCGAGACAAGCGCTTCCTCCGAGCGGGTGCTCGGCGCCGACGGTCATTTCTACCGCCGTCAGCTCGAAGGCTTCGCCGATGTCGTGCTCACCGGCGTGCCGATGAACGGCGCCTCGATCGAGGATGGCGTCGCTTCCATCCGCGCCATGGTGGCGATCGGCCAGTCGGTCCGCAGCGGCAAGCCCGTCGATCTGGCGGACGCCTCGGGGCCGGTCTGATGTATCCCGCAATCTTTGCCCGGACCTACCCGCTCGGCCCCGTCGACCAGTTGCTCTCGGCGATCGGGCAGGATGGCTATGAAGGCATGCAGTTCAATCTGTCGTGCCTGGGATTGCCCAGCCTGCCCGACGCCGTGCCAACCGACGAGCTGACGGCTTTCGCCGAAGTCTCCCGCAAGCGGGGCCTGGCGATTGCCGGCCTCTCCGGCACCTACAACATGGCCCATCCGGATGCTGAAATCCGCCGGGCCGCCCGCGCCCGCTTCGCTAATGTCGTTGCCGCCGCGACGCTGCTCGGCGCGCCGATCGTCACCTTGTGCACCGGCTCGCGCAACGCCGACGACATGTGGGCCGCGCACCCCGACAATGCCTCGCCGGCCGCCTGGGCCGACCTGCGTGCCGAGCTCGATGCGGCGCTCGAGCTTGCCGAGAAGCATGACGTGCAACTCGGCATCGAGCCCGAGCCCGGCAACGTCGTGGCCGATGCCGGCCTGGCGCGGCGCATCCTCGACGAGACCGGCAACAGGCGCCTCGGCATCATCCTCGACGCCGCCAATCTGGTCGGCGCCAGGCTCGGCGACCAGGCGCGTGTCATGGAAGAGGCGGTGGACCTGCTCGGCGAACGCATCATCCTGGCGCATGCCAAGGACATCGACCGGACCGGCACGGTTGTTGCCACCGGCGCCGGCGCCGTCGACCTCCACCGGTTCCTGCGGCTCCTGCGCTCATGCGGCTACGACCAGGCGGTCGTCGCGCATGGCTTCGAGCAGAAGGACGCGGCCGGGTCGGGCGCGGCCTTGCGCGCGCTTCTCGAGGACGTGTCGTGACGGCCGGAACCTTCACCACCGCCGACGGCTGCGCGCTGACCTTCGATGTCGCGGGCAAAGGACAGCCGGTGCTTTGGCAGCACGGCCTCGGCGCGCCGCTCGAACAGCCGGCCGAGGTGTTCCCTGAGATAGCTGGCCTGCAGCGCATCACGCTGATGTGCCGGGGCCATGGCGCATCCGCGCTTGGCGATCCGGCGCGCCTCTCGATCGCGCAATTCGCCGGCGATGCCCTGGCGCTGCTCGACCATCTCGGCATCGAGCAGGCGGCGGTCGGCGGCATCTCGCTGGGCGCGGCGATTTCGCTGCGGCTGGCAAACCTCAGCGCCGCGCGCGTTGCGAAGCTGGTGCTGGCGCGGCCGGCATGGGTGGATGGGCCTTCCATCGAGCGTCAGCACGGCTATCACGTCGCGGCGCAATATCTCGAACGATACGGCGCTGAAGAAGGCGCGGAGCGTTTTCGCGTCTCGCCGGAGTTCCTCGATGTCATGGCGGCCTCGCCGGACAACGCGGCCTCGCTCATCGGTTTCTTCAAGCGCCCGCGGCCCGACACCACGATCGCGCTTCTCTCGCGGATCCCGCTCGACTGGCCGGGCGTCAGCCGCGCCGGGATCGCGGCGATCCGGCAGCCGGCGCTGGTCATCGGCAACGGCGAGGACTACGTCCACCCGCTCGCCTATGCGGAGGAGTTGGCCGGGCTGATCCCGAATGCCCGGCTCGTCGAAATCACATCGAAGACGATCGACCGCGCCGCCTATGTCTCCGGGTTCCGGAACGCCCTGGCGAGCTTCCTTCCGGGCAGGGGAGACGATCTATGACGCGAGCCTCGATCCGTTCGATCCTGGTCGTCGATGTCGGTGGCACCTCGGTCAAATGCGGCATGGTCGTCGACCGGGTTCCGCAAGCCGGCGAGCGGCTCTTCCCGTCCTCCTTGCTGCGCAACGCCGATCCCGTCGGCAGCTTCGCGAAGATTGTCAGGGAGTTCTGCGCCGAGGCGGGTCTCACGCCAGACCTGATGGTCTCGACCGTTCCCGGTTTCATCGATACCGACGGCGATCGCGTGCTCTTCGCGGGCAATGTCCCCGAACTCAACGGCCATCATCTGGCGAGCGAGCTTGGCGAACTGCTCGGCTTCCCCGTCATCATCGAGCGCGACTCCGTGCTGGTGCTGGCGGGCGAGGCGATCGCTGGCGCTGCCAAAGGCGCGGACAGCGTGCTCGGCCTGTTCTTCGGCACCGGCGTCGGCGGCGCCTTCCTGCAGGACGGCGAGGCTTTTCGCGGCGGTGGCTGGGCTCTTGAAATCGGCCACGTGCCTTTCGGCAATGAGGGCCGGACGCTGGAAGGACTGCGCACCGACTGCCTGGAAACCTATGTTTCCGGCCGCGCCCTGGAAGTCATTGCCGCAAGGCATGGCGTTCCCGTCACCGAGGTCTTTGTCCGGTCCCAGCGCATCCCCGGGCTCGGCGCGGATGTCGACCGCTTCGTCGGCGATCAGGCACTCGCCATCGGCACGGCGGTGGCGCTTTTTTCCCCGGCCACGATCGTGCTCGGGGGAGGGGTCTGCGCGATCGAAGGATTCCCGCGCCGTCAGTTGGAGGACCTTGTGGCGCTTAGGGCACCCTTCGCCGAGACGGGGCGCCCGATGGACCTGCGCTGGGCCGGGCTCGGCTGGCGCGCCGTCCTCTATGGCGGCCTCAAGGCCGCCGACGACTATGCCGCGGCTCGATCGATGCCGGCATCCAAAGTGAAGCAAGAACGGGAGTCCCTGCCATGAGCCTGTTGGAGCTGAAGAACATCTCGCGCCAGTTCGGCGCCATCCACGCCGTCGAGGACGTGTCGCTCAAGATCGAGCCTGGCGAGATCGTCGGCCTGATGGGCGACAACGGCGCCGGCAAGTCGACACTGGTCAAGATGATCGCCGGCAATTTCCCGGCCTCGTCCGGCAAGATGATCTTCGACGGCAAGGAGGTCGAGTTCAACCAGCCATCCGACGCGCGCCGCGCCGGCATCGAGATCGTCTACCAGGACCTTGCGCTCTGCGACAATCTGAGCGCCGCCGCCAACGTGTTCCTCGGCCGCGAGATCATGCGTTCGGTCGGGCCGTTCAAATTCCTCGACCACCGCAAGATGCGCGAACGCGCCGCCGAGCTGTTCCGCGAGCTGCAATCGGAGACCCGGCCGCGCGACGTGGTCAAGCGCATGTCGGGCGGCCAGCGCCAGGCGGTCGCGATCGCCCGCACCCGGCTGGCCGATGCCAAGCTGGTGCTGATGGACGAGCCGACCGCCGCGATCTCGGTGCGCCAGGTCGCAGAGGTGCTGGCGCTCATCAAGCGCCTCAAGGAGCGCGGCGTCGCCGTCATCCTGATCTCGCACCGCATGCCCGACGTGTTCGGCGTGTGCGAGCGCATCATCGTGCTGCGGCGCGGCCATCTGGTCGCCAACAAGCTCGCTTCGACCAGCTCGCCCGAGGAAATCACCGCCTTGATCGTCGGCGCCAAGGCCGCGGCCTGAGGCAACAGGGGAGGATGAGATGAACAAGTCTCCGGACGCCAGCAACCTGGATTCGGTCTTCAGCCTGTCGGAACGCAGCAAGCTCGGCGAGATGCTGCGCAGCCAGGAATTCTGGATCGTCGTCGCGGTGCTGATCATCGGCGCCGTGGTGGGCATGATCGCGCCGCGCTTCCTGACCGGCGCCAACATGGCCAACATCCTGCAGAATTTCTGCTTCACGGCCTTGATGGCGATCGGCATGACGCCGGTGATCATGACCGGCGGCATCGACATCTCCGTCGGTTCCACGCTGGGCCTGACCGGCGTGCTGCTCGGCCTGTTCTGCGCCAGCGGCTATCCTTTCGCCGTCGTCGTGGTGCTCGTGCTCCTCGTCGGCGCCTTTGTCGGCATCGTCAACGGCGCATTGGTTTCATACCTGAAGCTGCCGCCCTTCATCGTCACGCTGGGCATGATGAGCCTGGTGCGCTCCCAGACGCTGGTCGTCACCAACAACCAGGTGGTCTACGATTTCGGCAAGGCCGGCGACATGCTGCTGGCGCTCGGCAGCGGCTCCTTCCTCGGCGTGCCGAACGTGCTGTGGGCGGTGATCGTCTCGGCCGTCGTCATGCAGTGGCTGCTGTCGATGACCAAATGGGGCCGCTACGTGCGCGCCATCGGCGGCAACGAGAACGCCGCGCGCCTTTCCGGCATCCCGGTCGACCGCGTCAAGGTTTCGACCTACGCGCTGCTCGGTGCCATGACCGGCATGACCGCCATCTTCCTCGTCGGCTGGATGGGCGCCGCCACCAACGCGCTCGGCCAGGGCCAGGAACTGCAGGTCATCGCCGCCACCGTCATCGGCGGCGCCAACCTGCTCGGCGGCTTCGGCACGTCCTTCGGCGCCGTCATCGGCTCGGTGCTGATCGAGGTGATCCGCAACGCCCTGCTGCTCGCCGGCGTCAACCCCTTCTGGCAGGGCACCTTCGTCGGCCTCTTCATCCTGTTCGCGGTACTGCTTGAACGGTTCCGCTCCACCCGCGCCTAGGACCGGTCCGGACAGGCAGCCCGCCTGTCCGGAAGGTCCGCGCACATTCGTGCACATGACATCAGAGAGGAGAAAACCATGAGAAGCATCAACAGACTGACCGCCCGAATGGGCGCGACCATGATCGCGGCGGCATTCGCCGCGGGCATCAATGCGGCGCCGGCTTCGGCCGAGACCTATGCGGTGATCGTCAAGACCGTGAACGACGTCTTCAGCGCCCCGGTCAAGGAGGGCTGCGAGAAGGCCGCCAAGGACCTCGGCGTCGAGTGCTACTATATCGGTCCGTCGGAGGTTAACGAGGCCCAGCAGCTCCAGGTCATCAACGACGTGCTGACCAAGGGCGTCGACGGTATCGCGGTCTCCGCCACCAATCCGAAGTCCGTCGCCCGGCTGTTGCAGAAGGCCAAGGCCGCCGGCATCCCGATCGTCACCTTCGACGGCGACCTGCTGAAGGAAGATGCCGGCCTGCGCTCGACCTTCATCGGCACCGACAACTACAATTTCGGCGTCGAACTGGCCAAGAAGGTCGTCGAATACAAGCCGAAGGGCGGCACGGTCTGCATCCAGACCGGCACGGCCGGCTCGCTTAATCTCGACCTGCGCGTCCAGGGCATTCGCGACACGCTGGCCAATGTCTCCAAGGACAAGCCGGTGAAGCGACTTGCCGGCGAGAACGGCTGGACCGAGGTCGACGGCTGCCCGATCTACAACAACGACAATATCAGCCTCGCCGCCCAGCAGATGAACGACGTGCTGGTCGCCAATCCCAAGCTCGATGCCTTCATCGCCGTCGGCGGCTGGGCGCAATATGCGCCGTCGGCCTACCGGCAGGCGGTCGACCGCGTGAAGGATCGCGTCGATTCCAAGGACCTCGTCATCTCCTTCGGCGACGCCTTCGCTCCACAACTGCCGCTGCTCAAGGATGGGCTTGCCCACTACCTGGTCGGCCAGAGCCCGTACAATATGGGCTACAAGTCGATCGAGGCGCTGCATGACCTGAAGCAGGGCAAGACGGTTCCGCCCTACATCGACACCGGCTTCGTCAAGTGCACGCCGGACATGGCCGACACCTGCGGCAAGAACTGATCCGCAACGAAGCGACCGTCAGACAGGCCGGCGGGATTCCCGCCGGCCACTTTCCAGGATAGCGCTGTGAAAAAGCTCAAGGTCGCCGTCCTCGGCACCGGCATGATCGTGCGGCGTGCCCATCTTCCCGCATTGCTCGGCGAAGCCAGGGTCGAAGTAGCCGCGATCTACGGCCGCAACAGGCAGACCGCCGGCGAGCTCGCCGCCCAATTCAAGATTCCGGTGATTGCCAAGACCGTCGGGGACGCGGTGGGCGTCGACGGTCTCGATGCCGTGGCGGTCGCTCTGCCGAATTTCCTGCATCGCCAGGCGGCCGAAGCGGCGATCGAAGCGCGGCTGCACATCTTGATGGAAAAGCCGCTCGCGATATCGCTCGAGGATGCCCGGGCAATGGTGGATGGCGCGGCAGCCGCCGGTGTCGGCTTCGCCGTCAACCTGCCTCAGCGCCACCGGCCGTCCATGCGTTTCGTCAAGGAGACCATCGAAGCCGGCCGCATCGGCAGCGTTCAAACGGTCGAGGTGAGCATGCTGAGGCGAGCCGGCATCCCCGGCTTCGGAACCTGGTTCACCCGCAAGCAGACGGCGGGCGGCGGCGTGCTCGCGGACCTTGGCCCGCATGTCATCGACCTGGCCTTGTGGTTGTCGGGAAGCGCAAGCGCGGCCGTGACCAATTCGCGGATATGGCGCAGCTTCGGGCCCCTGGGCAAAGGGCTCGGCGACTGGAGTGCGCACAAGCCGGTCGAGGATCCCGGATACCAGTTCGACGTCGAGGACCGGGCCAGCATCTCTCTGCGTTCGGACAAGGGCGTCGAGATAAGATGCGATGTGGCGTGGGCCTATGCCGGTCCCGACGAAAACCGCGTGCGCGTCATCGGCGAGAAGGGTGGGCTGGATTATTGGCCAGAAGCCAATGGCGAGAACGCGCCTCTACGCTATTTCGACGCCAATCTGGACCCGCGGCCCATGGCGGTGGCCGGCGATCATGCCGATCTGACGCCCGCATGGAAGCAATGCGTTTCGTCCTTCATCGACGACATCGGTTCCGGGCGCCCGCTGTCTCGCGGCGACAGCGCCTTGGCCGTGCACGAGATCATCGACCAGGTCTACCGGCGGTCCAGCATCGACTGACCTTGCCGTTCAGCCTTGGCCGGCAAGCGCCGAGAGGCTGCCCAGCAGCTTTGTCCGGTCCTTGCCGATCATCAGCACGCTGCTGTCGGGCGCCAGCAGCGCCGAGAAGGGCAGCATCGCCGCGCCGATCGGCGAGGCTTCGGGGCCGAATTGTCCGGGCACGATCTCCGGCGCGACGATGCCGATGGCGCTGACCCGGTTGAACTGGTTTTGAACCTTCGCCAGCAGTTCGAGATGGATCGAGCGCGGCAGGATCGAGTCCAGCACGATCGCCTCGATGTCGATGACCGAGGTGATGGCGATGATCGCCTCGACCAGCGCGTTGGCGCAGTCCTCGATCCATTCGAACAGCGGCTCGCGCGCGCCGGGCGGCATGGGCTCCAGTTCACGCACGCGCACGATCTCGACGCCGCGCGACTTCAAGTGGTTGACCAGCACATAGATCGAGGCGCGGTGCAGCAGGCTCTGGTAGCGCGCCGGCTTCGCCGCGACCGAATCCAGGCTCGACGGCGAGACCGGCAGCGGGCCGAGCGCGGCGCTGTTGCCATGCGGGCCGGTATGCACCTTGCCGCTCTGCACCAGGCCGCCGCCGACGAATGTGTCGATCGAGATATGCATGAAATCGTGGAAGCGCGCCCCGGCGCCTTGCACGAGCTCGGCCAATGCCGCCGAGGTGGCATCGTTCTCGATGAACACCGGCGCCTTCGGCGGGGTGGCGAAGAAGGTCATGAGGTCGATCGCTTCCCAACGATCGCCGAGGTCGTCCGGGAAACCCAGCTCCTCGCTCCAGCCGCCGAGGAAATAGGGCGAGGCGATGCCGACGCCGACGATCGAGGCATCGTCGAGGCCGTCGACCAGCGCCTCGAAATTGGCAAGCGAGGTATTGCCGGCCTTGCGCACCAGGTCCGGGTCCGGATAGCGGTATTCGTGCGATGCGCGCGCCCGCACCTCGCCGGCGAAATCGACCAGCACGGCCTCCAGCGCGCGCCTGCCAATCTTGATGCCGACGCTGTAGATGCGCTCCGGCGCCAGCCGGTAGAGGATCGAAGGCGATCCGCGCTGTCCGAACCTTTTTCCAACTTGCTTTACGAAACCGGCCGACTCCAGCCCATCGACGATGTCGGCGACTGCGGCGGGCGTAAGATGGGCGGCCCGCGCCAGATCCGACTTGGACGCCTCCTTCAGTCGGCGGATCGCATCGAGCACGAAGCGTTCGTTGTAGTGCCGAACCTTGACCGAATTGCTGCCTTTTCCCGACAAACCGCCGTCTCCCAAGTCTTGCCGCGCGCGCGGCCTGCTTCTCCGCGATCACGGCGATAGAGCCACCGGACCACGGCTGAGCGCGACGCGACAGTGCGCGTTGCGCACAAGGAAGTCAATTTTCCGGTTGCGGGTTTGGTGTATTTAATATAGCAAATTGAAAAAATAACTACGACCAGGGAGGAACCGTGCTGCAGCAAGGCGCGCTTGGCGAAGTCGTTTCGACGACGGGAGGGGCAATTGCTCCGGTGGCGCTGGTTGGCGCCACCAAGGCCTTTGGCGGCACCGTCGCACTGAAGGATGTCTCCTTCGAATTGCGGTCGGGCGAGGTGCTTGCGCTGCTCGGCGAGAACGGTGCCGGCAAGAGCACCTGCGTGAAACTGCTCGCCGGCGTGTATTCGCCGACCCACGGCCATGTCGAGGTCGACGGCAAGGCCGTCAGCTTCCGCTCGCCGCATGATGCCCAGGCCGCCGGCATCGCGGTCATGCACCAGCATCCCGGCCTTTTTCCCGACCTCTCGGTCGCCGAGAATATCTATCTCGGTCACATCCCGCGCGGCTTGGGCGGCATCGACAACGCCGCCATGCTTGTCGGCGCGCGAAAGGTGCTGGCGACTGTCGGCCTTGCCGTGCCGGCCGACACCAGGTTGGGGGCCTTGCGTACTTCCGAGCAGCAGCTGGTCGAGATCGCCCGCGCGCTATCGCTCGACGCGCGCGTGCTGATCATGGACGAGCCCACCGCCGCGCTCTCGCAGCGCGAGGTTGAGCGGCTTTTCGCCGTCGTCGCCGACCTCAAGTCGCACGGCGTGGCGATGATGTTCGTCGGCCATCGCATGGACGAGATATTCCGCATTGCGGATCGCATCGCGGTGCTGCGCGACGGCCGCCTGGTCGGCGTCCGGCCGCAGGCCGAACTCGGCCGCGCCGCCGCGATCTCCATGATGGTCGGCCGCGAGGTCAGCGATCTCTATCCGGACCGTCGCGAGAAACCCGGCGCGCTGGTGCTGGAGGCGAGGGGGCTGTCACGCGCCGGCGCCTTCGCCGACATCGACCTCAAGCTCAATGCCGGCGAGGTGGTCGGGCTCGGCGGCCTGGTCGGCAGCGGCCGCACCGAGATCGCGCGTGTCCTGTTCGGCATCGACCAGCCTGACGGCGGCGAGATTCTCATCGACGGCAAGCCGGTGCGCTTCGCCTCGGCGCGCGATGCCATGGATGCCCGCATCGCCTATGTCTCGGAAGACCGCATGGGTCAGAGCCTGGTGATGGATTTCGGCGTTCTCGACAACGCGGTGCTGCCGGTGCTCGACAAGGCGGCGCGCTTCGGCCTCTACGGCACCGACCGAGCCATTGGCCTCGTTGCCGATTGGCTGAAGCGCATGAAGTTGCGATTTGCCGGCTACGGCCAACCGGTCAAGGAGCTGTCCGGCGGCAACCAGCAGAAGGTGGTGCTGGCCAAATGGCTGCGCACCGAGCCGCGCGTCCTGATCCTCGACGAGCCGACGCAAGGCATCGACGTCGGCACCAAGGCCGAGGTGCATGCCATGATCGCCGACCTTGCCGCGCAGGGCATGGCGATCCTCCTGATTTCTTCCGAAATGCCGGAACTGATCGGTATGTGCGACCGCATCGTCGTGCTGCGCGAGGGTCATCGCACGGCCGAGTTCGCGAGCGGCGAAGCCACGCAGGAAAAGGTGCTCGAGGCCGCGACCCGCGCGGTCGAGAAACCCGGCGCGACGACGCAGACGGAGCAAGCCGCGCTTGAGGAAGCAAGCAAGGGCCCGGCAAATATCCTCAAGCGCCGCGAGTTCGGCCTGCTTGCCGCGATGCTGGCCGTCACCATTCCGGTCACCATCATCAATCCGCGCATGGTCAGCGCCGCCAATCTGACGGCTGTCTCGATGGACGCGGCGCTGCTGATCGTTGCCGCGCTTGCCCAGATGCTGGTGCTGATCACCCGCAACATCGATCTCTCCATAGCGTCGGTGATCGGCCTGTCGGCCTATATGGCGGCGAGCATGGTGCAGGCCTATCCCGGTCTCGACATCGCCGTCGGCCTCGCCACCGCCTGCGCCGTCGGCACTGTCTGCGGGCTCATCAACGGCCTCGTCGTCACCAGGGGCAGGATCCCGGCTATCGTCGTCACGCTTGCCTCGATGTCGATCTTCCGCGGCTTCAACTCGATCTGGGCCGCCGGCAACCAGGTCAGCGCCGATCAGGTAACGCAGAGGTGGCTCGACATGACCGGGCTGAAACTCGCCGGCGTGCCGCTGATCGTCGTCATCGCGCTTGTCATCCTCGGCGCTGGCTATGTGTTGCTCTACCGCACGGCGGTCGGGCGCGAGTTGTTCGCCTCCGGCTCCAATCCCGATGGCGCGCGCCTCATCGGCATTCCGGTCGACCGGCGCATCCTGATGGCCTTCGGCCTGGCCGGGCTGCTCGGGGGCCTGTGCGGCGCGCTCTGGGCCTCGCGCTACGCCACCATCGACGCCCGCGTCGCGCTCGGTTTCGAACTGACGGTGATCGCCTCCGCCGTGGTCGGCGGTGTCGCCATCCGTGGCGGCTCCGGCACGCTGCTCGGCATCGTGCTCGGGTCGCTGACGCTGCTCGTCATCAAGAACGGGCTGACCCTGGTGCGGGTCGATCCGCTGTGGCTGCAGGGCGTCTACGGCCTGGTGATCCTCGTCGCGATCGGCATCGACACCTTCATCGTGCGGCGCGCCGAGCAAGCAAGACAGGCGAGGATGAGATGACGAAGTTCCTCCGCTCGATCGACTTCTGGGATCTGCTGCTGGCCGCCGCCTGCCTTGCCGTCTTCCTCTACGCCGCGATCTTCGTGCCGAACTTCGTCTCCGGCTTCAACCTTTCGCAGCTTGCCGCCAGCGCTTCGGAGAAGGCGCTGCTGATCCTGCCGATGACGCTGCTGATCATCGCCCGCGAGATCGACCTCTCGATCGCCTCGGTGCTGGCGTTGGCCTCGGTGATCTTCGGCCTGGCTGTCCAGGCGGGCATGCCGACATTCGCCGCGATCCCGCTGACGCTGCTCTTCGGCGCATTGCTCGGCGCCTTCAACGGCTTTCTGGTGTCCGCTCTCGGCCTGCAGTCGCTGGTGGTGACGCTTGGCACCATGGCGCTCTACCGCGGCATCGGCTACATCCTGCTCGGCACCGGCTCGGTCAACATCCTGCCGCCCGAGATCGTCGATTTCGGCATCGACAATCTGCCGGGCACGCAGATCCCCTGGACCATCGTGCCCTTCCTTTTGCTGGCGCCGGTCTTCGCGGTCGTGCTGCAGAAGACAGCGACCGGCAAGCGGCTCTATGCGCTGGGCGGCAGCCCTGAAGTCGCGCGCTATTCCGGCATCAACACGCGCCGCATGGTGCTCGCGCTGTTCGTCGTCTCTGGCGTTGTCGCGGCGGTCGCCGGCATCGTCTATACGGCGCGCCTTGCCAATGCGCGGGCCAACAACGCGCTCGGCATGGAGCTCGACGTCATCACCATCGTGCTGCTCGGCGGCGTTAGCGTCTTCGGCGGCAAGGGCAAGCTGACCGGCGTCATGCTGGCGCTGGTGCTGATCGCCATCATCCGCAACGTGCTCGCGCTCAACCAGATCGGCGGCGACGCGCAAGGCATGATCATCGGCATGCTTCTGATCGGCTCGCTGCTCATCGGCAATTACTGGCGCTCCCTGGAGGAGCGGCTCTCAAGATCGCGCGCCTTGCGCGAAACCAAGGGGTGATCTCGGGCCCCTTCCTGCAAGCCCGAATTCTTAAACGGAGGAGTGTACAATGAAAGCGTTTCGACTAGCCCTGCTTGCATCCGCGGTTCTGCTTGCCCCTGCTTCGCTGGCCTTCGCCGACGAATGCGCCAAGGAGCCGGTGACCGTCGGCTTCCTGCCCAAGCTCGACACCGATCCCTATTTCAAGGTCGCCCAGCAGGGTGCGGAAGAGGCCGCCAAGGAGATCGGCGGCAAGGCGATCCAGGTCGCGCCATCGCAGGCCACGGCGGAAGCGCAGATCGATTTCATCAACAGCCTCGTCACCCAGAAGGTCGGCGTCATCGCCATCTCGGCCAATGACGCCAATGCCGTGGCGCCGGCGCTGAAGCGCGCCGCGCAGCAAGGCGTGAAGGTCGTGTCCTACGATTCCGATGTCGCCGGCGATGCCCGCGCGATCTTCGTCAATCAGGCCAAGGGCGACAGCCTGGCCGAGATGATGCTGGAAAGCGCCTACAACTTGATGGGCGGCGAGGGCGACTTCGCCATCTTGTCGTCGACGCCGACGGCCACCAACCAGAACGCCTGGATCGACTTCATGAAGAAGAAGATGGCGGCCGAGCCGAAATTTTCGAAGATGAAGCTGGTGCAGGTCGCCTATGGCGAGGAGAGCGAGCAGGTCAACCAACAGCAGGCGCTGGCGCTGGTCCAGGCCTTCCCCAGCCTGAAGGCGATCATCGTTCCAGCGGGCATCGGCCTGCCGGCAGCGGCCCGCGCTCTGGAGGAAGCCGGCCTGATGGGCAAGGTCAAGCTGACGGGCCTCGCCCCCGCGACGCTGATCTCGAAATACATCAAGGACGGCTCCGCCCAGGACATCTGGTGGAACGTCTCCGATCTCGGCTACCTGACCTACCAGACCGCCCAGGCACTGGCGCAGTGCAAGATCACCGGCAAGGAAGGCGAGAAGTTCAAGGCCGGCCGTCTGGGCGAATACACGATCGGCGCCGGCGGCGAGCTGGTGCTCGGCCCGGCCAAGATCGTGACGCCGGAAAACCTGGCCGAGTTCAAGTTCTGATCCTTTAAACTTGGCGGGCGCGCCAAGCGCCCGCCGTCTTTTCCCGAGCGACCGGACGGTTAGGCAATGAAGATCCTGCTTGCGGGCGAAACCTTTTCGGCCACGACATCGGTGGCTTCCGGCGCCGAGGTGCTGACCAGCGCCGCCTACGTCAACGGCGCGGCTGCCTTCAACGCCGCTCTGGCCGCCGACGGCATTTCGGTCATCCAGATCGGCGGCGAGCGCTGCCCGGCCGAATTCCCTTGCGATCTGGAAGCGCTTGCTCACTACAAGGCCGTGGTGATCTCGGACGTCGGCGCGCTGAGCCTGCTGGTCACGCCCGAAGCGCGCGCCGGACGTGTCGGCGTCAATCGCCTCGACCTGCTGAAGGCCTATGTCGAGGGTGGCGGCGGGCTGATGCTGGCCGGCGGCTATATGGGCTTCCAGGGCATGTTCGGCACGGCGCGTTTCCACGACACGCCGGTGGAGGACGTGCTGCCGGTGCGCTGCCTGCCGTTCTGCGACGGGCTGGAAGTGCCGCAGGGATTGCAGGCCTCGATCCTGCAGGGGTCGCATCCGATCCTTGCCGGCATCGAAGACCCGCTGCCGCCGATCCTCGGCATGAACAAGACCGACTTCCGCCGCGACGGCACCTCCCGCCTGCTCGCCTCCTGCCACTATCGCGGCGCCGACTGGCCGCTGCTTGCGGTGCGCGAGCTTGGCAAGGGCCGGACCGCGGCCTGGACGACCGACATCGGCCCGCACTGGCTGTCGCAGGATTTCCTGGCGTGGCCGCTCTACGGCCGGCTGATGGCCAACATCATCCGCTGGATATCGGGCGACTGACGTCACCACTTTGACCAGTGCCGCGGCCCGGCACTCCCTGCGGGCGCATCGCCGAGTTGACCGCCTTGGCGAGACGGCACTGGTCAAACCCTTTTTTGGTGCAACCGGGCCAGGACCCTAGGACCGACCATGAGCGACTGGAATGATCTCGTCTCGCGCCTCCTTGCGACCGAAGCTGGCGGCGCGCGCACCATGATCGCCATCGCCGGGCCGCCCGCGGCGGGCAAATCGTCCATCTCGGAACGGCTGCAAACCGAGCTCGCCGCCGAGGGCGCCGAAATCCTGCCCATGGACGGCTTCCACTACGACAATGCCGTGCTCGACCAACTGGGCCTGCGCCAGCGCAAGGGCGCGCCTCAGACCTTCGATTTCGATAATTTCGAGCTCACCCTGCGGCGCGTGCGCGACAGCACGGCAAGCGTCGCCGTGCCGACCTTCGATCGCCCGCTCGACCTGTCGCGCGCCGGCGCAAGGCTGATCGCGCCGGCGACCCGCTATGTCATCGTCGAGGGCAATTACCTGTTGCTTGACCGCGCGCCCTGGTCGGGCCTTGCCCGCCTGTTCGACCTGACGGTCTTCCTCACAGCGCCCCGCGCCGAGCTTGAACGAAGGTTGTTGAAGCGATGGACAGACCTCAGCTACCCGGACGAGTATGCGGTCGCCAAGGTTCGCGGCAACGACATGCCCAATGTCGACCTCGTGCTGGAACACAGCATGCCGGCGGATGTGACCTGGGAGTCGAGCTGAGCGCTCTATAGCACGCTCGTGATCCCGCCATCCACCAGCAGCGTCTGTCCCGTCACGAAGCTCGCGGCGTCGGACGCCAGGAACACCGCCGCGCCCGCAAGTTCCTCCACATCGCCCCAGCGCCGCATCGGCGTGCGGCCGGTGAGCCAGGTCGAGAATTTCTCGTCGGCGACAAGAGCGGCGTTCATCTCCGTCTTGAAGTAACCGGGCGCGATCGCGTTGACGCGCACGCCGTGCTGGCCCCATTCGCCGGCCATCGCCTTGGTGAGCATGGTGATGGCGCCCTTGCTTGCCGCGTAAGGCGCGATCGAGGGGCGAGCGAGCACGCTTTGCACCGATGATACGTTGATGATCGAGCCCCCGCGGCGGGCGATCATGCCTTTCACGGCGGCGCGGCTCACCTTGAAGACGCCGTCGAGATTGGTCGCCATCAGCGCGTCCCAGTCGGCATCGCGGAACGTTTCCAGCGGCGCGCGGCGCTGGATGCCGGCATTGTTGATCAGGATGTCGATCGGGCCGGTGCCGGCTTCGCTCGCCGCGATTGCCGCGTCGACCGACTGTGTGTCGGTGACGTCGATCACCGCTTCCGCCACCGAATAGCCATCGGCGCGCAGGCGGTCGCCGGCCGCCTTGAGCTCTTCGGCCTTGCGGCCGCCTATGGTGACACGCGCGCCGGCGCCGGCCAGCGCCTCCGCGAGGGCAAGGCCCAGCCCACGGCTGGCGCCGGTGATGAAGGCATGCCTGCCTTCCAGGCCGAACAGGCGGCCGAGATAATCAGTCGAACGCAATTTGCACCTTCATCGATTGTGATTTGTCGCTGGCCAGCTCGAAGGCCTTGCGGGCTTCGGCGAGCGGTAGCGTGTTGCTGAGCAGCGGCGCGACGTCGATCCGGCCCGAGCCGATCAGGTCGACTGCAAGCGCGAATTCCGTGTCGAAGCGGAAGCTGCCTTTCAACTGGATTTCCTTGGTGACGATCATCGAAACCGGCAGCTCCGCCGTGGCGCCCTGGCCGACGGTCACCAGCGTGCCGCGCGGCTTGATGAGATGCAAGGCGTTGACCACGGTGGCGCCTTGGCCGGCAGCCTCGAAGACGACGTCATAATACCCTTTGTTGGCGGCATAGATGTTCATCGTCTCGGCATTCGAGGCGACATTGATGGTGCGGTCGGCGCCTGCCTTGGCGGCGTATTCCAGCGGCTTGTCCCGCACGTCGGTGACGACGATCTCGCGCGCGCCGGCAAAGCGCGCGGCGAGCACCAGAAGCGTGCCGATCGGCCCCGCGCCCATGATCAGGACCCGGCTGCCATGGACCGGCGCCTGCGCCACCGCATGCAGCGTCACGGCAAAAGGCTCGGCGAAGGCGCCGGCCGTGGGGTCGGAGCCGCTCGGCAGAGGCACGGCGTTTTCGGCGCGGCAGACCAGATGCTCGGCAAAGCCGCCCTGCACGTGCGGCGTGCGCATCGCAGATCCGAGGAAGCGCATGTCGAGGCAATGGATCGGCTGCCCAGAGCGGCAGAAGGCGCAGACGCCGCAGGGATTGGCCGGGTTGACGGCGACCGCCGTGCCCACCGCCGGGCTGGAAACGCCGGCGCCCAACGCCTCGACGCGGCCGGCGACCTCATGGCCGAGGATCATCGGCTCCTTCATGCGGACAGTGCCGAAGCCGCCGTGGAGGAAATAGTGCAGGTCCGAGCCGCATATGCCGCCGCGCGTGATACGCACCAGCACCTCGCCGGGGCCGGGCGAGGGGAGCGCGCGCTCCTCGAGATTGATGTCGAGCGGCTGGCGCAGCACCACCGCGCGCATGATCGATGTTGGCGACAAAAAGGCTCTCCGCTGCTTTGCGCGAATTCTTCTGCCCACAGCTAGCAGGAAAGCCCGGCTTGTTTCAACTCGATTCATCTGATAAATCAGATTAAGCAGATGAGACAGACAACCGCTGCTTGGGAGGAAGGACAATGGAAATCAGGAAATGGGCGCTGCTCGGCGCCTCGATGCTCTTTGCCGCGCCGGCTTTCGCCGACGACAGCTTCACCATGGGCTATTCGGCCGGCTACCTCACCGATCCGTTCCAGAGCATCGAGGTCAACATGACCATCGATGCGGCGAAGAAAGCAGGACTGACCACGCTGCCCGTCGCCAACGCCAATGGCGATGCCGGCCGCCAGGTCACCGACATCCACAATCTGATAGCCGCCGGCGCCAAGGGCATCATCGTCGTGCCGACCGACAGCAAGGCGGTCGAGCCCGCCGTCGCCTTCGCGGCCGGCAAGAAAGTGCCGGTCGTGTCGATCGACAATGGCGTTGCCGGCGGCAAGGTGTTCATGGTGGTGCGCTCCAACAGCGTGCAGATGGGCAAGGCGGCCTGCGAGGCGATCGGCAAGGCGTTGGGCGGCAAGGGCGTGGTGCTGGAACTGCAGGGCGACCTTGCCACAACGGCCGGCCGCGAACGCACCAAGGGCTTCGAGGACTGCATGAAGTCGCAGTTCAAGGGCATCAAGGTCAATGCGCAGCCAACCAACTGGAAGACGGAAAAGGCCGTCGCCGCGGCGCAGACCATCGTGTCGTCGACGCCCGATCTCGGTGCCATCTACATGCAGAGCGACTCCGTCATGCTGGCCGGTGTGCTGAGTGTGCTCAAGGGCGCCAACAAGATGACCAAGGTGGGCGAGGACAAGCATATCTTCCTCGTCACCATCGACGGCACGCCGGGCGCGCTGAAGCAGGTGCGCGACGGCTATGTCGACACCGTCATCTCGCAGCCCGTGGATCTCTACGTCAAATACGGCCTCTATTACCTGCAGGCCGCCGTTGCCGGAAAGAAGTTCAAGGCAGGCCCGACCGACCACAACAGCGAGATCGTCAAGCAGGAAGGCAGTCTGCAGGATCTCCTGCCGGCGCCCGTCGTGACCGCCGCCAATGCAAGCGATCCGGCGCTCTGGGGCAACGCCGCCAAATAGGCATTCTCCTCTGCTTACGGAGCGCTGCCCGTCCCTGGTGGCGGCGCTCCGGTCTTTTTCCCCGGGTCGAACATGCAGCCAGCCGCCGTCGAAGTGAGGCACGTGAACAAGCTCTTTGGGGCGGTTCAGGTGCTGCACGACATTTCTCTGAAAATTCCGCAAGGCGTCGCGCGTGGGCTGGTCGGCCGCAACGGCGCCGGCAAGTCGACGCTGGTGAGCATCCTCACCGGGCTCGCCGAACCGAGCAGCGGCACCGTGCTGTTCGGCGATGTCGCCGCGCCCGCACGGCGCGCCAGCGAGGAATGGCGCAACAAGGTCGCCTGCGTCTACCAGCGCTCGACGCTGGTGCCGACCATGACGGTGGCCGAGAACCTGTTCGCCAACGCCTATCCCGGTTCCGCGCGCTGGGTGAACTGGCCGAGATTGCGGGCCGAGGCGCGCCGCATCTGCGAGGAGTGGGAGCTTGGCATCGACGTCGACGCTCGCGCCTCCGACCTGCGCGTCGAGCAGCGCCAGGTTGTCGAGATCGCCAGGGCGCTCGCCAAGGGCTCGCGCTTCATCATCTTCGACGAGCCGACGGCAGCGCTGGAATCGAAGGAGGTCGCGCGGCTCTTCGAGCGCATCCGCCGCCTGAAGCGCGATGGCGTCACGCTCCTCTACATCTCGCATCATTTGCAGGAGATCTACGAGATCTGCGACAGCGTCACCGTGCTGCGCGACGGCCGCGTCATCGTGCCGGACGCCGCCGTTACCGACCTGCCGAAACCGAAAATCGTCGAGGCGATGGTCGGCGCCGAGATCGCGCGCGCCGCGCGTCCGGCGCCTGTGCTGGACAAAGCGGCGACGCCGGCGCTGACCGTCAGCGGCCTCAATCTGCCCGGTGTGTTCGAGGACATTTCCTTTTCCGTCGCCGCCGGTGAGCAGGTCGGGCTTGCCGGTCTCGGCGGCTCCGGCAAGGAGCAGGTCGCCGAGGCGATCGCCGGCCTGGTGAAGCCGAAATCCGGCGAGGCGCTTGTCGCCGGCAAGCCGCTCGGCTTCGGCAATGTGCCTGCCGCGCAAAGGCTCGGCGTCAGCTATGTTCCGCGCGACCGGCGCGGGCGCGGGATCCTGCCGCAGCTTTCGGTGGCGGAGAACCTGACGCTGACCATCCAACGTTCGCTCGGCCGCATGGGCTGGATCGCGCCCGGAAAAATGCAGGCGGCGGCCCGCCGGCTCTATGACGCGCTCTCGGTGGTGGCGAGCTCGCCTCGCCAGCCTGTGGCCGAGCTCAGCGGCGGCAACCAGCAGAAGGTGGTGATGGGCCGCGCGCTTGCCTCCAGCCCGCGCGCGCTTGTGCTGGTCTATCCGACGCAGGGCGTCGACGTCGCCGCCAAGGAAGCGATCTTCGACATCGTGGCGAAAGCGCAAGCCGGCGGCACCGCGGCGCTGGTCGTCTCCGACGAGGTCGACGAGCTGCGCAACTGCCAGCGCGTGCTGGTCGTCTTCAAGGGCCGCATCGTGCGCGAATTCGCCGCCGGCTGGAACGAGCGCGAGCTGATCGCGGCAATCGAGGGAGTGGAAGCGTGAGCGCAGTAGCCGTCAACCAGCAGAACATCAGGACGCGCCTTGCCGGCCTTGGCCTGCGCGAGCTGACGCTGATCCCGGCGCTGATCCTGATCGGCTTCGTCGGCTGGCTGAACAACCCGGCCTTCCTCACCGCCGACAACATCCTGAACATCCTGCAGCAGTCGTCGGAACTGTCGATCCTGGTCATCGCCGAGACGTTGATCCTGCTGCTCGCCAAGATCGACCTGTCGCTGGAATCGATCGTCGGCTTCGCGCCGATGCTCGGCGCCTGGCTGATCGCCACCGACCCCTCGCTCGGTGGCTCCGGCATCGGCCTCAACCCGGCGCTGGCGATCGCGCTGGTGTTCGTCACCGGTGCCGCCGTCGGCGCCATCAACGGCTTCCTGGTGGTGACGATGCGGCTGTCGCCCTTCATCGTCACGCTGTCGATCCTGATCCTGCTGCGCGGCATGACGCTCGGCCTCACCAATGGCACGACCTTGTTCGACCTGCCCGATTCCTTCCTCTATCTCGGCAACGCCAAATGGGCCGGCGTGCCGGCCTCGATCTGGATCGCGGCGCTGCTCTATCTGATCTTCGGCATCGTGCTGCGCTACCACCGCGTCGGCCGCGCGCTTTACGCCATCGGCGGCAACCCGGAGGCCGCGCGCGTCGCCGGCATCCAGGTCGACCGCATCGTCTGGGGCACCTACATCGTCGCCGGCCTGCTGGCGGCGCTTGCCGGGCTGATGCTTTCCGGCCGCATCGCCTCGGTGGTGTCGAGCCAGGGCCAGAACATGATCTTCTACGTCTTTGCGGCGGCGGTGATCGGCGGTGTCAACCTCAATGGCGGGCGAGGGCGGCTGATCGGCGCGCTGACGGGCGTGCTTTTGCTGGGCGTTTTGCAGAATGTGCTGACACTGTCGCAGGTGCCGAGCTTCTGGATCGACGCCGTCTACGGCGCCATCATCCTGCTCGCGCTGATCTTCGCCCGGCTGACCGGCGACCGCGGCGCCGATAATTAGTCGGTGCGGTCGGTCGCCGGCGCGTGTAACACTGCGTGAAGACCAGAGCAATTCCAGGAAAAGTGTGAGCGGTTCTCCGTTCGGAATTGCGCCAGACAAAGCACGGGCGGGACCATGGCAGGGACTCAGACCTCGTCGGTAACAGATGAGATAACCAACATCCTCGGCCGCGAGATTCTCGGCGGGCTGTTTCCGCCCGGTGCGACTTTGCTCGGCGAGGAAGAGATCTGTGCCCGCTTCGGCGCCAGCCGCAGCGCCGCCCGCGAGGCGGTGAAGATCCTGTCGGCCAAGGGCCTGCTGCTCACCCGTCCAAGGCGCGGCTCGCGCATCCGCCCGCTGAAGGACTGGAACTTCCTCGACCCTTCGGTGCTGGGCTGGCTACGCGAGAGCGCGACGCCGCGCCATTTCATCACCGAGCTTCTCGAGGTGCGTCTCGCCTTCGAATGCGAGGCGGCGGCGCTTGCCGCGAGCCGCAATAACGCTGACGAGATCGCCGCCATCCGCGAGGCGTTCGAGGCAATGCGCGCCGCGTCCTCCGGCCAGGGCGATCCGGTCTCGTCGGACGCGGCTTTCCACGAAGCGGTGCTTGCCGCCACCGGCAACCGCTTCTTCCTGCCGCTCTCGGCGCTGATCCACACGGCGCTTCAATACAGCGTGCCGACCACCAACGCCCTGTTCGGCCACCCGGTGGGCGACCTCGACGCGCATGGCAAGGTGCTGAAGGCGATCGAGGCCGGCGATGCCGCCAAGGCGCGCAAGGCCATGCATGACATGCTGAGCGAGGTGCTTGCCCGGGTGCGCAGCGCCGTCGAGCTGATAGCCGGTTGAAGCTCTTTAGGCCGCGAGCCACACGTCGGTGAAATCCAGCTCGTAGGTCGGGTGCGCGTGGCGGTTCATCACCTGCTTGGCCGAGTGGCAGTAGAGCTTCATCCAGTAGGGCTGGATGATCACGCCGGACTGCTGCAGGATCGTCTCCACGTCCTTCATCACCACCTTGCGCTTCTCGACATCGGCGGTCTTCAGCGCCTCGTCGAGCTTGGCGTCGAACTCCTTCGAGGCGAAGCCGCTCTCGTTCCACGCCTCGCCCGAGCGGTAAGCGAGCGCCAGCACCTGGACGCCGAGCGGCCGCATCGCCCAGTTGGTGGTCGAATAGGGGAACTTCGCCCAGCCGTTCCAGTAGGTCGAGGCCGGTAGCACGGTGCGCTTCACCTTGAAGCCTGCCTCGCGCAGCTGCGAGGCGATCGCGTCGGCGGTGTTCTTGCGGTAGTCGTCGTCGATCGAGAACAGTTCGTGCTCATAGCCCATCTGGCCGGCCTCGCTCATCAGGCGCCTGGCCTCGTCGAGGTCGCGCTTGATCGGCGGCAGCTCGGCATATTCGGGATGGATGCGGCAGACGTGGTGGTTCTCCGCCACCTCTCCGGCATCGGCGATGCCGAGCTTGAGCACCACCGAATTGTCGACGGCAAGCTGCAGGGCGCGCCGCACGCGTTCGTCCGTATAGGGCGCGGTCGCCGCATTGGCGCGGGCGACCACGGTCGAGGCCGAAAGGATCTCGCTCTTGGTCAGGCCCATGCCGTCGAAGACCGAGATGAAGTCGCCGTTGCTGTCGAGATTGGTGTGGACCTCGCCAGCCTCGAAGGCGCTGACCAGCGCGTTCGGATCGACGCCGTAGTCGATCATCTCGATGCCGTCGAGCAGCGTCTCGCCGCCCCACCATTTGCCGTTGGCCCGGCGCTTGAACACGGCGCGCTGGCCGACATCGAGCGTCACCAGCTCGAAGGCGCCGGTGCCGACAGGGTGCTTGGCGAGGTCGCCGCCGCTGGCGTCGAAATCGCGATGGACGAGCAGCGCCGGATAGTCGGCGAGGTTGGGGATCACAGTTACATCGGGCGCCGAGAGGTTGAGCACGACCGTGTGGTCGTCGACCTTCTCGATCGCGCCGGAGCGCAGCTTGCCGCCGTCGCCCTCGGTAAGACCGGCAAAGCGCCGCGCCATCGAATTGCCGGCGGCCGCGGTGTCGCACCAGCGGGTGAAGTTGAAGATCACGTCGTCGGCGGTGAAGGGGTCGCCATTGTTCCAGGTCGCGTCCTTGCGCAGATGCAGCGTATAGCGCGTCGCGTCGTCATTGACCTCCCAGCGCTCGGCCAGCATCGGCTTGAAGGTGAAGGTCTCGGTGTAGCGCACCAGCGGCTCGAGGAACTGCCGGCCGGTATTGCCGAGGTCGGAGGAATCGAACGTGCGCGGATCCTTGAGCCCCGGCACCAGCATGGCCACTTTCAGCACGCCGCCGCGCTTCGGCTCCTCGGCCCACGCCTCGGTCGGCGCGGCGAGGCCCGCCATGGCGTAGGCCGTGGCGGTGGAGGCGCCGAGCGCGCTGGCCACCGCCAGGAACTCGCGGCGGTCGACCCTGCCTTGTCTCACCGCAACCTCCCATCCGCCGAGGATGGAAGGCAGCTTGTGCGTGTCGGTGCTCATTGTTCGTTCCCCCTTATTGATCAGGATCAGGCGGCCGCCGGACGCCTCGGCTTTCGCAGGTTCTTGACGCCGGCCATCTCGACGAAATTGGTCGCCGATTCCCACAGATAGTCGCCATAGAGGAAGGGCGCGAAGTCGCTGGCGCCCTTGATCGGCAGCGGTGCGATCTCGGCGTCGACGCGCGGCTCGTAGAAGAAGGGGATGGAGTAGCGCGCCGTCTTCGGCGCGATCACGCGGTGGCGCGTCGCCTGCACCACGCCGCCCGTCCAGCGCTCCAGCAACTGGCCGAAATTCACCGCCAGCGTGCCGTCGGCGGGCGGCACGTCGATCCACTCGCCGGCATGGTTCTTGGCCTGCAGGCCTTCGACGCCATCCTGCGCGAGCAGCGTCACGAAGCCGGAATCGGCGTGCTCGCGGCCGATCACCAGCCGCCGCTCGCCCTTGTGCATGACCGAATATTCTGGCTTCGACAGGTCGACCGCGCCGTCCTCGGTGCGCAGCGGATAGCGGATCAGCCTGAGCGTCGAGATGCCGCCCTGGAAATGGCCGTCGAAAATGTCGTCCTCGAGCCCGAGGCTGCGCGCGATGGAGGCCATCAGCGCCGCGCCGACCTTTTCCATCGAGCGGTAGTAGTGCGCCGCAGCCGCCTTCCATCCGGGAACATCGCCCTCGGCCGGCAGCGGCGTGCGTTCCAGCAGCGGATCGTCGGCCGCGAAGCCGGCATCGGCATGTGCTATGTCCGGCCCCATGTCGATGCCTTCCTTGTAGGACACGGCGGTCGGCTGCAGCGGGAACCAGCCGCGATAATAGTTCGATTTCGACGGGTCGAAATTCCAGCGCAGCAGCTTCTGCTTTTCGGCATCCGGCAATTCGAAGATCTTCAGAAGCTCGCCGCGCCGCTCGCGCGTCAGAAGCTCGGCGCCAGGAAAACCGCGCGCGGTCATGAAGCCGATGCCGGATGCGGCGGCGAAGATCTGGCGGTCGGCCTCGCCGCGGGCGGGCGAGGGCGGTCCGAACAGCGGCGCGATGTCGATGGCGGGGATGGTCTCACTCATTCTCGATCCTTGCGATGCTTGGGAACCCGCGTGCCGCAATCGAATCCGACAACGGACGCGCACACGCCATGGGGCGCGTGCCTTGCTCATTGCCGGGAAGGATTTCTGGATTGGCTGGCATCGCGGGTCCGTTTCGTTCCGACGCCTTGCCGGTCGGAGAAAAGCGGCTCGAACCCGGTGCCATGGTGGAAGGAAACGTCCGACAGGCGGTTGGCTTTGTCAAGCGCGGACTGGCGGTTGACAGATGGCCAAGGCTCGACGACAGTCTTGCCACCCCATGGCACAGGGCTTTCAAGAAACGAGCCGCAATTCGACCGGTCGCGGCGCGACCAGCGGAGAAGCGAGATGCTCGACGAAAGCCGGACTCATCCTGCCAACTGTGACTTTCACGGACGCCCATTGGCGCGTGCTCGTTTCGCTACGAGCCGACGGTAGGCGAGGCGATCCATGTCCATCTCCGGCAAAAACGACATCGACTGGCAGGCCTTCGCCAGGGCGCTTGACGGTATCGAGACCTTCGACACGCCCTCGATCGTGAAGAAGCGTTCGCGCGACTTCTTCTGGTACAGCCCGATCCTCAGCCGCGAGCTATCGTCCTGTTTCGGCGACCTCGTCGCGGCACCTGTATCGGTGGACGAACTGGCGCGCTGCCTGGCGGTCGCGGCCGGGTGGCGAGTGCCGGTCGTCATCCGCGGCGGCGGCACCGGCAATTACGGCCAGGCCGTGCCGATGGATGGCGGGCTGATCGTCGACATGACCGGCATGTCGCGTGTGCTGGAGATCGGCCCGGACAGGGTGCGCGCGGAGGCCGGCGCCCGCATCGGCGATATCAATGCAGCCCTCGCACGCCACGGCCGCGAACTGCCGATCGTGCCTTCGACCGAGGCGATCGCGACCATCGGCGGCTTCATCGCTGGCGGTTCCGGCGGCATCGGTTCGATCCGCCACGGCATGCTGCGCGATGGCAGGAATATCCAGGCGATCGCGGCGCTGTCGATGGAGAAAGAGCCGAAACGTCATGTCTTCACCGGCCCCGAAATCCTGGCCATCCACCATGCCTGGGGGCTGAACGGCGTCATCGTCGAAGTGACGCTCGGCACCGTCGCCTCGCCACGCTGGCGCAACATCATCGCTTCGTTCGACACTTACCGTCGGGCGTTCGAGGCCGGCATCGCGCTCGGCAACGCGCGCTCGCTGAACCTCAAGCTGCTGACCACCGTGGACGGGCGCATCGCGGCTTCGATCGCCAAGCTCGGGGACCTCGCGAAGCGCCGGCGCGACCTGGCCATCGTCATCGTGGCCGATAAGGACGCGGCAGCGGTCCGCGACATGCTGCGCAACCATGGCGGCACGGTCGAGATCGATCTCGACGAGGGAAACATCGCGGCCTCCGGCCTGCCGGCGCTCTCCGAGTTTTCCTACAACCACACCACGCTGCAGGTGCTGAAACACGACCGCACCGTGACCAATCTTCAGGTGACGTTTCCAGCACCGCTCGACGGCGGCCTGATCGAGCCGCTGCAAAGGATCTTCGGCGATGAGGTGCTGATGCACCATGAGTTCGCCCTGCTCGACGACAGGCTGGTCGCTTTCGACCTGCCTATCGTGCGTTATACCGACGACGCGCGGCTGGCGGAAATCACGGCCATCTACGAGGCGCATGGGCTGGGCACCTCAAACCCGCATGTGCCTTATGTCGAGGGCGGCAGCATGAAGCCGGATTTCAAGCACCTGGCGTGGAAGAAACGGCTCGACCCGGATGGGCTGCTCAACGCGGCGAAATCGCGCTTCTGGAACGAGGTGAAGCACCTTTCCGCCGAGGAGATCGAGGCATTGCCTCGGTGGCGGAAGAAGAGCGGCAAGTAGACAGCCGCTCCGCGTCCGCGCGGACAGTTCAGCGCGGACGCGATTGACATGCGGCTAATGCAGATAGCCGAGCAGCCAGAGAATGATGATGACAGGCAAAGGAATCCCGATAAGCCAAAGCAATCCGCCTCGCAGCATGACGATCTCCAAAATATTGTTATGTGAAGCAACGCCAAATAACGGGCTTTGTTCCCGGACGAGAAGCGCTAGAGAAAGATCCTGAAAAGTGGGAACCGGCTTACGGAAAAGATCATGCTCCAACTGGGAGTTAGATCAGGGTGACGATTCAACGAAACGTCATCTTGATCTAGGTCAACGGGCGCGGCAGTGCCAACATTTGGGATTGGCACAGGTCGATCTCGGCATCGATGCCTCGATGGTTGCCTTATCCGTGCCGCCCCGCCAACGCCGCCTGGATGGCGGCCATTCCCGGGTCGCGGCCTTTCAGCAGGTCGTCGATCGACCAGGGCGCGGCAATGTCTGGGTCGAGCGTCCTGACCGCGATGGGCTTGCGGCCCGCGCCTTTGTCGATCGCCGTGGCGGTGGCGGCGGGCGTCCCGGTGGCCGAACCCGGCTGGGCGATGCCGACGAAACAGTCGCTATAGGTCCGGCAACCGTCCCGGAGATCGTAGCGCTGCGTCGCCGATTGCAGGACGACGCCCGAATGCGGCAGCGTCACCTCTTGCTGGTCGGCGAAGAACATCGGCCGGTCGCCTGGCGCCTCGCCAACCAGCGTCACGCGGTCGCCGCCGGCCTGCCGGAGATAGGCGACATCGACCATTCCGGCCGAGAAAGTGAAAGGGCTTTCCAGTACGAACACGCGCCCTTGCGGCCCGACGCGCGCCGGCCAGGCGGTCAGGAAATCCCGCGTCAGCATGAAATTGCCGCCGGTGTCGAAGCGCATATCGAGGACGAGGTTCTTGCGCGCGAGCCGAAGCCGGTCGGCTTCGACCTTGGCGAGGAACTCGCCGATCTTGCCGGTCTTGCTGTCAAGGTTGCGCCTGATCTCGACCACGATGGCGTCGAGTTCCGGCGCGTCGCGCCAGCGAAAAGGCTGTTGCTGGTCCCGCAGTGGCCAAGGCACGCGGTCCTTGGAAAGCACCTTCACCCAGTCCTTTCGCTGTGGCTTCGGCGCAAGCTTGCGCTCGATCGCATGGCCGTCGGCTGCCTGGAAGCGATAGGTCGCATCGCTCGTGGCGCCGGCGAGCCCGAGCGCGTGCAGGAGGTCCGGCCGCACCAGCGCGTCCATCGCCACGATGTCGCGCCAGGCCGCGACGCCGCCATGCAGGCTGCGCAGCGCCGAACCGACGGCCGCCGCCGGATGGCCGTCTATTGCGATCAGCCTGCTGCCCAGGAGATCGCGGTTTTCCGGGCTTGCCGTGATGACGTAGAAGGCGCCGCCGACCGGAAGGAAGGAGACCGGCACGCCATCGGCATGCGGCAGCTTGCAGGTCGTGTGGCCATTGTCGGCCAGCGCCGCGATCTGGCAAAGGTCGACGGCGAAGGCCGCCGCGTCCACGGAACCGGCCCGCGCTTCCAGCGCCTCCAGGCGCTGCCCGGCCTCTGAGCGGGCGGCGCTCGCGTAGGAACGGTCGACATCCAGGAAATCATGGCGAAAGGTTTTCAGGTCCTCGCTCTGAGCGTCGCGCGACGTGGCGTCCTGCGCGTGGACGATCGTCGTCAAAAGGCAAAGCAGGGGAAGGGCGAGCAGCCGGCCAGAAATCACACGGGTTCCCTCTTCGGTGTCGATGCCGGCCCTGGTCGCAGTTTCCGAAGGAATGGGGCGACTTGGCGTTCATGGCTGTTCACATCTTTGCGAGCAGCAACGGGCCGCCGGAGGCTGGTCAGGCATGGGCTGACGCAGGGCGCGCGGCGGCAATGAACAATCGATGCCGGTACGTCGATACTGTCGCTGTAAGGCCTTGTCGCTGTTCGTCTAAACCCTTCTGGCGGGAACCGGCTGCAGGGTGGATTCAGAGCCTGATTGCAGGCTCGCCGAGCTTCTCGAAAGGGGCGCATTTTGTTGCCTAACCCATTCAATTAATTACGAGAATTTAATGTGGGTCAGAATTGCGCGGCAGAAACCACGCGCCTATGCTTCGGGCATGATCGCGTCCTTGTACCTGCCTGAGGGCATGTCCGGCGGCGCGATAAGGCGAGGGTTCGGCGCGCGGTTTTGCGCGAGGGACCTTCTTGGATGCGGCTCGAAGGACAGGTGACAGAAGTGGACGACGAAGTCGTCAGCCGGCGCAAGCGCCGCGAGGTTCCAGCGCCTCCCAGCGAACCCCTGGTCGAGGTCAGGCCGCCGGTCGCGCGCCGTTCGCGGCGCGGCTGGATCGTCGCGTTGCTCCTCGTCGTGGCGGCGGCCGGGGTTGCGTTCTGGCTGCATCCCGTTCAGGTCCAGCAGCAAGCTGGCCATCGTGGCGGCGGCCGTTTCGGCGGCGGTGGCGATCTCGCGCAGCCGGTTGCCGTGGCGCCCGTGGCGCAGGCCGATATCCCGATCGTGCTCGAGGCGCTGGGCACGGTCACGTCGCTCTCGACCGTCACTGTGCGGTCGCAGGTCAGTGGCCAGATCACCCAGATCGGCTTCACCGAGGGCCAGAATGTGAAGAAGGGCGACTTCCTCGCCCAGATCGACGATCGCACGCTGACGGCTTCGCTGCACCAGTGGCAAGGTCAGCTTGAACATGACCAGGCATTGCTCGCCGATGCCAAGCTCGACCTCGACCGCGACCTGAAGCTGACTTCCAACGCGGTCACCCAGCAGGCGGTCGACCTGCAGCGCGCGACGGTGCAGTCCGACGAGGGCACCGTGATGTCCGACCAGGCGCAGATCGAGGCCGTGCAGGTCAACATCGCCAATAGCCATATCACGGCGCCCGCCGACGGCCGCATCGGCCTTCGCCTCGTAGACCAGGGCAATTATGTCACGCCGGGCGACGGCACCGGTATTGCGGTGATCGCGCAGATGCAGCCGATCTCAGTGCTGTTCTCGCTGCCCGAGGACAGCCTGGCGCAGGTGCTGGAACAGACGCACGGCAATATCGGGCTCAAGGCCACTCTGTTCGACCGCAACGACACCAAACAGATCGCCGAAGGCACGCTGCAGACGATCGACAACCAGATCGATCCGACCACCGGCACGGTGAAGCTGCGCGCGGTTTTCCCCAACGCCGACGGAGCGCTTTATCCCAACCAGTTCGTCAACGTGCATCTCCTGGTGCGCACCTTGACCGGCGTCAGCGTGCTGCCGAACGCGGCCATCCAGCATGGCGCGCCGGGCACCTTCGTCTACCAGCTCAATGACGACAACACGGTCTCGGTGAAGACAGTATCGCTCGGGCCGGGCAACGCCACCGTCACGCAACTCCTCTCCGGTCTCGCGCCGGGCGCCAAGGTCGTTGTCGACGGCGTCGACCGGTTGAAGGACGGAGCCAAGGTCACGGTGCCCGACAACACCGCCGCGCCGACCCACGGCGCTGCATCTCCTGCACAACCGAAGGCAACGGGCACGGCCGCCGCGCCGGCCGCTGCCGCAGGCAACACGCCCGCCGCCAATCCCGCCAGCGCGCCGACGACGTCGGGTGGCCAGGGCGCCGGTTCGACAGGCGGCGCGGCAGGTCAGGGCACGGACGCATCGGGCGACGCCGCCGGCCGCAAGCATCACCAGCACCATCGGCGCGACGGCAACGGAAATGGCAATGCCGGCAATGGTGGCGCTTCCGGCGACGGCCAATGAACGCGCCCAGCGGTCTCGTTGCCGGCTGGCTGAACCCGTCGCGGCCGTTCATCCTGCGGCCGGTGGCGACCACGCTGATCATGGCCACCATCCTGATCGTCGGCATGATCGCCTATCTGTTCCTGCCGCTCTCGGCCCTGCCTGAGGTCGACTACCCGACGATCCAGGTTCAGACGTTTTATCCCGGCGCCAGTCCCGAGGTGATGACCACCTCGGTCACCGCGCCGCTCGAGCGCCAGTTCGGCCAGATGCCCGGGCTGGAACAGATGTCGTCGGGCAGTTCGGCCGGCGCCTCGGTCATCACGCTGCGCTTCAGCCTCGACATAAGCCTCGACATCGCCGAGCAGGAGGTGCAGGCGGCGATCAATGCGGCCGGCAATCTTTTGCCCGCCGACCTGCCGGCGCCGCCGATCTACGCCAAGGTCAATCCGGCTGACGCGCCGATCCTGACGCTGGCGATCACCTCCAAGACGCTGCCGCTGACGCAAGTCGAGAACTATGCCGAGACACGGCTGGCGCAGAAGATATCGCAGCTTCCGGGCGTTGGCCTGGTCTCGATCAGCGGCGGAGAGCGCCCGGCCGTGCGCGTGCAAGTCAACCTCAAGGCGCTGGCCGCCATGGGCCTCAACATCGACGATTTGCGTACCACCATCGGCACGCTCAACGTCAACACGCCGAAAGGCAGCTTCGACGGGCCGGCGCGCTCCTACACGATCAACGCCAACGACCAGGTCAGCGACCCCAAGACTTATGCCGACATGGTCATCGCCTACCGCAACGGCGCGCCGGTGCGGCTGGGCGAGGTCGCCGACATCATCCAAGGGCCCGAGAATTCCAGGCTTGGCGCCTGGGAAAACCGCACGCCGGCGATCATCCTGAACATCCAGCGCCAGCCCGGCGCCAATGTCATCCGCGTCGTCGATGGCGTGAAGGCGCTGCTGCCGCAACTGCGCGCCGGCCTGCCGGCGGCGCTCGACGTCGAGCCGCTGACCGACCGCACCACCACGATCCGCGCCTCGGTCGATGACGTCGAGTTCGAGCTGGCCATGGCGGCGCTCCTGGTCGTGCTCGTCACCTTCCTGTTCCTGCGCAACATCCCCGCGACGATCATCCCCAGCCTGTCGGTGCCGCTGTCCCTGGTCGGTACCTTCGCGGTCATGTATCTGTGGGGCTTCAGCCTCGACAATCTGTCGCTGATGGCGCTGACGATCGCTTCCGGCTTCGTCATCGACGACGCCATCGTCATGATCGAGAACATCTCGCGCTTCATCGAGCATGGCGACGACCCGGTGACCGCCGCGCTCGAAGGCTCCGCCCAGATCGGCTTCACCATCATCTCGCTCACCGTCTCGCTGATCGCGGTGCTGATCCCGCTTCTTTTCATGGGCGATGTGGTCGGCCGCCTGTTCCACGAATTCGCCATCACCTTGGCCATCGCCATCGTCATCTCGGCCATCGTCTCGCTGACCCTGGTGCCGATGATGTGCGCCAGGCTCCTCAAGCCGCCGACCGAGCGCAAACCGGGCGCGCTGGCGCGCTGGAGCGAGGGCGCCTTCGATGCGATCGCCAGCGGCTATGCCGCCGCGCTGCGCTGGGTGCTCGACCGACAGGCGCTGACATTGCTGGTGGCGGTCGCGACCCTCGGGCTTACTATCTATCTCTACGACGTCATCCCGAAGGGCTTCTTCCCGGTGCAGGACACCGGCGCCATCTCGGCCATCACCGAAGCGGCGGGCTCGGCTTCCTATGCCGACATGGCGGCGCACCAGCAGGCGCTGGCCGACGCGATCCTGAAGGATCCCGATGTCGCCAGCCTGTCGTCCTTCATCGGTGTCGACGGCCAGAACATGACCGCCAACAGCGGCCACATGCTGATCAACCTGAAGCCGCGGGACGAGCGCCAGGCGGACGCCAGCACGATCATCAGGCGACTGACGCAGGAGACGGCCGGCGTCACAGGAATAGCGCTGCATATGCAGCCCGTGCAGGATCTGACGGTCGATTCCACCATCAGCGCTTCGCAATATCAGTATGTGCTCCAGGATTCCGATCCGGTCGAGCTGGCGGCATGGACGACGAAGCTCACCGACAGGCTCTCGGCGCTGCCAGAGCTTGCCGATGTCGCGAGCGACAGCCAGCAGACTGGGCTTGCCGTCGACGTCACCATCGACCGCGCCACGGCGGCGCGCTTCGGCATCACGCCGGCGACCGTCGACAACGCGCTCTACGACGCCTTCGGCCAGCGCATCATCTCGACCATCTTCACCCAGGCGAACGAATACCGCGTCATCCTCGAGGCCGATCCGTCGGTCGGCCAGACGCCGGCCTCGCTGGGCTCGATCTATTTGCCTTCCTCGGGCTCCGGCCAGGTGCCGCTGTCGGCGATCGCCAGCATCAATGTCCGCCAGGCGCCGTTGCTGGTGAATCACCTGGCGCAGTTTCCGTCGGCGACCGTCTCCTTCAACCTCGCCCCCGGCGTCTCGCTCGGCGACGCCACCGCGGCGATCACCGCCGCCGAGCGGGACATGCAGCCGCCGACCAGCCTGACCACCGGCTTCCAGGGCGCGGCGCTTGCGCTGCAGAGCTCGCTGTCCAATGAACTGCTGCTGGTGCTGGCGGCCATCGCCACCGTCTATGTCGTGCTGGGCGTGCTCTACGAGAGCTTCATCCATCCGCTGACGATCCTGTCGACGCTGCCCTCGGCAACCGTCGGCGCGCTGGTCGCGCTGATGCTCGCCGGTCACGACCTCGATGTCATCGGCATCATCGGCATCGTGCTCCTGGTCGGCATCGTCAAGAAGAACGCCATCATGATGATCGACTTCGCGCTGCAGGCCGAGCGGCTGCAGGGGCTCGATCCGCGCGAAGCGATCTACGAGGCCTGCCTGCTGAGGCTTCGTCCGATCCTGATGACGACTTTCGCCGCCTTGTTCGGCGCCCTGCCGCTTCTGGTCGGGGGCCTTGCCGGCTCCGAACTTCACCAGCCACTCGGCATCACCATCGTCGGCGGCCTGATCGTCAGCCAGGTGCTGACGCTGTTCACCACGCCGGTCATCTACCTTGCCTTCGACCGGCTGACGCGGCGCGGCTCCGGCGTCGCCGAAGCCTCTGCCGGCAGGTCCGTGCCGTGAACCTCTCGGCGCCGTTCATCGCGCGGCCGGTCGCCACGACGCTGCTCGCGATCGGCCTCGCCGCCGCCGGTCTGATCGCCTATTTCAACCTCCCCGTCGCGCCGCTGCCCAAGGTCGATTTCCCCACCATCTCGGTGCAGGCCTCGATGGCAGGCGCGAGCCCGGACACGATGGCGACAGATGTCGCGGCGCCGCTCGAGCGCCATCTCGGCCAGATCGCCGGCGTTTCAGAAATGACCTCGCGCTCGAGCACCGGCTCGACCAATGTCGTGCTGCAATTCGACCTCGACCGCGACATCAATGGCGCCGCGCGTGATGTTCAGGCCGCCATAAATGCCGCGCGCGCGGACCTGCCGTCGGACCTGCGCAGCAATCCGACCTACCGCAAATATAATCCCGCCGACTCGCCGGTGATGATCCTGGCGCTGACCTCGCGCACGCTCACCCCCGGCCAACTCTACGATGCCGCCGCGACGGTGCTGCAGCAGCGCCTGTCGCAGGTCGAGGGCGTCGGCAATGTCGATCTCGGCGGCTCGTCGCTGCCGGCCGTGCGCGTCGAGCTCAATCCCGGCGCGCTGTTCCACTACGGCATCGGCCTCGAGGATGTGCGCGCCGCGCTCGCCTCCGCCAACGCCCGCAGCCCGAAGGGTTTCGAGGAAGACGGCGCGCTGCGCTACCAGCTCTACACCAACGACCAGGCGAGCCACGCCGCCGACTTCCGCGACCTGGTGATTGCCTGGCGCAACAACGCGGCGGTCAGGCTGCGTGACATCGCCGATGTCGAGGATTCGGTCGAGGACGTGCGCAATCTCGGCCTCGCCAATGGCGAGCCGGCGGTGCTTCTGGTGCTCTACCGCGAGCCGAATGCCAACATCATCGAGACCGTCGACCGCGTGCGCGCGCTGTTGCCTACGCTGCAGGCCTCGGTGCCGGCCGATGCGCGGCTCAGCATCGCCACCGACGGCTCGACCACCATCCGCGGCTCGCTGCACGACACCGAGCTGACGCTGGTGCTGGCGGTGCTGCTGGTCATCCTGGTCGTCTTCTGCTTCCTGCGCGACTGGCGCGCGGCATTGATCCCGAGCGTGGCGCTGGTCGTCTCGATCCTCGGCACCTTCGGGGCGATGTACCTGCTTGGCTTCACCCTCGACAATCTGTCGCTGATGGCGCTCACCATCGCCACCGGTTTCGTCGTCGACGACGCCATCGTGGTGCTCGAAAACATCATGCGTCACATCGAGGGCGGCATGCCGCGCGGCAGGGCGGCGCTGGTCGGCGCCAGGGAAGTCGGCTTCACTGTGCTGTCGATGAGCGCCTCGCTGGTCGCCGTCTTCCTGCCGATCTTGCTGATGGGCGGCATACTTGGCCGCCTGTTCCAGGAATTCGCCATGACGCTGTCGATGGCGATCGCCATTTCGCTGGTGCTGTCGCTGACGGTGACGCCGATGATGTGCGCGCATTTCCTGCGCGCTGGAGCGAGCCCGTCGGCCAGGCGCTCGTTCCTGGCCCGCTTCGGCGAAGGCGTCTTCGAGCGCGTCCGCGCCTTCTACGGCCGCTCGCTTGGCTGGGCGCTCGACAATTCGGAAATCATGCTGGTGGTGCTCCTCGCGGCCATCGTCTTCAACGTCTATCTCTACACGGTGGTGCCCAAGGGCTTCTTCCCGCAGCAGGACACCGGCGAGCTGATTGGCGGCCTGCGCGCCGACCAGGCCATCTCCTTCCAACTGATGCGGCAGAAGTTCGAGCAACTGGAATCGATCCTCAAGAGCGACCCGGCGGTGGAGAACGTCGTCGGCTATATCGGCGGCCGGCAGACCAATTCGGGCTTTGTCCAGGTCGCTCTGAAACCGAAGGGCGAGCGGGCGCCGCTGCAAGTGGTGCTGACGCGCCTGCGCGCGCAGCTTGGGCAATTGCCCGGCGCGCAGCTCTTCCTCAATCCGCGCCAGGAGATCAGGGTCGGCGGCCGCCAGAGCCTGGCGACCTACCAGTACACGCTGCAAGCCGACACGACCGCCGATCTCGATGAATGGACGCCGAAGCTGGTCGATCTCCTGAAAAAGGCGCCTGAGCTCACCGACGTCAATTCCGACCGCGACGAGGCCGGGCTGGAGACCAACATCACGGTCGACCGCGAGAGCGCGGCCAGGCTCGGCCTGACGCCCGCCAGCATCGACGCGACGCTCTACGACGCCTTCGGCCAGCGCCAGGTTTCGACGATCTTCAACGCCCGCAACCAGTACCATGTCGTCATGGAAGTGGCGCCGCGCTACCTGCAGGACCCGAGCGCATTGAACGGCATCTATGTCAGCACCTCCGGCGCAACGGCCAGCGGCACGCAGCAGACCAACGCGCTGGCCGGCAGCCTGACGGGCTCGCTGCAGAACCAGGCGACCAACGCCATTGCCGTCACCGGCCATGGCAGCGCGTCGAGCGGCGCGGCGGTCAGCACCTCGGCCGAGAAGATGGTGCCTTTGGCAGCCTTCAGCACCTACGGCCCGGCGACCATGCCGCTCTCGGTCAACCACCAGGGCCACTTCGTCGCCACGACGATCTCGTTCAACCTTGCCAATGGCGCCACGCTCGGCGACGCCTCGGCGGCGATCGACCGCGCCATGGCGGAGCTCAAGATGCCGGTGACGATCCATGGTTCCCTGGCCGGCACCGCGCTTGCCTTCCGCGCCAACCTGCTCAACGAACTGCTGTTGATCGCCGCCGCCTTGGCCACGATCTATGTGGTGCTCGGCGTGCTCTACGAAAGCTACGTCCACCCGATCACCATCCTGTCGACGCTGCCCTCGGCGGGTATCGGCGCGCTGCTCGCGCTCATCGTCACCGGCATGGAGTTCGACGTGATCTCGCTGATCGGCATCATCCTGCTGATCGGCATCGTCAAGAAGAACGCCATCATGATGATCGACATGGCCTTGCAGGCCGAACGCCAGGAAGGCCTGTCCGCGCGCGAGGCGATCCATAAGGCCAGCCTGCAGCGCTTCCGGCCGATCATGATGACGACCTTCGCGGCGCTTCTGGGCGCCTTGCCGCTGGCGATCGAGACCGGCACCGGCGCCGAATTGCGTCAGCCGCTCGGCGCCGCGATCGTCGGCGGTCTCATCGTCTCGCAGCTTCTGACGCTCTACACGACGCCGGTCGTCTATCTTTATCTGGACCGGTTGAGCGCCCGCCGGCCGTCGCTGCGGGTCGCGCCGGCGGAGTGAGGCCGGGTCCGACCTGCCCACCGAGGAAAGGCCGATCCCGGCGCACTTGAATGCGCCGGGATCGGCTCGGGCTTGGATCGGGGAGTCTCAGTCGACCTTGAACTTGTCCAGTGCCGACTTCACTTCGTCGATGGCGACGTTCGCGCCGTCATAGCCGTTGAGCTCGACAACCTTCCGGCCGGCCGGAAGACGCTTGTAGACCGTGAAGAACTGCTCGATCCGCTCGCGTTCGATAGATGGCAGGTCTTCGATGGACCGGATGTTGTCATAGGTCGGGTCGACGTCCGACACCGGAACGGCGATGATCTTGTTGTCGGACTCGCCACCGTCGATCATCTTGAGCACGCCGATGGGGCGCGCGCGGATGAAGGCTCCCGGATAGACCGGCTCGCGGGTGAAGACCAGCGCGTCGAGCGGATCGCCGTCGCCGCCCTTGGTGCTGGCGATCGAGCCGTAATTGGCCGGATAGACGACGGGCATCGACTGGAAGCGGTCCACCACGACGTGACCGGTCTTGGCGTCGATCTCATACTTGGTGAAGCTGCCGGCGGGAATCTCGATGGCCACCTGGATGTCGGTCGGGTCGCCCGACTGGGGATAGGCCACCGGGTTCACGTAGTCCGCCAAGGCTGCTCCAGGCAGAAGGCACAGAATCGCGCCAGCCAATCCGAAAGCAATGTTTTTCAATATCATTTTTCCTCGCAACTGCGATTTGGTTGATTTGCGCGGGCAAACTGCCGAGTGCGGATAACAGGACGATGACGATCTGTGGATCAATCCGGTCTAGATTCGTCGTCTTTCTCCCCGTCATTCCAGCCATGGGATTGCGGCTTCGAGAAATTCTGTGCCAAAGGCCCTAGTCGGCGGCGCTTCGGACCTTTAGATTGGGACTTGTCGCCGACATTATCCCAAGGGCGACCGGCGGCGGCATCGTCGATGCCGCCATTTTTGTTGTCCACGACGCCGTCGGCGTCGCAACCCCCAAGAGGAGATCATGCCTGCGGGCGATGGCAGTAGTAGCTTGACCGACATTCTCGGAATTCTGTCGGTCCTTTTCCTTGTCGCCGCGAACGGCTTTTTCGTCGCGGCCGAATTCTCACTCGTGGCGGTCCGCAAGAGCAGGGTTGCCGAACTGGTCGCCGCCGGCCGCATGAATGCGGCGGCCCTGCATCGCGCGCTCGACAATCTCGACGCCAATCTGGCGGCGACCCAGCTCGGCATCACCATCTCGTCGCTTGCGCTGGGCTGGATCGGCGAGCCGGCGCTGGCGCATCTCGTCGAGCCGCTTCTGGCGGGCCTGCCGCAGTCCTGGGCCTATTTCGGCTCGCACGCGATCGCGGTCGCCATCGCCTTCATCATCATCACGACGTTGCACATCGTGCTGGGCGAGCTGGCGCCGAAGAGCCTTGCGCTCCAGCGCAGCGAAGGCACGGCGCTCTGGATCGTGCGTCCGCTGGGGCTTTTCCTGTTCCTGCTGCGGCCGGCGATCGTCACGCTGAACGGCCTCGGCAACCTGGTGCTGCGGGCCTGCGGACTTCAGCCGGGCGCGGGCGAGGGCGCCCTGCATTCGGCGGAGGAACTGCGGCTTCTGGTTCAGGCCAGCCAGGAGGCCGGCATTCTCGAACAGGCGCAGCGCGAGGTGGTCGTCCGCGTCCTCAAGATCGGCGACCGCCGCATTGGCGACATCATGACGCCGCGTCACGACGTCGACTGGATCGACGCGGGCGACACGCGCGAGGAGATGATCCGCACCATTCGCGAATGCCGGCACGAGCAACTGCTCGTCGGCCGGGACAGCATCGACGAACCGCTGGGAATGGTGCTGAAGAAGGACCTGCTCGACCAGCTTCTCGATGGCGCCCAGCTCGATCCGATCGCCGTCATGCGCGAGCCGCTGGTCGTCTATGAGGCGACTCCGATCGTCAAGGTGCTGGAGCGTTTCAAGCAGTCGCCGGTCCGGCTCATCACCGTCATGGACGAGTATGGCGGCCTCGAGGGCATCGTCACCCAGACCGACCTGCTCGAAGCGATGGCCGGCGACCTGCCGGGCGCGGATGGCGAGGCGCCCGACATCGTCGAGCGCGAGGACGGCTCGCTCCTGGTCGACGGGATGATGCCGGCGCATGACGCTTTTGATCGCCTGAACATCAGGATCCGTCCCGGTGACGGCGATTTCCGCACGATTGCCGGCTTTGCGCTCGTCCAACTGGGGCATCTGCCCGAGATCGGTGAGACCTTCGCCTATGAAGGCTGGCGCTTCGAGATACTCGACCTCGACGGCCGCAGGATCGACAAGCTGCTGGTCAGCGGGGCGCCCCAATCCCTAACGGCGGCAAAGGGGGTAAAAAAGAGCGGATAAGCGACGGCGCCTCGGGGGCGCGATGGAGCGTCGAGCCTCGCGGCCTCACGGAAAACCATCGCTGCGGCCGGCGCCGGCGGAGTGAATTCCATTTCCTCCGCCGGCTACCTGCCGGTGACGCGCCTGTGCACGCGGTCGAGGCTTTCGGCGAAGACGTCGAACGTTCCCCGCTCGGTCAGCTCGCGCAGCACCTGTTCGTTGATGCCGCCGCGTGTCGCATAGTCCTGCGCAAGATGCATGAAATCTTCGTCAGGCGCCGTGTCCGGCGCGTTGGCCAGCGCCTTGTAGATACTGACGATGTAGTCCCGCGCCTTGTCGGCCGAAACGCCCTGGCCCCGCGTCCAGGCGTGGATCGTGCCGAGATACTTGAAAAAGGTGGCATAGGTGGCGGTGACGATGCTTAGCGCGTCGAATTCGCTTGGGTCCTCGACCTCGATCACTTGTCCGAGCCGGCCGAAGAACGCCGCGACGATCGCGTCCGGCGGACAGATGATCGTAGCACCCTGCAGGCGGGCGATCATCGGCATGGGCAGGGCCTTGCTGACATGTGTCGCCGGCGCCACGAGTTCGGCGATCTCGTCCCGCGATATGGTGGCGATCAGGCTGACGACGTGATGGTCGGGCCGGAATCGCAGCTCTTGCATCACCTCCCGTGCGATCTGCGGCCGCACCGCCAGCATGACTGTGTCGCACTGGTCGAGCACCGCTTGGTTGTCGGCCGCGACGCGCACGTCTGGATAACGTGCGGCAAGCTCCGCGGCGATCGCCTCGTTGCGTGGCGAGATCACCACCGGCGTCGCTTCGCCCGGCAGTGATTTCAGCCCGGTGACGATGGCCGAGCTCAGCGCGCCCGTGCCGACAAAGCCAAGTTTCATGGATATTCCGCCCCTTGTTACCGATCGCCGCCGACAATAGCGACGGCTCGGTTGCCGGCAAGGGGAGCGCTTGGCCGCGACGGCAGCCCGGAGGCGATGAGGCTGCCGCGCGTGACAACAGCCTCGCCCGAAAGGCCAGTCAGCGCTTCGGTCCGAAGCCGGGGTAGGGGTTGAGTGGCACGATCGCCGCGATGTCCATCATGCCGGCTTCGATCAGCGGCAGCGTGGCGAGATGGCCGCGCACCTCCTTTTCGTCGGCGGCTTCGAACATGATGCCGGTGCCGGGAACGTCGCCGCGGTTCCAGATCTGGCGCACGGCGCCTTGCACGTAAAGCGTCTTGCGCTGTTCGGACTCTGGCGGCAGCAACGGCGCAAAATCGGCATCGCTGAACTTCTTGGTGTTGCGGGTGAGCAGGGCAAGGAACTGCATGGCGATCTCCTTCGTGGCAGGTTGACGGGGAAGGTATCGCGCTGGCTGGCCAGACTGTCCAAGACTGAATAGGCTATAGTTGAGACCTTGAAGGTCTTGATCCGTTTGAGGCGAAAGATGCTCGACCTGCGCCAGATCAGATATTTCGTCGCCGTCGCCGAGGCCGGCAATGTCGGCCACGCAGCCGAGCAATTGCACATCTCGCAATCGCCCTTGAGCCGGCAGATCATCCAGCTCGAGGAGCAGCTTGGCGTTGCCCTGTTCGAGCGGGCGAAGCGGCGCGTCCGTCTCAATGCCGAGGGCAGGGCTTTCCTTGCCGAGGCCCGCGCGCTGCTCGCCAACGCGGCGCGGCTGGAAGAGCTCGGCCGCAACCTCGCCAGCGGCGCCACCGGCAGCCTGGCCATCGGTTATGTCGAGGGCGCGGTGCATTCCGGACTGGTGGCCGACATGCTGAGGGATTTCCGCCGCGCCCGGCCGGATTTCCATCTTCAGTTGCGCAGCCGGCGGACGGCGGCGCAGTTCGAGGATCTGCGGCAACGCGTCCTCGATCTCGGCTTCGTCTATTCTCCGGCGCCCGATGGCGATCCCGATATCGACAGCATGCTGGTGCGGCGCGAGCCGCTGGTGCTGGCAATGCCGGAAGGCGATCCGCTGGCTGGTGTCGCCGCCATCGCGCCCGGTGACCTCGACGGTCGCGTCTGGATCACTGTCGTGCGCCAACCCGGTGACACCAACCGCGCCCAGTTCCTGGCGGCCTGCGCCGAATCCGGCTTCATGCCCGACATTGCCTATGAGACGGCCGATCCCTTGACCTCGCTCGGCCTGGTCAGCGCCGGCCTCGGCCTCGCCACGGTGCAAGAAAGCCTGCGAAGCGCGGCACCGCTCGGCGTGGTCTTCCGCGACCTGCCGTGGTTCAAACGCAGCGTGTCGATCCATCTCGCCTGGCGGCGGAATGACCGGCGGGCGGTGATTGGGGATTTGAGGAGCGCAGTAGGCAGTAGGCAGTAGGTGTTTCTTCCCTATTGCCTACTGCCCAATCCCTACTGCCTTACATCTTGTCGATTACCGACCGCACGCCCTCCGTCGGCGCATCGACCGACGATCCGGCCACCATTATGGCGGCGACGACTGCCGCTGGGTCGTCGACCACCAGTGGCTTCACCCGGTGCGCGGTGTGGATGAAGCCTTCCCCCGACATGTGGTTGAGCAGCGCCAGCATCGGATCCCAGAAACCCTTGACGTTGGCGAAGACAATCGGCTTGCGGTGGTGGCCGAGCTGGCCCCAGGTCATGATCTCGAAGATTTCCTCGGCCGTGCCGATGCCGCCCGGCAGCGCCACAAAGGCGTCGGATTTTTCGAACATGCTGTGCTTGCGCTCGTGCATGTTGTCGGTGATCAGAAGCTCGTCGAGCTTGTCGAGGGCTGTTTCGGTCGCCTCCTTGTTGATCAGGAAGCGCGGGATGATGCCGGTGACCTTGCCGCCGGCCTTGAGCGCGCCTTCGGCCACGGCGCCCATGATACCCTTGGTGCCGCCGCCATAGACCAGGCGCAATCCGGATTTGGCAAGCGAGCGGCCAAGTGTATGGCCGGCCTTGATATAGGCCTCGTCGCGGCCCGGAGACGAGCCGCAATAGACGCAGACGGATCGAATCGTGTTCATGGCGATGATTGGTGATGGGGACGGTCGGCGGGGTCAAGCCCACGGACGGGCTTTTTCTTGTGAGCTTGGAGAAAACACGCTAGACCGGGCGTTAGGTGGCTAAGGGGGCAATACGAAGTTATGGCTGTCAATCCATTGAAGGCGTTTCTGTTCGCGGCTGGCGGCTCCGTCGTCGTGGCCGGAACCGCCTATGTATCGGGCGCGCTCGACCCGTATCTCAACAAGAAACCGGCGCAGGTCGCGGCGCTTCCGCAGACCGATGCGAAACCGGCCGAATCCGGCACCACGACCACCGAGGCACGCGTGCCCCAGGCTCCGTCAAACACAATGGCGCCGGCCAACACGATGGCTTCCGCCGGCAATGCCATGGCGCCGGCCAATACGATGGCATCGGCCAACAATGCGATGGCCCCGGCAAACAAGGCCACGGCCCCGGCCGTTCAGGCGCCCGCCGCCGCGGCTGGCCCGGCATTGCCGACCTTCGATGTCGTGCGTGTCGAAAGCAACGGCTCGATCGTCGTCGCCGGCAGCGCCGCGCCCAACGCCAAGGTCGAGATCCTGAATGGCGGGACCGTGCTGGGCTCGACCGATTCCGGGCCCGACGGCGCCTTCGCCATCGTGCTCGACGATCCGTTGAAGCCCGGCGACTATTCGATCACGCTGCGCCAGACGGTTGGTGGCACCGCCGTCGCCTCGGCCCAGACCGCCGTCGTCTCGGTGCCGCAGAGCCCGACCGGCCAGGTTCTGGCCATGGTCGAGGAACCGGGCAAGGCCTCGCAACTGATCACCGTGCCGCAGGCCGAGACCAAGCCGGCGGCCCAAGCGCCGGCAACGACAACGCCGGCCGCGTCCGCCACGGCGCCGGCTGCCACCGCGTCCGCCGCCAGCGACCAAGCGGCTGCCCCGGCGGCCACTCCGGCCGCGGCCGCCGCGGCGGAGCCCAAGATTGCCGTTGAGGCGGTCGAGATCGACGGCAGCAAGATCTTCGTCGCCGGCACGGCCGATCCCGGCCGCAAGGTGCGTGCCTATGCCGACGCCATCCTGCTCGGCGATGCCAAGACTTCGCCTGACGGCCATTTCCTGATCGAGGCGACGCGCGACATCCCGGTCGGCAGCTACACCATCCATGTCGACGGGCTGGACGATGACGGCGTCAAGGTCGTCGCCCGCGCCGCCGTTCCGTTCGAGCGCGAGCCCGGTGAATCGGTCGCCGCCGTCGCGCCGAACGAAACGAAGACCGGCGAGGCGAAGCCTGCCGGGACCAAGACCGCCGACGCCACGCAGCCGGTCGCTGCCGCCACCGCCGAGGCTCCGGCGACGGCCGAAGCGGCGAAGCCCGCCGCTCCGGCTCCTGCCGCCAAGGTCGCCGAGGCGACGCCTTCGACCGATGTGCCCGAGACGGTCGCGCCGAAGCTCGAACATACCGATGGCGCCGTCATCATTCGCCGCAACGACACGCTCTGGCGCATCTCGCGCCGCGTCTACGGCCATGGCGTGCGCTATTCGACCATCTATCTCGCCAACAAGGACCAGATCCGCGATCCCGATCGCATCTGGCCCGGCCAGGTGTTCAAGGTGCCGTCCAAGTCGAAGGAAGGCGAGAGCGCCGACATGAAGGCCATGGGCGAACAGATGACAGCGCCGAAGACGGAGTAGAATGTAATCTCCCCCTTGAGGGACCCTTGAGGGGAGATGGCCGCAAAGTGGCCAGGGGAGGGCGCCGCGCGTGAAGCGCCAACCTTCCGCGACGAAGAGGTCGTCGGCGCTCTACGTGAGACGACTCCTCTGTCGCCTTCGGCGACATCTCCCCCTCAAGGGGGGAGGTCAGCTTTCTACCCATGCGCCTAGCTTGCCCAATCCGCCTTCATCGTCTATCGCCGATGGACGATGGCCGAATCCCCCGAAATCCGCTGCAGCGACAGCCACGCCATGGCGCTCCGCCTGGCAGCGCTCTCGCATCCGGCGCGCATCGAGATCCTGAAGCGCCTGGCGGCCAGCCGCTGTTGCTCCTGCCGTGAGGTGGTCGACCATCTCGACCTCGCGCAGTCGACCGTCTCGCAGCACCTGAAAGTGCTGGTCGAGGCGGGCCTTGTCCGTTTCGAAGCCGACCGCCAACGCTCGCGCTATGCCGTCGACCACGCCGCGCTAGCCGGCGTCTCCGCTTCGCTCACCCAACTCGTCAACTTCTGCTGCCCCAGCGGTTCACCCAAAAGGCAAGACTAGTGGCCGAAAAGACCGTATCCGCCGAAGCCGGCACCCTCACCACATTGCGCAACCTGTGGCCCTATATGTGGCCGGCCGATCGCGCCGACTTGCGAGCCCGCGTCACCTGGGCGACGCTGCTTCTGGTCGTCGCCAAGGTCACCCTGGTCGCCGGCCCCTATTTCTTCAAATGGGCGACCGATGCGCTGGCCCATTCCTCGAAGACGCCGCCGCCGCTGCCGGCCTTCCTGCTGGCCCCGGTGGCGCTGGTCATCGCCTACAACGTGCTGCGCCTGATCCAACTCGGCTTCAACCAGTTGCGCGACGCGCTGTTTGCCCGCGTCGGCCAGTATGCGGTGCGCCAGCTCGCCTTCCGCACCTTCGTCCACATGCATCAGCTGTCGCTGCGCTTCCATCTCGAGCGGCGCACTGGCGGCCTGTCGCGCATCATCGAGCGCGGCACCAAGGGCATCGAGACGATCGTGCGCTTCATCATGCTGAACACGGCGCCGACCATCCTCGAATTCGCGCTGACGGCCGGCATCTTCGCCTTCACCTATGGCTGGAAATACGTCGCCGTGGTCGCCGTCACGGTCTGGCTCTATGTCTGGTTCACGGTCAAGGCCAGCGACTGGCGCATCTCGATCCGCCGCGACATGAACGACAGCGACACCGACGCCAACACCAAGGCGATCGACTCGCTGCTCAACTTCGAGACCGTCAAATATTTCACCAATGAGCGCATGGAGGCCGAGCGCTTCGACCGCTCGATGGCACGCTACGAGATCGCCGCGACCAAGACCTGGACCTCGCTCGGCTGGCTGAACTTCGGCCAAGGCCTCATCTTCGGCCTCGGCACCGTCATCGTCATGTGCATGTCGGCGCTGGAGGTGCAGGCGGGCACCCAGACGGTCGGCGATTTCGTCTTCATCAACGCCATGCTGATCCAGCTTTCGGTACCGCTCAACTTCATCGGCTTCATCTACCGCGAAATCCGGCAAGGCCTGACCGATATCGAGCATATGTTCGACCTGCTCGACGTGCCGCAGGAGATCGTCGACAAGCCGGACGCCAAGCCGCTGAAGGTGGGCCCCGGCAAGGTCGAATTCCGCGACGTTCAGTTCTCCTACGATCCGAACCGCAAGATCCTGAAAGGCGTCTCCTTCGAGGTGCCCGCCGGCAAGACGGTGGCCATCGTCGGCCCCTCCGGCGCCGGCAAGTCGACCATCTCCAGGCTTCTTTTCCGCTTCTACGACGTGCAGGGCGGCCAGGTTCTGATCGACGGCCAGGACATCCGCGACGTCACGCAGGAGAGCCTGCGCGCGATCCTCGGCATGGTGCCGCAGGATACCGTGCTCTTCAACGACACCATCGCCTACAACATCCGCTACGGTCGCGTCAGTGCCAGTGAGGACGAAGTGCGCAAGGCGGCCGAGCTCGCCCAGATCGGGCCGTTCATCGACAAGCTGCCCGAGGGCTACCGCTCGATGGTCGGCGAGCGCGGGCTGAAACTGTCGGGCGGCGAAAAGCAACGCGTCGCGATTGCCCGCACCATCCTCAAGGCGCCGCCGATCCTGATGCTGGACGAGGCGACCTCGGCGCTGGACAGCCACACCGAGCAGGAAATCCAGGCTGCTCTCGACCTCGTCAGCAAGGGCCGCACCACCATCGTGATCGCCCACCGCCTGTCGACGGTGATTTCTGCCGACGAGATCATCGTCTTGAAGGACGGCCAGATCGCCGAACGCGGCACCCATGCGGCGCTGCTGGCCAAGCACGGCCTCTACGCCTCGATGTGGGACCGCCAGCGCGAGGCGACCGAAGCCGAAGAGCGCCTGCGCATCGCGCGCGAAAGCGATGAGCTGGGGGTGGTCGTGCGCCGGAGGACGTCAGAGGTCTCATAGAGGCGGCGCTGATCTCCCCTCCCTTGAGGGCAGATGGCCGCAAAGCGCCGGAGGCGGCCTCGCGCGTGGAGCGCGTCGTCTCTTTTTCGCGTCCCGGAGGCGTAGGCGCTTCATGCGAAGCTCTGTCGCCTTCGGCGACGTCTTCGCCTCAACGGGAGCAAAATCCCCTTGACCTCAACTTAACTTGAGTTTGCAAACCGTCTCCGAGCCACCTGCCAGGCAACCTTTTCAACGGAGACAGATCGAGATGAGCCAGACAAATCAGCGCACCGGCAGCGTGTTCCGGGTCGACAAATTCGTCGTGCCGGAACAAGCGCGCGACGAAATCATCAGCAAGGCCAGGATGACGCATGAGCTGCTGCGCCAGCAGGAGGGCTTCGTGCAGGACTTCGTGCTCGAACAGTTTTCAGGCCCGGGCGAGTTCAACATCGTCACCGTGGTCGAATGGGAAAGCCAGGAGGCTGTCGACAAGGTGGTGCCGATCGTGAAGGCGGCGCATGAGCGCATCGCCTTCAGCGCCCAGGAAACCATCGCCCGCCTCGGCGTCAAGGCCGACATAGCCAACTACCGGCGCGTGCCGGAGGTATAAGAGGGCCAGCCGGCTCCCGGCGCGGACACGGCGATGCTCAGCACCTGACCGGTGCGGGCGTCGCTCACCATGTTTTCGAACCCGCGCCATTCGGCGGCGAGGATGAACAGCGTCCTGCCGTCGTCTCCGCCCAGCATGCAGGCAAAGCAGCCCCGATCGACCTCGACCCTGTCGATCTTCTCGCCACCTTCACGCATCCTGACGCAGTGGCGGTTCGGCACGTCGGCATACCAGACACAGCCTTCGGCATCGATGCAGATGCCGTCGGGGTAGTCGTCGCCCAGATCGGCCCAGACGCGCCGATTGCAGAGGCCGCCGTCTTCGCCGATGTCGAAGGCGGTCAGCCGCCTGGCGTGGGACTCGGCGACGATCAGCGTCCGGTTGTCCGGCGTCACCGCCATGCCGTTGGCGAAGGCGATATCCTCGGCGACCTGCCGCACCGTGCCGTCGGGCGCGACGAGCACGACGGTGCCCGGCCCGAAATGCTCGCCCGGCGCAGGCGCCGGGCCGCCGCCATTGACATAGACATTGCCCCGCCCGTCGACGACGATTTCGTTCCAGGGGCTTTTCGACAGCCCCCGCAGGTCGGCATGGGTGACGAGCGTTCCGTCCGCTTCCCGCCGCAACAGAAGGCCCTCCCGGCCCGAAACCACGAGCAATCGTCCATCCGGCAGCCAGTCGATCGAATAGGGCAGCACGGTCGGTATCTTGAGCATGACCTCGCTCTTGCCGCCTTCGCCCACCGCGACAATCTCCCCGGTGCCCCAGTTGCAGAGCCAGAGCCGGCCGTCGTGCCAGCGCGGCGACTCGCCGAAGGCGAGACCCTTGGTGATGATATTGGCTTTCCCGACGCTGCTAGATGACGACATTGGCTGGCTCCCTGGGCGCGTTTGTCTAGCCAAGGACGAGCGAGCTTATGGCGCGCCGACATAGTCGTTCAATAATTGGGGTCGACCTAGCGCGCGGCCTTGCGCCAGCAAACATGGTTACATTCGGGTGCCTTTAAAATCCAAGGCCTGATGATAATGTCACGTCATAGATAGCTTGCCCTCGTTTTTTCATCTCACGGAAGCATTTTGAATGTTTGGGTTTTTCGCACGCAAGTCCAACAAGGCCGCCGAGAAGAAATGGCTAGCTTCCGAAGACAAGGGAGGCAGCCTCCTCGTACCCCTGATTATGGTGCCTCGTTCAAAGATCGAAGAGGCCGACGAAGAGTCATTTCATCTCGTCTTCGCTGTTATGCAATTCGTAGTGACGATGGTTTCCAAAGGGCTCTATCGTTATCCGGAGATCAACCCTAAGGCGATGCAGGTCTTTCATGCGGACCAGTACTCCTCGGAGGTAAAGAACGGCGGCCATAGTCAATTCATCCATAATGCAGGCAGCGAAATCGACACCATGATTGCCAACGCTAGAGCCGGACTCAGCGCGTGTGGGGCAAAAGGGCAGCTGGCGACTTTAGAAAAGATGTCAGCTTGGGTTGCCAAACATCCCGACGAGGCCGCGAAACAAACGGGCTTCGAGGGCGGCCGCGACAAGTTCCTGGATACGCTCGACGATGCATTCTACGAAGCCGATGACGCTATGCCGATGGAGGATCTGCTCGCGCGCTGGATCGCTTCTTGGCCCGATCTGCAAATTGTCGATGATGACAACTACGATGATGCGATCGATCGACTAGTGCGGTCCAACCCCCAGCGCGAAGGCAGGCTTCTTCATGAGTCTGTCAGCAAACTGGTGAGCCAGATGTTGAGCCACCGCGAGGTCGGCGCCGGTCTCGCCTGCGCTAGAGCATCGCCATCGGAGATCAAGCTGGCGCTGGGGATGGCAAGGGTCCTGGATGTCGAAGGCGAAAAGCAAATGGTTTTCTATCTGCGTACCAATGCCGAAGAGCCACGGTTGTGCGCCTCGACAAAGACCCACGTCGCCATTTACGAGTATATCGCCCCTGACGATCCTCCGGTAATCCGCTCAGGTGAGAACCTATTGGGAGCTAGCGCACCGAGGGTCGGGGCACGGCTTGGACGCGCTGAAGAGTTCGAGATTCAGACAGTGATCCAACTGTCTGAACAAAATCACGCTCCCGTCGCTGTCGACCTTCTGCTGCGCAAGGCCGGCTTCGATCCTATAGGTGCCATCGTTTCAGCTAACTCGGTGGCGCAAACGGAGCAGGGGCCAGTTGTGAATTGGGTGGTATTGGTGTCTGATCGGACCTTCCTCTCCCTGTCTTCGCCGAATGGCAGTGTGCTATTAGATGGCGGGGATTACGAAAAGCTCGCCGAGACTACGATGCCTGAACTCGACGCGCACTTTGATCGTTCCGCTGCCGCCGGGTAGTTATCTGCCGGCGTTCGCGGTATCCGCCTCCCGGCGAGCCACCCCGTCCTCCCCCATTGTTGCGTTGCGGGGAGAGGGGCTTTCAGCTATTGAGGCGCAACCTGAAACAGGGACCGCCCCCAGCCCTATGACGCTTCTCGACTCGGTCAAGAATACGTTCGTCCCGATCCATCGCGAAGGCTACCCCTTCATCGCCGCCTTCGCCGCGGCGACGCTGTTTCTCGGCTATTTCTCCTCGATCCTGTTCTGGATCGGGCTGATCCTTACTGCCTGGTGCGTCTATTTCTACCGCGATCCCGAGCGCGTCACGCCGGTCGACGACCGGCTGGTGGTGAGCCCGGCCGATGGCGTGATTTCGGCGGTGGGGCCCGCCGTGCCGCCGAGCGAGCTCGGCTTGGGTTCCGCCGAGATGACCCGCATCTCGGTGTTCATGAACGTGTTTTCCTGCCACATCAACCGCGCTCCGGTGCGCGGCAAGATCACCCGCATCGAGCACAAGCCCGGCAAATTCCTCAATGCCGAGCTCGACAAGGCAAGCGCTGAGAACGAGCGCAACGGGCTGGTCATCGACAGCCCGAACGGCACGATCGCCGCCGTCCAGATCGCCGGGCTGGTGGCGCGCCGTATCGTCTGCTGGGCCGAGGCCGGTGGCTCGATCGCGATCGGCGAGCGTTTCGGCCTGATCCGCTTCGGCTCGCGTGTCGACGTCTTCCTGCCGTCAAGCGCCGTGCCGCGCGTCGCGGTCGGCCAGACGGCGGTGGGCGGCGAGACCGTGCTTGCCGAATTCGGCGGCACGGCGGTCACGCCCTTGGTCAGGATTTCCTGAGCATTGGGCGCGCCGTTCAAGAAATTCGAGGCCCATGCCAGCGGCGGTCCGCGCATCCGCGAGATCCCGATGCGCATGGTGCTGCCCAATCTGGTCACGGTGCTTGCCATCTGCGCCGGCCTCTCCGGCATCCGCTTCGCCTTCGAGAACCGCTTCGAGATCGCGGTGGTGATGGTGCTGCTCGCCGCCTTCCTCGACGGCATCGACGGGCGGCTGGCGCGCATGCTGAAGGCCACCTCGAAATTCGGCGCGCAGATGGATTCGCTGGCCGACATCGTCAATTTCGGCGTGGCGCCGGCCTTGGTGCTCTACGCCTTCCTCCTCGACCGCGCCGGCTCGCCCGGCTGGATCGCAGCACTTCTTTTCACCATCGCCTGCGGCATGCGGCTCGCCCGTTTCAACGTGCTGGCCGAAGACCACGACCAACCGGCCTGGCAGACCGAATATTTCGTCGGTGTGCCGGCTCCGGCCGGCGCCGTGCTGGTGATGCTGCCGCTCTATCTATATTTCCTGCGGCTGGGCCTCGAGCCCACTCGGACGGCCGCCTTCGTCGCTACCGGCTTCACCGTCCTCATCGCCTTCCTGCTGGTCAGCCGGTTGCCGGTGTATTCGGGCAAGAGCGTCAAGGTGCCGGGCGACAGGGTGCTGCCGGTCATCCTCGGCGTGGTGCTCTACATCCTCCTGCTGATGACCTATCCCTGGTACACGCTGACCGCCTCGGTCGCCGGCTATCTGCTCTTCCTGCCTTTCTCGGTGCGCGCCTATTCCAAGCGCGCCAGACTGGAAGGTGAGAAGGTGCCGCCTTCGGATATCGGGTAATCTCCTTCTCAAGGGGGAGATTAAGCAGCCGCGCTTAACCCCAACCTGTCGATCGCCAGCTTGCGGGCCGAGATATAATCCGTCTTGCCAGAGCCCAGCACCGGGATCTCGTCCACCTTGATGATGTCGTTGGGCACCATCAATTCGGCCGCGCCGGCCTTCTTGCCGAACTGGCGCAGCTGCTCCGGGTTGGCGTCGTCGGCGGTGGTGACCAGCACGATGCGCTCGCCGCGCTTCTTGTCGGGCACCGCGACCGCCGCGTGACGCTCTTCCGGCCACAGCGACTGCACCAGCATCTCGACGGCGCCCAGCGACACCATCTCGCCGGCGATCTTGGCGAAGCGCTTTGCCCGCCCGCGGATGGTGATGAAGCCCTCGCGGTCGACCGAGACGATGTCGCCGGTATCGTGCCAGCCTTCCAGCGGCTGCAATTCGCCGGGACGGTCGGCGGTCATGTAGCCCATCATCATGTTGGGCCCGTCGAGCCAAAGCCGGCCGCCCTCGGCAATGCCCTCGACCGGCTCTAGCTTCATGCGGATCGCCGGCAGCGGCCGCCCGACCGTGCCGTCGCGGCCATGGATGGCTGTGTTCACCGCCACCACGGGCGCGGCCTCGGTCAGGCCGAAACCTTCGACGATCGAGGCCTGGAAGCGGTCGCGATAGGTGCGCCGCGTTTCCGGCTTCACGGCTTCCGCGCCGGCCACGACGAAGCGCAGGCTGGAGAAGTCGCCGTCCTTGGCGGTGCGCGCATAGTTGGCGAGGAAAGTGTCGGTGCCGAACATCACGGTTGGCTTCACCTTGCGGGCGATCTCTGGGATGATCTTGTAGTGCAGCGGCGAGGGGTAGAGGAACAGCTTTATCCCCAGCACTAGCGGCAGGATGGTGCCGCCGGTGAGGCCGAAGGAATGGAACACCGGCAGCACGTTGAGCAGGGTGTCGGCGGGCGAGACGGAGACGCGCGCTTCCGCCTGCATGACATTGGCAAGCAGGTTGCGGCTCGACAGCACGACGGCCTTGGGCGTGCCTTCCGAACCGGAGGTGAAGAGGATGACCGCCGGTTTGCCGGCCTGTTGCCGCTGCAAGGGCAGGCGCCACAAAAGCGCGGCCGCGATCTTGTCGAGCGTCGTCACGCCGGCCCGCACATCCTCCAGCCACAGCATCCTGGCCCCGCCCGCCTCGACCGCGGCGACGATGTCGTCGATGCCGGCCTTCTCGATGAAGGCACGGGAGGAAACGACCGTCCTGACGACGGCGGTGCGGATTGCCGCCGTCACGCTTGCCGGGCCGGCTGTGTAGTTGATCATCGCCGCCACTCTGCCCGACGAGATCAGGCCGACGAAGGTGAGCACCACGCCATTGGCGTTGGGCAGGAGCACGCCGACCGCTTCGCCGGGCGCCGTCACCGTCTCGAAATGACGGCCGAGCAAGCGAGCGCCGATGAACAGCTTGCGGTAGCTGAGCTGGCCCGAAATCACATCCTCGATGATCGGGCGCGAAGGGCCGATGCGATCGGCCGCGTCGCGCATGGCCAGGAACAGGCCGCGGTCGAGATCGGCGCCGTAGAGCCGCGCCTCGGCGAAGCGGTCGAACAGCGCGTTGGTGTTGGAGGCCATGTCGGGGCTGCGCGCCACCAGCTCGGCGATGGTCATCGGCTCCAATACGCTGACCGAAAGCCGCGGGAACCAGTGGCGCGGCGCTCTCTCCTTGGGCGTCAGCGACACGGGCAGGTCGCGCGCGCCGGCGACGAAGATCGGCACGATGCGGGCGTCGGCCTGCATGGCGATGCGGGTGATGGCGCGGAACAGCCGGAAGGATTTGACGTCCGGCTCGACATTGTCGGGCAGATAGACGGCGAGCCGCCCCTTGCCCTTCAGCACACGCACCAGCCGGCGGCTGACGAAGACATGCTCGGCATTGAAGGCGATGGTGCGCGCAAGCTCGCGCCATGGCTCGAGCCAGGGCGAACGCGCGGAGGCTTCGTCCAGGATATGCAGCGTGTCGCCAGGCAACAGCGACAGCATCAACGCCGGTTCGATGCGAGACTGATGCGAGACCACATAGATGACCGGCGTCTTCGCACTGCGGGCAGTGCGGATGCGGTTGTCGGCGATGCGGTAGGCGAGCTTGAACGGCACGTAAAGCAGCGCCTGGGTGAAGCGCAGGTCGAGCCGGATTCTCTCGATCATCGCGATCAGCAGCCAAGCAAACACAAGGCCCGCCAGCAGCGCCAGGGTCAGGATCATGCCGCTCTCTCCCAGTCTCCTCCGCTGCGGCTCTTGAGCGGCCGCTCAGGCGGCAGAGGGTAGCGGAAGTCGGAGCAAGGTCAATGCGGACCGGATAGGCACTGCCATGTCACTTGAAATACGGTGACACATGTCGTAAATAAAGTGACACGTGACGGAGAAGTGAATATGGCCAGTTTCCCGACGGGGTTTGCCGAAGCACCACACATGGAGCCGGAGTTCGAACGGCTCGTTGACCTGTTCGGCGGCTCGAAGGTCCTTGGATCCTCTGTATCCAGCCCACTCGAGGCCCATGAAATGATCCTGCATGGAATTCCAAGCCAGGCTCTGGAAAGCCTTGTCAGGCAGCTGACCGTCATTGGTGCGGATGCCTTCGAGGCGGCATTCGGCATGAGCGAGCGGACATTCCAGCGCCACAAATCGGATCACTCCAGGACGCTCAATCGGGAGCAGGGCTCCAGAACCTGGAATTTCGCCAGGGTTCTCACCAAGGCCACGTCGGTTCTGGGTACTCAGGAAGCGGCCGAGAAATGGATGATTGAGCCTGCCATGGGCCTGGACAACCGGCGGCCGATCGATCTCCTGGCCACGGCGGCGGGCACTATCCTTGTCCAAGAATTCCTCGAGCGGCTCGACTACGGTGTCTACGCGTGACGCCTTTGCCGGGTTCTCTTGGGACGGGAGAAATCCTCGGCTGGAGACTCGATCACAAACGCTTTCAGGCAAGCTGGGATAGCGGCGAGCGCGCCTTCAAACTCGGAGGAAGGTGGAACAGCAAAGGTGTCAGGGCTGTCTACGCGTCCATCGATCCTTCGACCGCCATTCTGGAGGTGGCGGTCCATAAGGGGTTTCGTACGTTCGATACCGTTCCTCACGTGCTGACGGCATTCGACATCGCCTATCCGTCGAAGATTCATATCGTGCAAATATCCGATGTTCCGAACGCCAACTGGCTGCGTCCGGGCATCCCCGGCGCGGGACAGCAGCAGTTCGGCGACAGTCTGCTTGCCACGTATCCCGCCTTTCTCATTCCCAGCGCCGTATCGCAGCACAGCTGGAACCTGGTGTTCGATCCTGGCCGGGCGACCGGCCTCTACAGCCTGCATTTCCAGGAGGATTTTGCACTCGATACGAGGCTTCATCCTCCTGCGGGATAGCTGTCCTCTCGGAGAGGGCGAAGGCACGCAAAATGCCCTACGCCGCCTTCAATCTGCCGCTGATGAAGCGGAACTCCTGGCTCTTGCCGCCATAGCCATAGGCCGCTGCCGGCACCTCGTGCACGAAGGCGTAGCTCTCCTCATGCACGCCGCCAAGCAGGCGGCCGAAAGCCTCGAAGATCGCCTTGAGATAGGCTTCCAGCTCGAGCTTGGTGTTGGTGCCATCGACGACCTTGATGTCGAGCCAGAACGTGTTGGTACCGTGCTCGGCAAGCGACTTGCCGCCGGCGAACCAGTGCTGCGAGTCGATGTAGTTGACCGCGACGGCGGTGATGGTCGGATCCTTGCGCAACAGTTTAGCGGTGATGTCGGTGGCTTCCCTGGCAATGGCGGCGGACAACTTGGCGTCGGGCTTGCCGGTGACGCTGATGTTGATGATCGGCATTTTTCTCTCCTTTGGGTTCGCGCGTCGCGCGTTCGATGAGAGAGATATGGGCTCATTCATCCGTTAAAAAAATCGAATTGTTTTTGACAGTTGATTCGATATTGTCGAAGTATGGAAACGCTCGATCCCGATCTCCTGAAAACATTCCTCGCCTTCGTCGACGGCGGCTCGCTGGCAAGGGCCGCGTCCACCGTCGGCCGCACGCCGTCGGCGGTGACCGCGCAGATGCAGCGGCTGGAAGAGATCGTCGGCGAGCCGCTGCTGATGCCGCAAGGCAGAGGGCGCGGACTGACGCCGGCCGGCGAGGATCTTGTCGGCCACGCGCGGCGCATCCTTGCCGTCCACACCGAGGCCTGGCTGGCGCTGAAGGGCGCGCGCGCCGGCGGTCGCATCGCCATCGGCACGACGCAGGATTTCGCCGACCGCGGCCTGCCGGACCTGCTGAGGGCTTTCGCCGTCAGCCATCCGCGTGTGCGCATCGAGCTGCGCGTCGGCCGCTCGCTGGAGCTCGGCTCGGCGTTGCAGGCAGGCCAACTCGACCTTGCGATCACCATGCGCCATGCCCCATCGCCGGACGAAGCCGCCGTGATCAGCGAGCCGATGCTGTGGCTCTGCTCGGAAAAAGGCCTGGCGACGCGGCAAGAGGCGGTGCCGCTGGCGCTGCTCGACCCTTATTGTGGCTTCCGCGAGGCTGCGCTCAATGCGTTGGATGCCGCCGGCCGCCGCTACCGCATCGCCGCCGGCAGCGCCAGCCTTGCCGGATTGCGCACGGCGGTCAATGCCGGCATCGCGCTGACGCCGCGTACCCGGCGTTTCGCCCATTCCGGCATCGTCGAGGCGTCTCCCGACCTAGACCTGCCGCCGTTGCCCATGGCCGACTTCGCCGTTCGGCTCGGCCGCGAAGCCGCCCGCCCGGCGCGGGATCTGGCCGAATTGCTTGCCGGCGGCCTCGCCCTGCCGTCCTGAAGGGCAACGGCGAATCCCCAAAAGAAAAAGCCGACCTTTTTGCGGGTCGGCTTCTAGTCGGACGGGTCGAGGGGTTTGGGGGGACTTGGGGGGTGACCCGTCGCACCGATAATGCGTGAGCCGAATGATGGTTCCGTGATTGTGGAAAATATTTACGCCCGCGCCGTTTTGGCCTTCAGCCAGTCGCGCCCGGCATGGGCGAACACCGCGCAAAGCACGATGGCGCCGCCAATGATGCTGGCCATGGGTGGGACTTCGCCGAGGAACAGCAGGGCAAACAGGATGGCGAAGGGCACTTCGGCCGAGCCGAGCAGCCCGGCTTCGGCGGACGGGATCAGCCGCGAACCCTCCGTCCACAGGATCGAGGCCATGGCGAAGGAACAGCCGAAGGCGGCAAGCAGCGCCATGTCGCGGGCCGACACAGCCAGCGGGTCGGTGACGAACCAGCCAAGCACGAAGAGCAGGAAAGCCGAGACAGCGCCCGCCCAGACGACCGGCGAATCGCGAAAGGCGCGCACCATGATCATGTAGAGCGCGCTGCCGGCGGTCATGAGCAGCGCCAGCCCGTCGCCGAACAGATGCCCATTGCCGAGGCCGGCGCCCACCATGATGGCGACGCCGCAAAGCGATACGGCCGCGGCAACCATCGTCTGCAGCCGGAATTTCTCCCGCACCAGCACGAAGGCGAGCAGCGCCGCGATGAAGGGCGAGGTCGCGTAGATGACCGCGACATTGGCGACATAGGTGAATTTGAAGGCCGAGATGAAGGCGATGCTGGCCGCTGCCCCTTCGACCGCCAGCAGCCAGCCGCGCCAGCCGAGTTTCAGGCTTTCGCGCCCGCCCGAGCGGCGCCGGCGCCACAGCACATAGAAACTGATCAGGATCGAGCCGAAAAAGCCTCGCCAGCAGGTGATGGTCAGCGGGTCGGCGTGGATCGACTTGGTCAGCACGCCGGTGAGCGCGAAGGCGATGGCGGAGGCCGACACCAGGATGATGCCGAGCGTGCGCTCTGCGGCTACATCGGCCGCGGCCGGCGCAAGCTTTTCGGGCATGTCGAGCGTATCCGTCATGGCGCCAGCCTAGCCAATTGTTCCTGACAGCCTTCTGTCATGAGGCCTGCCCCCGCCTGCGGAAATGCTCGTTGCCGACGATGAGCAGGCCGGCGCCGACGATCAGCGCCGCGCCCATGAACACCTCCGTGCGCGGCAGGTCGCCCCAGATGGCGTAGCCCAGCGCGAAGGCCCATACCAGCGAGGTGTATTCGAACGGCGCCATGATCGACACCGGCGCGCGCTTCATGCCTTCGAACAGCATGAATTGCGCGACGCCGCCGAGCGCGCCGACACCGATGAAAAGCAGGAACTGCACGCCGTCGGGCATGCGCCACCAGATCAGCGCCGGCACGACCGAGAACAGCAGGAAATAGAAATTGTTGAGCACGAGCTGGATCAGGGTGCGCTCCTGCAGGGCTGTCTTGCGCAGCAGCACCACGGCAATGCCCCAAAGGACGGCGGCGGCCAGCACCAGAAGCACCGGTACGGAGAGCCCGAGCCGCGTCGGATCGCAGGCGATGAAGACGCCGACGAAACCGATGAACACCGCCAGCCAGCGCAGCAGCGGCACGGTCTCGCCCAGGATCAGCACCGAAAGCACGGTGACGATGATCGGCGCGGCGTAATAGATGGTGGTGAGCTCGGCGAGCTGCAGCGAGCGGGCGGCGTTGTAGTAGCAAAGCCAGGCTGCCAGCGTGAAGGCGCTGCGCACCAGCATCGGCTTGACGATCGGCGAGGCAACCGTGTCGGCAAACAGCCGCTTGCCGCCGATCGCGCAGCAGGCGACGAGCACGGTGATCGAACGGACGAACATGATCTGCCACACCGCCATGCCGGCGACCAGAAGCTTGATCGAGGCATCCTGTGCCGAAAACAGGAAATAGGCGGCAGCCGTGAACAGGATGCCGGCCAGCACCCTTTCGCGGCTTTCCAGGATGACGACATCGGCCATGTGGTTCAGCGTGTTTGCGTGAGGTGGTTCCGCCCCGGTCGGAGCCACGCCCGCAGCTATACGAGTGAAAACGGGCGCTGCGCTGCGCCAGCGTGGCGCTTGCGTTGGCGCAGGGCCGGCGAGATCTGACGGATTGACAATATCGCGACCGAACCTATTCCATCCGCACATGACCTACGACCGCGCCTGGCTCGAAAAGGCCTTCCGTTCCAAAGCGCGACAGCGCCTGCTGTTTTTCTGGGGCCACCAGCCCTCGAAAGACGGCAGCATCACTGCATCCTGTTTCAGCCAGTGGTGGCCGGCGCCTTTCAAGGTAGATGGCGCACGCTATGCGACGGCCGAACATTGGATGATGGCGGCCAAGGCGCGCCTGTTCGGCGATACCGAGATGGCGGCGCGGATCTTGGACGCCGGCAGTCCCAAGCAGGCGAAGGAATTGGGCCGCAAGGTCAAGGGCTTCGACGGTGCGCTGTGGGACCGCGATAAGAACGACATTGTCGCCGAAGGCAGTTTTCAGAAATTCAGCCAGAACAAGGAATTGGGCGCGTTTCTGCTTGAGACGGGCGATAAGGTCCTGGTCGAGGCGAGCCCCGTCGATCGCATCTGGGGCATCGGCCTTGCGGCCGATGACGAGAAGGCTGCCAACCCGTTGCTATGGCGTGGCGAGAATCTGCTCGGCTTCGCGCTGATGAAGGCGCGAGACAGGTTGCGAGCATAGGCCCCGGCCTATTGCGTCGCCTGGTAGAGCTCCGACGCCGCGTCCTTCAGCGCGCGCCGCCCGTCCGGCCTCAGATACATCATGTGGCCGCCCTCGACGACGTCGAGCCGGATCGGCCTGGCGTCGGCCAGCGACGGGACCTGGTTCACCAGATAGCGCGAGGCGAGATAGGGCGTGACGAGGTCGGTGTAGCCGTTGACGATGACGACGCCGAGGGTAGGGTTGAGCGAGCGCGCCCGCTGCAGGTCGTTCATCACGCCCGCATAGCCCTGGCCTGATGTGCCGTAATCCCAGCTGCGGCTGATCTCGCCGTTGAGCAGCCGGTAGCTGACATCGGTGCGGTAGTTCAGCTCGTCGCGGACATAGGCGACGAAGGCGGAAGTGAGCACCGGAACGCTGCGGTCGAGCACCGGATCGGGACCGGCGTCGCGCGCGCTTTGCGGCGCGATGTCGGCGGTGCCGATGGTGGCGTCATAGGGGCTGAGCACCTTGCCCGTGGCGCGCTGGAACTCCTTGGCGAAAAGCCCGGTGGGGATGCGGGCGAAATTGCGCTGGACAAGCTCGAGCGGCAGGCCGGTGATTTCCGAAACGCGTCCGCTGGCCTGTTTGCCGCCTTGCTCCAGACCGCTGTTCAACGCCGTCAGGTAGTCGCCGAGCGCGTAGTGCTCGACCTCGGCAAGCCTGTCGCGCAGCGCGTCGCCGCTGACGCCATCGCCCTTCAGCCGTGTCGCCGCGAGCGAAGGCAATTCCAGCGCCCAGTGCAACTGGTCGAACTGGTCGGGCCGCACCAGCATGAATTCCAGCGCCGGCGAGATCAGCACGATGCCGCTCGGGCTCAGGCCCACATCCTCCTGCAGCGTCCGGGCAAGGAGTGCTGCGCGAAACCCGCCATAGCTTTCGCCGGCGAGATAGAGCGGCGATCCGGTGCGACCGTTCTGCGCCAGGTAAAGACGAATGAAGGCGCCGATCGAGCTGGCGTCGGCGTCCACACCCCAGAATTCCTTCGGCTCGTGCCCTGGCGCCTCGCGGCTGTAGCCGGTGCCGACCGGATCGACGAAGACGAGATCGCTCATGTCGAGCCAGCTGTCGGGATTGTCGATGAGCTTTTGCGGCGGCCGCAGGAACGCGCCGTCGGCGGCGGTCTCCACGATGCGCGGTCCGATGGCGCCGAGATGCAGGTAGGCCGACGCCGCGCCCGGCCCGCCGTTGAAGACGAAGATGATCGGCCGATCCTTCGCCGGGGCGGGCGACTGCTGCGTGTAGGCGACATAGAAGATTTCGGCGCTGACGTCGCCCTTGGCCGACAACAGCGACAGCGTGCCGGCCTTGGCCTGGTAATCCAGCTTGCGCCCGCCAAGCGTGATCGAATGTTCGGTCACCTGCGGCGGTGGCAGCAGCGACAGCACGCCGCCGGCAGGCGCCGGCCGTTCCGGTGCTTCTGCCAGGACCGGCTGCGCGAAGGCGGCGAGCGCCAGGAGGGCGAGGGGGATGATCTTGGACCGCATGAGGACTCCGCTGGAACGACCTCCGCAAAGTATGGCCGGAGCGGGCGAAGTCAAAGGGGGCGTCTCGGGACTTGGGTTCCTCGCCCCGCCAAAGATGGGGCGCGGAACCCAAGCCGGAATAATGTGCTATCAATCCCCCAACATCACCGAAAGGATCCAAGCCCTATGGACGCGACCGCACTCAAGGCCATGCAGGCTCCGCTGAAGGAAACCTATCGCGACGATGCGGCGCGAGCGCTGATCACGCTCAAGGCACGCGGCACGCTCGACGACCAGTCGATCGCCTGCAAGGTCGAGACGGGCAGGGCGCTCGCCATTGCCGGACTTCACCCGGCCACCGGCGGTTCGGGTCTCGAGCTTTGTTCCGGCGACATGCTGCTGGAGGCGCTGGTCGCCTGCGCCGGCGTGACGCTGAAAGCGGTGGCGACGGCGCTGGAATTCAAGCTCGGCAACGCCACGGTCGAAGCCGAGGGCGACCTCGATTTTCGCGGCACGCTCGGCGTCGCCAGGGATGCGCCGGTCGGCTTCCGCGACATAAGGCTGAAGTTCAACCTCGACACCGACGAACCGCAGGAGCGCATCGATTCGCTCATGAAGCTCACCGAGCGCTACTGCGTGGTGTTCCAGACGATCAACAACAAGCCGGCGCTGAGCGTCAGCGCGCAGCGTTGAAATTGCTGATCTCCCCCTTTTGGGGGAGATGCTCCGCAGGGCAGAGGGGAGCGCTGTCCCGCCGACGTTTGGCACTTAACTCTTGCGGCTTGGCCTATGCCCTCGTCATCCCGGGATTGATCGGGATGTCCATGCCCTGACCCCTGCCATGGAGTGCGGCCGTGCGGAATTCTGTAACCGCCGCAACGCTTTAGCGTCACGGCTTGGATCCTGAGGGCTGCGCTCGTCGCTTCGCTCCTTGCTTCGCCCCAGAAATGACTAAAGCAGAAGTCGCGACCTTCAACGAAAACGAGAGATCAGCCCCTCTACTGCGCCGACGGCGTCTCCGCATCGCCCTCATCGGTGAACGGCGAGGCGCTCGGCACGCATTGCACGGCCCAGCCCTGGGGTGTCGGCTGCTTCTGATATTCGGCGACAGCGTTGGTGCATTGGTCGCGGGTGTCGAAGGTGCTGGGCAGCACCACCATGCCGCCCTGCGGGCCGGCGATGACCAGATACCAGACCAACGCTACGGTGGGAGTGGCAGCCATGGAAAATTCCTCGCTTTGCTGAAATGTCGGAGTCGGAACGATCCTAGCAACTCCCCGCCGATGGCGAAAGCAGGGCGGCGGCACACGCTTCAATAATTTGAAGTCCTCAAGAGTGATCGCAAAAGTTCAGCGGGGTTCAACATGTTGATTTTTCAATATTTCAAGCCCTGACGCTCTCGGAGCGCGGAATGCGAAAAGGCGAAGCCAGTGCTCACCATCGCGCCGTGGACTCCGGCGAAGGCGCGGGACAAATATGCACCGCCTTCGTACCCGCTAAGCACTATCTACGACGCGCTATCACCTGACGAAGCAGACAATTGGTAATCACGACTTCGGGCTTGGAGCGGGTCAGCATGTCGTGACGGTTCGGCGCGGAAGGCTATTTCATCCGTCTTCAGCTCGGCTTCAGCAGGCCTATTCCGGCTGCCGGTAGGCAACGAACCGGTTGTGCTTGGCCCGGAAGATCAGGCCCGTCTCTTTCAGTTCCGGGCTTGCCAGGGGCACGATGCGTTTGGCGATCTCGGACGGATGCGGCAGCGTCTCCGGATCTTCGCCGGGCATCGCCTGCGCCCGCATAGCCGTGCGCGTGGCGCCCGGGTCGGCGGCATTGACCCTGAGCGGCAGGGTTTCCGTCTCATGCGCCCAGGACCGCATCATGGTTTCGACCGCGGCCTTGGAAGCCGCGTAAGGCGCCCAGAAGGCGCGCGCCGAATGGGCCGAGCTGGACGACAGGATGATGGCGCGGCCGGCGTCGGAAAGCCTCAGCAGCGGGTCGACCGAGCGGATCAGCCGCCAGGTCGAGGTGACGTTGATGGTCATCACCTTCTCGAAGGTCTTGGCCTCGACATGGCCGATCGGCGAGATCACGCCGAGCACGCCGGCGTTCGCGACCAGGATGTCGAGCTTGCCCCAGCGCTCGTGGATGGCGCCGCCCAGCCGGTCAATGCCGGCCATGTCGGAGAGATCGAGCGGCACCAGCGTCGCCTGTCCGCGGCCATCGGCCTTGATCTGGTCGTCCAACTCCTCCAGCCCGCCGACGGTGCGCGCCACCGCGATCACATGCGCGCCGGCCGCCGCCAGTTCCCTGGCGATGAAATAACCGATGCCGCGCGAGGCGCCGGTAACGACCGCCACGCGGCCGGAAAGGTCGAGGGTCATGCTAACGGTTCCATAAGGTCGGCGTGCTTGGCGAAGGCAATGTGAGTCCGGCGCGCCCTACGACCCGCTATTCGCCAGCAGCGACAGCGTGCGCACATTGTCGTGGCCTTCGAAGTCGAGCAGGCGGGTGGGGTATTGGCCGGTGAAGCAGGCATCGCAGAACTGCGGCTGGTCGTTGTCGCGGCGCGCCTCGCCGACGGCGCGGTAGAGACCGTCGATCGACAGGAAGCCGAGCGAATCGACGCGGATGAACTCCGCCATTTCCTCGACCGACATGCGCGATGCGAGCAGCTTCGACTTCTCCGGCGTGTCGACGCCGTAGAAGCAGGACGCGCTGGTCGGCGGCGATGCGATGCGCATATGCACTTCCTTCGCGCCGGCGTCGCGCACCATCTGCACGATCTTCTGGCTGGTGGTGCCGCGTACGATGGAATCGTCGACCAGCACCACGCGCTTGCCCTCGATCATGCGGCGGTTGGCATTGTGCTTCAGCTTCACGCCCATGTGGCGGATGGAATCGCCCGGCTGGATGAAGGTGCGTCCGACATAATGGTTGCGGATGATGCCGAGCTCGAAGGGAATGCCGGCGGCCTGGGAAAAGCCGATCGCGGCCGGCGTGCCGGAATCCGGGACCGGCACGACAATGTCGGCCTCGACCGGGCTTTCCTGCGCAAGCTCGGCGCCGATGCGCTTCCTCACATCATAGACGTTGCGGCCTTCGACCGTCGAATCCGGCCGCGCGAAATAGACATATTCGAAGATGCAGAAGCGCGTCTTCTGCGGCTCGAACGGGAAGATGCTCTCGATGCCCTTCGAGGTGACCACCACCATCTCGCCGGGCTTGATGTCGCGCACGAAACGGGCGCCGATGATGTCGAGCGCGCAGGTTTCGGAGGCGAGGATCCAGGCACCGTCGAGATCGCCGAGCACCAGCGGGCGGATGCCGAGCGGATCGCGGCACCCGATCATCTTCTTGGCGGTCATCGCCACCAGCGAGAAGGCGCCCTCGACCTGGCGGATCGCGTCGATGAAACGCGAGTTGAGATCGCGCTCCTTGCTTGTCGCGACCAGGTGCAGCAGCGTCTCGGTGTCGGAGGTCGAGGAGAAGATCGAACCCTGCTTCTGCAGAACGCGCTGCACGGTGAGCGCGTTGGTGAGGTTGCCGTTGTGCGCGACCGCCAGGCCGCCTTCGTCAAGCTCGGCGAAGAAGGGCTGGACGTTGCGAATGCCCGCGCCGCCGGTGGTTGCGTAGCGCGTATGGCCGATGGCGCGGTTGCCCGGCAGGCGGTCCAGCACCTGCTGCTTGGTGAAGGTATCGCCGATCAGACCGACATGGCGTTCGACGTGGAACTGGCTGCCGTCATAGGAGACGATGCCGGCCGCTTCCTGGCCGCGATGCTGCAAGGCGTGCAGGCCGAGTGTGACGATGGCCGCAGCGTCCTGTCGGCCGAAGATGCCGAACACGCCGCATTCGTCGTGGAAATGATCATCGGCCTCGGCGGAAAGGACTTTGCCTCTATCTGCCGTTGAGTCTGCCATCTGGTGCTCAAGCTCCGCTAAAGCTGCCATATAGGGCTATCGCCGGCCGAACGCAACGCATGCCGTCGTCAGGCATTCACACATAGCCCGAGAGCAGGCCCGGGGGCCTGCCGGAAATCAGTTCGCCGGTGCCGGCGCCGGCGCGGGAGCTGGGGCAGGCGCCGGAGCCGGAGCCGGCTCGTTGTCGGCCGGCGCCGCGCCCTCGCTGTCATCGGGCGCCGTTGCGTTGTCGTCGCCGGTGGCCGGCGGCTCGGCCGCGGGCTGGTCGGTCGTTGCCGGCGCGCCGGCCTGCGGCGCGCCCTTATGCGTATATTTGTTGACCAGTTCCTCGGTGTTTTCCGGCAGCACGCTTTCGAGCTTGGCGCCGATCGATTCCAGCAGCGGCCGCGACTTGGCGTTGGCGACCCAGGCGGGCGCCTTGGCGCCGGCCAGCCAGTTGAAGAACATAAGCGCCACCGCGACCACCAGGATGCCGCGCGCCGCGCCATAGAGGAAGCCGAGCGTGCGGTCGAGCGCGCCGATGCGCGAATCGATGATCCAGTCCGCGAGCTTCATGGTGATGACGGAAACGACGATCAGCGCGATGAGGAAGACGACGCCGGCGGAAGCGGCCATCGCGATCTTGTCATTGTCGATATAGGGCTGAACGTAAGGCAGGACCGGTTTGTAGAAGAAGAACGCCGCCGCCGCGGCGGCAGCCCAGGAAACCACCGACAGCACTTCACGCGAGAAGCCGCGCACCATGGCGAGCATTGCTGAGACCAGGGTGAAGCCGACGAGGATTCCGTCAAGCAGCGTAATCGGCATGGTTCTCACCCCACTTCCTGTCTTGCGGCCCGGCGAGCCGCGTCACTCCTCGACGTCGGCACGGCCGCGCCGTGAGCCGGCTATGCGCGCCACAAGGTCGGCAAGCTCGGTGGGCTGGAAAGCGCCGGCCCCGATCCCCCCGGTAATTTCCTCGCTGCCGAGCGGCAACACCGCGCTACCGAAACCCAGCTTTTCGGCCTCTTTGAGGCGCTGCTGCGCATGTGCAACTGGCCTCACAGCGCCCGACAGGCTGATTTCGCCGAAATAGACGCAATCGGCCGGAAGGGCAAGACCGGTGAGCGAGGAAACCAGCGCCGCGGCGACCGCGATATCGGCCGCCGGCTCGGAGATGCGGTAGCCGCCGGCGACGTTGAGATAGACGTCGTGCTGGCCGAAGCGCACGCCGCAATGCGCCTCCAGCACGGCGAGCACCATCGATAGCCGCGCGCCGTCCCAGCCGACCACGGCGCGGCGCGGCGTGCCGAGCGAGGAAGGCGCCACCAGCGCCTGGATCTCGACCAGCACCGGCCTTGTCCCTTCCATGCCCGCGAAAACCGCGGCGCCCGGCGATTTCGCGTGGCGTTCGCCGAGGAAAAGCTCGGACGGATTGGACACCTCGCGCAGCCCCTTGTCCGACATTTCGAACACCCCGATCTCGTCGGTCGGCCCAAAACGGTTCTTCACCGTGCGCAGGATGCGGAAGTGATGATTGCCTTCGCCCTCGAAATAGAGCACGCCGTCGACCATGTGCTCGACGACCCGCGGTCCGGCGATCTGGCCCTCCTTGGTGACGTGGCCGACGAGCACGATCGCGGCGCCTGTGGATTTCGCGTAGCGGATCATCGCCTGGGCGGCCGCGCGCACCTGTGTGACGGTGCCCGGCGCCGAATCGGCAAGGTCCGTCCACAGCGTCTGGATGGAATCGAGGATGACGAGGTCCGGCCGCTTGCCATCGGCGATGGTCGCCAGGATGTCCTCGACATTGGTTTCGGCGGCAAGCTCGACCGGCGTCGAGGCGACGCCGAGGCGCTGCGCCCTCAGCCTGATCTGCGCGACGGCTTCCTCGCCCGAGACGTAGACGATGCGGTGGCCCTTCGAGGCGAGCGCGGCGGCCGCCTGCGTCAGCAGCGTCGACTTGCCGATCCCCGGATCGCCGCCGACCAGCAACGCCGAGCCTCGCACGAAGCCGCCGCCGGTGGCGCGATCGAGCTCGCCGATGCCCGAGACGATACGCGGCGCGTCCTCGATGTCGCCGTCGAGACTGGTGAGCACCACGGCGCGGCCCTTGCGGGCACTGCGCGTGTTGGCCGGCCCCGAGCCGATGCCGCCGGACGTGCCTTCCTCGACCAGCGTGTTCCACTCGCCGCAGGCATCGCATTTTCCGGCCCAGCGCTGATGCACCGAGCCGCAATTCTGGCAGATGAACTGAACGCGCGACTTGGCCAAGAGGCTACCTTTTCGGCTTCTTGTGGGCGTCGCGTTCCTTCGCGCCTCCTTCTGTCCGGCCGGACGGAGGGAGGCGCCGTGGCGCGCAATGATCCGCGACTATGGTTGCGGTCGCGGCCAAGATCTACTCGAACCTCTCCGGCAGATGATGCTCCTCCGCCAGATCGGAGAACCGCGTGAACTCGCCGTGGAAGGCGAGGCTGACGGTGCCCGTCGGTCCGTGGCGCTGCTTGGCCACGATGCACTCGGCTTTGCCGCGCGCCTCGTTCATCTCGTTTTCCCACTTGACGTACTCTTCGGTGCCGAGCTTCGGCTCGCGGTTCTTCAGGTAATATTCCTCGCGATAGACGAACAGCACCACGTCGGCGTCCTGCTCGATCGAGCCGGATTCGCGCAGGTCCGAGAGCTGCGGGCGCTTGTCGTCGCGGCTTTCGACCTGACGCGAGAGCTGCGACAGCGCGATGATCGGCACGCCGAGCTCCTTGGCGAGCGCTTTCAGGCCCGTGGTGATCTCGGTGATTTCCTGCACGCGGTTCTGCGAGGCCTTGGCGCTCGAACCCTGCATCAGCTGGATATAGTCGATGACGATGAGGTCGAGGCCGCGCTGCCGCTTCAGCCGCCTTGCGCGGGCGGCGAGCTGCGCGATCGAGATGCCGCCGGTCTGGTCGATGAAGAGGGGGATCTTCTGCATCGTCTGCGAGCAGGCGACGAGTTTTTCGAAATCCATCTCGGTGATCTCGCCGCGGCGGATCTTCGACGACGAGATCTCGGTCTGCTCCGAGATGATGCGGGTGGCGAGCTGCTCGGACGACATTTCCAGCGAGAAGAAACCGACGACGCCGCCATTGGCGGCCTTGAAGGTGCCGTCGGCCTGCTGTGCCGGCCGGTAGGCCTCGGCGATGTTGAAGGCGATGTTGGTGGCCAGGGACGTCTTGCCCATGCCGGGACGTCCGGCGAGCACGATCAGGTCGGAGGACTGCAGGCCGCCCATGCGGCGGTCGAGGTCGCGCAGGCCGGTCGAGATGCCGGACAGATGGCCGTCGCGCATATAGGCCGCATTGGCCATGTCGACGGCGGTCTTGACCGCGTCGTTGAAGCTCTCGAAGCCGCCGTCGTAGCGGCCGGTCTCGGCGAGCTCGAACAGCCGCCGCTCGGCGTCCTCGATCTGGTCCGACGGCGACATGTCGACCGGCGCGTCATAGGCGATGTTGACCATGTCCTCGCCGACCGTGATCAGCGCGCGGCGCGTGGCGAGGTCGTAGATGGCGCGGCCATAGTCGGAGGCGTTGACGACGGTGACCGCCTGAACGGCCAGCTGCACGACATATTGCGCCACCGTCATGTCGCCGACCTTCTCGTCGGCCGGCAGGAAGGTCTTCAGCGTGATCGGCGTGGCGATCTTGCCCATGCGGATGAGCTCGGCCGCGACCTCGAAGACCCGGCGGTGCAGCGGCTCGTAGAAATGCGCAGGTTTCAGGAAATCCGAGACACGGTAGAAAGCGTCGTTGTTGACGAGGATGGCGCCGAGCAGAGCCTGCTCGGCCTCGATGTTGTTCGGTGCCTCGCGATAAAGTGGCGTTTCCACCGCGCCGAATTTCAGTGCCGCCTCTGCCATGATGTCCCCGATTTCGATCCCGCTTTCTCGATATCAGAACGAGACGATTGGGTGCTGACCTTTCTGCAACAGTATGGGTCGATGAGGGCTGGATTCACAGGAACGGCGAACCGTCCACAGGACAGTATTCCGGCGGCCTGATTCCGATTGACTCGGCAAGTTGTGATTCTTATCGGCGACAACCGAACAAAGCAAGAACAATTTCTTCGGCTGGTTGCCGCTGGAGGTTCGTTCACGGCAGATTCGTCATGTCCGTTCGGGCAGAGCGGCGCGGGTGTTTGAGATTGGCGGAAACGCCCGTCGGGTCGTCATTCCATGGTCTGCGCGTCCGTTTTGCCCGTGGATGGCGAAGTTCGAGCGCTTCGGCCAATCGCCAAAGTAGCGTTTCTGCCAACCCATCGACGATGCGCCTTTTTCTCGATGCCCTCAGCCCTACGCGGCCTATCCCAGCGTATCGCCCCAATCCGCCCGCCGCGCGGCCTTGAACATCTCGCCGTCGCGCTTGCTGAACAACTGCTCGCCGGCGCTGCCGTCGGGCCGGCAGAGCTTCAAAACCACCTTGCCGGAGCCGCCCTTCGGCGGCGCGACCACCCTTGCGGGGCGCCCGGTCGCCGGCTGCCGCGAGGCGGCAAGGTAGATGAACTTCTCGTCCTCCCACGGCACGTCGGCATCCTTGACCAGGCGATGCAGGCGCGAGCGGGCGACGCGGCGCGCGAAGTGGCACCAGTCGGGCGGCGTGAGCGGGCAGGGCGCGTCGTGCGGGCAGGGGGCCAGGACATGCGCTCCCGCCCCGATCAGTTGTCTGCGCGCCGCAAGGATGCGCTGCCAGCCGGCCGGCGTGCCGGGCTCGACGATGAGAAGCGTGTCGGCCGTGAGCCGCCAGAGCCGGTCGACCAGCTTCGGCAGCGACAAGGGCACGATCTCGTCCAGCACATAGGCGGCGCTGACCAGCTCGGCAGGCTCGACGCCATCGAGATCGATGGTCGCGTCGCCGGCAATCCATTCGGTGCGGGTCGCGATCGCGCCTTGCATCAGCGATTGCCCGGCCTTGCGCACGGCGGCGCTCGCCTCGACCAGCACGGCTCGTTCCAACTCGGGCCAGGCGTCGAGCGTGGCCCAAAGCATGGTGCCAGGTCCCGCGCCGATATCGAGCAGGCTCGTCGGCTGGAAATCGGGACGGGCCTCGGTCAGCGCATCGAGGCTGGCGCGCACGGCGGCATAGGTGGCGGGCAGCCGCGTCGCCAGATAGGCCTTGACGGCCATGTCTTCGCCCATATGCAGGCGGCCATCGCGCAACTCGGCGCGGTAACGTTCCGAAAGCGTCCGCGCCGCTTGTTTCAGTGCTGGCAGCGGCACCTTTTCGAGCATGCCGTCGACGCCTTGCCGGAGCTGTGCGGGGAGCTCCATGCGTCAGGCTCCCCGTGGCGCCAAAAGGATGACCGAGGCGCCGGCTATGCAGAGCGCGGCGCCGGCCATGTCCCAGCGGTCGGGACGCACGCCTTCGACCAGCCACAGCCAGCCGAGCGAGCTGGCGATATAGATGCCGCCATAGGCGGCGTAGGCGCGGCCCGCCGCATCCGTGTCGACCAGCGACAACAGGAAAGCGAACAACGCCAGCGAGACGAGGCCGGGGACGAGCCACAGCGGCGACTTCTCCAGCCGCCACCATGCCCAGAATGAAAAGCAGCCGGCTATTTCGGCGAGGGCTGCTGCGATGTAGATCAGGTAGGTCATGAAAAAGGTCTCGCGAACGAGACCTTTTTCGTGGCGTCAAGCCGCAATGGCAAGCGGCAATCGCCGTCTGCTCTATTCCACCTTCTTGCGACGGGTCGGCTTGGCGGGAGCAGGCGCGGGCTCCTTGTGACCGATATCGCGCAGCTCCAGCGCTTTCTCGCATTTGGCCATGTAGTCGCGCGTCATCGGCAGCGTGTCGTTCGTCTTGGCGATCTGGAACTGGAAGATCACCAGGTCCTGCCAACGGAAGGCGGCTTCCGAGGCGGCGAGATAGAACTCCCACATCCGGCAGAAACGCTCGTCATAGATAGCCTTGGCCTTGTCGCGGTTTGCGGCGAAGCGCTCGCCCCAATGCTTCAGCGTATCGGCGTAGTGCAGCCGCAGGATCTCGACGTCGGTGACGACCAGCCCGGACTTCTCGATTGCCGGCAGCACCTCCGACATCGCCGGGATGTAGCCGCCGGGGAAGATGTATTTGCGGATGAAGGCGCTGGTCGCCCACGGCACGCCGGAGCGGCCGATGAAGTGGAGCAGCATCACGCCATCCGGCTTGAGCAGCGTCGCGGCCTTGTCGAAGAAGGTGCGGTAGTGGTTGACGCCGACATGCTCGAACATGCCGACCGAGACGATGCGGTCGAAGCGCTCGTTGATGTGGCGATAATCCTTGAGCTCGAAATGCACGCGGTCCTGCAGTCCCTGCGCATGCGCGCGGTCGGTGGAGACGCCGTGCTGTTCGGTCGACAGCGTCACGCCCTGCACGTCGACGTCGAAGGCCTTGGCGAGATAGAGGCCCAGCCCGCCCCAGCCGGAGCCGATGTCGAGTACCGTCTGGCCGGCCTTGAGCCTGAGCTTGGCGGCGATGTGGCGCTTCTTGGCGAGCTGCGCTTCGTCCAGCGTCATGTCGGGCTGTTCGAAATAGGCGCAGGAATACTGCATGTCCTCGTCGAGGAAGAGCTTGTAGAGCTCGCCGGACAGGTCGTAGTGGCGCTGCACGTTGCGGCGAGAGCGTGAGGCGGTGTTGATCTGCTGCAGCCGGCGGAAAGCGTGACGCAGGCCCTCGATCGCCTTCGACCAGGTCACGTCGATGCCGCTCGAGCCCATGTTCTGGAACGCAATCCGCATCAGCCCCAGAACGCCGCCCTCAAGCACGTCCAGTTCGCCGTCCATGTAGGACTCGGGCACCGCCAGCATCGGGTCGAAGGTGATGGCGCGCTCGGCATGCGTGGTCTTGATGTGGATATGCACCGGCTCGCCGCTGCCGTCGCCGAACTTGTGCGAGGTGCCTTTGGGTCCGGTCACCTTGAGGTCGCCGACCCTCACCAGGCGCTCGAGAACGTGTTTCAACAGGATATTCATGACCAAATGTCCCCTCAGTCGGACCACCCGGTAACCGGACTGGAATGTCAATCGAAAGTGCCACAGCGCATCGCCCGCGTCCAATCGACGCGCCACGCTGTAATGTGCACAAGATATAGGACGTCGAAAAGTTCCGATTGGCACAAAAAAGCCCGGGTCGGAGACCCGGGCGTTGGTCCAGAAATCCTGGACGCCTGCGAACCGAAGCGACGCTTCGCTTCGGTGGTGTGGTCGATCAGGCGTTCTCTTCGCCGCCCTCGAACTCGGCGTTCGGGTCGAAGAAATTCTCCGGCCGGGCGTTGTCGTTGATGTCGTCGCCATAGATGGCTTCGGCGGTGGTCAGCGTCTCGCCCTTGGCCTGGCGCTCCGCCTCGTCGGCCGAACGGGCGACGTTGAGCGTCACGGTGACCTCGACTTCCGGATGCAGCGCGATCGCCACATTGGAGAGGCCGATGGTCTTGATCGGCTGGTTGAGCTCGATCTGGTTGCGGTTGACGGTGAAGCCCTCGGCGATGAGCAGGTCGGCGATGTCGCGGGTCGACACCGAGCCGTAGAGCTGGCCGGTCTCGCCGGCCGAGCGCACCACGATGAAGCTCTTGCCGTCGAGCTTCTCGGCGACCTGCGTGGCTTCCGACTTGCGCTCCAGGTTGCGGGCTTCGAGCTGGGCGCGCTGGCCCTCGAACTTCTTCTTGTTGGCTTCGTTGGCGCGCAGCGCCTTGCCCTGCGGGAGCAGGAAATTGCGGGCGAACCCGTCCTTGACCTTCACGGTCTCGCCCATCTGGCCGAGGCGGGAAATGCGTTCGAGGAGAATGACTTCCATGGTTTCGTTCCTTCGTCTGCGCGTCGACCTGAGGATCGACGCTGGATGGATTGGAACAGGTCAGGAAGCTTGCGCGGCATCGCCGCTCATGTCGCTGTCCTGCCTGTCTTGGCAGTTAGAGGCAATCGGCCCCAACTCGGGATTTGATATTCTACCCGACACGCCCGTCGCGCCGGTGAAAAGAGCGGGCGGCAAGCCGCCCGCTCGGATTTTTAGCGGACCACGTAGGGCAGCAGGCCGAGGAAGCGGGCGCGCTTGATCGCCTTGGCGAGTTCGCGCTGCTTCTTCTGGCTGACGGCGGTGATGCGCGAGGGCACGATCTTGCCGCGCTCGGAAATGTAGCGCTGCAGAAGACGCACGTCCTTGTAGTCGATCTTCGGGGCGTTGGCGCCGGAGAACGGGCAGGTCTTGCGGCGGCGATGGAACGGGCGCCGGGTCGGGATCTGGTTGATGTCGACCATTATTCTGCACCCCCTTCAAAGCCTTCGCGCGGACGGCGCGGGCCACGGTCGCCGCCTTCGCGGTCGCCGAACGAACGCGGACCACGGTCGCCGCGGTCGCGGTCGCCGAAGGAACGCGGGCCACGATCGCCACGCTCGCGGTCACCGAAGCCGCCGCGCTCGGAGCGCTCTTCGCGCTTCTGCATCATCGCCGAAACGCCTTCCTCATGCGCCTCGACCTTGACGGTGAGGAAGCGAAGGACGTCTTCCGACAGGCCCATCTGGCGCTCCATTTCGTTGAGCGCGGCCGGCGGGCAGGTGATGTCCATCAGCGTATAGTAAGCCTTCCGGTTCTTCTTGACCCGGTAGGTGAGGGACTTCAGTCCCCAGTTCTCGATCCGGCCGACCGAGCCGCCATTCGCGGTGATGACGCCCTTGTACTGTTCGACAAGCGCGTCAACCTGCTGCTGCGACAGGTCCTGCCGGGCAAGAAACACATGTTCGTAGAGAGCCATTATGTTCAAGTGCCTTTCTTCGTTTCTCTGACCGGCCCTCGCGGCTAAGCCTCTGCAACTTGTCCGACCCGGTCGCGAACGAGCGGGGAAGAAAGGAGCATCACGAGACGGTCGAGAGCGGAGACACGGGAGGCTGGAAGCGCATCTGGCTTCGTGTCGCGGCTCGAAAAAGCCACGGCCCTCCGTTCAGCCCCCAGCAAGGACCGGCAGATTGCGCGCGTCTATACAGCAAATCCGTCGGAAGGCAAGGCCGGGAAGGTGTCGGCACGGCTCCAGAGTGTCGCAGCCTTCATAAAAAACGTCACCATAAGCTGATTTTTACATTTTATCGATTTTCCAATAATCATGCCTTAACCACCACACAGGGTTGTATCTGGTTGTAACTACTCGTTTATCATGAAAGGCGCATGAGAGACGGGCAGGCCGCGAGTGGGCGGAAAATCGGGCAATTCCGGGGGTAGGAAATGCTTTTCAGGCAGTTTTGGCGCTCAAGGAGCGGCAATTTCGCGTTGATGCTGGCGCTGGGCGTGCCGGCGATCCTGACCGCGGTGGCGTTTGCCACCGATGTCTCGACGCTGATGCGGGCCAAAAGCGATCTGCAGAACGCGCTGGACGCCGCGAACCTTGCCTCCTCGCATCTGGGCGATGCCGAGGTGACGCGCAGCGATGCCTTCGACCGCTATTTCCAAGCCAATGCCGCGAGCCATGGCGAACTGTCCAACGCCAAGGCAACGCTCACCGTCGACAAGGGTGTCAACTACGTCAAGACCAAGGCCGTCGCCACCGCCGACGTCAATTTGAACTTCGCCTTCCTGTTCGGCGCCGACAAGCATATCAGCGTCGATGCATCTGCGGTCGAATCCAACAACCAACTCGAAGTGGTGCTGGTGCTCGACAACACCGGCTCGATGGCGGGCGCGCGGATCGCCGCGCTGCGGACGGCGACCAAGTCGCTGCTCGACTATCTTGAGGCGGTCAAGTCGCCGACGCGCCAGGTGCGCGCGGCGCTCGTGCCTTTCGTCACCGCCGTCAATGTCAACGGCGCCGAATTCGACCCCGCCTGGATCGACATGGACGGAAAATCGCCCAACAACGGCGTCAATTTCCCGGTCGTCGACGGCAAGCGGCCGAACCATATGGCGCTGTTCAAGCAGCTCGGCCAGAAAGGCGGCTGGAACAACACGGGCTGGAAAGGCTGCGTCGAAGCGCGGCCCGGCGTCTTGAACATCTCCGATACGCCGCCCGATCCGTCGAAGCCGGAAACGCTGTTCGTACCTTACTTCGCGCCCGACGATCCGGATGTGGCGAAGAAGCCGTCGGCCTCCTACGGCAATTCCGCGACCGGCTACAACAATTCCTATCTCGACGACACGATCGACAACAGCAAGCTCAACCAGAACATTCTGGGCATAGATCTCAGCGGCCTGCTGACCGGTCTGGTCAATGCGCTTCTCAGCGCGGACCTGAAAGTCATCGGAAAATATGTCGCCTCGACCACGAAGATAATCACCGAGACCGGCAACACGATCACCATCGGTCCGAACCGTTCCTGCCCGACGCCGATCGTGCCGCTGTCGGCCGATTTCAATCAACTGCGCACCGCCGCCGCCCAGATGAGCGAATGGAACGGCTCCGGCACCAACGTCTCGGAAGGGCTCGCCTGGGGCATGCGTGTGCTGTCGCCGCAGCCGCCCTACACCGACGCTTCCCCCTACAGGACGCCGGGCGTCACCAAGGTCGTGATGCTGTTGACCGACGGCGAGAACGTTGTCTACGGGGCCTCCAACACGCCGCAGAAATCGGACTACACATCCTATGGCTATCTCGCCAGCGGTCGTTTCGGTTCGAGCAACCAGACCACGGCGGCGCGCAACGTCGACGGCTGGACCAAGGATGTCTGCACGCAACTGAAGAGCCAGGGCGTCCAGATCTACACCATGGTGCTGCAGGCCGACACGGCGGCCAACCGCTCGCTCTACAGCGCCTGCGCTTCCGACCCGAGCGACTACTACGCCGTCGAGGATCCGGCCAAGCTGCCCAACGTCTTCCAGACGATCGCCAACAAGTTCTCCAGGCTGCAGCTCACCAACTGACGGGACCTGGCGGCGTGGCATGGCAGCGGTCGCGGCGGAGTGATTGCGCCGCAACCGCTGCCGATGCACGATACGAGCGGTATCACGATACGAGCGGTATCTGGTTTGCGCCGTCGTGAAACGATCCCGCCGCACCTGGCTGTCAATCCAGGTAGTCCAAGGCGCGAACAGCGGATTCGCGCTGCTTTCCAGCCGTTCGAACGTCGCTCGGAGTGCATAGAAAGCCGCCCCTTGGCCAACCAGCGGATCCATCCGTACCAAGAGGCCTGAAGCCGCCCGCCGTTTCGCCTCTCACCCGATCATGCTGCAACGCGATCGCGGAAACCTTAAGTGTCGAGCTTCGGCTCGATATTCTGGTTCAGCCGGAACAGGTTCGAAGGATCGAAGCGTGCCTTAAGTCTGGCGAGACGTTCATATTTCGCGGCGCCATAGGCGTGATAAGCTACCTCTTTGCCGACATCCGCCTGCTCGTTGACATAGTTTCCGGCCTGCGACATCGCCGCCAAGCCCTGGGCGGTGGAACGCCCCCACGCCAGGCAGCGGCCATCATCGCGGGGATCATCCCAGACCGGCTCGGCAATCCAGTAGAACGCGGCGTTGCGTCCGGAGTAGGCGGTAGCGTCCTCCTCGACATCGGCGATCGCACCGCCGAGCTGAATACAATAGAGCTCCGAATCCGGCGTCGGTGCGCCGGCAATGGAATCCGCGAGATAGTCGATAACGCGGTCTTCCAGGCCGCCCAGAAAGCCGCCCTTGGCGTAATATCGCCGGCCCCACGCATAATGCGCGTCGCCCCGACTCTGCAGTTCGAGGAATGTCTGCCCTCCGACCAGGCCGGATAGCGGTCGGCCAAGCATGCCGAAGGCGCGAACCGTGGTTTCCGAGGCTTCCCCCGAGCTGGACCAGAAGGCGGTTAGGGTCAGGTTCGAGCGTGTCATGAAGAAGGCGCTCGCCAGCTCCCGCGGCGCATGGGCCACCAGGTCACGGTAGCCGCGCAGCACGGTCGCGATTGCTTCAGGCGGATAATCCCAGCGGCCGACAAGGACCGAGCCCAGGGGGTGCATCCGGAACCGGAACTTGGTCACCACGCCGAAATTGCCACCACCGCCACGAAGGCCCCAAAAGAGCTCCGGCTCGTGGTCGGGACTTGCGCTGACCAGCCGGCCATCGGCCGTGACGACGTCGGCGCTCAAAAGATTGTCGATCGTCAAGCCGAAGCGCCGGCTGAGCCAGCCCATGCCTCCCCCCAGCGTCAGGCCGGCAATACCCGTATGCGAGACGACCCCTGCTGGCGTCACCAGTCCCGAGGCGGAGCCGGCGGCGTCCAGTTGGCCGAGCAAAGCGCCACCCTCGACTTCGGCAACCCGTCCAATCGGGTCGACCGCGACACGGTTCATCCTCGACAGATCAAGGACGATCCCGTCGTCGCAGGTCGACAGACCAGGCAGGCTATGACCGCCGCCCCGGATCGCCAGCCTCGTCCCATGCTCGGCCGCCACATGAACGACTCTCTGCACATCGGCTTCATTTCCCGCGCGAACGATCGCGGCTGGCCGCCGGTCCGAGAGGCCATTCCAGACCCTTCGCAGTCTTTCGTAGTCGGAATGTTCGCCACCAATGACGGTCCCGCTGATCGCCGAGCCGTCAAACTCCCGGAAAAGTCGCGCTAGAACCATGCGTCGGCACCCCCTCGATGCCCATGAGGCTGAGCAGCACTTGCAGCGATTGTCTGCGTTTTACGACTTCAAAATTTCCTCGTTAACATGCGTGCTTCGCGCAAATGTCGAAGGGCGCCAAATCATGTTTTCTGCAGTGAATGACTATAAGGTATTCTCGGAAATCACGTCGATGTTACCAAACTACGGCGAAATATTCCAATGAAATCGCCGCATATATATCTTTATGCAATAATCGCTTGCAATTTTGCCAGTAAAATGCGCCCGCTGCCCTCATCGCCGTTGTCGACAAGACCAATCGCGTCAAGCGCAGGTGCAGCTTCCGAGACGCGAAACGGTACGCATCCTGCTCGATCGGGCCGGAGCGGTTCAACCCGATGACCAGCGGTGTGTTGTGGTGCTCGAGCGTGGCTTCGGCGGTCGCCTCCTTGCGCGGCGCGACATGTCCTTGAGGAAGCCGGTTTCGACATAGACAGGCCCCAGCGGCGGCAGATGGTCGCCGAAGAAGGCGATGACGGTCGGCCGCTGGCGCGCCTTCGCCCAGTCGATCAGCCGCTGCAGGCCGTGGTCGGCGTCGGCCGAGCCTTCGGCATAGGAAGCAGCGATTCCCGCGCCCAGCCGCTGATCGAGGCGTCGCCGGGCAGGCATATGTCCGATTTGATCCAGAAGTCTCGGTGCGGCGGAATGTCCGCACTGAGCCGCATTCTCTCCATTGAGATCATGCCACAAACGGAAAGCTGACATCGAACGCGCGCGGCGCGGACTTTCCGCCCTCCGCTCGCTTCATTTGATAACGCGATTTCGATTATATGACAGTCGTCTCACGGCCGCGCCGCCTTGCACGGCCATCAGAGGTCCACGTAACCGACAATAGACATGCAGGCTTTCAATTATCCCAGTTGGAACCGGATCGCCTTCGAGCGTGGCGGCAGGCCGCTGAACGAGCAGTTGTTCGAACAATTGCGCCGCTGGATACGCGACGGCGTCGTCGCGTCCGGCGCGCGCCTGCCGCCCAGCAGGATGATGGCGGCGGAGCTCGGTCTTTCGCGCAACACCGTCGTCCTGGCTTACGAACGCCTGGCCACCGAAGGCTACGTCACACGAAGGGTCGGGGCCGGAACATTTGTCGAAACCTTGCTTCCGGAGGATCATCTCCCGCGCGCTGGTCCAGCAACGGCTCCCGCCTCTGATCCGAACGCTTTGCCCAAGCCGTCCCAACGCGGCCGGGCGCTCCGTGCCATGGACCTGCCACCCGAGCGGATCGAAACCTATGACCTCAGCGCCGGCGTGCCGGCACTGGACGAATTCCCCTATGATGAATTTGCGCAGATCGCCGGCCGTCGCTGGCGCGAGCACGCCAGCGCGCATACCGGCTACGACTATTCGCGCGGCGCGCCGCTTCTCGGCAGCCGTATCGCCGCTTATCTGGCGGAAGCCAAGGCGATCAACTGCCGACCAGAGCAGATCATTGTCATCGGCAACACCCTGCAGGCGGCCGCCCTTGCTTCCCATGTCCTGCTCGACCATGGCGACACCCTTCTGATCGAAGATCCTTGTCACATGCCGGAGGTCGCGACGTTCGAAGCCCTCGGGCTGACGACCGAACCCGTTCCGCTTGACAGGGACGGGTTCGACATCGACGCGGCCGGTGCGAAGGGCCAACACGCTCGGATGGCCGTCGTTTCGCCGGTCGGACAGTGGCCGTTTGGATGCACCATGAGCCCGGGGCGCCGTCAAAAGCTCCTGGATTGGGCGTGCCGCCACGCCAGCTGGGTCTTCGAGGACGATTCCAATGGCGAGATCCGGTGGTCGGGCGAGGCACAGGTGACGCTTTACGCCAGCGACATGCAGCGCGTGATCTACACAGGATCGTTCAACCGCATGCTGGCGCCGGGTTTGCGGCTGGCATACATGATCGTTCCTCCGGCGCTTATCGAGACCTTTGCGCTCACGCAGCGCATATTTTCGTTCTACGCGCCGCTTTCGGATCAGTCCCTGGTCGCCGACTTCATGGACCAAGGGCGGTTGGCCTCGCACCTGCGCCGCATGCGCACCATCTATCGCGAACGCGCTGCTTGCCTGACCCAATGCCTGCGCGACAAGCTGGGAGACGGCTTCGAAGTTCCTGATGTCCACGCCGGCCTGCACCTGACCGTTCTCGCACGAGGCGCATTCGACGACGTGGCCGTGTCGCGGGTGCTTCTGCAGCAGGGGCTGGATTGCCCGCCGCTGTCGCGCTACGCGCGCGGCAAAGCCAAACCGGCGGGCCTGGTGCTTGGCTTCGGCAATACTTCGGTTCGTCGCATACCGCGCTGCGTCGATATCCTAGCGCGGACCATTCTCAAACACGGCTGAGTTTCATCCGGCATTGGCTCGCCGACTGAATTGGTCTGCGGCCGGCCGCCAAAATTGGCTCTTTGTAGTGTCTTGCTTTCACGACAATCTCCGCGCAGCCGATCGGGAGGCAAGACACCAAGTGGACATGGATCAAAACACCGTCCTGCGCGCAGACGACATCCGCAAGAGCTTCGGCGCTGTCGAAGTCCTCAAGGGCGTCGACCTCGTCGCCCGTGCGCATGACGTGATCACCATGATCGGCGCAAGCGGCTCGGGCAAGAGCACGTTCCTGCGCTGCATGAACCTGCTGGAAATTCCCAATGCCGGAACGATCGTCGTTGAAGGCGAGGAGCTGAAGCTGGAGCGCGCTTCAGGGCGTACGAAGCTCAATCCGCGCCAGATCAACCGTATCCGCAGCCGCATCGGCATGGTCTTCCAGAGCTTCAACTTGTGGAGCCAGCGCACCGTGCTCGAAAATGTCATGCTGGCCCCGATCAAGGTGCTCGGCCTTTCCAGGCAGGAGGCGCGCGAGCGCGCCGAGGCCTATCTCGCCAAGGTCGGCCTGTTCGAGAAGCGCGACCGCTATCCCGCCCACATTTCCGGCGGCCAGCAGCAGCGCGTCGGCATCGCCCGCGCCCTGGCAATGGAGCCGAAGCTGATGCTGTTCGACGAGCCGACTTCCGCGCTCGATCCGGAACTCGTCGGCGAGGTGCTCTCGGTCATGCGCGCCCTCGCCGAAGAAGGTCGCACGATGATCGTCGTCACCCATGAGATGGGGTTTGCGCGTGAGATTTCGCGCGAGGTGCTTTTCCTCCACCAAGGTGTGGTGGAGGAGCGCGGCCCGCCGGAACAGGTTCTCGGCGATCCGCAATCGGCGCGCTGCCGGGCTTTCCTGCAGCGCGTGCTGTGAAACGGCAAAGTTCAGCCAGACGATAACAGGGGAACATGATGAAAAGACTTGTCTTGATGCTTGTGGCCGGCCTCGCGGTCTTCGCGACCCAGGCCTCCGCGCGTGAACTGCGTGTCGGCAGCGAGTGCACCTATCCGCCCTTCAACTACAAGGACGCCAACGGCGAATTGCTCGGCTTCGACATCGACGTCGCCAAGGAAGTCGTCAAGCGCGTCGGCGCCGATGTCTCTTTCGTCTGCCAGCCTTTCGATTCGCTGATCCCGGGTCTGCTGGCCGGTAAATTCGACCTTCTGGCCGCATCGATGTCGATCACCGACGAGCGCAAGAAGAGCATCGACTTCTCGATCCCCTACCGCTCCTCCACCGCCCGTTTCATCGGTCCGGAAGGCAGCGACGCCAAGCCACTGGGAGGCGACAGCCAGCCCAATCCGGCCGGCGTGTCCGGCAAGACGATCGCCATCCAGCGCTCGTCCACCTACGAAAGCTACATGCGCGACAAATTCCCGGGCGCCAACATCCAACTCTACGACACGGTCGACAACATGCTGCTCGACCTTACCTCGAAGCGCGTCGATCTGGTCTTCGCCGGCCCGATCAAGCTCGCCAACGACTTCCTCGATAAGCCGCGCGGCAAGGGCTACGCATTCATCGGGCCGGAGATCAACGACGTGAAGTATTTTGGGCCGGGCGTGGGCATCGGCATGCGCAAGGACGACGCAGGCCTGCGCGACGAAGTCGACAAGGCGATGAAGGCATTGATCGACGACGGCACGTTCAAGAAGATCAACGACAAATACTGGTCGTTCAGCGTGCTGCCGGCTGGATCGAACTAGCGCCCGGCATTCTCGCTGCCGGTCGCCTTCGATGAGGCGGCCGGCTACCTTTCAACCTCGGACCGCGGGAGCAGCGGATGGATATCTTCCAGGGCTGGGGCGTGCAGATCGCGCTCGGCCTCACGACCACGATCGAGGTCGCGCTGCTGTCGCTGGCAGTCGGCCTTGTCTGGGGCATCCTCGGCGCGCTGGCGCAGCTCTCCTCGAACCGAGTGCTGCGCGCGATCGGCCGGGGCTTCACGCTGGTCGTGCGCGGCACACCGGAGCTTCTGATCATCCTCATCGCCTATTTCGGCGGCACCGTGGCTCTTACCGGCCTTGCCAGGATGATCGATCCGGGCATCCGCTATCTCGAAGTGCCGGCGTTGCCGGCAGGCGTGTTCGCGCTTAGCCTGGTCTTCGGCGGCTACGCGGCGGAAGCGCTGCGGGGCGCCTATCTTGCCATTCCCAAAGGCGAGATCGAGGCTGCAGACGCCTTCGGTATGTCGGCGATGACGAGTTTCATCCACATCCGCCTGCCGCTGATGTGGCGCTACGCGCTGCCCGGTCTCGGCAACAACTGGATATCGCTGATCAAGGACACTTCGTTGATCTCGATCGTCGGGCTGGAGGAACTGATGCGCATCTCCACCATGGCGACCCAGGTCAACGGCGAGCCTTTTCGGTTCTATGTCGTCGCCGCGGCGATTTATCTGCTGCTGACCATGCTCAACACCTTCATCGTCGACCTGCTGGAACGGCGGGCAGCGCGTGGCGAGAGGAAGCTGGCGCGATGAATTTCGACCTTATGATCGAGAGCCTGCCGGCGCTGCTCTCCGCGACCGTGACGACAATCGAGCTCCTCGCCGCGTCGCTCGTATGCGGCATGGCGATCGCGCTTCCCGTCGCGATCCTGCGCGTCAATGGACCGAGGCCGCTGCGCATCCTGCTGCATTGGTACATATACTTCTTCCGCGGCACGCCGCTGCTGGTACAGATATTCCTCGTCTACTATGGTCTCGCCCAGTTCGAGAGCGTCCGCGACAGCCTGCTGTGGCCTTATCTCCGCCAGGCTTGGGTCTGCGCCATCCTGACCTTCAGCCTCAACACGGCGGCGTACACGGCGTACATCCTGCGCGGCGCCATCGAGGCGGTTCCCGCCGGCGAGATCGAGGCCGGCTATGCCTGCGGCATGTCGACGGCACTGGCCTACCGCACGATCATCCTGCCCCGAGCCTTCCGCATTGCTTTGCCTGCCTACGGCAACGAGGTCATCAGCATGCTGAAATCCACTTCGCTCGCCAGCACCATCACCGTCATGGAACTCACCGGTACCGCCAATACGATCGTCGCCCGCACCTTTGCGCCTTACGAGCTCTTCATCACCGCGGCGCTGATCTATCTCGCCATAACCTATGTCCTCACCACGGCGTTGCGCGCCCTCGAACACAGGCTTTCAAGACACATGCGTCCTTTCGACCAATCCACCGTCCCGCTCGCCGAGGAGGTCAAACATGCAGGCGCCTGACCTCAAGGCCCTTGCTGGCTTCGCCGACAGGCTCGCCGACATAAGCCGCGCGACCGTTCGCGAAGCGCTCGGCGAGACGCGCAGCTTCATCACCAAGGGCGACGCCAGTCCCGTTACGGCCATCGACCAGGCGGTCGAGGCGAAACTGAGGGCACAGATCCAGGAAACCTACCCCGACCATGGGATTCTCGGGGAGGAATTCGAATCCATCGGACTCGACGCGGAATGGGTCTGGGTGATCGATCCGATCGACGGCACCAAGGCCTTCATCACCGGCCTTCCCACCTTCGGCACACTGGTCGCGCTGGCTCGCGACGGCATTCCGGTGCTGGGCGTAATCGACAATCCCGTCACTTGCGAGCGCTGGCTGGGCGCGGATGGTGTTCCGACGAGGCTTAACGGAAAGCCGGTGCGCACGCGTGGCTGCCGGCAGGTCGACGAGGCGCTTGTCGGCAATGGCAACCCGGAATCCTTCGACGACGCCGATACCGCAGCTTTCCGTAGGCTTCGCCAGCAAGTGCGCTGGAGCGTCTATGGTGGCGGTTGCCATGCCTATGGACGCATCGCGGACGGTGCGCTGGACATCAACGTGGACGGCGGGCTGGACGCTTTCGATTATTGCGCGCTTATACCCATCGTGCGCAACGCCGGTGGCGCGATGACCGACTGGCAAGGCGGCGAGCTGACCATCCGCTCCGGTCGCCGCTCGGTCGTGGCCAGTGCAACGCCGGCGCTGCACGAAACCGTTCTAGGCATTCTGGCGAGTGACGCCTCGCCGACGCCGCCGCACCCTGACGAATAGGAAACGCACAGACATGCAGATCGAAGAATTCACCCTCGAACGCATCCAGTCGCTCTACGAGAACGTCGTCGACTACAACCTGTCCGACAGCGGCGTGCATCCCTACTCGCTCAACGAACTCCTGAGCCCCGAAGAGCGCGAGCAGGTGCTCGGCGCCGAATTGGGCTATGGTTGGACGAACGGCGCGGTGCCCTTGCGCGAGGCGATCGCCGCAACATACAAGGACCGGACGGCGGACGAGGTGATCGTAACGAACGGCTCGGCCGAGGCCAATTTCCTGATGGCCATGACGTTGCTGGAACCTGGCGACGAGATCATCGTGGTGGTGCCCAACTACCTGCAGATCCGCGGCTGGGCCAAGGCGCTGGGCGCGGTCGTGCGCGATGTGCCGCTTCGCGAGGAACTTGGCTGGCTGCCGGACCCGGCCGAGATCCGCGCCGCACTGACGCCTCGCACCAAGGTCATTACGCTCTGCACGCCCAACAACCCGACGGGTCGCGTCGTCCCGGCCGAACTGCTCGGCGAGATCGTGGCGATCGCACGCGCCAACGGCGTGTGGCTGCACACCGACGAAGTCTACAAGGGCGCCGAATACGGCACGGTGGAGCCGCCGAGCAGCGTCGACCTCTACGAGAAGGCGATCGTCACCAACGGACTGTCGAAGGCGATGGCCATGCCGGGTTTGCGTATCGGCTGGCTGGTCGGCCCCGCGGCGGAAATCTATGCCTCATGGCAGCGCAAGGACTACACCTCCATCACCACCGGCGCGGTGAGCGAACTGGTGGCGACCCTGGTGATGCAGCCGGCACGTCGCAAGGCGATCCTCGACCGCAGCCGGGATCTCCTGTCGCGCAATGTCGGCCTGATGGTGCGCTGGGTCCATGCCAATGAGGGCCTGGTTTCGCTGGCGCCTCCGCAAGCGGGCGGCATGGCGTTCGTGCGCTATCATCTGCCGATCAATTCGACCGAACTCGTTCATCGCATCAAGGACGAGCAGGGCGTGCTTCTGGCGCCCGGCGACGTCTATGGCATGGACGGCTACTTCCGCGTCGGCATCGGCGCGCCCGCGCAGATTCTGGAAAAGGGACTGGAGCGCGTGCAGACCTTCCTGCGCGGCCTCGCTCGCTCGGCCGCCTGACGAGCAGACCGATGCAGGAACCACGCCAGACCGGGCCGGTATTCCTCAACCGCGCCGAAATCCTGCGGCGGCTCGACCACGCCGCCGGGATTGCGGCCGTACGGGAGAGCCTCATCGCCTACAGCGCCGGGCGGGTGCGGCAGCCGCCGGTCGTCCATATGGGCTTCGAGGAGGCCAATGGCGACTGCCATGTGAAATGCGCCCATGTGGCGGGGACGCCTGTCTTCGTCGTCAAGATCGCGACCGGCTTCTACGACAATCCGGCCAAGGGCCTGCAGAGCAGCAACGGGATGATGGTTGCCTTGTCGGCCACGACCGGTGAGCCGGTGGCGCTGCTCTTCGACGAAGGTGCGCTGACCGACTGGCGCACTGGCTACGCCGGCGCGCTCGTGACCCAGCTGTGCTGGCCCAAGGGCGCGACGCGCCTTGGGATCGTCGGCACCGGGACCCAGGCGCGCGTGCAACTGCGGGCGTTGCGGGCGCTGGCACCCGGCAAGCCGCTTTCGATCGCGGTCTGGGGGCGCTCCTCGGCAAATGCGGAACGCTTTGCCGGTGACGTGGCCGACCTTGGGCTCGATGTCTCGCCCGTCGCTTCCCTCGCCGATCTTTGCTCCGCCTCACAGGTGATCGTCACCACGACGCCGTCGGCCGGGCCGCTGGTGCAGGCCGAATGGATCGCGCCCGGCACGCACATCACCGCCGTCGGTGCCGATTCGCCAGGCAAGCAGGAACTGGAGGCCGAGCTGGTCGCGCGGGCCGACATTCTGCTCGCCGATTCGAGGCAACAAAGCGTCGATCACGGCGAGTTCTCCCATGCGGTCGCGGCCGGCCTCGTCGCGGCCGAGCGGATCGGCGAGATCGGCGCGCGGCTGGCCGCTCGCTCATTGAAGCGCAGACCAAGCGATATCAGCGTCGCGGACTTGACCGGCCTTGGCGCTGAGGATAGCGCCATCGCCGCCGCCGTTCTTGCAAGCGCCGATATCACCTCAACCTCTTGATCCGGAACCCGAGATGCCGAACCAAGGCGACATCGCCACAGCTGCAGCCCGCTCCGTGCAGGCCTATGCCCGCATCGGCCATTATGTCGTGAACACCCCATTGCTTGCCGCTTCGGCGACCGGCGATGCCACGGGCAGCACGGTGCTGTTCAAATGCGAGAACTTCCAGCTTACCAACTCCTTCAAGGCGCGCGGCGCCTTCTCGAAGCTGACTGCGCTGGGCGATGCGGCGCAGGATGTGCCCTTCGTCACCGCTTCCTCCGGCAATCACGGCATCGCCTCCAGCCTGGCAGCGTCGCGGCTGTCACGCAAATTGTCGGTGGTGCTTCCGCACAGCGTCTCGAAGGCCAAGCTGGCGCGCATCCGCGCGTTCGGCGTCGACGTGATCCTGCACGGCGACGAGAGCGGCCAGTCCGAGACGCATGCGCGCCGCCTCAGCGAGGAGAGGGGGCTCGTCTATGTGTCCCCCTACAACGATCCCGAGGTCGTGGCCGGCCAGGGCACGATCGGGCTCGAACTGCTGCGACAGCACTCGCATATCGACAACGTTTTCATCGCCATGGGTGGCGGCGGCCTGATCAGCGGCATTGGCGCGGTGATGAAGGCCTTCAGCCCGCGCACGCGCATCATCGGCTGCGCGGCCGCCAACAGCATGGCGCTGGCCGCCTCGATGGAAGCGGGCAAGGTGATGGAAGTCGAACACCTGCCGACGCTGGCCGACGGCGTTGCAGGCGGGATGGACGAGGATTCGGTAACGCTCGGCCTGGCCAAATCAGTTGTCGACGAGGTCGTCCTGTGTTCGGAGGCCGAGATTGCCGGCGCATTGGCCCGCTTGGCGACCGAAGAGCATCTTCTGGTCGAAGGCGCCGCCGGCCTGGCGCTGGCTGGGCTGCTGAAGCGGCAGGAGCATCACCGCGGCCAGGTCAATGCGGTCGTCCTTTGCGGTGGGAATTTCGACTACAACGAGCTGATCGCCGTGATCGCGGCCGCTCGGCCGATCTGAAAGGGCATTCCATGACGACTGGACGATGGGACATCGAGGCCGTGCGCGCGGCCTTTCCGGCGCTGGCGATCATCGACGACGGCAAGCCGCGTGTCTACCTCGACGCGCCGGGCGGCTCGCAAGTGCCCGCGCGCGTGGTCGAGCGCATGGGCGAGGTGATGCTGCGCAGTTGCGCCAACGAGGGCGGCGCCTTCCGCACCTCGCACGACAGTGACCGTATCATGGTGGATGCGCACGCGGCCGCCGCGGCCTTCCTGGGCGCGCGTTCGGATGAGATCGTGTTCGGCCAGAACAGCACCTCGCTGATCTTTCACTTTTCGCGCATGGTGGCGCGCGACTGGAGACCGGGCGACGAGATCGTGCTGACCCGCATGGACCATGACGGCAATGTCGGCCCCTGGATCATCGCCGCCGAGGAGCGTGGCGTTACCGTGCGTTGGCTCGACTTCGATCCGGAGAGCTTCGAATATCGCTATGACATGCTGGATGATCTCATCGGCCCACGCACGCGGCTCGTCGCCTGCAATCATGCCAGCAACATCTTCGGCACGGTCAATGACGTCGCCCGTATCGTGGCGGCCGGCAGGGCGGTCGGCGCCGTCACCATGGTGGACGCCGTGCAGTCGGCACCTCACCTGCCGATCGACGTCACAGCAATCGGCTGCGACCTGCTCGCCTGCTCGGCCTACAAGTTCTTCGGTCCCCATGCCGGCGTGATGTTCGTGGCTGCTCCCCTGCGCGACCGGCTCACCCCGCTCAAGGTTCGTCCGGCTTCCATGGACATGCCATGGCGCCATACACCCGGCACGCCCTCTTTCGAGGCGCAGGCCGGCACACAGGGGGCGATCGAGCACATCGCCTGGCTCGGCGAGCATTGCGCCGGCGTCGGCGCCGACACACCAATGCGCCAGCGCATCGTCGCGGGACTGGAGGCGGCCACCGCCTATGAAGCCGCGCTCATGGACCGTTTCCTTGCCGGCGCAACCACCATTCCCGGGCTGACACTCTATGGCATCGCGAGCCGCAACCGGCTGGATGCTCGTGTGCCCACCTTCAGTTTTCGGCTGGCCAACCGCACGCCGCAGGAAATTGCCGCCGCGCTGGCCGAGGAGAACATCTACGGCTGGGCGGGCGACTTCTACGCCCATGAGGCCTCGGGCAGGCTTGGCCTGCGCGAAAAAGGCGGCGTCGCCCGTCTGGGTCTTTCGCATTACACCACGGCCGACGAGGTCGACCGGACCCTTGAGGCGGTCGCCCGGCTGGCGATCTGACGGGAAGGCACATGAAATGCGCGAGGATGACGTTCGCCTTTTAGCTTCACCATGACGCCGTCCCAAGCGCGGGGAATGTGCACATTTTGGATAGCCTACCCGGAAGCGGCCTGTCCGCTCCGGTCCGTCCCTCCAGCGGCGTCAGCAAGGCTCGATCGACACGACGTCGATTGGCGCGGCGCTATCCCGCCGGCTCAACTCGTATGCGCGACGAGTTTATCCACGGTCTCGGGGAAGAAGTCCGGCGCCGCCTGACGCTTGCCGAACATCATGTCGTACTGGATGAGCCGGAAATCGTTGATCCTCGGATCGATCTGCTTCTGCCTCGCCCAATCCGGCGTCGCCTCGCCCGAGGGCGACAAGAGCAGGTTGCGGTCGACCACGCGGTAGTGTTCGCGCAGCGCGCCGAGGAAACCGGTGTAATAGGGATGCGTGATGCCGGCCGTGGTCAGGATATGGTAGGGCAGGAAGGCCGGGCTCACCGCGCCCATGTTCTGGACCGCTCCGGAGCGGTTCGACCAGATGACCAGCGGCGTGTTGTGGTGCTCGAGCGCGGCTTCGGCGGTCGCCTCCTTGCGCGGCGCGACATTGTCCTTGAGGAAGCCGGTTTCGACATAGACAGGCCCCAGCGGCGGCAGATGGTCGCCGAAGAAGGCGATGACGGTCGGCCGCTGGCGCGCCTTCGCCCAGTCGATCAGCCGCTGCAGGCCATGGTCGGCGTCGGCCGAGCCCTCGGCATAGGAAAGCAGCGATTCCCGCGCCCAGCCGCTGATCGACGCGTCGACCGAATGCGTCGGGTTGGCGTACCGGTAGGGCTCGTAAGGGCCGTGGTTCTGCAGGCTGACGGCGAAGAAGAACACCGGATCGTCGCTGGCGTCGGCTTCGCGGATGATCTCGTCGGTCATCGCCGCGTCTGAAGCCAGCGGCCCGCGCTTTTCCATCGGCGGCAGCGTCTCTTCCGACTTGAAGTCCTTGAAGCCGAAATCGGCATAGACGGCGCCGCGGTTCCAGAACCAGTTGGTGCCGGGATGAATGGCGCGCGCATTGTAACCTTCGCTCTTCAGGAAGGTCGCCAGCGAGGGCGTCGGGGTGCGCACATATTGCTGGTAGGGAATGGAGCCCGCCGGCAGGAACGCGTTGGAGAAGCCGGTCAGCGCCTCGAACTCGATATTGGCGGTCATGCCGCCGAACTCGGGAGAAAACATCGAGCCGGAGCGCAACGCCCTGACCGTCGGGATCGGGTCCGGCTTGATGGTGACGCCTGGTAGCTGTGTCGGATCCCAGAAGGATTCGCTCATCACCACGATGATGTCCGGCTTCTCGTCCGGCACCGAGGCGGCGACGTCCGGCCGTTGGATCGCGGCCATCGTCTTTTCGGAATAGCCGGGCGGCGCCGAGACATGCGCCATGGGCACATTCATCGCGAAGGCCAGCGCAAAACCGTTGGAGGCGTAGTTTTCCTTCTGGTCCCACATCATCGGGATGATCTGCAGCCGGTCGCGCGTCCACGAGAAGGTCGCGTAGTCCATGATCGAGACGAAGCAGGCAAGCAGCGGCACCGCCAGCATCAGCCGCGCCAGCCGGCCCTTGCGGCTGAGGATCGGCACCCGGCGGCGCCAGTACCGCCAGCCATAGACGAGCAGGGCGAGGCCGCCCACGATAGCGGCTGCCAGAAGCGCCGCCGTCCATGGCCGCTCACGCACAAGGAGCGGCATCAGGGCCATGATCTGGCGGGCAAAGAGGAAGTCGGTCGGATAGAGCGGGTCGCCGAGATAGTGCGATTTCTGATGGCCGACGAAGGCCAGCGCCAGCGTCAGCGGCGCGACGATCATCAGGCTCTGATGACTGCGGCCGAGTATGGCGTCTAGCCCGATCAGCGCCAGCGCGAAGACGATGATGGTGGTCCAGCCGGGCTTGAAGGGTTGCAGGAAGAAGCCGACCGCGCTGGAGAAGTCGCCGCGGAAAATCCATTCGATTGCGAACACCAGGAGCGCGGCGGTGAGAAGCGTCACGAGGCCATAGCGTATGGTCGGCCAAGCCCGCCCCGGCAGATAGCCGGTGGATGGATCGTCCTCCAAAAACTGCGGCGCGGGCTTGACCGCGCCTTTTCTGATCCTTGCCACTCTACTTCCCCCGCCCACGCAACGCGTCTTCCACACGCGTCATGGTTCTGTCATCGAACTGTCACGCAAAGCTAGCGCCTGTGCCGGAAATAAGAAGAGCCAGCAAACTAAACGTGAGCGGTTGTCATCAGGTGTGATCGCCAAAAAGCCTTTCGGAACAGGGAGTCAGCCGGTTTTTCCGGCTGAAATGCGGGCCGAACTGGCGCCCGCGGGCTTGACTTGGCCGTCCGCCTTGCGCCAGAGGCAGGAAAAACCAGCCTCTGGAGAGACATCAAATGGCCGTCGCATTCACCTTTCCGGGACAGGGCAGCCAGGCCGTCGGCATGGGCAGGGACCTCGCCGACGCGTTCCCCGAAGCCCGTCGCGTCTTCGAGGAAGTGGACGCCGCGCTGGGCGAAAAACTGTCAAAACTCATCTGGGAGGGGCCGGAAGAGACGCTGACGCTCACCGCCAACGCCCAGCCGGCGCTGATGGCGGTGTCGCTGGCGGCGATGCGGGCGCTCGAAGCGCGCGGTTTCTCGCTGAAGGACAAGGTGGCCTATGTCGCCGGTCATTCGCTGGGCGAATATTCGGCGCTTGCCGCTGCCGGCTTCGTTTCGGTCGGCGACGCGGCGAAGCTGTTGCGCACGCGCGGCAACGCCATGCAGGCGGCGGTACCGGCGGGCGAGGGCGCCATGGCGGCGATCATCGGGCTGGAGCAGGCCGATGTCGAAGCGGCATGCGCGGAGGCGGCCAAGGGTTCCGTCTGCCAGGTCGCCAATGACAATGGCGGCGGCCAGCTGGTGATCTCGGGCGCCAAGGCGGCGGTCGAGCTGGCGGCGAAGCTGTGCACCGAAAAGGGCGCCAAGCGGGCGCTGATGCTGCAGGTTTCGGCCCCCTTCCACTCGGCGCTCATGGCGCCGGCGGCCGATATCATGCGCGAGGCGCTGGCCGGCGTGGCGAAGCAGGCGCCGGTGGTCCCGGTCGTCTCGAACGTCACCGTGACGCCGACCAGCGACCCGGCCGAGATCGCCCGCCGCCTGGTCGAGCAGGTGACCGGCCGCGTGCGCTGGCGCGAGACGGTGGAATGGTTCGGGGCCAATGGCGTGTCGACGCTCTACGAGGTCGGGGCCGGCAAGGTGCTGTCGGGCCTGGCGCGCCGCATCAACCGCGACATCGCCACCGCCGCCATCGGCACGGCGGCGGAAGTCGAGGCCGCGCTGGCGGCGCTTGGTTGACTGATTGACTGACGGACTGGCGATTTGGCGGCACCTGTGCCAAGGGTGCGCTCAGAGATCAGGAGACAACAAATGTTCGAACTGACCGGCCGCAAGGCGCTCGTCACCGGCGCAACGGGGGGCATCGGCGAAGCGATCGCCCGGGTCCTGCACAGCCAGGGCGCGATCGTCGGCCTGCACGGTACCCGCGTGGAGAAGCTGGAAGCTCTGGCGGGCGAGTTGGGCGACCGCGTAAAGCTGTTTCCGGCGGATCTGACCAACCGCGACGCGGTCAAGGCGCTGGGACAGAAGGCGGAAGCCGACCTCGAGGGTGTCGACATCCTGGTCAACAATGCCGGCATCACCAAGGACGGCCTGTTCGTGCGCATGTCGGACGCCGACTGGGATTCCGTGATCGAGGTCAACCTCACCGCCGTATTCCGTCTGACCCGTGAACTGACCCATCCGATGATGCGCCGGCGTCACGGCCGCATCATCAACATCACCTCTGTGGTCGGCGTCACCGGCAATCCCGGCCAGACCAATTACTGCGCCTCCAAGGCCGGCATGATCGGCTTCTCCAAGTCGCTGGCGCAGGAGATCGCCACCCGCAACATCACCGTCAACTGCGTCGCCCCGGGCTTCATCGAATCGGCCATGACCGACAAGCTCAACGACAAGCAGAAGGAGACGATCATGGCCGCGATCCCGACCCGGCGCATGGGCACCAGCGCCGAGGTTGCGTCCGCCGTCGCCTACCTCGCCTCCAATGAGGCGGCTTACGTCACCGGCCAGACCATTCATGTGAATGGCGGCATGGCGATGATTTGAATCCCGACAGAGCCTAGCCGACCAAGCTCCGGGCGCCTGTGAAAACAGCCATTTCGGCTTGGACGCTGGTGATTTTTCGTGTAATGCGGCCCGCAACCCGGCGGTTCGGGCAAAAACCGGTCCTGTGGCGTTGCGTTGCCCGCAAGACCATCTTTCAGCTTGATTAGCGGCATTCCGCCCGCTAACGAAGATAGACAACTTAAGACGAGGATTGCCCCAAATGAGTGACACCGCAGAGCGCGTCAAGAAGATCGTCATCGAGCATCTCGGCGTCGACGCCGACAAGGTGACGGAGCAGGCGAGCTTCATCGACGACCTGGGCGCGGACAGCCTCGACACGGTCGAACTCGTCATGGCGTTCGAAGAAGAGTTCGGCGTCGAGATTCCGGACGATGCCGCCGAAACCATCCTGACCGTCGGCGATGCCGTGAAGTATATCGACAAGGCCTCGGCCTGATTTTTTTCGCAGGCAAAATCGGGGAGGACCTGCGATGAGGCGTGTCGTCGTCACGGGCCTTGGCCTGCTTTCGCCGTTTGGCATGGGCGTCGAGCACAGCTGGCGGGAATTGCTCTCCGGCCGTAGCGCCTGCCGCCGCGTCACCGAGTTCGAGGTGGACGATCTTGCCTGCAAGATCGCCCACGTCATACCGCGCGGGGACGGCTCGAACGGCACCTTCAATCCGGAGGCCGTGCTCGAGCCGAAGGAACTGCGCAAGATCGGCGAATTCATCCTCTACGGGATCGCTGCCGCCGACGAGGCGCTGGCCGATTCCGGCTGGAAGCCTGAGACCTATGAGGACCAGTGCGCCACCGGCGTGCTGATCGGCTCCGGCATCGGCGGCATCGACGGCATCGCCGAAAACGCCATGATCCTCAAGGATCGCGGCCCGCGCCGCATCAGCCCCTTCTTCATCCCCGGGCAGATCATCAACCTGGTCTCGGGCCAGGTCTCCATCCGCCACGGCCTGAAAGGCCCGAACCACGCGGTCGTCACCGCCTGCTCGACCGGCGCGCACGCCATAGGCGATGCGGCCCGCCTCATCATGTGGGGCGACGCCGACGTCATGGTGGCGGGCGGCGCCGAGGCGCCGATCACCCGGTTGTCGATTGCCGGCTTCGCGGCGTGCCGCGCCCTCTCCACCGAGCGCAACGACTCGCCGCAGACCGCTTCACGCCCTTATGACCGCGACCGAGACGGGTTCGTCATGGGCGAGGGCGCCGGCGTCGTCGTCCTGGAAGAACTCGAGCACGCCAAGGCGCGCGGTGCCAAGATCTATGCCGAGGTCACCGGCTATGGCCTGACGGGCGATGCCCATCACATCACCGCGCCGGCGGAAGATGGTGACGGCGCTTTCCGCTGCATGACGGCGGCGCTCAACCGGGCGAAGCTTTCGCCGGCCGATATCGACTACATCAATGCCCACGGCACGTCGACCATGGCCGACACGATCGAGCTCGGCGCGGTCGAGCGGCTGGTCGGCAATGCCGCCTCCAAGATTTCGATGTCGTCGACCAAGTCGTCGATTGGCCATCTGCTGGGCGCCGCGGGCGCCGCGGAAGCGATCTTCTCGATCCTCGCCATCCGCGACAACGTTGCGCCGGCGACGATCAATCTCGACAATCCGGAACGCGAGACGGCGATCGATCTCGTGCCGAACAAGCCGCGCCAGCGCCAGATCGATGTTGCGCTGTCGAATTCCTTCGGCTTCGGCGGCACCAACGCCTCACTGGTGTTCCAGCGTTACAATGGCTGAGTAGCACCGGAGCAATCCAGGAACGGCGCGCGATTTCCAATTGGGATTGCCCGGAAGCAAACGGTTAATCGGCAGTCCGCCAACTGCCGTCATTTTTGCCAAATTTGCCCCTAGCCTTTGCGCCGGGGGATTCGTTGCAAGATCAGACGGCAGGGCGTCATGAACACTAATCCGAGCGGCGGGGATTTCGGTCGACAAGGCACCAAGGGTCCGATCGTGCCGAAGACAGCGGCCGAGGCGTTGCGTCCGGAAGCCGGCACGCCGCCACCGTCGAAGCGCTCGCGCGCCTCGCGCAGCCAGATGGTCGTGTTCCTGAATTTCTTCCTCTCGGTGGTGATCCTGGTCGTGCTCGCCTCGGGCGTCGCGCTCTATTTCGGCATGCAGGCTTTCATCGAGCCCGGGCCGTCCGCCAATGGCGATACCTTCATGATCAAGCCGAACACCGGCGTGCAGGAGATCGCCGACCAGCTCGAACGCCGCAGCCTGATCAGCGATGCCCGCATCTTCCGGCTCGGCGTGCGCGCCACCGGCAATGAAACGGCGCTGAAGGCCGGCGAATACGCCATCAAGCCGCGCGCCTCGATGCGCGACATCATGGAGCTTTTCAGGAGCGGCAAGTCGGTGATGTATTCGCTGACCATTCCCGAGGGGCTGACGGTCGAGCAGGCGCTGCAGCGCGTGGCCGATCAGGAAGCGCTCACCGGCGACATGCCGGCGACCTTGCCGCCGGAAGGCAGCATTGCCACCGACACGCTGCGCTTCACCCGCGGCGCCACTCGCCAGCAGATGGTCGACAAGCTTGTCGCCGATCAGAAGAAGCTGGTCGACGACGTCTGGTCGCATCGCGCGCCCGACCTGCCGATCGCCAACATCGATGATTTCGTCACGCTCGCCTCGATCGTCGAGAAGGAAACGGGCCGGAGCGACGAGCGCTCGCGCGTCGCCGCCGTTTTCCTCAACCGCCTGGCCAAGGGCATGCGGCTGCAGTCCGACCCGACCATCATCTACGGTCTGTTCGGCGGCAAGGGAAAGCCCGCCGACCGGCCGATCTACCAGTCGGACCTCGATAAGCAGACGCCCTACAACACCTACATGATCAAGGGCCTGCCGCCGACGCCGATCGCCAATCCCGGCCGTGCGGCGCTAGAAGCGGTCGCCAATCCATCGAAGACCGACGATCTCTATTTCGTCGCCGACGGCAATGGCGGCCACGTCTTTGCCGCTACATTGGACGAGCACAACCAGAACGTTGCCCGCTACCGCGCGCTGCAGAAGAAGCAGGCGGACGCCGCCGCCAAGGCTTCCGGCCAGACGACGGCGCCGGCCAGTCCCGACGGCAACGCGGGTGATAATAGCGATGGCGGCGAGAATGGCGACGCTGGCGGTGACGCCGCGCAGTAGGCTGCAAGCGCCACTGTTCTGGTCTTGGGTTCGGGGCCAGCCCCGCCTTGTCGCAAGTCGGCAAACCATCTGATGACACGTTCTTTGCGGCTCGCGTCCTTTGACGCGAGCCGATATTCATGTTTTGAGGGAGCGCCGGGCACGGCCCGACAATTTTTGGGGCGCGCGGCGCCAGGCGTGCGACGCTTTAGCCGCGACAGGGAAATGACGGGCAAAATGAAACTGCAAAGCATGACCGGCTTCGCGCGATCTGCCGCCGAAAGCGAGGGCACCTCGATCGCCTGGGAGGTGAAGTCGGTGAACGGCAAGAGCGCCGAGGTGAGGTTGAGGTTGCCGCAAGGTTTCGACCGGCTGGAGACCGCTGTCCGCCAGACCATCCAGAAGCGCTTCGCGCGCGGCAATTTCCAGGCGACGTTGACCGTCGGCCGCGCCGCCGCCAGGCAAACCCAACCCGTGGTCAACGAGGCATTCCTCAAGGATCTGGCCGGGCTGGCCAAGCGCTTGCAGGACCAATTCGGCACGGCGCCCGCCACCGCCGACGGCCTGCTCTCCCTGCGCGGCGTGCTCGACATCCCCGAGGCCGTCGAGACCGAGGAGGAGCGGGCCACCCTCGACGCCGCGATCATGTCGGCGCTCGAAACCGCGCTTGCCGGATTGGAGCAGGCGCGCCGCGGTGAGGGCGCCGCACTTGGCACGCTGCTTGCGGGCCATATCGACGCCATCGAGGCGCTGACGCTGAAGGCGGAGGCCGATCCTTCGCGGGAGCCGGCGGCAATCCGCGAGCGCATCGCCGAGCAGGTGCGCCTCCTCATGGATGCCTCGGCCAATCTCGATACCGCCCGGTTGCACCAGGAGGCAGCCTTCCTTGCCACCAAGGCCGACATCCGTGAGGAGATCGACCGGCTGAAGACGCATGTCGCGTCAGGCCGGGCTCTGCTCGAAAGCGGTGGCGCCGTCGGTCGCAAGCTCGATTTTCTCGCGCAGGAATTCAACCGCGAATCGAATACGTTGTGCTCCAAGTCGAACGCTGCCGCGGTCACCGCGATCGGGCTGGAGCTCAAGGCGGTGGTCGACCAGTTTCGCGAGCAGGTCCAGAATCTGGAGTGACGGGCATGGTTGCCAAGGAGCCGACGGCTGCCAGGGATCTGGGGTCCCGCATCCGCCGCCGCGGATTGATGCTTGTATTGTCGTCGCCGTCCGGCGCCGGCAAGTCGACGATCGCGCGCAATCTGCTGGAAAGCGATTCCAGCCTCGAGCTCTCGGTCTCCGTCACCACAAGGCCGCGCCGCGGCTCGGAGATCGAAGGCGTCCACTATCATTTCCGCACCATGCGTGAGTTCGAGCGGCTGCGCGATTCCGATGCGTTGCTCGAATGGGCCGAAGTGCATGGCAATTGCTATGCGACGCCGCGCGAGCCGGCGGAGATCGCACTGGCCGAAGGCCGCGACATGCTCTTCGACATCGACTGGCAGGGCGCCCAGCAGCTCAAGGAGAAGATGCGCGCCGACATCGTCTCGATCTTCATCCTGCCGCCGTCGATGAAGGAATTGAAGGCGCGCCTGAAGCGCCGTGCCGAGGACCAGGAATCGGTCATCGAGACGAGGTTGAAGAACGCGCGCCTCGAGATCGAGCATTGGAAGGAATACGACTTCGTCATCGTCAATGACGATCTCGACCGCGCCTTCGCCGAGGTCCGCGCCATCGTCACGGCGGAGCGGCTTCGCCGCGACCGGCGGCCGGGCCTGTTCGACTTCATTTCAGGACTGTTGGACGAGAAGACGGGGTGACCCTTTGTTCTCCCGCAAGGGAGAAGGGAAGAGCGTCAAATCCAAGCATTCGTCAGCCGGACGAACTCTTCCACGCTGAGCGTTTCGGCCCGTCGTGTCGGGTCGATGCCGGCCCGAAGCAGCAACGCCTCGCCGCCCAGCCCCTTCACGCTTTGCCTGAGCATCTTGCGGCGCTGGCCGAAGGCGGCCTCGGTGACGCGGCCGAGCTTTCTGCCATCCGTGGGCAGGGGGGACTGTCGCGGCACCAGATGCACGACGGAGGAGGTGACCTTGGGCGGCGGAATGAAAGCCTGCGGCGGCACGTCGAAGGCGATTTTCGCCTCGGTGCGCCAGCCGGCCAGAACGCCAAGCCTGCCATAGGCGTCGCTGCCCGCGCCGGCGGTAATGCGCTCGGCCACCTCGCGCTGGAACATCAGCGTCATCGATTGGTAGAAGGGCGGCCAGTCGGCCACGGTCAGCCAGCGGATCAGGAGCTCGGTGCCGATATTGTAGGGCAGGTTGGCGACGATCTTCACAGGCCCGCCGTTCGCCGCGCCGGCAAGTGCGGTAAAATCCGTTTTCAGCGCGTCGCCTGGAATGATCTCGAGGCGTCCAGGATAGTGGCTGGAGACCTCGGCCAGCGCTTCGAGGCAACGTTCATCGCGCTCGATGGCGATCACGCGCCGCGCGCCGTTGAAGAGAAGCGCCCGCGTCAGCCCGCCTGGCCCGGGGCCGACCTCGATCACCGTCGCCTCGCTAAGATCGCCGGCGGCGCGGGCGATCTTGCCCGTCAGGTTGAGGTCGAGCAGGAAATTCTGCCCGAGCGCTTTCTTGGCCTGCAGGCCGTGCCGCTCGATCACGTCGCGCAGCGGCGGCAACCCGTCGATCGTGCTGCGCGCGTTCAATGGATCCTCACGCGGCGGCGGCTTGCCGGCCGCTGTCGGCCAGCCGGCGCGCCAGCCTCAGCGCGGCGATCAGGCTGTCGGCGCGCGCAATACCTTTGCCGGCGATGTCGAAAGCGGTTCCGTGGTCGGGCGAGGTGCGGATGAAAGGCAGCCCCAGTGTCACATTGACCGCCTCGTCGAAGGCTAAAGTCTTGGCCGGGATCAACGCCTGGTCGTGATACATGCAGAGCGCGACGTCATAGGAGGCGCGCGCGCGCGGATGAAACATCGTGTCGGCCGGCAAAGGTCCGATCGCGTCGATGCCTTCGGCCCTCAACGTCTCGACGGCCGGAGCAACGATTGCTGCATCCTCGGAGCCCATGGCGCCGCCTTCGCCGGCATGCGGGTTGAGCCCGGCGATGGCAAGCCTTGGCCGCGCGATGCCGAAGCGGCTCTTGAGGTCGGCGGCGGTGATGCGCGCGATGGCGACGATCAGCTCCGTGGTGAGCACCTTTGGCACGTCGGCCAGGGGGATGTGGATGGTCACCGGAACGGTGCGCAGATCGGGTCCGGCCAGCAGCATCACCGGCATCACCTGCCTGCCCGTGCTGCGCGAGGCCAGATGCGCCAGATATTCGGTGTGGCCTGGAAAGCCAAATCCGGCATCATAGAGCGGCTTCTTCGCAATCGGGCAGGTGACCACCGCGGCGGCATGGCCGGCAAGGCAGTCGGCGACCGCGCGGTCGATGGCCTCGATGGTGCCGGCGGCATTTGCCGGGTCCGGCTCTCCCGGGCTGTCGACGTGACGCGCGTGGAGCGGCACGACAGGCAGCACGCGGGCAAAATGATGCGCCGCCTGTTCCGGCAACGTCTCGGCAATCGTCACATTCGCGCCGACGAGGCGAGCGCGGGCTTCGATCAAGGCGGGGTCGGCCAGCAGATAGAAGGGCGGTACGCCAGCGCTGTCACCCGCCTGCCAGGCGGCGATGGCGATCTCGGGCCCGATCCCCGAGGGATCGCCGACACTGAGTGCCAGCGGCCTGCCGGTCTTGTGCGCGCTCATGTGAGCGCGCGGATCGGGCCGCTCACGCGTAGACGGAAGCCGGACTTGCTGCGGTGTCGAGGCACGTTTGCCGCCCTAGCGTTCGACGATCTTGGCCTTCTGGCGCAGTTCGGCGACGTATTTCTTGCTGAGTTCTTCGGCGTCCTTGTCGTTGCTGCCTTCGGCTTGGAACACCATCTGCGCGGCCTTGTCGTCGGAGACCTCGCGCGAGGAGCAGATGCCGATGAACTCGACGCCGCGTTCGGTTTCGCGCGTCGGCGTCGCGGCGCCGACCTTGGTCGCCTTTATCTGCTCGGCCCAGTCGGACGGCAATTGCGGCGCCAGCACGCGGCCGAGGTCGCGCACGGTGACGTCGAGCAGGCCCTTGGCGAACTCGCGCGTGGTGTTGCAGCCGCTGAAGCGGGCACGCATGGCGTCGGCCTCGCGCTTGCGTTTGGCGAGCGTGGAGGCGCGCTCCGAGGCCGGCACCACGAAGATCACCTGTTGCAACATGTATTCCGTCGCCGTCGGCTTGGCGCCGCCCTTGTCGAGCATGCGCCGCACGGCGTCCTGCTCGGTCACCGAGCCGCCTTCGCCGGAACGGTAGCGCGCGCCGAGCGCCTGGTTCCAGGCCATCTGGGCGCGGATGAATTCCTTGAAATGTTCCTTGGTGACGCCAGACTGCGCCATGATCGCGTCGAGCTTCGCAATCGGCATCTTGTTGCTCGTGGCGAAGCGCTGGTAGGCGGCGTCGACCTGCTGATCGGTGATGCGGATGCCGAGCCGCTTGGCCTCGGCCAGCCGCAGCGTCTGGTCGATCATCTCCTCCTTGGCATCACCTTTCTTGTGCTGCAGCTTGAAGAAGGCGGCGCGATGCGCGATGTCGCCGCTGGTGATCGGTATGCCGTTGACGATATACTTGATCTCCACGGCGAAAGCAGGCTGCACGACAGCCATGGCCGAAACCGAGGTCGCCGCCACCAGAAGCGCAAATCCTGCCGAAATCAGGTATTTCCTCATCTTACCTTCCCAATTTTTCCCCATCACGACAGCGTCACGCGTCCTCCGAACGCCTGCGCGATGCAGTCGACCCCCATGCCCGCCCTATGCGGCAAAACGATGTCGCCGGCGCACGACGCCGATAATCGAGGGATCGCGCGTCAAATCAAGACCGAAGCACCAGCAGAACCTGGAACAGCGCACGGCTGCCGGCCATTCGCCGACCGCGGTCACTGGATGGTGTCGACCGCGCTTGTTGACGAGCCGAAATCGCCGAGCGTGCGGAACGACAGGTTGAAGCCGATGTTCTGCGACACTTCCTTGGTGATGGTATCGCGCGTCTGCGAGAACGTCATGATGTAGGTGAAGCAGGAATCGTTATAGGCGAAGCCTAGACCGTCCTTCACCAGCACGTTGTTCTCGATGTCGTAGGTGCCGGTGCCGAACAGCCGCCAGTTCTGCGCCAGATGCGTCGAGGCGCCGAGCGTGAGCTCGTGTCGGTCGGTGGTGAAGCCATAGAGCGGCTGCGCCTCGATGAAGGCATATTTGGCGCTCAGCGATATCGGCAGGCTGGAATAGGCAGCCTTCACTTCGGCGCGCCTGACCTCCCAGGTCTGCTCGTCGAAACGACCGCTCAGCGACCCGGAGAACCCGCTCGGGCTGTTGAAGCCGATAAGGCCGACATAATCCGATGTCCGCTTGTCCAGGCCGGACTCGGCCCCGACATTGACGAGATCGGGCGCGGCGAAGGAGTTTTCGCCCGCGAGCTGATAGGACTGGCCGAAGATGCCGTTGGTGGCCCAGCCGCTGTCATAGGAGCCCGAGTAGCGGAAGCCGACATTGGCGCGCGTGCCGCCTTCGATACGGTCATAGCCCGAGAATTTATCGCGCTCGAACAGTGTTGTGGCGTCGAAGACGAAGCTTTGCGCGTCTTCATTGGGGATGGCCAGCCCGCCGACATATTGCTCGTTCGGACGCACGAAGACCTGCGCGGTCGGCTCCAGGATATGGCTGGAGTTGGCCATCGAGAACAGCAGCGGCCAGCGCGCCTCGAGGCCGAGGGTGGCCATATAGCGGGCAAGCGACGAGCGCATGTCGACGTCCTGGCCGAGGTTCGTCGCCATCTGGTTGACGGCCGCGAGCGAAGCCGAATTGGCGTCGACATAGCCGGCATCGCCGCGCAGCGCGAGCAAAGGCGTCAGTTGCAGGCCGCCATCGGTGGTGAACGTGCGTTTCCACTCGGCTTCCGCGCTCAGCCGGCTGGATTCGCCTTCGATGCCGCGCACGTTGTTGATCGAATTCGGGTCGCTCGGATCGGCGAGCACGGCATCCAGCCGGTTGCGGCTGATCACGCGCGCGTTGACGTTGAGCGACAACTGGCCGCCCGCCACCGACATGTCGGGGATGTAGGCGTAATCGAGCGATGGCAGCACCCAGGGCTGCTTGGCCGCGCGCGCCGTCGGGTCGTTGGAGAGCGTATCCTCCTGCACCTCGAAGCGCATGGCGCGTACGTCGAAATAATTGCGGTCGCTCAAGCCCGTCAGATAGATCGACGACTGGTGGACGAGATCGCTGAAGCCGTCGATGTTGTAGGTGCGCGAGAAGTCCTTGTCGGTCTGGACCAGTACGTCCCAGCCGAAGTTCCAGCGCTCGTTGATGGCGAACTGGCCCTTGGTGCCCATCATCCCGCGGAACTTGTTCGGGTCGCCTTCCGCGCCGGAATTGACGTTGTGGCCGTTGTTGATGTCGAGGGTGTCCGTATTGATGAACGCGTTGGGATCCTGCTGATTGATGCCGGCGATTTTCAGCGTGTACTGGCCGTTGTCGAAGCGCTGGCGCCACTCGGCCTCGCCGAGGAAACCCTGCTTGGTGTAGCCGGTGCCGGTGACGGTCAGGTCATAGGTCGGGGACAGGGCGAAATAGTAGGGGACTTTGACGCCGACGCCGAGGTGACTGTTGTAGGTTACGCCGGGGATCAGGAAGCCGCTCTTGCGCTTCACCGTCGGGTCGGCGATCTCGAAGGCCGGCAGATAGGCAAGCGGAAAGCCGAAGAACTCGAAATTCGAGTTCTCGAAGCGGACCGTCTTCTTCTCGCCGTTCCAGATGATCTTGCGCGCCTTGACGCGCCAGGTCGGCGCCTTGTCCGGCTTGTCCTCGCAAGGCTCGCAGGCGGTGTAGACGCCATTGTGGAAGGTGGTGAGCACGCCGCCCATGCGTTCGGCGCTCTCGGCGGCGAAATACGCCTTGTCGACGGTCTCGACGCGCAACGCGTTGAGGAAGCCGTCGGCAAAGTCGTCGGTGATGTCCATATGGTCGGAATTGACCTTGGTGCCGTCGCTGTTGATGAGCTCGACGGCGCCGCTGGCGACGAGGCGCTTGGTGTCGCGGTTGTACACCACGCGCTGGGCGACCAGCTTGTTGCCGCCATAGTCGATCTGCACGCCGCCGACGGCCGTCACCGTATGCTTGTCGTTGTCATAGACAAGCGTATCGGCGGCCAGCAGCATCTGCGTGCCGGACGGGACGGACTTGGCAGTGATCTGCTGCGCCAGCGCGGATGCCGTCGGCATCGCACAGGCGAACAGACATGCCAAGGCGGTCGCCCCATAGAGGCGTGCCAGACCGGCCTGCCTATGGCTGCGCAAAACCGCCTCCCTCACTAGCCGTCTTCCTTGTATAGCAGAAACGTCACCCCAAAGAACATAGCCACGACAACCGGAACCCATGCAGCCACCACCGTAGGCACGAATCCGGCTACGCCGAATGCCTTGACCAGTACCGAAACGACATAAAGCAGAAAGCCGGCCACGACGCCACCCAGAATCATCGTTGCCGACTGCCCCATTCGCGCAAATCGCATTGAAACCGTTGCAGCAATCAGCGTCATGGCGACGAGAAGGAACGGCAACGCCACCAGCGAATCAAACTGCATGGCGAAGGCATTTGCCTTGAGCCCGAAGGAGCGGGCAACCTCGATCTTGCGCGGCAGCTCGTAGAAGGGGATGGTTTCGGGGCGCGCCAGGCGCTCCTGCACGAATTCCGGCTTGAGATTGGTCGGCACCTTGTCGAACGGCAGCGATTGGATGGTACCGCCCTTGAAGACCTTGACGTCCTGCAACTCCCAGTAGCCGTCGCGCAGGAAGGCCTTGGCTGCGTCCTTGCGTTCGGCGATGTTGCCGTCCTTGTCCAGGACGAAAAACACCGCGTCCGCCATCTCCAGGCCCTGGTTGAGGATGGCACGGGCGCCGATGATGGTGTCGCCCGATTCGGTCTTCTGCCGAAGCCATGGCGTGACATTGGTGGTGACGGCGTTCGACTTGCCTGCCCTGAGGTCGTTCTCCATCTGCTCGGACCAGGAGAAGCCGTGCGCGGCGATCGGATTGATCACGCCGACCGACAGAACGCCGAACATCAGCGCGCCGACGCAGCAGGGGAACAGGAACTGCCAGGCCGAAACGCCGGCGGAACGCGCGATGACCAGCTCATAGCGTCGGTTGAGCGACACCAGCGTCGCCATCGCCGAGAACAGTCCGACGAACGGCACCGTCTGCAGCATGATCATCGGCATCCTGAGCGCCGAGATGGCGAAGGCCGTGCCGTAGGTGAAGCCGGGCAGTCCGGTCGTTCGGCCGGACAGCTCGGTGAAATCGATGAGGAACACCAGCGCCAGCAGGCCCAGGAAGAACCAGAAGGTGATCGAGACGTAACGGAAGAAGAAATAGCGGCCCAGCGTCCAGCCCATGGTCAGGCTCCCTGGCCGGAAGTGCCCCGGGAAAGCCAGAGCTTGAACGCCGTCCAGTTGTCGCCGGTTCGCTTGGCAAGGCCCGTCAGCCAGTCGGCCCAGCTGACCGGCAATTCCATGGTGCGCGAGGAGACGATGAACCAGATCGAAACCGCGGAGGCGGTGATCGGTATGGCGTAGAGCAGATAGACATAATACCAGACCCTGTCGGCCTTGCCGGCGGCGAAGAAGCCCAGCCATCGCACGAACAGCGCGATCGCGATTGCCGTTATCAGCGGATTGACGCGCGCTTCGCGATGCGAGCGGGCATCGCCCGCCACCGCAAGCGCGATCAGCGCGAACACCAGCGAATAGGACCATTCGGCAAAGCGCTGGTTGAGTTCCGCCCGGTAGCTGCCTGGTTCGCGCTGGAACAACTTGTCGTTGGGATCCGGATTGAGCAGATACGCCGTCGTGCGGTCCTTGGGCAAAAGCGATATCTCGTTCGTCGCCGACATGAAGGCCGACATGTCGAAGGCGTAGGAGGTGAAGCGGATGACGGAGAGATCGCCGGTCACCGATTTGCGGTTGATGACGCCGTCATTCATCATCAGCACCTTCTCGTCGCCTTTTTCGACGATGCTGCCGGTCTTTGCGTAGTAGGTGAGGCTGGCGCCTTCCTCGCGCGAATCGGCGACGAAGATGCCGCCCAGCCTGTTGCCGGGAAGCCGTTCGCCGACCTGCAGATAGAGCCCCTCGTCGATCTTGCGGAACGTGCCTTCCTGGATGATCAGCGACACGAGGTCGGCGCGCGAAGCCGCCACGAGCTGGCGGTTCTTCTGCCTGGCATAAGGGTCGATGGCGTTGTCGACGATGAAGGAAAAGGCGCAGGCGAAAGCCGCGAGCAGCAGGATCGGCCGCGCGATCGTCCAGCGCGAGGCGCCGGCGGCGCTGAGCACGGCGAGTTCCGAATCGGTGTTCATGGCGCTTAGCGTCTGCGCCACCGCCACCACCAGCGCGAACGGCACCACGATCGGGATGATCGAGGGAATGATAAGAGCCGCGACTTCGAAGAAGGTCAGCGCCGACTGGCCATTGTCGGTGACGAGATCGATCTTGGCCAGCACCTGCGTGGTCCAGACGATCGCCAGCGTCCAGACCAGCGCCGCGAGGAACATCGTCAGCGCCCGGCGCATGATGTAGCGTTCAACGACCTTCATGAAGGCTTTTCTCGATTTTGCCGAACGGCATCATGCCCGCCGACAACGTAGTGATCCGGCGACGCCCGCACAACTGGCTCATAGGCGGCTCGCCACGGTTTGTCGCCCCACGCCACATGCCCCGGCGTGGCGGAGTCTCCGCGCCAATGGATAAGAAAAGCAAAACATTGATGGTTAACAGTAGGTTGCGGCAGAAAGCTAAGGTCGTGCCGAGGCGAATCCTTTGTCTATGGTGGCGCTGATATAGACAGCGATTTCGGCCAAAGTCTTGCCAAATGGCTCAAAACGACCAAATGTCGCGCACGCTTGCCAAACCTCTTGCTCGCTGAAAATTACCTTTGCCGGCACCTTCCGGCCATCCCCGAAAGCAGGACCTGATGACGTCGAGACCTTCCATCGCCTTCGCCAAATTCACCGCGCCGAAAAAGGGCAGTGTCTTCGTCTTCGCTGCTGATGGCGGCGGGCTCGGCGAGGCGGCGAAGGCCTGCGATCCCGCCGGCGCATTGGCTCGCGCGTTTCCGGTAGCCGATTTTTCCGGCAAGTTCGCAAGCTCGGCCGAAGTGCTGGCGCCGGAAGGAACGTCTGTCGACCGGCTGGTCGCGATCGGGGCCGGCAAGGTCTCTGGCCTCGACGACAATGCCTGGCTGAAGCTGGGCGGCGCCGTTGCCGCTTCGTTGCGCAAGGCGACCGAGGTGGTCGTGATCCTGGACCTGCCGGAACTTCAGCCTGACGGCCGCCAGGCGGCGAGCCTGGCCGCCGGCATCCTGCTGCGCAGCTACTCCTTCGATAAGTACAAGACCAAAAAGGAAGATGGCCAGTCTGATGCCAAGGGGGCCGATGCGAAGGGGGCCAACGCCAGGAAGGCCGAGGCGGCCAAGCCCGTCAAGATAACCATCCATTGCGCCGACCCCGCCGCCGCCAAGAAGGCCTTTGCCGGCGAGGAGGCCGTCGTCGACGGCGTGCTGCTCGCCCGCGACCTCGTCAACGAGCCGGCCAATGCGCTGGGGCCTGTCGAATTCGCCGAGCGCGTCAAGGCGCTGGAGCAGCTTGGTGTCGAGGTCGAGATCCTCACCGAAAAGGAGATGAAGAAGCTCGGCATGGGCTCGCTGCTCGGCGTCGCGCAAGGCTCGCCGCGCGGCGCGCGCCTGGCGGTGATGCGCTGGAACGGCGGCAAGGCCAAGGATGCGCCGGTTGCCTTCATCGGCAAGGGCGTCACCTTCGACACCGGCGGCAATTCGATGAAGCCGGCCTCCGGCATGGAGGACATGAAGGGCGACATGGGCGGCGCCGCCGCCGTCACCGGCCTGATACATGCGCTGGCCGCGCGCAAGGCCAAGGCAAATGTCGTCGGCGTCATCGGCCTGGTCGAGAACGCCGTCGACGGCCATGCCCAGCGCCCTGGAGACATCGTCACCTCGATGTCGGGCCAGACCATCGAAGTCCTGAATACCGACGCGGAGGGCCGCCTCGTGCTGGCCGACGCGCTCTGGTACACCAACGACCGCTTCAAGCCGAAATTCATGATCAACCTGGCGACCCTGACCGGCGCCATCATGGTGGCGCTCGGCCAGCATTATGCCGGCCTCTTCTCCAACAATGACGAGCTTGCCGGACGCCTGTTCGGCGCCGGCCATGCGTCGCAGGAGCGGCTGTGGCGCATGCCGCTGGGGCCGGAATACGACAAGCTGATCGATTCCAAGAACGCCGACATGAAGAACATCGGCGGCCGCTATGGCGGCGCCATTATCGCCGCGCAGTTCCTGCAGCGCTTCGTCAAGGACACGCCCTGGGCGCATCTGGACATTGCCGGCACGGCGATGGGCGCGCCGTCGAGCGAGATCAACCAATCCTGGGGCTCGGGCTTCGGCGTGAGGCTGCTCGACAGGCTGGTGCGCGACCACTACGAAGGGTAGGGGATGGCCGACATCCTGTTCTACCACCTGACGGAATCGACACTCGAGGAGGCGCTGCCCGGCCTGCTCGAGCGCAGCGTCGAGCGCGGCTGGCGGGCGGTGGTGCAGACCGGCACGGAAGAACGCCGCGACGCGCTCGACCAGCATCTGTGGATTTTCCGCGACGATTCCTTCCTGGCGCATGCCACCGACCGCGAGGCCTATCCGGCCGAGCAGCCGGTCCTGCTCACCACGGGTGGGGCCAATCAGAATGCCGCGCAGATCCGCTTCCTGGTCGACGGCGCCAGCCCGCCCGAGCTTTCCGGCTACGAGCGCGCCGTCTTTCTCTTCGACGGTCATGACGCGGCACAGCTCGAAGCCGCCCGCGGCCATTGGAAGACCATGAAGGAAGCCGGCCACGCCGTGACCTACTGGCAGCAGACGCCGGACCGACGCTGGGAACGCAAGGCTTAGGCCGAGCCGAGCGCGTCTCAATCCCCAATCTGGAGATAATGCCACAAGGCGTCGGCCACCGGCCCATGCTGCCGGTCGCGCCGCCGCACAGCCGCAACGGTCTCGGTGCGTCCAGGAATGTGCCTGCCGGCGATCGAGATCAGCCGTCCGTCGCGCAACTCGTCCTCGATCAGCCATTCAGGCAGATGGCCCCAGGCCAAGCCGTGAAGGATCAGCTCCTTCTTCATCATATGGTCGGGTGTCGAGCAGGAATGCGCGCCGTCCAGCACGAAGAAGTTCTCGGACGGACGTCGCGCGGTGTCGCGGATCACGCATTGCGTGAACGGTCGCATCGCTTCCGGCGTGATGCCGCGCGCGTCGTCGAAAGGCAGGAAGCCCGGCGCGACCACCGGCACGAAACGGACTTCGCAGAGATCGATCCGCTCGAGCCGCGGATCGGACGGGTTGGCGCGATGGAAGATCAGTTCGGCCTCGCCATCCATCAGCCGTTCAATCGGACCGCTAATCGCTTCATATTCGAGATGCAGGCGCGTCCTTTTGTGCTTGGCGAAGAAGCGGCTGAGCAGGCCGAGGATCCTTGGCCTCGGGCACACATCGCCGATGACGACGCGCAGGACGGTCTCCTCGCCGCTGGCGAGTTGGCCGGCAAAGGCTTGCAACTGCTCCAACTCGCGGATCGCCAGTTGCGCGCGGCCATGGAACAGCCGGCCTTCCTCCGTCAGGCTCACCCGATAGCCGCTGCGGTCGAGAAGCCTGAGACCAAGCTGCGCTTCCAGCCGCGCGACGGCGGCGAAAACGGATGGATGGGTCCGGTTTAAAGTTTCGGCAGCTGCCTGGAAACTGCCTTCGCCGACGACGGCGTCGAAACATCTAAGGTCGTGAAGCTTGAGGCCGTCCACTGTCATTATTTCCTACAGAGATGGTCAAATCATAGTAATTTTCTTCGATAGGCGCCACGCCTAACTTTTCCTCATTGAACGCGGCGGAAAGCCCTCCGCCAGACAGAAATGAGGACCAAAATGACCGACTTGCTTTATTTCATTGCCGGCGACGGCAACCGCATCGCCTATCGGCTCGACGGCCCGGAAGACCGGCCGGTGCTGATGCTATCAAATTCCATCGCCACAACGTTCCACATGTGGGACGGCCAGGTTCCCGAACTCGCGAAATCCTTCCGCGTCCTGCGCTACGATTTTCGCGGCCATGGCGGTTCCGATGCCCCTGCCGGCGCCTACTCGCTCGACCGTCTCGGCCGCGACGTGTTGGAACTGCTCGACTTTCTTGAGCTTGCCCGCGTGCACTTCCTCGGCCTGTCGCTCGGCGGTTTCGTCGGCCAATGGCTGGGCATCCATGCGCCGGAACGCGTCGAGCGCCTGATCCTCTCCAACACCTCGCCGCACCTGGGGCCGGCATCCTATTTCGACGAGCAGATACGCAACGTGCTCGCGGCAAGCGACCTGTCGGCGACGGCGGACATGTTCATGCGCAACTGGTTCCCGGCCTCGATGCTTGCCGGTCCGAACAAAACCGTGGACGAGTTCCGCTCGGCGATCCTCGCCATGTCGCCACAAGGGCTGGCGGGATGCTTCGCCGCCGTGCGTGATAGCGACCTGCGCCGTTCTGTTTCCCTGATCGTCGCACCGACGCTGGTGATCGGCGGCGAGGACGACAAGGTGACGCTTGCCAGCCACAGCGAGGCAATCGCCGCGGCGATCCCCGGCGCCGAACTTCTGCTCCTGCCCGGTGTTCATCTGCTCAATGTCGAACGGCCGGTGGAGTTCATGGACGCGGTGGTGGACTTTCTGGGCGCCCACGGCAGCGCCGCCGTTGGGTCGAGTCCGTCTACCGGTGCCTTGCAAGCAACCGGCTGATGCGGTTCGCGCGGTCGTTGTAAGAACGACAGGTGACGATCAGCGATCGCCGATCGTCACCTTGTTAATTTTCGTACCGTGCGGGAGGTCCTTCACTTGCCGGTGGATTTGGCCGGCGATGTGGACCTTCACCACGAAGAAGGTCTTGTTGATTTGTTCAACGGACATTTCACCACCGAGCACCGGCGGTTGTTCAAAGTCATAACATTCACCAGTACCGAGAACCAATCCCTGCTCCCGTGCAGCTGTCACCAATCCAGCTAGCAAAAGCTCATCACGACGACCGGGATCGTTAAGCTGGGTTATAAGCGCCGGCCAGGTCTCAGACACTTGCGTCATCTGGCCTTCTATCATGTCGAGTAATTTGACGGATCCATCGGCGGCTCGGAAGAAGATATCCCCAAAGGCGGAGACTGCGCCAGGCTCCAGACCGTCAAGTCCAATCCACTTCCAGCCGTCCAGCGCTTCCCAGATGTCCTTGGTGGACGGTTCAATAAACAGATGCTGAGAGTCGCGCGGCCAAGGATTTCTCTCGGTACCTGTGCTTTGTTTGCGAGAGGTGCCGCCGAAGATTGAAGAAATAAAACTAGAGAAAGAACTGGTCATGTTTCCCTCCTTTTGAAGCATCACACTTATCGCAGCATCGTCTGCAATCAAACGTTGTTGAGCTCAACGCTAGGTTATTTTTTTCGGTGATAGCCGTCGCCCCGGCGGCGCTTTTTGGTTTAGATAGTCGCGAGCTCACGCGGTGGGGAGAGGATGCGCGTCAGGATCGTCGGAACCGGCAGGGCGGTGCCGTCCCAATGCGTCGCGACGCGCACGCTGGAGGGGCGGCTGGGCCTTTCGCAGGGCACGCTCGAAACCGCAACCGGTGTCGTCGAGCGCTATGTCTGCGAGGCCGAATCGCAGATCGACCTTGCCCATGCCGCGGCGCGGCTTGCGCTGGAGGACGCAAAGATCGAAGCCAGTTCAGTCGATCTGATCATTGGCGGCTGTGGCGTGCCCTACCAGCCCCTGCCGGCGACGGCCCCCTTGCTCATGCAGCGCCTCGGCCTTGCCGACGGCGCGGCCGCCGCCTTCGACGTCAACAGCACCTGCCTTGGCTTCCTCACTGCCTTCGAGACCGCCGGCCGCATGATCGAGGCGGGGCAATGCCAGACGGCACTAGTGTTCTCGGCCGAAGTCGCCTCGCGCGCCCTGCCGTGGCGGGACGCGCCCGAGATCGCCGCATTGTTCGGCGACGGCGCGGCGGCGGCCGTGCTGCGCAAGGCAGGGCCGGGCGAGGGCGGGGTGGCCGCCGGCCTGATGCGTACCTATCCGTCGGCCTGGGAGGCCTGCGGCATCGGCTCCGGCGGCACCCGTTTCGACTTCCAGAAGGACCCGGAGGAGTTTGCCCGCCACACCCTTTTCCACATGGACGGCAAGGAGCTTTTCCGCCTGACGTCGCGCCATTTCAGCGGCTTCGTTTCGGCGCTGCTGGAGCGCGCCGGCTGGACGCATGACGATGTCGATCTCGTCGTGCCACATCAGGCCAGCCCATTCGCGCTTGCCCACATGGCCCGGCAGACCGGCTTTGCGCCGGAGAGGCTGGTCGACATCTCGGCCCGCTTCGGCAACCAGATAGCGGCTTCCATGCCCTTTGCGCTCGATGTCGCGCGCCGCGAGGGCCGCGTGGCGCCCGGCACAAAACTGCTTTTCCTTGGCACCTCGGCCGGCGTCTCCTTCGGCGGCATGGCGCTGGAAGCTTGACGATGGTTGTGCTCGTCACCGGCGCCAGCGGTTTTCTCGGCTCCCATATGCTCGCGCGGTTGGCCGCATCAGGCACGCTGGCGCTCGGGCTCGGCCGTGACGAAGATCGCTGCGCGGCGCTGGAAGCCGCCGGCCATCGCATCATCCGCCACGACCTCGCGCAGCCGCTCGACGACGTGCTCGACCCCAGGCTGGGCAGGGTCGAGCGGATCATCCATTGCGCCGCGCTCTCCTCGCCCTTCGGCCGGCTGGCGGATTTCGTGGCGGCGAATGTCACGGCGACCCGGAACCTCGTCGATTTCGCGAAGCGACAAGGCGTCAGCCGCTTCGTCCATATCTCCAGCCCGTCGGTCTGCTTCGCCTTTCGCGACCAGCTTGGCCTCGCCGAGGACGCGGCTTTGCCGGAGCCGGTAAACCACTATGCCCGCACCAAGCGTGAGGCCGAGCGGATCGTGTTGGGTTCGCCTTTGATCCACCCCGTGGTGCTGCGGCCGCGCGGCATCTATGGCGCCGGCGACCGCGCGCTGCTGCCGCGCCTGATCAAGGTGGCAAGAAGCCGGCCGTTGCCGCTGTTTCGCGATGGCCGCGCGCAAATAGACCTCACCCATGTCGACGATGTCGTCGATGCGGTCATGGCGGTGCTTGCCCTACCGGCCGAGGCGGAAGGGGAAGTGTTCAACATCTCCGGCGGCGAGGTGCTGCCGGTCCGCCGCATCGCCGACGAGGCTTGCGCCCGCGCCGGCATCGATGCGCGTTGGCGGCCGATGCCGCTCATGCCGGCCATGCTGGCGGCAGGGCTGATGGAAGCGATAGCGATCCGGCTGCCTGGACGGCCCGAGCCGCCGGTCACCTGCTATGGGCTCGGTCTCTTCGCCTATGCCCAGAGCCTCGATCTTTCCAGGGCGAAGTGCGTGCTCGGCTGGACGCCGAAGGTCTCCTTCCAGGAGGGCCTCGACCGCACCTTCACCAGCGGAAGTGTCGAATGAAGATCGTCTTCGCCAACAGCGCCTGGGTAAGTGCGGCCGAACGGCTCATCCTGCGCGGCGGCAGTTGGCGGAGCGTGCGGCTGCGCGTCCGCTACGGCCTGATTTTCCACCCGACAGCGGGACCCGTTCTGGTCGACACCGGCTACACGCCGGAGGCGTTGACGGGAGCAGGGCGCGGCCGGATGCTGCGGCTCTACAGCGCGTTGCTGAAGCCCGAGCTCAACGCCGCCCAGCAGGTCCCGCCGGTGCTGAAGCATTTCGGCCTTTCGCCGGATGATGTCCGGGCCGTCATCGTCACGCATTTCCACGCCGATCACATTTCCGGCCTGTCGCTGTTTCCCAGGGCGCGCTTCATCGCCAGCGATGCGGCCTGGGCGCGGGTGAAGGCGCGGACGCCGCGACAGAATTTGCGCCATGGTGTCTTCACGGAACTCTTTCCCGCGGATTTCGAGGCAAGGCTTGACGGCCTGTCGGCAAAGCCGTGGGCCGGGGCCCAAGGCGGCATTCCTGGCGGCGCCGATCTCTTCGGCGACGGCAGTGTCATCGCCGTCGATCTTCCGGGACATGCCGATGGCCAGTTCGGCCTGCTCTTTGGCAAGCTGGACCGGCCACTGCTCTATGCCGTCGACGTGCAATGGTTGCTGCTTGCGCTGACAGGCCACCGCACGCCTGGCTTTCCCGCGACCCTCATCGCCGAGGATGCCTTGGCGATCGAGCCGACCAGCGCCATGCTGCGACGTTTCCTTGCGACAGGTGGCGAGGTGATGCTTTGCCATGATCCGGAACTGACCGCGTACGACCTGCTGCAAAGCGATGTGAGAGCCGGATGAGCGGGCTGGCGGAAGCTGTCGGTTCCTTCGCGCTGACCCGCTGGGTCTCACGGAAAAGCCGAGCGGAGTTCGAGCGCTGGCAGGCGGCCGCGCTGCGCCGCTTCCTCGACCGCTACCTGCCGCGCGCCGCTTTTTACGGCAAGGCACCGGCCTCCCTGGCCGATTTGCCGATAACCGACAAAGCCTTGCTGATGTCCCGCTTCGAGGATTTCAATATTCATGGCCTGACGGCAGGCGAGGGCTGGGCGGCCTTGGCGCGCGACGGTCGCGTCGGCCCGCTCACTGTCGGCGCCAGCACCGGCACGTCCGGCAATCGCGGCCTGTTCGTCGTTTCCGAGGCCGAAAAATACCGTTGGCTCGGCACAATCCTCGCCAAGGCCGCGCCCGACCTTCTGTGGCGCGGCATGCGCGTGGCCATCATCCTGCCGCAGAACACCGGGCTCTATGACAGCGCCCGCAAGTCACGGCTGGTCAGGCTCGCCTTCTTCGACCTGACGCTCGGGCCGGAGCGCTGGCGTGAAACGCTCGAAGCCTTCGACCCCACCGTGGTCATCGCTCCGCCGAAGATCCTGCGCCATTTCGCGGCCGAGCGCTTCCGCCTCCAGCCAGGGCGCGTCTTCTCGGCCGCCGAGACGCTTGACCCGGTCGACCGCCCGGCGATCGAAGCGTTCTTTCGCCGGCCGCTCGAGCAGATCTACATGGCGACCGAAGGCCTGTTCGCCGTGACCTGCCGGCGGGGCGGGCTGCATCTCGCCGAGGACTCCGTCTTCTTCGAATTCGAACCGGTGGGCGAGGGGCTGGTGACGCCTCTGGTGACCGCGTTTCGCCGCCAGACCCAGATCATGGCGCGCTATCGCATGAACGATCTGCTGCGATTGTCGGAAAAACCCTGCCGCTGCGGCTCACCGCTGCGCTGCGTCGACGAGATCGTCGGCCGCATGGACGATGTCTTCCGCCTTGCCTCCCCGAACGGCCCGATCCTCGTTACGCCGGATGTGCTGCGCAACGCAGTGCTCAAGGCCGATCGCCGCATCGACGATTTTCGACTTGTGCAGACTGGGCCGGATACGGTCGAACTCAGGCTGCTATCGACGCTCCCGGACGATGCGGCGGCGGCCGCGCATCAGGCTGTGCGCGCGCTCCTGGAAATGCGGAAAACGGCGGCCATCGTGACGCTCACCCGCGCGCCGCTGCCATTGGAAACAGGCCGCAAGCTGAGTCGCGTCGAATGCCGCCTGGAGCAGCCGCGATGAGCGGCGCGGCGGTGATGGAAGAGCCCGCGCGGCAGGCTGACCGGGTCGAGAACAAGCCGGCGAAGGTCGAGGCTTTTGTGAGGCTTTTCAACGAGATATCGGTGCAGGACCTTATCGCCAACCTGGAGACGAAGGTCGAGGCATTCGAAGTCGCCGACCGGGTTTTTCCGCTGACGCTGAACGACGAGAATGAGGCGCGCAAGTGCTATATCTGTTGCCCGACCAGCGCCTATATCGACTACGCGATGGACGAGACGCGCAACTTCGCCGGCCACCCGCTGCTGCGACGCGCTTTGAACGCACTGATCAGCGCCTGCGCGCCGCTCGTCAAGGCAAGCGGCCTCGACCGCCAGGTGCAGGTCAACAACTGGCTCTATTCGACCAATCCGGTCCCGCTGCTCGACCGGCCGACGGTCGCGTCGCTGCGCTCGGTCCTGATCGCGCGTTTCCCGGATCGCGCCATAGTCATCCGCTCGTTGAACGACATCGCCGATCCCGCGACCATTGCCGCCTTGAAGGCCGAGGGGTTCGACATGCTGGCGGCACGCCAAGTCTACATCTTCGCCGACCGCAGCGCTGCTCCCGCCATGACGCGCGACATGAAGCGCGATCGCGCCCGCCTGCGCGCAACACCTTTCGAGCGGGTCGGCGACGGCGATTTCACCCAGGCCGACTATGCGCGCGCCGAAGCGCTCTACACCATGCTCTATCTCGACAAGTATGCGCCGCTCAATCCGCACTATACGGCACGCTACATCGCCGAGATGCATAGGCGCGGCATCATTGGCCTGGCGGGATTGCGACGGCCGGGCGGCGAGCTGGTCGCCGTCACCGGCCTGTTCGAAAACGGCGGCACGCTCACGCAACCCATCGTCGGCTACGACACCAGCCTGCCAGTCGGCGAGGGGCTCTACCGCATGGTCATGGCGATGGCGCAGGACCACGCGACCTCGCGCGGCCTGTTCTTCAACATGAGCGCGGGCGCCGCCGGCTTCAAACGCCGGCGCGGCGCGGTCGCCGCGATCGAATACAACGCCGTCTATGCCGGGCATCTTCCGCGTCGCCGGCGCGTGGCGATCCGCCTCATGGAAGCCGTGCTGGCACGGATCGGCATTCCCCTGCTCAGGAGGTTCGAACTGTGAGCGAGCGTCGCGGGGAAGCCTATTGGCAGGCGGTGGCGCTGTCCGCCGACATCGGCAGGCGGCCGAAGCGCATCCTCTATGACGGCGAGCCCGTGGTGCTGTTCCGTTCGGCGCAAGGCATCGCCGCTCTTTTCGATCGCTGCCCGCACCGGCTGGTCGAGCTCTCGACCGGCAGGGTGGTCGGCGGCGAGATCGAATGTCCATATCATGGTTGGCGCTATGACGGCGAAGGCCGCTGCACGGCGATCCCCGGCCATGTCGGCGCCGTGCTGCATTACCGCGTCCGCCGTTTCGCCGCGATCGAGCGCGACGGCGTCGTGTTCATCTCGTCCGGCGCGCCGCAAGGCGAACCTTACCTGCATTGCATGCAGGGCAAGGACATCATCGTGCGGCGGGTGCGCTCATCGACGCAATCGACGGTCATCGACGCGGCGGAAAACATCCTCGACGCCACCCATACCCATTTCACCCATAAGGGGCTGCTGCGCGGCCTGACCGCGAAACGCCATCTGGTGCGGGTCGAGGTGACCGGCGGCGAAGGCTGGGTCGAGGCCTGCTACACCGGCGAGGACCGCCAGCAGGGCCTGATCAGCCGGCTCCTGGAAGGCGAGCGGGCGAAAACCATCGGCCGGTTCCGCTATCCCGGCATCGCCGAGCTTGAATATTGGAGCAACGATGGGCTGGTGCTCGCCACCACGTTCCATTTGCGCCAGGCCGACGAGCAAACGGTCGAAGGGATCGGCTGGCTGATCGGCCGGCGCCAGGGTCTTATCGGCGAACTGAAGGCGCTGGCCTTCAAGCCATTGTTCAATGTCGCCCTTCAGCAGGACCGCCGGGTGCTGAAATCGGCAAGCGACAACGCTCGGCTGCCGCCGCAGGCCTTGCCGGTGATCGGCCCACTCGATTTCCTGCGTCGCGATATCGCCGCGATCATGGAGGGGAAGATGCCGGCGGCGGCAAGCGAGCCGAAGGTGCACCAGATTGAATTGTGAGGTGCCGACAAGGACGCATGTCGAGTTCCTTCGCGCCCCCCTCTGGCCTGCCGGCCATCTCCCCCACGAGGGGGGAGATTGGCAGTGCCGCGGCCTTCGCTAATTGCGGGCGTTACAGGAAGGTCGCCGACGCCGGCGCTGCTGATCTCCCCCCTCGTGGGGGAGATGTCCGGCAGGACAGAGGGGGGCGCCGTAAAGCGCTAGCGTCAATGAAAATCTGCCGGCCCGTTCCACTCGATATCCCGCGTCGACGCTGCCTGCAGGCTGATGCGCTGGCGAAGCGCAGCGCCGCCGATCTCGGCAAGCGCCGGCCATTGCGCCTTCACCGGCGCCGGATCGCCGGGCCAGTCGAGCAGCTCCCGGCCTTCGCGCACCGCTTGCCGGAAGCGGCCGAGACCGCCGGAACGCAAGGCGGCAGGCAGGCCATAGATCCACATCGCCAGCCGCACGGTTTGCGGCGCGGTGACATCGGGCAGGACTTCCGGCCCGTCCCCCAGCACCGCGTCGGCAAAGCGCGCCGGATCGTGGAAGAAATGCAGGCCGCTGACGGCGCGGGGGTTGCATTCCAGCGGCAGCACCTTTCCGTCCGCCTGTCGCATCAGGTCGAAGGAAATCTGCCCTGTCCATTGGGTCGCGGCGACGATGCGTTCGACGAAGTCACGCGCCGCATCGTCCTCGACCCGCTCGAAGAAGATGCCGGCGCCCTTGCCGGCGCGGTAGAGCGAGCGGTAGAGCGCCAGCGCCTTGACCCTGCCTTCGCGCGCCACCGCATAGGCGCTGATCTCCGCGCCCTCGACAAAACGTTGCGCCACCCAGGGCTTGGCGGGCGAGGGGGTGATGGCCATGAGTTTCTCCGGCGCCGGTCGCAGCAGCACATGGCTGGCGAAGCGCGACCAGACCGGCTTGAACACCAGCTCGCGCGAACGGCCGCGCAAGGCCCGGAGATCGTCGGGCGACTGCAGCAGCTTCGTTTCCGGCACCGTCAGGCCGAGCTTTTCGGCGAGCTTGATGAAGGCATGCTTGTGGTGGACCTCCGCCAGCAGGCCGATGCCGGGCGCGAACAGCCGGGCCGGCATGGCGCGTCCGCGCCAGGTCAGCGCGAGGTGGAAAACCTCCTCGCAGGTGGGAATGACGAGCCCGACATTTTCCTTGCGGATCAGCGCCTCGATCGCCTCCGCATAGGCCTGCGGCTCGAAGCGCGGCGGCGGTAGGCGGTGGTACCGCGCGCAGGCCTTGCTGGCGGCGGCGATCGGACGCGCCGGCGTGTCGGCCAGGACCACGCGGCGGCCGGCGCCGTCGAGCAGGCGCGCCAGATGCAGCGCCACCGGCGCGCGTGCGCCGGTGATGAGCACCGTCTTGTCAGCCCCCGGCATCAGCTCATTTTCGCGGTCGTTTCAGCCGCGACGACCGTTGCGCGAAAACGCGGCGCTTGGCAATCGGGCTACTTCCCGCCCACAGGCAGCGCGCGCTGCACCACATTGAGGAAGAAGCGGATGCCGATCGGGATGATGGCGTCGTGGAAGACGTAGCGGTCGCCATGCAGCCCGGCGCCAGGGCCGACATCGCCGGCGCCGATCCAGACATAGGCGCCGTCGCCGACGCCCTGCAGCAGGAAGGCGAAATCCTCGCAGCCCATGCTGGGCTGGAATTCGGTCGAGACGCGCTCGGCGCCGACAGTGTCCGCGCCGGCTTGCGCCGCGAGCGCCGCGCCGGTCGCCGGGTTCACCACCGGCGGGTAGCCGCGCTTGTAGGTGAGCTCGGCGCGGGCGCCATGCATCGCGGCGCATGCCGTCGCCACGCGCTCGATCTCGGCCGCGCAATGATCGGAGAGCGCGCGGTCGTAGAAGCGGCAGGTGCCTTCGACCTTGACCACGCCCGGCACGAAATTATTGAAGCGGCCGCCATGGATCTGTGTCACCGACAGCACAGCGGGCGACAACGGATCGACGCTGCGGCTGACCAGCCGCTGGATCGCGGTCACGAAGCTCGCCGCCGCAAGCAGCGGACCATCGCCCAGATGCGGCATCGCCGCGTGGCAGCCGCTGCCGCGAAAGACGATCTCGAAATCGTCGACCGCCGCCATCTGCGGCCCGGCGCGCACGCCGATATGGCCTTCGGGGAAACCCGGCCAGTTATGGACCGCGAACACTTGGTCGACCGGGAAGCGTTGCAGCAGCCCGTCCTCGATCATCTTCTTGCCGCCGCCCAGCACCTCCTCCGCCGGCTGGAAGATGAACACCACCGTGCCGTCGAAGCTTTCGCTGTCGGCAAGCAGCTTGGCGGCGCCGAGCAGCATGGCGGTGTGGCCGTCATGGCCGCAGGCATGCATGACGCCGTCGTTGCGCGAGGCATAAGCGACATCGGCCGCCTCCTTGATCGGCAGGGCGTCAAGCTCGGCGCGCAGCGCCACGACCTTGCCGTTCGTGCCCTTGGTCAGCGTCGCCACCACAGCCGTCGCGCTGACATCGGTATGAACGGCAAGGCCGAATTCCTTCAGCTTTGCGGCGACGAAAGCCGCCGTCTCGTGCTCGGCGAAGCCGAGTTCCGGATTGGCGTGGATGTGCTCGCGCCAGCCGATCACCTCGGGCACGATCGCCGCTACGCCGTCGTTCTCTTGCATCGTCCTGCCTCCGCTTTCGAATGCGACGATCTAGCCGCCGCTTTCGGCTCTCGTCTTGAACGGGATTGACGGGCAGGGCGGTTTCGCGAAAGGCTGCGCCCATGAGCGACGCCAGCGAGCAACGGGAACGCGAAGCCGCGCGACTGACCCGGCATGAGGGCCTTGGCGGCCTCGAAATGCTCGCCGCCCGCTACCGCAATCACGCCTATACGCTGCACACCCACCCGACCTGGGTGTTCGGCGTCATCCTGGCCGGCGTCGAAAAGCTGCGCATCGGCCGCCGCCATCATCTGGCGCCGGCGGGCTCGATCATCATCGTCAATCCGGAAGAGCCGCATGACGGCGAGAAGGGCGCTCCGGCCGGCTGGGCCTATCGCACCTGCTATCCCGACGCCGCGCTGATGGCCGAGATCGCCGAAGATCTCGATGAGCCCGGACTGCCGATGTTCGGCGAGGGCATCGTGCAAGCGCCGGATCTGGCGAGGGCCTTCGTGCGGGCGCATCGGCTTGCCGGGCAGGAGCTGGAGCAGGAAGCGGCAATGCTTGTAGTGCTCGGCGAGCTCGCTGGCCGTTTCGGCGACGGCAGGTCCCGTGGCCGCGCTTCCGGCGGCGGCGAGATGGCGCGGCGCTTTCGCCTTTATGACGAGTTGATTGCCGCCGATCTTTCAGCCGGCTTCGACCTTGCGCATCTGGCGGCCGCCGCCAGGCCGCTGGCCGAGATCGCAGCGGCGACCGGCTTTGCCGACCAGAGCCATCTGACGAGAGTGTTCAAGGCGATCAAAGGCCTATCGCCCGGTGCCTGGCGCGCCGCGGCATAGCCGGTCAGTCATGCCGCAATCCGGCAAAACAGCCCGAGATCACCGAATATTGAAGACGTCGACATCAAAGTCTGCACGGAGATCGCGCCGGGATAGATGTCGAAAGGTGCTGGTAAAGACATCCTACATCATTGTCGGTCCAAGATCGCGTCCTGAAACCGGTAGGGCAAACTGAAACTGCTGTCGCATGCCGAAAATTTCAGTAATCATCCCCCTCTACAACACGCGCCCCTTCGTCGAACGATGTGTCACATCGCTTCTGCAGCAGAGTTTCTCGGATTTCGAAGCCATTTTCGTCGATGACGCCTCGACGGATGGCTGCGCCTCGGTCGTCAGGCAGTCAGCCAGGAACGACGCCAGGATCATCTTGAAGGCACATGACCGGAACAGGGGGCCGGGGGCAGCCCGAAACACCGGTATTTCAGTTGCCCGGGCAAGTTACGTGACTTTCGTCGACAGCGACGACACCATCACGCCCGACCTGTTCGACCGCATGATCAGGGCCTCCGACAAAGGGCACTACGATATCGTCGAGACGGGATGTCAGGCCGTGGACGGCGCGGGCAATATCCTCTGGGACTATATTCCGGAGCCCATGAAGGTAGAGGATGTCAATGCCGATCCGGAAAACATCTTCCTGGTCCGCGAATGGGGCATGACCCAGAAGCTCTGGAGAAGATCGCTGTTCCAGAGCGATGCGCCGTTTCCGGAGGGTGTCTATTGGGAAGATATCGCTGTCGTCCCGTCCCTGATCGTCGATGCGAGCAATTTGGTGAGGGTCGACTTCGTCGGATACAACTACCTTCAGCACCCGGCATCGATCACCAATACGCGCTCAGTCAAGCACGTCCGCGACCTCTTCCTGGCCTTCGACCATTTCAGGGCGCACCTCCAAAAGCGCGGAACCCTCGACCGCTTCGAGACGACCCTGGCGCATCTCGTCCAGAGCAGGGCTGAATATTTCATCGCCCACATGCGCGACAACCAGGTGGATCCGGAGAAGTCCGACATGCTGATACGGCTCTGCCAGATGCTTGTCGCGGAATCGCTCAAAGGCACTCGCGCCGTAACGTCGTTTTCCGAAGAAGAATTCGATGCCGTTGTTGCGCAGGCGAAAACCGACACCATACCGGCAAGCATAGGGTAGAGTGTTGGGTAGAAGAACGACAATCCTGACGAAGGTCGACATGGTGCCAGAACCAGTTGCAGCAAGGAATGAAGAGACTTCGGTCTGTGTCGTTTGTAAGGATTTGTTGAGTCGCGATCTCTTGAATGAAGAATCGCTCGTCATGGTCGCACTTGCTGAGAGGCTTGCGGCTTCCGGTTTTCAGGTGACGCTCGCCTGGATGCCGGGCGAGCGGCCGGATGCGGAAGAGGTCGAGACGTCGAAGCGTTACTTCAAGGAGAAACATGGGATCTTGCTTGAGGTGCTCGATCGCTTTGACGAGACGATATACAGAAGCAATCTGCCCACACACGCTTCCCTCGGATTCTACAGCTTCCTGAAGCGCAACCGCTTCACTGCCGTGTATGTGCCGCTCGAGGGAGGCATCCCCTATTATACGTTGCTTGGCAAGGAAACCGGTGTCTACGGCGCCGGCCCGACCATCAACGTCGTCGCCAGTGCCCCGCTCCAATGGCGCTTCGAGATCGATCGCGAATACTACTGGAGTGCCGATCATCTCAAAACTGAATTCATGGAAAAATACTGCGCCCAGCAGGCCGATCGGCTCATTTGCATATCGGAAGGCTTGCGCGAGTGGTTCAAGGAAAAGGGCTGGAATACGGCTGAAAACTGCGAGGTGCTTCCGCCTCCGGTACCCGTCGAATGGGAAGATTGGCCTCAATCGACCGACGGCACGGCAATCGGCAAAGCGCGCGAGATCGTTCTCATCGCGAGCCCCAGGTTCAGGGATGGCATTACGCTTTTCTGCGACGCGCTCGACAAATTGAATGAGCTGGTGACGGACGACCTTTGTGTCACGATCGTCGGCGGATACTGGCGAATCCTTGGCGAGCATACAGGTGGGATGTTCATCAGGCGCGGCAGGAGGTGGAGGTTCCGCCTGCGCTTCCTTCCCAGGCTGAAGCTGGATGGCGGTCTCCTCTATGCGCAGCAGATCGGCGCCATCGCGGCGTTGCCGAATTTCGGCAGCACCGCCGGCTACGGCGTCTCTGAGTGTGTTCGCCTTGGCGTTCCGTTCGTGGCGACGGCCGTCGGGGGAAATGTCGAACAGGTCTCGCCTGAGAGCGCGGCATACTGCCTCGTCGAGCCTGATGCCGGGCAAATGGCCAAAGCGCTGGCGAGCCAGATCGCAAATCCGCGCGCATCCGCCGCCGCCAGGACCGAAAACGAAAAACTGGCCCTGTGGGCGGCAACGGTCCGGAAACGGCCAGAGCCCGCGCGCTCCGGGTCCAAGCCATCCGCGAAGGCGAAGGCCGATCCCCTCGTGTCGATCATCATGACGCATCATGATCGGCCGCAGTACTTCCTGCAGGCCTTGGCATCGGTCAGGGAACAGGACTATTCAAATTTCGAGGTCATTATCGTCGACGATGGGAGCAAGCTCCCGGCATCCCATGCCATGCTGGACGACCTGGAGGACGAGTTCAAGCGCCGCAAATGGAAGATCATTCGCACCGAGAACCGCTATGTCGGCGCGGCGCGGAACACCGGCGTTCGGGCTTCCCGCGGCAAGTATGTTGTCTTTGTCGATGACGACAACGCGCTCTTGCCGACCGCGGTAAGCACGTTCGTTTCCGCGATCGTGACTTCAGGATCGGATGTCTGCACGGCGCTGTCGCGGAATTTTTACGGACCGAACGTGCCTGGGACCAGCATATCCACCTATGTGGGATGGATTCCGCTCGGCGCATCGCTGGACGTGTGTCTCTTTGAATGCTGCTTCGGCGACACGATATCCATCTACGCGAAAACCATCTTCGACAAGGTTGGTTTTCAGCTGGAAAAATTTGGATATATGGTCGAGGACTATGAGTTCTTTTCTCGGATAACCCTCGCTGGACTGAAGATCAGGGTCATACCGGAACCTCTCTTCTGGTATCGCGTGGCGACCCAGGGCCGTTTCAGGTCGTCTCATTTCTATGACAACCAGGAGGAAATTCTCAAGGCCTTCTCCAAGGCGGGATTCAAGGGTCTCGACAGCGTCTATAGGCTTATCCTTGGTCAGAACATTTCCGAATACAGCAAGGAAAGCTACAGGGTGAATCTTGGATATTCACCGTCGGATGAGAATTTCCTGAAGCTGACACAAATCGATCCGAACGGAAACGAAGCGATCTCCTTGATGGCGACGATCGCTGCCGCGGAGGCTCGCCCGGATACGGCGATCGGACTTCTGTCGTCCCTGGAACCGCGGCGGCTGGTGGGCGAAACGGAAGGCATTCTGGATGCACCCACACTGGCCTTGAATGCCGTCAAGGCAGAGGCGGCAATCTTCACGTCGAGGAAAGTGCTTGGCGTGGACGAACTGATGGCCATGGAAACGGGGTCGCACGGGTCGGATGCCCAGTCGCCTGTGTTCTATGTCGAAGAGCCGGACCGGCTGTTCATGGAGTCGAGCCAAGGGGCGCTCTCGCTCGCCGTGTTGCCGGCCGGCGTCCCGTCCGCATCGACCTCCGTGGAAAGCCTGATCTACTTGCCGGACTCCGAGTCGGCCGGCGCGGAGTGTCTCATCCTGTTCTGCCCGATGTACGACGATGCGCTGGTTGCCGTGCAAATGGCGCCCGCCGAACCAACCGAGGGAAGCAGCGGATGGATCGCCGCCGGCGAGACGGGAACTCCGGCGCGTCTCATCGCGAAACTGTCGACGCCGGCTACCGTTCCCATGAATCTTGTGCTGGCCGCGCGGTCGCGGGGGCCAGGTCCGCATCCGGCATTGGTCTGCTTTGAGAAAACCTCATTCAATGTCGCGTCGGAACAGCGGGTCACGCAGCGACCTCGGCTCGGCGCGCCAACCCAGAGACTGCGCGCTCGCAGTTGGACGGATGCGGAGCGCACGAGAGCGACCCTCCTCACGCCCTATCCGTCGCAATTGCCTCTCCTGCTGTTTCCGAAAAAGAAGGAAGGCGGCATCTTCCTGCGCCCCTCACACAGCGGACCTGTCGTTGCGGTCATTGGCAGGGGCTTTCCCTCCTTCGCCCGGGAACTGCGCGCCCAGGTCGAGATCGCCCACGACGAGGCATCGTCGTTTGAATTCGGTGTGGCTCTGACGCTTCCCGATGACGAGCCGGTCTGGCGCCCGACCGGGCCAAAGGATGCCGTCGCCTTCTCCGGATGGATCAGGGTCGACGAGAAGTTCAAGCTGCACGATCTGTCCCTCAGGCTGCTGGAGCAGTTGGCGACGCCGCTCACCATCAATCTTGCCGTCAAACTGCCGAGGGGATCCAATCCCAGTCCGGCCAACGCTTTCTGGAGGGATGTGAGGTTTCTTTGGAACGAATGAATTTCGATACAAGCGCCGTTTCGATCACCGGAAGTTCGCGCGCCTACCCAAAGAAGAACTCTTCGCGGACAGACTGAAGAAGACCGCCTTTGATCGGATCGCTAACGGAAGTGAAATTATCAATGAAGGATGAGCGTTCATCGCGATTGAGGGTCATATAGAGATTTCCGCCGTGATTTGGGCGATAGATCGCAGCCGGGAAATCCAGGACATGTGCCGGACGGCCCTGTGACTGAAACGAGCCGCGCACTGAGCCATGGCCAAGGCGCCAGACGCCTCTGAGGAATTCCAGGTTCTTGACTTTGATTTCCTCGCCAACCTCCGGGAGCAGGCTCACCACAATCGAACTGCCGCACAATTTGTCAAATGACGGGTTGGGAAAAGTAGGACTGGGAAGTAAGTATAATTGGTTGGTTCTGCTATCCAGCAGATAACCCTGCCCAATGATGCACCCGTTCTGGTCGCCAATACGGCGCACTCTTTCAACAAGTCTGTTGCTGACGAGATCATCGGCATCCATCTGGAAATAATGCCGGGCGTGGATGTCGACGGCGGCTCTCATGAGTGCGTTCCGCTTTGTCGAGACATCGTGGCGCGGCTTTGTTGCCAGCTCGGACTTTTCGATCCGCTTCAGAACCAGATATTCGATCCTCGAATCCTGTGGGATTTTATCGGACCTTGGGATTTCGTTGCAGGCTACCAGGATCCTGAAATCGCCGTCGGTCTGCCGTAGGCATGACTGGAGCGTCTTGCTCAGCAAATGGCATATGACGTCGAAATTGTCCGTCAGATGGCTTCCGATGAGGGGTATGGCAAAGACAAAGATTCCGCCGGCCGCCGGCTTCCGGACGAGGCTGAGGGGCCACATTTCGTCTCTCCTTCAGCCTATGAAAATGTCATCTGCCCGGCAGCCGTTCATCGTAACGAGCGGATCGCAATAGAGTATTCGCAAGCTTATTACAGGTTAGGTTGCCCTTCCACTGACGCAACGTTTCCTTCACTTCAACGTGAAATGCTGCGGATTTGACATTGGCCCGCCAGAGGTCCGGCGAGGGGCCGGGTATCGAACATGGTGCAAGTCCAGACGTTTTTTCGCCGAAGACTGTTCTCCAACAAGGTCGTGACGGGCTTCAAATCGAATGACGCGGTGGCGCTGACATTCGATGATGGCCCGGACCCGCAGTTTACGCCCCAACTCCTGGAAATCCTGAAGAAACATGGCGCGAGCGCGACATTTTTCGTGCTTGGCCGGCAGGCTGAACTGTATCCCTACATCCTGCGTCAGATCCTGGAGGCGGGATCGGAAGTCGCCAATCATTCCTACAGCCATCCATCATTCTCCCTGTTGTCCTCCCGCCGGAGGATTGCCGAACTTCGCAGTTGCGAACGAGCCATCGGAAAATTCGGAAGGAAATACTTCCGCCCGCCATTCGGCCACGCCAGCGGCGGCACACCGCTCTGGGCATCGCTTTTGGGGTTCACGACGGTCTGCTGGTCGGCCGATGCAAAGGACTGGGAGATCGACGACCCAGACGCGATCCTGGAGCTGTTGGAGAATAATGTGCAACCGGGCGCCATCATCCTGTTGCACGACAGGATCGAGACGGCGACCGATACCCGATATTTCAGCCGGGAAGCCATGCTGACCGCGCTCGACATCTTTCTCGGGAAATCAAGAAGTTCCTGGAATTTCAGTTCATTGACGCAAATGTCGTCGTCCTATGAGGCCGTATTCGGGGATTGGGATAAATCCATAGACGAGGAACAGCAACGGCAGAGAAAACAGGAATTCATAGCTCTTAAGAGAAACACGCCCTGACGCAGAACTGCGCGATGGTTTTGAATAACGACATGCGCAGATCAAAGCATGTTGCCGGCGCGCCGCGCTGCTGTTTGAAGGCAAAACCGAGTTCGGAGGAGGGCGGCCGACCGGCCGAAGGATCATTCGAGCGAGCTACGGTGGGCGATAACGCAGGCTATGGCTTGCATCACCTTGGATGAGAATGGGCCGTCGTCGTGGCGATGCCGTGCAGCCTGTCGAACAGGCTGGGAGAAAATGGGGAAGGCTCGCGGTGGCAAGCCTTCCCGGCGATGCAATCTTCCGACGTGAAAGGCTGAACTTTATCCGCCGTACTGACCGCCGCCGCCACCGCCACCACCCAAAGTCCTGCCGCTTCCCGAGAACTGAGACAGATTGTTCAAGGCAAGCGCTTTGCAAGCAGTGGGTGCATTCGGATAACGGTGCAGATAATTCTCAAGCGCCTCGATTGTGCCAAGCTTAAGAGCTTGCTCGCAGGCAAGCTCAGCTTCCTTCACACCGACCTCATTTTGTGCCTGTGCGACGCCGGAGAAACCGACGCTCAGCCCCAGCACACTAAGTCCGCCTAAGAGTAGCGTATGGATTTTACGCATAACAAACACCCCTTCGCCACATACCCATAGGGCTTTGATAATATTGGTCTGTTAGTAATTTGTCAACCATATTGGGTCGCGCGCGGGACGCGATGGAGCAAGTACTGCGGCTCACCTTGCTGACGGTTGCTACTGCCGTTATTCGCTGGACCGCGCCGGTTTTCGGAGGACGGCTTTGGCTGGAAAGCCATTGGGTCGTTCCGACGCGGGCGAAATGGCGATGCCAAGGGCGATTTCCACCGCTTCGACCTGATTTTCCGCCGTTTTTGCAATCTGTGCGGGAGTGCCGATGATCGGGGATGCCATGGCAGGTCGAGTTCTCGCTTCTGCGTGGCGGATTCACTTTTCAGTGATCATCCTTCTGGGTCATCCGTAAACCAAGAAAATCCAAGCAGGCGCTAAAACAACTTTGCAATCAATCGAATATTACAACTTTATCGAAGCGGCATAACCAATGTTTACGCCTCCTGGCTAATCGTTCACGCCATAGCAGGAGGCGCAAATGAAAACGATAATGAAGCTTCTCGGTGCGCTCGGTTTGATGGGCGCGATGGTCTCGGCAGGCTCGGCCGACGAGCTGCTGCGCCCCCGCATGAACCTCGGCACTGCCAACGTCAAGACGATCAGCGGCGATCGCGGCGGCTATGTGATCGACTATGCCATTCGTGTGCTGAAGATGCGCCGCAGCGGGGGATTCGTGCGGTTCGACGGTGCATGCGACTCGGCCTGCACGCTCTATCTGTCGATGCCCAAGAGCAAGATGTGCGTCACGAGGAATGCGTCCTTCGGCTTCCACCTGCCGTATGGCGCCGGGGCGAGGGGAAATCAGGTCGCGGCCGATTTCATGATGAAGAACTACCCTGGCTGGGTCCGCGGCTGGATCGCCAAGCGCGGCGGCCTCACGGGTTACATCGCGACCATGACCTACGCGGATGCGAGCCGCTTCCTTCCGACCTGTCCGTCGGAACAGCGCATGACAATCGCGAGCCTGAACCCGACACGCCTGCGCGGCGGCTGATCGTCGGAACCGGGCTTTAGTGAGCTTGGCGGCGGGTGCTTCACTGCGCCCGCCGTTGCTCATTCAACAAGGTGATCTGGATCATTTTCGGCGCGGGCTCTTCTTGGCGCTCGCCGGCGGGCTCGGCCAATGCCAGCCGTCGCCCTCGCCATGCGCGGGCTGCGGCCGCGCCACATAGGCGAGCGCGCCATTGGCCTCGAGATAGACGCGCGACAGCATCTCGGCCAGCACGCCCGACGTCACCGCCTGCAGCCCGGCGATCACCAGGAAGAAGCCGGTGATCAGCATCGGCCTGGTGCCGATGTCCTGTCCCCAGAAAACCTTGATGGCGAAGAGATAGGCGAGGATCAGCGAGCCGAGCACGCCGAGCACGATGCCGATGCCGCCGAAGAAATGGCCGGGCCTCGTGCGGTAGCGCAGGAAGAAGAACATGAAGACGAGGTCGAGCACCACGCGGAAGGTGCGCGAGATGCCGTATTTCGACTGGCCGTGGATGCGCGCGTGATGTGTCACCACCTCCTGGGCGATGCGGCGCGGCGTCGTGACGGTCGCCAGCCACGCCGGGATGAAGCGATGCATCTCGCCATAGAGCCGCACGCTGCGGATGACGCTGCCGCGGAACACCTTGAGGCTGCAGCCATAGTCCTTGAGCTGCACGCCGGTGACGCGCGCGATCAGCCTGTTGGCGATGCGCGAGGGCAGGCGGCGCAACCAGAACCCTTCCTTGCGGTCCTTGCGCCAGCCGGCGACGAGGTCGAGATCCTCGGTCAGCAGTCGATAGACCATGCGCGGAATGTCGAACGGGTCGTTCTGCAGGTCGCCATCGAGCGTCGCGATGACGTCGCCGCGCGCGGCGTCGAGGCCGGCCTGCATGGCTGCAGTCTGCTTGTAGTTGCGCACCAGCTCCACGCCATGCACATGCGGTCCGTAGGCTGCCGCGAGGCGCCGGATTTCGGCGGGCGTGGCGTCGGTGCTGCCATCGTCCACCAGCACCACTTCCCAAGGCTGGCTGTAGTTTTCCATCGCCTGATGGATGCGGGAAAGCAACGGCTCGACGTTGTCGGCCTCGTTGTACATCGGGATGACGATGGACAGCTTGTGCTCGGGCATGACGGCGCCCTCGGGCAATCCGGAGGCCGGAATGGGAAGCACGTTCATGGCGGTCATTTCCTTGCCGGTCCCGCCGCCGGAGTTTGCGGCAGCGTCGATTTCGAGGGGAACAGCCAGGCGATCGCACCGGTCGCGACCGCCGAGCAGAGGATGAAGAGATGCAGCGCCAGCGCCGCCTGCAAGCCGTCCTTCATGGCGATGCCGGAATAGAGCAGCGCAGCCGCCGCGCCCGCCTCATAGGTGCCGAAGCCGGCGACACCCTGCACCGGCAGGATGGCGGCGGCTTCTGCGCCGACGGCGCCGGGAAAGGCGGTCTGGAACGAGGTGTCAAGCAGCATGGCGAGCAGCCAGCCCTGCACGCCGAGTTTCAGCGCCCAGTTGGCGATCGTCCACCACCAGCCATAGCGCGAGCGCCCCGTCGCTTCGGTGAAGATGTCGCGCAACTTGCCGAGCTTCGAGACGATCCTGCCGCCCGCCGCCCAGTTGTGCGGCGCGCGCGCCCAGCGCGGCAGGTACCATGCGGCGGCGATCAGCGCCGCGATGCCGGCGGCCCTCAGCGCCGGATGCAGGCCCGGCCAGACGAGACAGGCCAGCACGCCGACGACAAAGGCGTCCTGCAGCCTGAACCACAGCAGCGAAGCGCTGGCGCGCACGATCGACACGCCGAACACCTGCCGCAACAGGATCGGGAAGGCCGTCTCGCCACCACGAAATGGCACGACGTTGATCATCGCATTGTGGATCAGGATGATGCGAAGCGTGGCGCCGAAGCGGCCGTTGACATCGTTACGGAACTCGTCGCAGACGCGCAGCGCCCTGAGCACATAGGTGACGAACAGCGCCGCCGCCACCGCCACGAAAGCGCCGGGCGTGATGCTGGCGAAGGCATCGCCGACCATCTTCCAGCGCTGGTCGCTGGCAAGCCATGCCAGCAGCGCCAGAGTGACGATTATCGATATCGCTCGCTTCAACCAGTTCTCCGATGATGCCCACCGCCGCATTGGTGCGGCGTGATCCGGAGGGCCGAAAATCCGCTCTTTCCTCCGCAGATTGCTTCGCCCTGGTTAGCCAATGCGAACCGGCGCTCTCTCAGGGGCGGGTGATCCTATAGACCAGCAGCGTATACGAATCCACAAGCTTGGTTGCGCTCCTGTCGAGGTGGCCGACCACCCAAACGCGCGGCGACCGGCAAGATCCGCGGCAGGACCAGTGAGTGATGCGGCGGCGCCGACAGACGGCGCATCCCGGCAAACGCCGCGCCTCGGCCCCATTCGTTTCGACGCTGCCCGTAACATGGGCCACCCCCTCCCGGGCGGGCAACACCGACGGCGCGCCGACGAGACGCGCAAGCTGCTCGACGGCAAGAGCCGAGCAATTCCAGGAAGGCTGGGCCGGGCAACCTGGCCCCAAAATAGGAGGCTCGCTGAGGTGGCCTTAGCCAAACTCAGCGAGCCCACGCCCTGACACATTACTCACAGGGCCGACCACCGGTCTTGCGGGCCGGTGTCTGGTGGTGGCGTCCGCGCCAGGCGATGCATGCCTCGCGCGCCGCGTGGCGGCTGCCATAGGTCGCGCGGCTAGGTTCGGCGACGGACTTGCCGACATAGGCAAGCGCGGCGAAATGGGCGATCGCCCGCGGCTCGTGCGCGTCGATGGCTTGCCGCGGGGCGTTGCGGTCGCGGATATCGCCGACCGCCGGCGACCCCCAGGCCACCGCCTTCTCGTTGCCGCGGCTCAGATTGTCGTGGACCACCGGCAAATAGCCTGCCGCCGCGAGTTGCTTGCATGCGTGGCTTCCGATGAAGCCGGCGCCACCCGTCACCATGACGGAGTTCATTGCGCCACCGCCTCCCGGGCGGGCAGGCGGGTGCCATGCTGAGCCACGCGCCGGCGACCGCCCAACAGGGCTTCGAAATAGGCCGTGGTGTGGACCAGTCCTTCGTTGAGCGCAATCCTCGGCTCCCAGCCAAGATGCTGCCCGGCAAAGGAGATGTCGGGCTTGCGCTGCCGGGGATCGTCGACCGGCAGCGGCCGGTGCACGATCCGCGAGCGGGAATTCGTGTAGTCAAGCACGAGTTCGGCCAATTCCATGATGGTGAACTCGCCCGGATTGCCGAGGTTGACCGGGTGTTTCGGCGCCGCCGGCGCCTGCATCAGCCGCACAAAGCCCTCGATCAGGTCGTCGACATAGCAGAAGGAGCGTGTCTGCGTGCCGCTGCCGTAGACCGTGATGTCGTCGCCGCGCAGCGCCTGGACAATGAAGTTGGATACCACTCGGCCATCGTCGGGCTGCATGCGCGGTCCGTAAGTGTTGAAGATCCGCGCGACGCGCACGTCGATGCCGTACGTCCTCGAATAATCGAAGAACAGCGTTTCGGACGAACGCTTGCCCTCGTCATAGCAGGCGCGTGGGCCGTGCGTGTTGACGTTGCCGAAATAGCCCTCGGGCTGCGGATGGACGAGTGGATCGCCGTAGACCTCGGAGGTGGAGGCCTGGAATATCTTCGCGTTGTTGCGTCGGGCGAGTTCCAGAAGGTTGATCGCACCAAAAACACTGGTCTTGAATGTGTGGATGGGATCAGCCTGATAGTGTCGCGGCGAGGCAGGGCAGGCAAGGTTGTAGATTTCGTCGACCTCAATATCCATGGGCAAGGTGTCGACGATGTCATGCTTGACGCAGGTGAAGGAAGCGTCGCGCGCAATGCCCGCAAGATTATATCTCTTGCCGGTGTGGAAATTGTCCAGCGCGATGACTTCATAGCCGCTGGCGAGCAGTTTTTCGCACAAATGCGAGCCCAGGAAGCCCGCTCCGCCCGCAACCAGGGCGCGACCTCGACCGATACTCTTTCGGGCCGGGTCGCTAGGCTTCAGGATCTTGATGACTCTGTTCATGACAACCTCGTACGCACACGCTACTCGTTCCCGAAACGGGCCTTGCCCGATCAGGTCAAAGGCGATTCCTGCGCACGCGCAGGACCGCCAGCACTGATGTGCGTCGAAGTTAATGAGTTCGCGGGGCTCGCTGTCTTACGGCTTTACTTGCCGCTTAAGCGTCCCTTCTGCCCCTAGTCGCGATCCACGAATCGGTTGCCACCACCGCAGACTGCTCGCCCAAATTGCACACCCAACGCATAGAAAGATATACATGTCGGGCGCCTAGTCAACTAAATTAGCATTCTGTTAACCTCACGCCTTTGCGATTGGTTAACGTTAAACTGGTGGAGGCGGGTTGCCGCGAGCTGACCGTCCTCGTCGCGAATTGCGCAATGAAAAAAGGCGGTTGCTGGATTTCCCGGCCATCCGCGGAGCCGATTCCGTGGAGCCTTGCCGGTTGATCGCGATGGCTTGAGGCAAGCCTGAGCAGATAAACCTGCCGGCGCGGCGGCGCGCGGATCAGGCATATTTCAATATGCGGTCGGCACTTGGATGTTCTGAACCGAAAGAAATCCGCTGGCTCTCGCAAAACAATGCGATTGTTGTCGGAAGCCGCTAGTGCCGCAGGTATGTGCTGCGTTTCCGAGATAGGGATTCACGCTTACGCTGACGGTTGGACGCGAACTGATCAACGCTGGAGCCCGGTTTGAGCTCAAGTTGACGATGCCCGCATTGCCGCTTTGAGGGACACTGAAGGATGTCGCCCGACCGAAGTTGAAATACTGGCAGTCGGACATCGCATTGCCGTACAGCCGCCGGTTGTCTGGCCGGGCGGATCGGATTAGAAGGGCAAAAGGATGGCCCACAAAAAAGTGTGGGCCATTGCCATTGCGAAGGCCGGCGCTTATTTCGGCGCCGGCGGCTTTGGCAAGACTTTCGAGCTTGGCCTGGAAATGTTTCTGGACGAGATGGGGCGGCTCCGCGAAGCTGCCCGGAACGAAACCCTCAAGAAATAGCGGCAACCCCGCCCGGAAAACCAAGGCTTGCATGCGTTTCCTCTCCGTCCTCCTCCTCATCGCCGGTGCCGCCATCGGCATCTTCTATCCCTGGGCGATGAGCAATTTTTCCGGCCATGCCATTGGCACCTACCGGGTCTATGAGGGCGGCCGCTTCCGGCCGGCCACCGTGCAACTCGCTGCAAGCGATGCCCCGGTGAGGGTGCTGGTCGACCTGACCGCGCGGGCCGAGCGTATCGCCGGGCAGCAGCGCACGGTTTTGACGTTGACCGCGGCGAGCGGCGGCCGCACGGCGCTGGCGTCGGCGCTCTCCTTCAATCACACCGACAACCCTCGCCAGGTCAGCCCGCAACTGCCCGACAAGATCTTCCGTGACGAGGCCGGCGTGATCGAGACGGTTACGCCCGGGCCTTACGTCTTCACCGTCGGCCCGGGCGACGCCGACGGCATCGACATGCGCGGGGTCGATCTCATCCTGCGCGCCGGCACCGGCTCGATCGACGAGCGTGCGCAGCCGGCCGGCTACACGCTGATGGGCGTCGGCCTTGCCGGGCTGGCGCTGTCGCTGGTCTTCGGCCGACGCGGCGGAGGCCATCCGCAGAATCCCAATTCGCAACCGCCGCCGCCGCGTTGGGGCCGCAACGGTTCGCCGCGAGCATGATGCTGAAAAGTATGAAGCGGTCTTCGGTCGACATCATGCTTTGGAGGTAGACGCGCATGAACTATCGCCACGCCTACCACGCCGGCAATTTCGCCGATGTCGTCAAGCACGCGGTGCTGGCGCGTCTCGTCGAGTATCTCAAGCAGAAGGACAAGGCTTTTCGCGTCATCGACACCCATGCCGGCATCGGTCGCTACGATCTTGCTTCGGTGGAAGCCGGCAAGACCGGCGAGTGGCAGGGCGGCATCGGACGGCTGATCGAGGCCACGCTCGATCCGCGGCCGGCGTCATTGCTTCTGCCTTACCTGGAAGCGGTGCGGGCGCAGAATCCCGACGGCGGCCTCGAGCATTATCCCGGCTCGCCGCTGATCGTTCGCCATCTCCTGCGCAACCAGGACCGGCTGACGGCGATCGAATTGCACCCTCAGGACGTCGCGCGGCTGAAATCGGTCTTCGCCGGTGATTTCCAGACGAGGGTGATCGAGCTCGACGGCTGGCTGGCGCTTGGCGCGCAACTGCCGCCGAAGGAAAAGCGCGGCCTTGTCCTGATCGATCCGCCTTTCGAGGAAGAGGGCGAGTTCTCCCGTCTCGTCGAGGGCCTGTGCAAGGCGCACCGGCGCTGGCCGGGCGGCATCTACGCGATCTGGTATCCGATCAAGGACCGCAAGGCGGTGGCCGCTTTCCGCGCGGCGCTGAAGGAAGCGGGCATTCCGAAGCTGCTCGACATTGCATTCGAGATCCGGCCTGCCTCGCAGGAGCCCAGCCTCGATGGCAGCGGCCTGGTGGTGGTCAATCCGCCCTATACGCTGGAGGGTGAATTGAAGGTCCTGTTGCCGGCCCTCCACCAGGCGCTAGCCGTCCGGCAGCCGTCGCGCTGGACGCTGGAGTGGCTGGCGGGCGAGTAGGGAGCCTTAAGCCAGCGCGGAGGGCGTCACGCCGGTCAGCCGCCGGCTCTCGCGGATCAGGTGCGCCTGGTCGGCATAGCCGGCCTCGACAGCCAGCAGCGCGGTCGAGGCTTCACCCTGCCGCCGTTGCAGGCGCCGGAAGCGGTGGAAGCGCAGGATGCGCTCGAGCGTCTTGGGACCATAGCCGAAAGCGTCCTCGAAGCGCCGGCGCAGTGTCCGCTCGCTCATATGCAGTTGGCGCTGCAGGAATGGAACCAGCGGCGTCTCCGGCGGCAATCCGTGATCGATGACGTCGTAGGCGCGGCCCATCAGCGGGTCGAGCGCATCACGTCCTTGGCCATGCATGCCGACCGTCTCCTCCAACTGCCGCAGCATGCTGGTGAGATCAGGCACGGCCTTGATGCGATCGCGCAGTTCGCGTGCGCGCGTGCCCCACATCTCGCCGAGGTCCAGCCGTCCACCCAGGATTTCGCTGGCCGGCACGCCGAGCCAGCCGGCCGCCGCGCCCGGCCGAAAGCGGAAGCCGATGATCACGGCGCCGGCCGGCGGCGTCTCGATCTGTGGCTCCTTGTCCGGTCCCGCCACGCGGAAGCGGCCGTCGATCCATTGCAGGTCGATCGTCGCATCCGGCGTGATGACGATGGGTGGCGCTGCACGGTCGTCCAGGCGATGGACCCAGATCGCGGAGAAGGCATCGGCCATGCCCCGAGGGGCGGGCCGCTCCCGAAACAAGCCGGTTGTCTGCGCCAGGACCGGTTCCATGCCCTTTTCCGATCTGCTCCGCCCACATCGATGCGAGGGGCATTTTGGCCGAAATCTTCAAGGACGGCCACGCCATCCATGGCACAAAGGATGGAGTTCAGGTGTTTTGACGCACCGGCATCGGACCGCATCCGTTTGCGACTGCGGTCACGACCATGGAAAGGCGTGGGAGAAATGAAAGCTCGCATCACCGTGTTGACGCTCGGCGTCGACGATCTGGAAGCATCGCTCAAATTCTATCGTGACGGCCTCGGCCTGACGACAGAAGGCATCATCGGCCGTGAATTCGAGCATGGCGCGGTCGCCTTCTTCGATCTCGCCGGCGGCCTGAAGTTCGCGATCTACGAACGATCGAACATCGCCCATGACGCGACGGTGCCGCAGAGCGGCCGCAGCCCGACCGAGTTGACCATCGGCCACAATGTCGGCAGCGAGGCCGAGGTGGACGCCGTGATGGCCGAGGCCGTCAAGGCCGGCGCGCGCGTGGTCAAGCCGGCGCAGAAAACCTTCTGGGGCGGCTATGCCGGCTATTTCCAGGATCCCGACGATCATCTGTGGGAGGTCGTCTATAACCCCGCCTTCATTCCGCGGGATTGAGCCTTCGCAGGAGGTCGAGATGCCCATCCAGATCATCCAGGCGGCCGGCGCTCTCCTCATCGGTGGCGTCTTCATTGTCGCCGGTGTCGAGCACTTCCTGAGATTCCGGGCGATGCGCGATTACCTGGCGAGCCGGGGGTTTCCGGCTCCCGCCGTGATGCTCGCCGCCGGCTCGGCGGTCGAGATCGTTGGCGGCCTGATGCTCGCGCTCGGCTTCGCGCCGCCCTTCGCCGCTGGCGCACTGGCCCTCTTCACGCTGGCGGCGAATGTCTTGCTGTTGCGTTTCTGGGCCAGTGAGGAGCCGGAGCGGCAGGTGCTGCGCAACGCCTTTCTGATCAACATCGCCGTCATTGGCGGGTTATTGCTTGCAGGGACTGTCTAGGTTGCATTGAGGTTCAGGCCAGGGCGGTCCGGGCTGGATCTCAACACAACCCATTTAGCCGGTGAAATCCGGAACGAAGTGTTGCGGAAACCATTGTTTCGGCACCCGCTTGACCGCCGCCAAGCGAATCCGCACAGTGCGTGCAATCGACCTTGAGAGGCTGTCATGACTCGCTTCGCCCATTCCGCACTTGCCGCGCTGGTTGCGCTGTCCACCCCGTTGGCCGCTCCGCTGGGCTTCAGCCAGGTGGCGCATGCCGCCGACCTGTCCACCTACGCCCAGGACGATGGCAGCGTCTGCGGCGAACGCTGGGTGCTGAGCAAGATCACCGACCGCTTCTCCTACCAGGTGCATCACGTGCCACACCTGCCGCAGGTCGCGATCACCGACTTCCACAACATCCGCCAGCATCGCTATGAGGCGGCGAGCGACGAATGGCCGATCGGCCGCCACTATTGCCGCGCCACGGTCAACCTGTCGGACGGCCACGACCGCTCGATCTTCTACCTGATCGAGGAAGGCCAGGGCTTTGCCTCGATCGGCGATAATGTCGAATTCTGCGTGTCGGGCTTCGACCGCTGGTTGGTCTATAACGGCCGCTGCCGCGTGCTGCGGTAGGCTATGCCGATATTCAGGTGATGCCGGCCTGCGAATGGCGGCGTCCTCCGCTTCCGGTGCTCACGTACTATGAGTACGCTCCGCTCCGGTTCTCGGACACCGTCATTCTCGGCTCGGCCTGACCTGAATCTCGACACAGCCCGGTACTTAATTTCCTAGGTCAGGCTCGAGCCAGCCCGCGCAAGCAGCAGCGCGCGCTCCTTCTCATTGCCGGTCAGATCGGCGGCGCGGCGGAATTCGGTGCGCGCTTCCTCGATCCGTCCGAGCTTGGCCAACAGGTCGCCGCGCACCGTGGGCAACAGATGCGTATCCTTCAGGCGCGGCTCGTTCCGCAACGCGTCGGCGATCGCGAGCCCCTGCGCCGCGCCGAACGCCATGCCGACCGCGACTGCACGGTTGACCTCGACGATGGGCGAGGGCGCCGCCAGCGAGAGTGCCTGGTAGTAGGCCGCGATGGCGATCCAGTCGGTGTCTGCCGCGCTCACCGCGCGGGCATGGCAGGCCGCGATCATAGCCTGAATCTGATAGGGGCCAGGTGTCGGCGTGAGCGTCATCGCCTGGCTTAGCCTGTCGAGGCCAAGCCGGATCAGCGACCAGTTCCAGCGGCCGCGGTCCTGGTCTAGCAGCAGGATCGGATTGCCCGCTCCGTCGGTGCGGGCGCCAAAGCGCGAGGCGTTGAGCTCCATCAGGGCGACCAGGCCGAGCGCCTCGGGCTCCTTGGGCGCCAGCGCCACCAGCAGACGGCCGAGGCGCATCGCCTCGTTGCCGAGGTCGGCGCGCAGCCAATCCGGTCCGGAGGAAGTGACATAGCCTTCGTTGAAGATCAGGTAGATCACCTCCAGGACGGCGCCGAGGCGCTCGCGGCGCTCCTGCCCGCGCGGCGTCTCGAAGGCGATGCCGGCATCGCGCAATGTCCGTTTGGCGCGCACGATCCGCTGCGCGACCGTGGCCTCCGGCACCAGGAAGGCGCGCGCGATCTCCGGCGTCGACAGTCCGCCAAGCATGCGCAAGGCAAGTGCCGCGCGCTGCTCGGCCGGCAGCACCGGATGGCAGGCAGTGAAGATCAGCCGCAACAGATCGTCGTCGATGTCCTCGTCGAGCGACGCCTCGATGTCCGGCATCGAGCGCTCCAGTTCGGCGAGGTCGACGGCCAACTGCCGGTGCTTGCCGTCGATCAACACGGTGCGGCGCAGCCGGTCGAGCGCCCTGTTGGTGGCGACCCTGGTCAGCCAGGCGGCCGGGTTGTGCGGAATGCCGTCCCGCGGCCAGCGCTCCAGTGCCAGCACGAAGGCATCCTGCGTCACTTCCTCGGCCAGCCCGACATCGCGCAAGGTGCGGCTGAGCCTGGCGGCGAGCTTCGGCTGCTCGATCCGCCATACCGCTTCGATGGTTGCAGTCGTGGCAATCCTTGAGACCGTCGAAACCGTCGGCGACCTTCTGGACGTCCTCGGGAAAATCGCTCATCTCGAAAACGCGCCGGATCTCGATGACGTCGTTTTCCCCGGCCGGACAGCGCCGTGCCCACTCGATCGCTTCTTCGGGCGAACGCACGTCGATCATCCAGTAGCCGCCGAGCACTTCCTTGACCTCCGCGAAGGGGCCGTCGGTGACGGCCGGCTTGCCGCCCTTGAAAGAGACGCGTGCGCCCGCAGACGGCGGATGCAGTCCGTCGAGCGCAAGCAGCACACCGGCCCGCTTCAGCTCTTCATTGTATTTCATCATCGTCGCCACGGCGTCGGCTTCGGGCCGGACATCCGGAGCCGCGGTCGCGTAGCCGCCGGGGATCATCAGCATCATGAAACGCATCTTTGTCTTCCTTCGTTTTGTTCGTTGCGATCATACGACGAACGGCGACCGGCGGAATCGACAGGCGATGCGAAAATTAATTTGCGATGCCGGGCGAAGGGGCGAGGCATCACACCAGCGCCGGTCTCCGTTGTCTCAGGCTGCCTTGCTGCCTGACAGGTCAGGTCGCCTTGCTACCTGACAGGTAGGCCGAGATCAGCTCGACGAGCTGCTTCTGCAGTTCCGGCGCGTCTAGCATGTCGCGGCGCGCCGCGTTGTGGATCACGCCTTCGATCGCCGAGGAGAGCACGCGCGCCATCGTCTCGGTATCCTTGCGGCGCTTGCGGTACTGCGCGACGGCGGCCGCGTAATGTTGGAGATAGCGCGCCTGGAACGAGGCATGCGCGGCGCGCGAGCCGCGGTCGCCGGGCGCCTCGTCGAGCAGCACCTGGTGCAGCGTCGGATGAATCGAGTGCGCGCCGACCATGCCGCGCACCAATTCGCGCGCGAACTGCCTGAGCGGCTTCTCATCGGCCGCCGCTTCGCTGATCACCGACAGAACATGGTCGAAGTGGCGGCGCCGGATCGCTTCGACCAGAGCGAGCTTGTCGGGGAAATACTGATAGAGCGAACCGATGCTGACACCCGCGGCCTCGGCCACCTTGTTGGTGGAGAAGCCCGCCCAGCCGAGCTCGCTCAGAACGTGAGCACCGGCCTCGATGATCGCCTCGACGGTGGCGATCGAACGCGCCTGGCGCGGCTGCTTGCGCATGCGCGCGGCCGGCTTTGCAATGCGAGTAGACATCCTGGCACGTCTCCCGAGAATATGAACAGGATACTCACATTCGTTTCGTCAACGCAAATGGAGCCGGAGATGAGGGCCAAGACCCTGCTGAGGAGCCTGCTTGCCTATCAGTCCTGGGCGAATGATGAGCTCATGGAAAAGCTTGCCGGGATGGATCCGTCTCGCGACATCGAGGAGCGCCGCTCGGCGATCCGACTGATGAGCCACATCCACGTCGTGTCGCGGATTTTTGCCGCGCATCTGAAGGGTGTGGTCCATGGTTATGCGAGCGACAACACCGAACAAACCCCGGAACGGCCGAGTTGCGCGCCGCGATGGCGTGGAGTGATCGCTGGTATCTCGACTATCTCGAAACCGTTTCGGAGCAAGAGCTTGTCGAGCCGGTCGCCTTCGTCTTCACCGACGGCGACAAGGGCTGCATGACGAGGCAGGAGATGCTGACCCATGTCGTCCTGCATGGCGGCTACCATCGCGGCGAGGTCGGCCGCATGCTGGCGCGGGTCGCGGTCTCGCCGCCCTGGGACACCTATGCCGTCCATCTGCATCGGGTCGAGCCGACGCGTCGTCGGTGCGGCGAGCGCGAACCGGCGCAGGCCTGACGGTTGTGTTTGAATGCGAGCCGGTAGCTCGCTTTTATCGCCACAAGCTTTCGCCCCTGCGCCGCGCCGGTTCATCTGTAGATGTTTGAGCTGGACAAGATGAAACCCACATCAGGCGACGTCTTCTCTATTGTGAGCACCGTGCTCACATTGCGATGTAGGCTTGTGCTGTAGGTCGATGGATGATCGTACGGTTTAAGCCGAGCGAAAACCTGTATGGCGGCCCTTCACTTCGAAAGTGACAGATTCGCTCACAATTTTTCAATGAGATGCATCTTCGTGCGGTTCACGTAACCAAAATTCAATAACTGAAAATCATTGTGTTGCTTCGCTGGCTAGACAGTCGCGAGTCAGATATGCATAGGCACGCCAGGTCACTCACGACCTTCGGCAAAACGCAAGGGGCATCGCATGGCAAAGACGACAACCAAGGCGCCGGCGGCGAAAGCGCCGGCAAAGAAGCCGGCAGCTAAGGCTGCCGCGAAACCTGCAGCAGTGAAGAAGGCAGCGGCGCCGAAGGCAGCCGCCAAGGCTCCGGCCAAGGCAGCAGCCAAGCCCGCGGCGAAGCCCGCAGCCAAGGCGGCGGCGAAGCCGGCGGCCAAGCCCGCGGCTAAGGCAGCAGCCAAGCCTGCGGCAAAGCCCGCGGCCAAGGCGGCGGCAAAGCCGGCAGCGAAGGCAGCGGCAAAGCCCGCAGCCAAGGCTCCGATGAAGGCAGCGGCCGCCAAGGCTCCTGCTGCTGTCAAGAAGGCAGCTCCGGCGAAGAAGCCGGCCGCCAAGAAGTAATCGCGTAGCTTCGCTTGGCTGGTCGCAACAGGTGAGGGCGGGCGCCATCCAGGCGCCCCTCTCGCCAGTTCCGCGTCACGGCGAGCGGAGTCGGAGCGGACGCTCCTCCTAAAGCTCTCGGAAATTTTGCGGACAGGCAAAGCTTCCGGGAGCTTTTTTGTTGCGGCAGCCGGCGCGTCTGGGCACGGTGGCCCGATCGCGAGGCGAAGATCGTTGCATCATGATGCTGGATCTGAATGTTCGGCGCGCGACCGATGGTGACGCCGAAGCGGTGAGCCGCGTCATCGTGGTTGCCCTGCGGCAGACCAACGCCAGGGATTACACGCCGGAGATCATTGCCCGCGTCGAACAGAATTTCAGCCCGTCGGCGATGTTGCGGTTCTTCAAGCAGCGCCACGTCCTTGTTGCTGCCGTGTCCGACCGGATCGTCGGCACCGCCAGCCTCGACGGAGCGACGGTTCGATCCGTCTTCGTCCATCCGCAGTTGCAAGGCATCGGTGTCGGGAGGCGGCTCATGGCTGCAATTGAGGATGCCGCGCGGATGAGCGGGACGACCATGCTCACGGTGCCGTCCTCGGTTACTGCCGAGCCGTTCTATTCCAGGCTCGGGTTTCGCGCGGTCCGCGATAGTTACTACGGCGACGAACGAACGATCATCATGGAGCGGCATCTGGGATAGCGGCCACCGCAGGTCCGGCGTTGCCGACCCTGTCTGGGCTGGCGGCAGGATTTCAGCTCGCTGGGCCGTTGCCCTGGAGGCCTCATTCGGTCAACAGTGCGGCGGACAATCAGGAACCCGATTATGCCGAAACTGCTCTACGCATCCTCGTCCCCCTACAGTTCGAAGGTCCGCATGGCGGCCATCCATGCCGGCATCGCCGTCGACCTGGTGCCGGTCAAGACGGAGGACAGGCCGGCCGAACTGATCTCGGCCAATCCGCTCGGCAAGATCCCGGTGCTGGCGCTCGACGATGGCCGCACCGTGCATGACAGCCGCGCCATCACCCAGCATCTCAACCGGCTGTCGAAGAATGCGCTGTTCCCGCGCAATCCCGACAAGCGTCTCGAGGCGGAAGTTCTCGAAGCGCTGGCAGACGGCATCTGCGACTGCGCGCTGTCGATGGTCTATGAACGGCGCACGCGGCCCGAGGCGATGATCTACCAGCCCTGGCTCGATCGCCAGTGGGGCAAGATCGCCACCGCGCTCGACCTGCTCAACGCCAATCCGCCGAAGCTGCCGAAGAAGATCACCGCCGGCCATATCGCGCTGCGCGCCTGCCTCGGCTACCTGGCGTTGCGCTTTTCGGGCCAATGGGAAAAGGGCCGCAGCCGGCTGGTGCGCTGGGCCGCGCGCTTCGATGAGAAATTCCCGGATCTGAAGGGCAGCGTCCCGGCATAGACGCAGCTGATTTCCCCCTCGAGGGAGGAGATTGGTGAGCTTGAACCCCATCCGCTTCCATGTTTGCCTGATACCGTCCAAGTCATGGGAGTGGTGAGCATGGCAAAGTCAGTCACCCAAACCAGTGTCGTGTCCGACCCGATGGTCGAGCGCCTTCGCGCGGCCCTCGGGAAGCGCGCCTTCACCGAGCAGAAGATGTTCGGCGGCACCTGCTTCATGATCAATGGCAACATGCTGATCGGCACGTCGAAGCGCGGGCTCCTGGTGCGCGTCGGCAAGGACGCGCATGCGGCGGCGGTAGCGCGTCCTCATGCGCGGCTGATGGAGATGGGCGGGCGCTCGATGGAAGGTTACCTCCATGTCGCCCCGGAAGGCACGGCGAGCGAAGCCGATCTCGCTGGCTGGCTCGCTCTCGCGCTCGCCTTCGTCGAGACGCTGCCGCCGAAGGTCAAATCCGGGAAAAAGCGCGCTTGAGGCAACAAGGACAGCAAATGCAAGGCACAAAAAAAGCCGGGCGCAAGGCCCGGCTTTTCCGTGTCGTGGCTTGGACGACTTAGAACTTCATACCGACGCCGAAGGTGACGCGGTTGTCGGAAGACTTGACCTTGCCGACATTGTCGAAGTTCTTGCTGCCGTAGTCGGTGTAACGATACTCGACGCGGCCGAACACGTTGTCCGTGATCTTGATGTCGGTGCCGGCGCCGGCCGTCCAGCCGAACATACCCTTGCTCTCGCTGGAGACGCCGTCATCGATCTTCTGGTTCTTGGCCGCGAGACCACCGGTGCCATAGAGCAGGATTTCCGGGGTCACGGCATAACCGAGGCGGGCGCGCAGCGAGCCTTCAATGCCCGACTTGGCGCTGTAGAGAGCGGTCGAACCCTTGGTGCCATTGTAGCCGAGATCGGCTTCAGCACCGTACACGAAGTTCTCCTGCTGCCACTGGTAGCCACCGAACACGCCGCCGATGAAGCCCTTGGTCTTTGCATTGTCGCCCAACGCCTTGGCATGACCGCCGAAGCCATAGCCGGCGCTCAGGCCGACATAGGGGCCAGCCCAGGAAGCAACCGGAAGCTCCGCAACCGGGGCGGGAGCCGGCGGCTCTTCCTGAACGACGTCCGCGGCAAAGGCGGTACCACCGAGGGCGAAAAGCCCGAGCGCAGCCGCGAGCGGCGCGAATTTGAGATTGGTCTTCATATTCTACTCCTTAAGCCACAAGACACTTAGGCTTGTTTGTCCATGAACGCCCCGGCCCGTCCGGGGGGATAAACGGGTCTGGCGCTCAACGGTTCCAAATGTCATGCTGAAATGCGGCTGAAGCGAACCTGAACTTGGGTCATTCCCCGGCGCCAATGAGGCCGAAACGTGACGTTGCATCTTCGCAACAGCGAATGTCAGCAGGCTAAGTATGTTGCGCTGCACACCGCTTGGTTCAAGGGGTCCAGAGACATATATAGCCTTATGCGGCGTCCCGAATCCATCGGAGCGCACGCTCGTCCGGGCCGCTTCGCCACATTCCTGCCCCAGGTGGAAATGGCATTTAACACTTGGCCCGTCATATTGTGCCGGCTTCCCGGAATCGTGAAGCCCATTGAGGATTGACAGCATGAAACAAGCCGCTGCCGTCGCGCTGGTGACGGGTGGAGCAAGGCGGATCGGCAAGGCGATCGTCGAGGATCTGGCCGCCAATGGCTTCGCAGTGGCCATCCACGCCAATCGCTCCGGCGAGAAGGCCGAGGCGCTGGCGAGGAAGATCAGGGACGAGGGCGGCAGCGCCGCCGTGGTCGCCGCCGACCTGACCGACATGGAGGCCGTCGGCGACCTTGTCGGCCGCGCGCAAGCGGCGCTCGGACCTGTGTCGCTGCTGGTCAACAATGCTTCCTTGTTCGTCGACGACCGAGTGGAAGATTTCGACTGGCAGGCGTGGGACCGCCATTTCGCCATCCATGTGAAGACGCCGGCGCTTTTGGCGCAGAATTTTGACCGCGCTTTGCCCGAAGGCGAGGAGGGGCTGATCGTCAACATGATCGATCAGCGTGTCTGGCGGCCGACCCCGCGCTATTTCTCCTATGCGTTGTCGAAATCGGCGCTCTGGACGCAAACGCAGATGCTGGCGCAGGCGCTCGGGCCGCGCATTCGCGTCAACGCCATAGGTCCTGGCCCGACGCTCAAGAACAAGCGCCAGGATGACGATGACTTCGGCAAGCAGGTCGAGGGCCTGATCCTGAAGCGCGGCCCGCAATTGTCCGAATTCGGCGCCACGATCCGCTATCTCTGGCAGGCGCGCTCGGTCACCGGCCAGATGATCGCGCTTGACGGCGGCCAGCATCTTGCATGGCAGACGCCCGATGTGACAGGCATGGTGGAATGAGTCCCGCAGCCCAAAGACATAAGCGAAACGGCGCCGACGACGACCTGCCGCCCGATGTCGATATCGACATCGAGGACGAGGCGGCGGAAGAGATCGTCGAGCCCGAGGCGCTTCCCGCCGGCCCCGATGTCGCCTTCACCGCCATCGATTGGACGCCGCATGCCGGCGACGCCGACGGCATGGTCGGGGCCGAGGTGATCCAGACCTTCGTCAAGCGCCTGCCCAACCAGCCCGGCGTCTACCGCATGATGAACGCCGCCGGCGACGTCCTCTATGTCGGCAAGGCGCGCAGCCTGAAGAAGCGCGTCACCAACTACGCCCAAGGCAGGTTCCACACCGCCCGCATCGGCCGCATGGTGCGCGAGACGGCGACGATGGAGTTCGTCGTCACCCGCACCGAGATCGAGGCGCTGCTGCTTGAGGCCAACCTCATCAAGCGGCTGCGGCCCCGCTTCAACGTGCTGATGCGGGACGACAAGTCGTTCCCCTACATCCTGCTCACCGGCGACCATGTCTCGCCCGGCATCTACAAGCATCGCGGCGCGCGCTCGCGCAAGGGCGATTATTTCGGGCCTTTCGCGTCGGCCGGCGCGGTCGGGCGCACCATCAATTCGCTGCAGCGCGCCTTCCTGCTTCGAAGCTGCACCAATTCCTTCTACGAGAACCGCACAAGGCCGTGCCTGCTCTACCAGATCAAGCGCTGCGCCGGCCCGTGCACCGGCGAGATTTCGCATGAGGGCTATGCCGAGCTGGTCGCCGAGGCCAAGGATTTCCTGTCCGGCCGCAGCCAGAAGGTGAAGACCGAGATTTCGGCGGCCATGCAGCAGGCCTCCGAAGAACTCGATTTCGAGCGCGCCGCCATCTACCGCGACCGCCTCGCGGCGCTTTCCCACGTGCAGGCGCACCAGGGCATCAACCCGCAGACGGTGGAGGAGGCCGACGTCTTCGCCATCCATCAGGAGGGCGGCCAGACCTGCATCCAGGTGTTCTTCTTCCGCACCGGCCAGAACTGGGGCAACCGCGCCTATTTCCCCAAGGCCGATCCGGCGCTTGAGCCGGCCGAGGTGTTGGGCTCGTTCCTGGCGCAATTCTATGACGACAAATTGCCGGCGCGCACGCTGCTGCTCTCCCAGACAGCGCAGGAACAGGAACTGCTCGCGGAGGCGCTTTCCACGCATGCCGGCCGCAAGATAGCGATCTCGGTGCCGCAGCGCGGTGAGAAGAAGGACCTGACCGACCACGCGCTGCAGAATGCGCGCGAGGCGCTCGGCCGCAGGCTGGCCGAGACATCGACCCAGGCGCGGCTGCTCCAGGGGGTTGCCGAGACCTTCGGCCTGGAAAAACCGCCGGTGCGCATCGAGGTCTACGACAACTCCCACATCATGGGCACCAACGCGGTGGGCGCCATGGTCGTCGCCGGGCCGGAAGGTTTCGTGAAGAACCAGTACCGCAAGTTCAACATCCGCTCGACCGAGATCACGCCCGGCGACGATTTCGGCATGATGCGCGAGGTGATGCAGCGGCGTTTTTCGCGACTGCTCAAGGAGCATGGCGACGAGCGACCCGGCGCGACCGCTGATGACGATGCCGGCGAGGAGGATCTGGTCGCCGGCAATGGCGGCTTCCCCGCCTGGCCCGACGTCATCCTGATCGACGGCGGCCAGGGCCAGATGACGGCGGTGCGCCAGATACTGGCCGATCTCGGCGTCGAGGACCGGGTAACCGCGATAGGCATCGCCAAGGGCCAGGACCGCGACGCCGGCCGCGAGCGCTTCTTCGTCAAGGGCAGGGACTCCTTCATGCTGCCGGTGCGCGATCCCGTGCTCTATTTCGTCCAGCGCCTGCGCGACGAGGTGCATCGCTTCGCCATCGGCTCGCACCGTGCCCGCCGCAAGAAGGAAATGGTGAAAAGTCCGCTCGACGAAATCGCCGGCATCGGTCCCGGCCGCAAGCGGGCGCTGTTGCTCGCCTTCGGCACCGCCAAGGCGGTCAGCCGCGCCGCGGTCGAGGACCTGGTCAGGGTCGACGGCATTTCCGAGCACGTGGCGAAGCTGGTCTACAATCACTTCCACGAGAGCTGAGGGCTGGTTTCGGGCACGGAAGTGTGACGGATCGGACGATGGGCCGCAGAGGCCCCGGTCGGCACAAATGCTATTTTTGCCTGGTCAATCGAATCTCGCCTGTTGACCCCCTACATTGGCTTCTGATTTGAGTACCTCTGGCAGAGGAGAGATTTCCCGAGACGTCATGGCACAGCGCGCGTTCAACCTGCCGAATATCCTCACTTACGCCCGCATCGTCGCGGTGCCGTTGGTCGTGCTTTGCTTCTTTCTCGAGGGACATCTGAAGTCGTCGGACTTCGCGCGCTGGTCGGCGCTGGTCATTTTCCTGCTGGCCTCCATCACCGATTACTTCGACGGCTATTTTGCCCGTGCCTGGCAGCAGACCTCCAACATCGGCAAGATGCTGGATCCGATCGCCGACAAATTGCTGGTCGCCACCTGCCTACTGCTTCTGGCCGCCGACACCGACCGTCACGCCGGCATCGCCGGCTGGTCGCTATGGGCGGCGATCATCATCCTGTGCCGCGAAATCCTGGTTTCGGGCCTGCGCGAATATCTGGCCGCCTTGAAAGTCTCGGTTCCGGTCACCCAGCTCGCCAAATGGAAGACCACCATCCAGATGGTCGCCATCGCTTTCCTGCTGGTCGGTCCGGCCGGCGACAAGATCTTCCCGCTGACCACCCAGATCGGCCTTGTGCTGCTGTGGGTCGCGGCGCTCGTCACCCTCTACACCGGCTACGACTATTTCCGCGCCGGCCTCAAGCACATCATGGACGAGTGAGATGTCGACCAAGCTCATCTATTTCGCCTGGGTGCGCGAGCGGATCGGCAAGCCGGAAGAGGATGTCGAGCTGCCGGCCGGCATCGAGACGGTCGCCGATATGCTGCGCTGGCTGAAGTCGCGCGGCGAGGAATATGAGAACGCCCTGCGGTATCCGGACGTCATCCGCGTCGCCATCAACCAGGAACATGTCGGCCACCGCGAGAAGATAGCGGGCGCGCGCGAGATCGCGCTGTTTCCGCCGATGACCGGGGGCTGAGATGGCCGGCGCGGTCATGCCCGCCATCCGTATCCAGCGCGAGGATTTCGACGTCGCCGCCGAGATCGTTGGCCTGACCAGGGGCCGCGCCGACATCGGCGCCGTGGTCACTTTTTCCGGCCTTTGCCGTGATGAGCAGGGCGCGCTGTCGGCGCTTGAGCTCGAGCACTACCCTGGCATGGCGGAGGCCGAGATCGGCCGGATCGCCGCGGAAGCCCTCGAGCGTTGGCCGCTGCAGGGGCTCACCGTCATCCATCGCTTCGGAAAAATAGCGCCGGGCGAGAACATCGTTCTGGTGGTCGCTGCCTCGTCGCATCGCCAGGCGGCCTTCGAGGCGGCGAACTTTCTGATGGATTATCTGAAGTCGCGCGCGCCCTTCTGGAAGAAGGAGCATCTTGCCGACGGCACGCAAGGCGGCTGGGTCGAGGCCAAGGAAGCCGACGACCACGCCGCGGACCGCTGGACGAAACCGGGCGAATAAAAATCCCGTTCGGCCATCGAACGACCGCAATCCTCTCCAAGCTTGCTAATCGGTTTGATTTGCTTGGCGGAGCAATCTCATGCTGGACAGGATCGCGGAATTCTTCATCTTCGGGCTGGTGCCGCTGGTCGTCGGCGTGCTCGCCGTGCCGGAAGTGACCAATGCCGGCGAAAAGACCATTGCGGGCGAGGTGACCTATCGCGAACGCATCGCTCTGCCGCCCGATGCCGTGCTCATGGTCGAACTCGCCGACGTCTCGCTGGCCGACGCGCCGGCGACCGTGATCGCCAAGCGCAGGATAGCGCCCTTGGGCCAGGTGCCGATCAAGTTCGAGATCGGCTTCGATCCGAAGGCGATCCAAAAAGGCCGGACCTATGCGTTGCAGGCCCGCATCAGTATTCATGATCGGCTGCTTTTCACCAGCGATGCCCGCCACCGTGTCGATCCCCTGGATGGCAAGTCGCAGGCCGTCCTGCTGAAGATGGCGGCAAGCTGAGCTTCACAAGGCGAACCGAGCCTTGCGGAAGATCAAGCCTGCGGCGGCGGCGCTGCCGGCGTCAGGCCGTGGCGAAGCATGATCTCCGTCATCTTCGCGCGATCGGGCGGACCGGCCGTGGCGGCGTTCAACAGCGCGAAGGTTTCGCGGAAATACTCCGGTCCGATCGCCGCCGGCGTGACCACACAGAGCACCTTGGCGGCCTCTTCGCCGTTGTTGTCGAAACGATGGACCGCTCCGCGCGGAATGCACAGCGCTTGTCCAGGGCCGACATCGTGCCGGTGGCCGTCGACCGTCCAGGTGAGCGTTCCCTCCACACCGTAGATGGTTTCCTCGTAGCGGTCGTGACTGTGAGCCGGGGCCAACAGGCGCTTCGAGCCCGGCACCGTCACCTCGAATGCCGCGATGCTTCCATTGGACTGCTGGCCCGTGAGCAGGAAGCGCACGATCACTCCGTCATGGCTGAACGTCTCGTCCGCTGGATTGATGTGGACCTGGCTGGCTTTGTCTAGCATTGCATCCTCTCATGTGGTAAACTGAATTTACCCAATGAGTAAACTCAATTTACCGGAGTGTCAATGCCGTCGCTTGATGAAAGTCCGCTGAAGAAGCCTCCCTTGATCGGCGCGTTGCTGCGCGTGCCGGCCATGGCCATTCACCGCAGGCTGATCCGCGAGCTTAGGGCGTCCGGGTTCGATGACCTGACTCCGCCGCATATGGCGGTGATCCAGTATCCCGGACCGGATGGCATGCGACCGAGCGCGCTTGCCGAGCGCGCGGCAATGAGCAAGCAAGCCATGAACCAGTTGCTGAAGACGCTGGAAGGAATGGGCTACATCACCCGCGGAGCGGCATCCGAGGACGCCGGCGGAACCGTCGTCAGCTTCACGGACCGGGGCAGGGCCGCCTACCAGAAGATGGCCGACATCCTGCTCGATGTCGAACGGGAATGGGCGGAGGTGCTTGGACCGAAGCGCTTCCGTGAGCTGAAGGCGTTGCTCGGCGACCTCTGGGACACGCCGCTGGTTCGTTGAGGACGGTGCGTGGTCGCGAAGGTCAAACGAATCTGAATTGACAAGATATCGATTTCTAATAGTCTGAAATCGATATCTGAGCGAGGTTGGCGTGAAAAATACGATTTCACAGGATATTCACGAGCGACCTTTTCTTTCGGGGAAGCCGAAGGCCCTGGGACGTGGCAAACGCGCCTTCGTCACGGTCGTCATGGTCGCGCTCGTGCTGGCCCTGGCGCTGCGCGTCGTCGCCAGCGGAGCCATCAACTGGTCCATCACGTCCAGCTTCTTCTTCCATCCGGCGATCCTCGACGGCCTGGTCATGACGCTCGAACTGACGGCGCTGTCGATGATCGTCGGCGTGCTGCTGGGCATCGCATTGGCGGTGATGGCGATCTCGCGGTATCCGGCGGTTTCCGCCGCGTCGGCCCTTTACGTCTGGATCTTCCGGGGCACGCCGCTGCTCGTGCAACTGATCTTCTGGTTCAACATCGCGCTGGTTTTCCCGGTGGTCGGCATCGGCGCCTGGCAGGTCTCGATCAACAGCCTCGTGACGCCGTTCGCGGCGGCCTTGCTGGGGTTGGGCCTCAACGAGGCCGCCTATATGGCCGAGATCGTGCGCGCCGGCATCAAGTCGGTCGACAGCGGACAAAGCGAGGCGGCCGTCAGCGTCGGCCTCAACAGGCGCCAGGTCATGAACAGCGTGATCCTGCCGCAGGCCCTCAAGGTCATCATTCCGCCGACCGCCAACCAGACGATCGGCATGCTGAAGAACACCTCGCTGGTCTCGGTCATCGGCGCGCAGGAATTGCTGACCAAGACCGAGGACATCTATGCCCGCAACTTCCAGGTCATCGAACTGCTGATCGTGGCCTCGCTCTGGTACCTCGTGCTGACCACGGTCGCCTCCGCCGTCCAGTTCTGGCTCGAACGCCGGTTCGGAGACGGCCGCGCGGTCGAGGTCATTGCCGGTGCCCAGCCATGACCGCGCCGATGCGTCCGACGGAAGCTGGCGAGGTGTTGAAGCAACCCACGCTCGCCGCGCGCCATGTCGGCAAGGCCTTCGGCGCGCATGTCGTGCTCAAGGACGTTTCGCTCGAGGTCGAGCGCGGCGAGGTCGTGTGCATCATCGGCCCGTCGGGCTCGGGCAAAAGCACGTTCCTGCGCTGCATCAACTTCCTCGAAGTGCCCGATGCCGGCGGCGTCTGGGTCGAGGGCGAGCGCATCGGCTGCCAGGAGGTGGGCGGCGTGCTGTGGGAGGTTCCGCCTTCCGTCCTTGCCCGCCAGCGCGCCGCCATGGGCATGGTTTTCCAGCGTTTCAACCTCTTCGGCCATCTGACGGCGGTGGACAACGTGGCGCTCGCCCTGCGGCTGGTCAAGCGCATGTCTCGGCCGGCGGCGCGCGAAAGGGCGCTCTCGGTGCTTGGCTCCGTTGGCATGGAGCGCTTCGCTGGCCATCGCCCGGCGCAGCTTTCCGGCGGCCAGCAGCAGCGCGTCGCCATCGCGCGGGCGGTGGCGATGGAACCAAAGGTGCTGCTGTTCGACGAGCCGACCTCGGCGCTCGACCCTGAACTTGTCCACGAAGTGCTCTCGGTGATGGGCAGCCTGGCCGGGCAGGGCATGACGATGGTCGTCGTCACCCACGAGATCGGCTTCGCGCGCGAAGTCAGCAATCGCACCGTCTTCATGGACGGCGGCGCGATCGTCGAGCAGGGGCCGTCGGCGCAGGTCCTGGGCCAGCCGTCCGAAGCACGCACGAAGGCATTCCTGTCGAAGATCAAATGAGGAGCAGCCTGCATGGCAGGCCAGGCAGAGTGAACGCAATGAAAGCCAGGAAGATCGCTGTCGTCGGTGTCGGGGCAATGGGCAGCATGGCGCTTTGGCAATTGGCCAAGCGAGGGCACGACGTCGTCGGCTTCGACCGCATGGGCGTGCCGCACGACACCAGCGCGCATGGCGCGGAGTCCCGCATCTTCCGCCTGGCCTACCGCGAGGGCAAGGAATACATCCCCTTGCTCAAGCGCTCGCTGGAACTGTGGCGCGAATTGCAGTCGACCTCCGACCGCAAGTTCCACTTCCCGATCGGCTGCCTCTATATCGGCGAACGGAACGCCGACTGGCTCATCGGCACCATCGAGGGCGCGCGCGAGCACGATGTCCGCCATGAGGTGCTGGACGAGCAGGAGCTTCGCCGGCGCTTTCCCCAGCACAGGCTGGACGGCGGCGAGTTCGCCCTTCTCGACATCGACGGCGCCCTGTTGCGGCCCGAGCTTGGCGTGAGGGCGGCGGTCAGGGCGGCGCAGGCTGCGGGGGCCACCCTCCACCAGGGCTGCGCGGTCGAACGCGTCGTGCCCGAGGCGGACGGCGTGGCGATCACCGTCGGCGGCAAGACCGAGCGTTTCGACGCGGCGGTCGTCACATGCGGTGCCTGGGGCACGCGGCCGATCGAAGGGCCTTCGCCGCAATTCATCGCCCGGCGTCTCGTCGGCACCTGGTTCGGCGTCGACGATGTCGCGGCCTATCTGCCGGAGCGCTTTCCGGTCTGTATCCGGCGCACGTCAGAAATCGATTACTCGGGCTTTCCGTCGATGGACGGCTGGACGATCAAGATCATGCCGCCGGTCAATTTCCTCAGCAATATCGATCCCTCCCGCGTCGACCGCACGGTCTCCTACGAGGACACCGCGATCATGCGCCGCGTGGCGCAAACCCTGCTTGACGGGATCGATCCGGAACCGGTGCGCTCCGGCGTCTATCTCGACGGCTTCACCACCGACAACCATCCGATCATCGACCATCACCCGGCAAGCGAGCGGATCGTGATCGCGGCCGGCTTCTCCGGCCATGGCTACAAGATGGCGCCGGCGGTCGGCGTTGCGGTCGCCGACCTCATCGACAGCGGCGGGGACAACTACATCCGCCACCATTTCTCGGCCCATCGGCCGACCCTTCAGGTGGCGTGACCAGCGATTCCAAACCGGTCGTCAGGCCGGGCAACCGACCGCGTCAAGCGGCAAACAGAGGAGAACGGAAATGAGCATTCTTAGCACGGCCGGCCGGACGATCGCCCTTGCGTGCGCGCTTCTGGGCGGCGCCTATGCCGCGGGCGCGGCCGATCTGAAGATCGGCCCCAATGGGACACCTCTCTCGGTCGGCGCCTCGGCCGATCTCGCGGCGAAGGTTCCGGACGCCTTCAAGGGCGGCACGTTGAAGATCGCGACGGATCCGAGCTCGCCGCCCTACACCTACTATCAGGCGGACGGTCAGACGCTTGTTGGCTCCGATATCGATCTCGGCAACGCGGTGGCCGCCAAGCTCGGCCTCAAGGCCGAATGGTCGGCCGTCAAGTTCCCCGGCATCATCGCCGCCATCGAGGCCAAGCGCTTCGACACCGCGCTCACCGGCATGGGCGACACGCCCGCCCGCGAGCAGAAGCTGGACTTCGTCGACTATTCCACCGACGGCAACGCCATCGTCGTCCTGAAGGGCAATCCGCTGGCGATCAAGACCATCGCCGACCTGTGCGGCAAGCATGTCGCGGTGCTGCAGGGCTCGGTGATGCAGGGCCTGGTCGAGAAGCAGAACGGCAAATGCGCCGACAAGAAGATCGACATCCAGGTGTTCCAGGACATCAACCAGGCGCTGCTCCAGGTCCGCACCAAGCGCGCCGACGCCACGATGTACCAGTATGGCGTCGCGGCCTACGTGATCCAGACGTCGCCGGACGCCGCCGGCCTCGAGGTGCTCGCCTTCGAGCAGTACGGCACCGGCTACAACGCCATGCCCTTCCGCAAATCCGACAGCGCCTTGCGTGACGCCGTGCAGGCCGCGCTGACCGAGATGAAAGCGGACGGCAGCTACGAAAAGATCCTCACCGCATGGGGCATGCAGGCCAACGGCCTCGAGAAGATCACCGTCAATGACGGGCTGCGCTTCAACCAGCCGAGCAATTGAAGGCTCGCCGAATACCGCAAGGAGAAAGTAAAATGGCAGTTCGAGTTCTATATTGTGGGGATACCCAGGCCGAAACGCTGATCACGGCGAAAGGCATGGACACGTTCATCCACAATTACTACCGGGATTCGGCGCGCGTGCTGCGGGAGGCGCTGAGCCCACGGCCCGGCATCGAACTCACCCATATGCCCGCCGACAAGATACGCGCCGAGTTTCCGATGACGCCGGAGCAGTTTGCCGAGTGGGACGTCATCATCCTCAGCGACGTGGGCTACAACAACTTCGCGCTGCTGCCGGGCAACCGCGAACGCCTGGTGCCGATGGGGCCCGACCGCATCGGCAATTTCCGCAAATGGGTCGAAGGCGGCGGCGGCCTCATCATGGCCGGCGGCTACACCACTTTCTCCGGCATCGAAGGGAAGGGCATCTGGGGCGGCACGCCGATCGAAGCGGTGTTGCCGGTCACGATCATGCGCGGCATCGACGACCGCATCGAGGTTCCGGACGGCGCCACCCTGGATGTGGCGGTGGCGGATCACCCGATCCTGAAGGGGGTCGCGTTCGACAAGGACCGCATCATCCTCGGCTACAATCAGGTGACCGCCAAGCCCGATGCCAAGGTGCTGATGAAAGTGCGCGGCGATGTCTTCATGGCGGTGGCCGAAGTCGGCAAAGGACGTTCGATTGCCTACACGACCGACCCTGTATATCACTGGTGCGGCAATCTACACGAATGGGAAGCTTATGGCCTGATGTGGGAGCGCATGGCCAAGTGGGCGGCACGTGAAATCTAGGGTTTGACTTGTCGACCGGATCGCATTGCCGCCGTGTCGGACTTTGTTCCAGATATTGCGGCAACAACCGATCCGCCTTTGCTCCCGTGAAGGTTTCATGACTTACGGCCTCGGCCGGCCATTGCTGCGTCGGCCGGGGCTCAACATCACCGCCGTCGGGAATAGATTTGACCGCAACCATCTATGATGTAGCCCGTCACGCCAAGGTTTCGGCCGCCACGGTCTCGCGCGTCGTCAACGGCCTCAAGGTGCGCGAGGACCTCGCTGAGCGGGTGAAGGCGTCGGTGGCGCAGCTCGGCTACCGGCCAAGCCGCACCGCCCAGCGGATGCGCACCTCGGCATCGCATCTGTGGGCGCTGATCGTCCCCGACTTCGAGAACACGTTCTTCACGCGCCTGGCGCGCGGCCTCGAGCAGGTTTGCCGGCCGCGCGACACCTGCGTTTTCATCGGCAGCTCGGATGACGATCCGGAGAAAGAGGGGCATTATCTCGATGTCGCCCTGGCCGAGCGGGTGGGAGGCGTCGTGATCGCGCCGTCCTCGGACGCGACCGACCTGACGAAGGTCGCCGCGGCCGGAATTCCCCTGGTCATCGTGGATCGCGCTCTGCCGGGCAACGCCTACGACACGATATTGACCAACAACCTGTCGGGCGGCGCGCTGGCGGCCGGGCATCTCGATACGCAGGGCTTCCGCAGGGCCGCGTGCATTGCCGGCCCGCTGAACCCCACCAGCGACGCGCGCCTGCAAGGCTTCGTGGAGGCGGCGAAGCGGAAGCAGGGCCTGGAGATCGTGCGCATCGAGCATGCGAACAACCGCGTCGACGGAGGCTACCTCGCCATGCGGCGCCTCCTGGAGGAGCGGACCCCGTTCGATTGTCTTTTCGTCACCAACAACCTGATGGCCGTCGGCTCGATCAAGGCGCTCGAGGATGCCGCCCCCGGGCGCAAGGACGACATCGGCATCATCGGCTTCGATCTCAAGGAAATTCCGCTGCTCAGCGGCCGGCACATAGCTTCGATCGATCAGGATCCGCATGAGATAGGCCGCATCGCCGGCGAGCGGATCCTGGAGCAGAGACAGGATGGATCGGGCCCCGGCTGCTGGATCGAGCTGCCGCCGACCCTGGCGACGTTCGACGCCAATCCGCCCTTGGCTGCGTCTCGATATTCATCCGGCGCGTAGGCGTTCCTGCCGCAATTGACGGCGCCTTCCCGACACCATAGGCTCGCCCGAAAATGGGGATGGGGTTCCCCCGAAACCGCCCTATGGGCTGATGACTCCTGCCAGGCGTGCTCTCGCGCGGCAGGATTTGTTTTCCCGCTCGCATCATGCCTGATTTCGTGAAGTGATTCCGCTGCGGAGTCGCGTTTGGAAAGGCATTGAAGCGATGACCCTTGCGGCTTGCGCCCTGGTCCTGATCGGCGGTTTCTTCGGCGGCATTTCCCGCTTTTTCCTCTCGGGCGTGGTCGGCCGCGGCGTCGGCGAGACATTTCCCTGGGGGACGCTGCTGGTCAATGTTTCCGGCGCCCTTGCCATAGGCGCCTTCGCCGGAGCGGCGCGCTCGGTCGGCGGCGTCTTCGCCAGCGATCTCTTCCGCGACCTGATCGTCGTCGGGCTGTTCGGCGGCTACACCACGGTGTCGTCCTTCTGCCTGCAGACGCTGAACCTTGGGCTCGACGGCGAGGGGCGGCTCGCCGCCTTCAACGTCGTCGCTTCTTCGGTGCTGTGCGTATTGTCCGTCGCCCTCGGCTTTTGGGCGGTGGTCTGGGTGGCCAGTTCAGCAGGCGGGGCAGCGGGCTGAGCGATGACGGACAGGCGGATGGCGATGCGGCTTTATCTGGCGGTGGGCTGCGGCGCGGCGATCGGCTCGCTGGCCCGCTTCCTGTCGGGCTATGTCGTCGCCTCGCTGCTCGGACTGAGCGCGCTCTGGTCGACCGCTTTCGTCAATGTCGTCGGCTCCTGGGTCATCATGGCCTTCGCCACATTGACCGGGCCGGATGGCCGCCTGATGATCGGGCCGGCCGGCCGCAGCTTCGTCATGGCCGGCTTCTGTGGCGGGCTCACCACATTTTCCTCGATGAGCCTCGATACCTTCATCCTGCTGTTGGAGGGCGACTTGCCGCTGGCCGCGACCTATCTCATCAGCGTGGTCGGGCTGTCGCTCGCCGCTGCGTGGCTCGGCTATCTCATGGCGTCCAGGCTCAACCGCCTGCCATAGCAAGGCCAACAGATCACAAGGGAGGAGAACATGGAACTTCCCGCGCAATGCGCGCTGCTCAGGATCTTCTTCGGCGAGGATGACAGGGCGGCCGATGGCAAGCCGCTGCACGAGGCGATCGTCATCAAGGCGCGCGAGACCGGCATGGCCGGCGCCACGGTGCTGCGGGGGCCGCTCGGTTTCGGTCGCTCCAGCGTGCTGCATACCGCCAAGATCCTGCGTCTGTCCCAGGATCTGCCCATCGTCGTCGAGATCGTCGATGCGCCCGGGAAGATCGATGCGCTGATCCCCCAGATCAAGGCGTTGACCAGGACGAAGAGCTGCTTGATCACCAGGGAGAAGGTAGAAGTCATCCTCTACGGCGGCGGAGACTGAGCTTTCGCCGATCGCGCGATCAGCGATGGCGAAGACGGCGGCAGATGGTGTCCTCGTCGAAAATGCCGGCGGAAAAAAGCTTCATGGCCTCTATCGCCAGATCCGAAGCCTCCGAGCTGCCGCGCACGATGCCCCGCTCCACGCAGACCTGATCATAAATGCGCTTAAGCAGAACAAGATCGTCCGGATATGCCACGCCGCTCTTGGAAACATGGGGACTAATCATCGCATCCTCCGTTGTTGGGACGGAAGCGTTACAGAGGCTCGGGGGCGGTGAGCCTTCTATCGCCAGACTGACACCATAGGTTGCTGGGCCGGTCGCGCATTCACCCATGTTAAAAAGGCGGCCCGGGGGGCCGCCTTCTATTTCCCGGCAGTTTTCAACTGCTCAGCCGACGATCTCGGTGTCCGAGAACCAGTATTTGATCTCCTGCGCGGCGGTCTCCGGTGCGTCCGAGCCATGCACGGAGTTCTCGCCGATCGACAGCGCATGCACCTTGCGGATGGTGCCTTCGGCGGCATTGGCCGGGTTGGTGGCGCCCATCACTTCACGGTTCTTGGCGATGGCGTTCTCGCCTTCCAGCACCTGCACGATGGTCGGAGCCGACGACATGAATTCCACCAGCTCGCCGAAGAACGGGCGATCCTTGTGGACGGCGTAGAACCCCTCCGCCTCGCGGCGGCTCATCCACACGCGGCGCGATGCGACGACGCGCAGGCCGGCGTCTTCCAGCATCTTGGTGATGGCGCCCGTCAGGTTGCGCCTGGTCGCGTCCGGCTTGATCATGGAGAAGGTGCGTTCGATCGCCATAGGGTCGTCCTTGTTCTTGGGAATGGAAATTGGAGTGGCGGGCTCTATACAAGCCGCTTGGCGGCTTGCCAAGGGGCGGCGGTTTCTGGTCAAGGCGGCCTCTTTGCGGGATAATTAGACGGCTGCGAACGTGCCTGGCATGGGAGCCCGCAGCATTGCCGCGGTAGAGCCCGAGGCGATGAACTGGCCTCATCTCAGGCGGGGCGACATCTCCGATATTACCATCACGGCCGCGGTTCTTGCCCCGATCGTCTTCGTCGGGCTGTTCTTTCCGCGGCTCGGAAAGCAAAATGTCGGCTTCGGTCCGGGATGGCATTGTATCCGGATGGAACGGGGCGACCCGATCTGCGTCAAGCTGGTCGACGGTCAGGAACCGGAGCGCGGCAGATCTTCCCCTGCAGGACATCCAGGTCTTCAGCAGACCCTGCCGAATTCCAGTGGCTACCGAAATCGGGCGACCGCTTCGATCAATCCCCTGACATCGACGGGCTTCGACAGTCTCGGCGAATCCCGAAACTGGTCGGGAAAGACTGTGGCGCTGTCATAGCCCGTGAGGAAAACGAAAGGGACGTCGCGTGCGGCAAGGTGCTCTGCCAGAGGAAAGCTCCGCTCGCCATGCAGGTTGACGTCCAGCACCGTCCAGCGCGACGCCATCTATCTTCTCCAGCGCCTGTTTGACGGAAGATGCCGGGCCGACGACCTCGCACCCTGCCTCGGTCAGTTCGTCGGAGAGGTCGATCGCAACCAGAAAAGTATCCTCGACGACGAGGATGCGAAGGCCGGACAATGGGGCGATCTTGCTCATTCGTTGCCAGGGAGCAGGGCGAAAGCCTCCGTTCGTGGCAAGGGGATATCAAGCATGCATTCCAAGCCGCTGGGCCTGAAGTTCAAAACGACAGTTCCGCCTAACTCGTACTCTAAACTCTGCTGGATGAAAGTCGTTCCAAAACTCCTGCGCGATGGCTCCCCCACGGCCGGGCCGCCGATTTCCTTCCAGGCGATCGACAGTATGCCCGGCTTCACGACATCCCAGGAAACTTCGACGCGGCCACTTTCCACGGAAAGCGCTCCATATTTGGCGGCGTTGCTGGCAAGTTCGAAGAACACCATGCCAAGGGTTGCCGCCGTGGCTGCGTCGAGATGAAACGGCCGGCCGTGGACAATGACGCCCTGGCGTTCGGCGCTGCTGTAAGGAGAAAACGTCGCCAGCAACAGCTGCTCGAGGTCGGCATCGCCCCAGTTGTAGGACGACAGAACCTCATGCGTCCGGGCCATCGCGCGCAACCGCTCCTGGAACGAGGTGGAGAACTCGCCGATCGAGTTTGATGATCGGATCATGCGCGCGGCCAGCGCGGTGATCGTGGCAAGGATGTTCTTCACGCGGTGTTGCAATTCATGCAACAGCCTCTCCTGGGCGCGCTCCGCGTCCTTGTGGTTCGATATGTCGACCAAGGCCGCGATCGCGCCACGCACCTTGCCGTATTCGTCGAACAGCGGATTGGCCGACATCATCACGTCGATGCTTGAGCCGTCCGTCCGTGCGATCCTCGCCTCGTAGCCGGGGATGGCCTTGCCTGTCCGCATCGCCTTTTGCAGGGGCTGGTCATCCGTTTCCACCGCCGAGCCGTTCAGCATCAGCGGCAGGCCGGCGGGCACCGGCGTCAGCTTGCCGTCGGTGGCGCGCCGTCCGGCGAGCTCGGCCGCGCGGCGATTGGCGCGGATCGCATCGCTATTTCCGTCCTCGGCGATGAAGATGCCCACCGGCACCAGGTCGATCAGCGTCTCGAGGCTTTCGACACGGTTGCGCAGATCGTGCGAAAGCGCGCCGATCCTTTCCTCTGCCCGCGCGATTTGCGTGACGTCGACGAAGGTGACGACCACGCCGGCGATGACGTTGTCCACCGTGCGGTAAGGCAGCACGCGCATGATGTAGCGCCTGCCGTTGTCGGTACCCGCGACTTGCCGCTCGATCGTGCCGAGCCGCTGCAGCACCTGCTCCATGTCGGTCTGCAGCCCGTCGGCGGGAAAGCGCGGGCGCACATGCGCGAGCGGCCGGCCGACATCGCTTTCAACCAGCCGGAACAAATCGCGCGCCGTTGGCGTGAAGCTCTTGATGCAAAGGTCTCGGTCGAGGAAGACGGTCGCGATCTGCGTGCTTTCGAGCAGATTGGCCATGTCGTTGTTGGCGCGGCTGAGTTCATCGACACGGATGTTGAGCTCGGCATTGACGGTCTGCAGCTCCTCGTTGATCGACTGCAGCTCCTCCTTCGAGGTTTCCAGTTCCTCGTTGGAGGATTGCAGTTCCTCGTTGATGGAGGACAGCTCCTCGTTCGAGGATTTCAGCTCTTCATTGGAGGATTCGAGCTCTTCCGTCGTGATCTGCAGCCGCTCCCTGGTTTCCCTAAGTTCCTTTTCGAGCTGGCTGACATTGGCGCTTTCGACATCATCGGTCGTGTGGACCGGCTCGTCCTCGGCCTCGGGTTTGATGCCGCCGACATCGCGGAAGATCAGCATATAAAGCGGATCGGACGAACCGTCCGGCGGCAGCGGCTGCACGGCGAGGCTGATCGTCTGGCGTCCGCCATTGGTGCCGATGCTGATCTTGTTCTGAACCGCCACCTGTCCGGTGCTGACAGCCTTGTGAAGCGCCGCCCGCAAATCCATCCGCAGGCCGCGCCTCGCCATCGAAAAGACGTTGTGGTCGGGCGCGCCGGCGGCAAGCTCCAGATATTTGCCCGTGCCGCCCGAGCTGTGCAGCAGTTCGCCGTCGGAGTTGATCACCACATAGGCCGGCGCATAACGCTCGACCAGGACCCGCTCCGCGATATCTCGCAGGCTCGCCGCCGTCGCGCCGCGGCGTGCAACTTGAGGCGCCTGCCTGGCCGCGGTCGCGAGTGGGAATTCCGGCAGCCGCTGCATGGCGACCCCGCCGCGCTTCTGGAAGATGCGGCTTGCCTTGTCGACGGTCGAGAACAGGCGCACATGGCGGGTGACGTTCTCCGACGAGCCGAGAAAGAGATAGCCGTTGTTGCGCAGCGCGTAATGGAAGATCGGGACGATCTTCTCCTGCAATTCCGGTCCCATGTAGATCAGAAGATTACGGCAGGCGATCAGGTCGAGCTTGGAAAAGGGCGGATCGCGCAAGAGGTTGTGCGCCGAAAAAAGGCAGGTCTCCCGCAGGTCGGAGGCGACGCGATAAGTGCCGTCCTCGCGCGAGAAGAATTCCTTGAGGCGCTTGGCTGCGACGTCGGTCGCGATCGTCGCCGGATAGCGGCCGGCGCGGGCCACCTCCAGCGCGCGCTCGTCGATGTCGGTGGCAAAGATCTGCAAATTGGGCGAGGCGGCACCGCGCGGCGCGTTCTCCTTGAGCAGCATGGCGATCGAATAGGCTTCCTCGCCGGTGGCGCAGCCCGGCACCCAGACCCTGATCGTCTCGTCCGGCTTGCGGCCTTCGAAAAGCTTGGGGATGACGAAGCGTTCGAGTGCCTCGAAGGCCTGCGGGTCGCGAAAGAAGCTGGTGACGCCGATCAAAAGGTCCTGGAACAGAAGGTCGACCTGCTGCGGTTCGTCTCGCAACCGCGCATAGAAGGCGGCCGGATCGTCGATCTGCAGCACCTGCATGCGGCGCTGGATGCGCCGCAGGATGGTGTTGTCCTTGTAGCCGCTGAAATCGTGGCCGGTGCGCACGCGAAGCAGCGCCGCGATGCGCGAAAGCTGCTCGGCCACATCGCGCTTGCGGCGGTCGCGCTCGCCTTCCGTATGGTTGGAGTGGCGGAAATAACCGACCAGTTTGGCGGCCATCTCCTCCGCCGGAAGCACCATGTCGACCAGGCCGCTTTGGACGGCGCTGCGCATCATGCCGTCATACTCGGCGCTCTCCTGGGCAAGCGTCAGCCCGTCGCGCTCCTTGATCGCCCGCAACCCGATGGTGCCGTCGCTGCCTGTTCCGGAAAGGATGATGCCTGCGGCATTCTCCGCTCGGCCGTGAGCCAGCGACGTGAAGAAATCGTCAATCGGCGTCCGTTTGGCGCGCATCGTAGCCATCTTGGCTACACGAAAGTGCCCGCCCTCGATGGTCACGGAGACGCCCGGAGGGGTGACGTAGATGTTGTTCGGCTCGACTTCCTGGCCTTCCGCCGCGGTTTGGGTCTCGATTGCGGTGCAGCGCTGGATAATGTCGGCGAGCACGCTCTCGTGCTCGGCGTCGAGGTGCTGGATCACCACATAGGCAAACCCGCTGTCCGCCGGAACTTCGGGGAAAAAAGTCTGAAGCGCCCCGATGCCGCCAGCCGACGAGCCGATGCCTATGATGGGAAAGGCCCCGGGCGCGTTCGCGCCGTCGCGTGAATTCGCGCTCGCTTTCCTGGTTGTTGCCTTCCGCGTTGATTTAGCCATCCGTCCGAGCCCGCCTGCTTTCGGGATGCGCTCGATGACGGCGGCATCCTCATGCTATTCCTGGCCCGCGTCACATCGGGCGTGAAGGCGTATCCCGTATGGCATCGATGACGCGGCGTGTCACCGCCTTCGATCCCACACCGGCGGGCCAACGCAATCCAATATGTAAGCACCGACCGCCCGCGGTGTCGATCATCATCTCATGCTGCCGCCGTCGTCGAGCAGTTGGAAGGGAGCGCCGATGCGAACCACTGCGGCGCTCCGAAGACGATGTAATCGGCAAAGAGGCGAACCGTAACCGAGGAACACCGGAACCAGGCGCTAAAGCTCGATCTCGATAGTCAGGGTCGGCATGTCGCCGGCCTGGAGGCCTTCGCGCTGCCGCACCGAGGCCTTGACCGGCAGGAGCAGACTGCCGGATGCCTTGTCGGGGAAGAGGGATGTCCGCCACCTGGTCTTGCCGATCACCGCTGTCACGCCAAGCGAGCCCCAGGGGCGCGCCAGCCCGGTCATCGCCGCTTTGATCCGTGCGGCGAAGTCCATTGGCAGTGTCACGAAATGCCAGCCGCCCTTGCCGGGATAGACCCAGATCTCGGCCTGCATCTCGTAACGCAACATGGCAATCCCACCGCCCGCGGCCTTCACGCCGCCGCCGCCACCTGCCTGCCGATCCCGCCATGCAGGTCGAGGCAGCGTTCGAACCATTGGGCGACGCTGTCCTCGGCCTCGAGCAACCGGTAGGGCGAGGCTATGCGCGCCCACTGCAGCGCGCCGAACACGATGTAGTCGGCAAACAGCGGCGAGGTTCCGCCGATGAAAGGCTGGTAGCCGAGCATCGAGCGCAGCGGCTCAAGCGAGGCGCGGAAGCCGGCGAGCCCCGTATCGCGGCCGGCCACCACCTCTTCCAGCCGCCTGCCGAGGCGCTGCTCGCGATTCTCGCGGAAATAAGCGGCGTTCGTCTCGTCCTGCATGCCGTGCAGGTCGGTAAGCGCCACGCTCGTGATGTAGGGATGAATGGTGAGCTGCGACCAGCGCTCGATGAAGCGCGCCATCGCCTTGCCGCCTTCACCGGAGAACAGCGTCGGCCGATCCGGGTAGGCCTCGTCGAGATAGAGCGCGATGGCGAAGGAATCGGCCACCACGCGCTCGCCGTCGCGGATCACCGGCACCGTCTTCGACACGCCGCCCTCGATCTTCGGCACCTCCAGGAAGCGTGTCGGCACTTTGGTGGCGGCGAGCCCCTTATGCGCCAATGCCATCTTGGTCTTCCAGCAATGCGGGCTGAACGGGCGGCCTTCGTCGTGGCCGACGAGGTCGTAGAGCAGAATGGTCATTGGCGGGTCCGTTGCTGCGGGTTACGAAGAGCCCGGATTCGGGTTGAGCCGGGTGGGAAGAATGAAGCAGCATTTCATGATGTTTGCGGCCTACAATCAATGGGCCAACGGCCGCCTGTACGATGCCGCCGCCGATCTTGACGAAGAGGAGCTTGGCCGTGACGTCGGCGCCTTCTTTGGCTCGATGCTTGGCACGCTCAACCATTTGCTCGCCGTCGACCGCGTCTGGATGAAGCGCTTCACCGGCGAGGGCGACGCGCCGTCGAACACCGCAGCCATCCTCTACCGCGCCTTGCCCGCCCTGAAGCTGGCGCGCGAGGCGGAAGACAGGAGGATCGTCGACTGGGTGAGCGGCACGGGCGACAAGGCGATTGCCGGCCGCTTCTCCTACATGACCGTCGACATGCGCACCGTCTCGCAACGGCTTCCGCCGGCGCTCAGCCATTTCTTCAACCATCAGACCCATCACCGCGGCCAGGCGCATATGGTCCTGACGCTGCTCGGGCGCCCCTCGGTGCCTCTCGACCTGATGCTGTTCCAGCGCTCCGAGGAAGGTCGCGCCTACGCCTGAAGCTGCCCTGGGCGGACACCTCGCTTTGAAAGCCTTGTCGAGGGGCGCTGATATCGGCGCCGTTTTGACCGTGGCCACGCTTCATTTCGTCAGTGGTCTTGGACTAACGCGTTGTTTTGTCTTATCAATTTCTTAAAAATTTAGAAATTGAAGTAAAATAGAATATATTTTTAGTGCTGATGTATATAATCTAAAAACCACAACCTATTCTTGCAATTTTCAAAATGAAACCCGGATAACGGCTATTGCGTAGGTATTTATGCGTCAAACACATGCGAACTATCGATGTTGGCGTCGTGCAACGCATCAAATAGTGAAATCAAGAGGAGAGTGTCATGTGTAGTATCACAAAAACTATCGCTAGAGCTCTGTCCTGTGGCTCAATTATCGCTATTTTGGCCATGCCGGCGAATGCCGCGGGTGGCATCAATGCCGGTGTCGGCGCTTCTGTCGGTGGTGGCGGGGGTGTTAACGCCGGTGTTGGGGCGTCCGTGGGCGGCTCTGGCGGCGTCAATGCAGGTGTTGGCGCGTCGGTCGGCGGTGGCGGCGGCGTGAACGCCGGCCTTGGCGCCTCCGTGGGCGGTTCGGGCGGCGTCAACGCCGGCGCAACTGCGTCGGTCGGCGGCTCAAATGGCATCAATGCCGGCGTTGGCGCCAATGTTGGAAACGGCGTCAATGCGGACGTCGGCGCCAGTGTCGGCAACGGCGTCAATGTCGGCCTTGGACTGGGTCTTGGCAGCACCAATCCGTCCAACCCGAGCAATCCGACCCAGCCGGGCATCACTGGGGCGGTGGCGAATATGTCGGGCAGCCAACTGGCGCGGATGAAGAAGCGCTGTGCCGACGTGCTCTCCAGCGAAGGCACCTATGACAGTGACCTCAGGGCGCTTTGCCTGATGATCGCGCGCCGCTAGAGCCGGACGGTTCCAGGTCGGAACCGACCTGAAATCCGTCTCTGCCAAGAGACGGAGCATGATGCGCCCGAACCGCTTCACGCCTTTCGGCATCATGCTCCAGGTCAGAGTGCCACGCCGTTCCCGGTGCCCCAGGCGGCGCCGGCAATGGCCCGATGCCGGACCAGCCGTGAGGCTCTGCGGCACTCTCCTACCGGGTCGCCGGCCGCGGCCGGCGGCGCGCTGACGAGAACCTCCGGCCAGTCGGAAAGCCCGCCATATCCGTGGCGGGCTTTCTGGTTGCGCCTTGGGGAAGGAGCCGGCCGGCATGGCTGCCCGCCTATGGCCACGGGCGAGAATTAACCAAGTTCGCCGGCTGGTATGCATGTTAGCGGTTCGTTTGCCTTCCTCGCGGCAAGATGGCCTGACGTGACGGGAGCAATGGCATGCGCATCGATTTGTCGCCGACAAGTTGGGGCAGGGTCGTGGTGGTCACCGCCGCCGGCACCGCCTTTTTCATCGCCGCCGCCTTCTTCGTCGATTCCTTCAATTTCCCCTCGCTGTCGCCGCAGGCGCTGCTTTGGGCGAAGCTCACGGATCTGTTCCTGCCGCTTGTCCTTGGCGGTTCCTTCCTGTTCTTCCTTATGTGGAAGATGCGCCAGTTGGCGATCGCGCAGAAGGAGCTCAGCGTCATTGCCGCGACCGACAGCCTGACCGCGGTCTTCAATCGGGGCGCCTTCTCGATGCTGGTCGAGGCCTATCTCGAGCAGGCGCGCGGGCATACGGTCGCCGATGCCGGCGCGCTGCTGATCGTCGATGCCGATCATTTCAAGTCGATCAATGACCGCCTCGGTCACGATTGCGGCGACCAGGCGCTCCGGTTGATCGCCGCGACGATCAAGGGGCAATTGCATGGCGCCGACATCGTCGGACGCATCGGCGGCGAGGAATTCGCGGTCTTCCTGCCTGGCGCCGACGCAGCGCGCTCCTTCCTGGTCGCCGAATCCATCAGGCGCCGTATCCGCGAGGCCGAGTTTGCGCCCGGTGGGCGGCCCTGGCCGCTTTCGGTGAGCATCGGAGGGATCGCCTTCAACGGCCCGACCACCTATCACGACATGTTCCAGGTGGCCGACCGCCATCTTTACAAGGCCAAATCCAACGGCCGCGATCAGGTGAGCTTCGAGAGTCCTCGCGGCATGCATGCCGGCGACGTCGCCGCCAGTACCGTCCACTAGGGCAATTCCAGGAAAAGTGCGCAGCGGTTTTCCGTCCGGAATTGCGCAAAACCAGCCTTGAACCCGACGCGTGGCCGGGAAGCCATCGTCAGCGGTGACTGCGATTGAGCAGCGGCCGGTGCTGGCGGATCAATTGGCGCTCGACGTCGAGATAGGGCCTGATCAGCCCTGCCGCCGTCTGGATCGGCTCGGGCTGATGCACGACTGCCGTCAGCGTGCCGTGCTCGGTGAGCAGGCTGAGCCACTTCAGCGCCTCCCATTTCGGCGTCGCCCCGCCGTGGCCGGCGAGGCTGCGGTTTATATAGCCCGGATAGGACAGCAGGCGCTTGCCCGCCGAGGGGCCGCAGGTGCCGATCCTGACCGGCTTGCCGTCCGCGGTGACCCAGGCATAGACGGCTTCGCCGAGTTCGCACGCTTTCGGATCGGTTATCGTTACCCGGATCGACGACTTGTCCCGGCTGAGCCGCATTTCGGCGGCCGGCTTGAAACGTTCGCGATCGAGAAACATCCACCCTCCTTGCCGCGTGTCCGCAACTGGCATGGTGAACGCGAATGTTCCGTGCGATGTTTCACGCAGCGGTCGAAAGTTCCACAGGCTTCACGGCGGACGGGCATAAAAACCCCGCCGGGAATGCCTTCTCCGGCGGGCTCCTGTCGCGGCAACGCCGCTGGTTGGAAAGGCGGACGGCTCAGGCGGCAAACCCGCCATAGCCGCGCGCCACCGGCTCGACCGAAACGACCGGCTGTTCAGAAGGCCAGAGCACGCCGGCCGTCACCGCGAAAGTGATCAGCGCGTCGCGCGCGGCTTCGGCCGAGATTTCTCCGCTTCGCGCGGCCTCGCAGGCCTTCACGGCGGCGCCGTAGCTGAGGCGCCGGCGCGAAGGCGGGAACTCGGTCAGGAAGTCGTGCATGTCGAACAGCGAGGCGATCATGCGCTTGTGGCCGGCGCCGACGCTGAGGGCGACCGGGGTGAAGAACATCCTGTCGTGCATTCGGACCTCGTCAATTGGCTGTGGAAGGGACTGGCCGTGGAAGCGATGGGACCGCCGCTTCCGGTCTTGGGTAGGACGCCACACAACGCGGCTTGCGACGAGAGGTTCCGCGCATGTCGACCCTTTCCAGGCCGCCAGGATGCCGCGCCGCCGTCACCGGACACCGCAGGCTCCTTACGAAAGGCAGTGGAGCGCCGGGCTCGGCCCGTGATCGGCAAGGGAACGTCAGGCGAGACAGAGGCCGCTGCCTTTGCAGGCAGCGGCCTCGTCCGAAAATCCCAGGGCGGTCAAATCTACCAGCGATTGCCAGTGTTGCAGACCTTGACCTCGCGCACCACCATGCGGCCATGGTGCCAGCGCTTCTCGACCTTCACGCGGCACTTGCGTGCATGCCTCCAGTCACGCCCGCGGTCGCGATGATGACGCCACTGCTCGCGGTCGCGGTGATGGTGGCGCCAGTAGCGGTCGTCATGGCGCATGTTGTCATCGTTTGTGGTGATGACAACGCTTGCCGCCTGCGAGGGAACAGCGGTCGCGGAAAGGGTCGAAAACGAAACGGCGGCCGCCATGGCGGCGAGTATAAGGGTCTTCATAACGAACTCCTGAAATCGTGATTGCGTATGGAAATGATAAAGCAGAGGAATTGTTCCAATTCAGACGCTAGAGACAACGAATTTAGTTTGCCGGATCGATTGCATCGCAGTCGGTATCGGTTAATAAATTCAAGATATAATAATTTATATTACATTATTCGTGGGTGCCGTCATTGCGCTGTACAAGATAATCAGTTGAAGTCGCGCCGAGCCCGCCGCCCCTGATCACACGCACCATGGCCACTCGATTGCCCGGAGCAACGCCCGTCACCAGCTCGCACTTGCCGATCAAGCTGGTGCCTTGAAGCCGAATGGGCAGGGCGGCTGTGCACTGGTCCATGCCGGCATAGATGGCCGGCCGCGTGTCCACCATATGGCAGGCCTGCATCTGCGCGCTGCAGGAGAGCAGGACCATAGCCACAGTTGCTGGTTCCATCGTCGCGACCCGTTCGAGCAATTTTCCAGATATGCAAGTGGCCGCCTGGGCAGCCGCTCCGGACAACGCCAGTCCTGGCCTTTGGTTGCCGCGAAGCTGGCAGCCTATTTCCACATACCGCGCATGCGGGCGCCGAGGTCGACCTTCACGCCCGGCCGCTGACGCGGGTCGTCCTTGATCGCGGCACTCGCCCAGGACGACTGCTCGAAGGCCGCAAGCATCGAGGCCGGGATGAAGCGGGTGCGCGAGGCATAGACGTGGCGGTCGCCGCGCGCCGCCTGGTTGTGCGGATAGAAGCGCTGCGGCACCACCAGGTGCAGGCTGTCCTTGGCCCTGGTCATCGCCACGTAGAGCAGGCGGCGTTCTTCCTCGATGTCCTCCTTGGTGCCGACGCCGAGATCGGCCGGGATGCAGCCGTCGACGGTGTTGAGCACGAAGACGTTCTTCCATTCCTGGCCCTTGGCCGAATGGATGGTCGACAGGATGAGGTAGTCCTCGTCGCGGTGCGGCGGACCGGCCTGGTCACTGGTGGCGTCGGGCGGATCGAGCGTCAGCTCGGTCAGGAAACGTTCGCGCGAGGGATAGGTCGACGCGATCTGCTCAAGCTGCAAAAGGTCGGCCCTGCGGGTGATGGCGTCTTCATGGATGCGCTCCAGGTGCGGCTCGTACCAGAGCCTGACCCGCTCGAGGTCGGCAGGCCATTTGGCGCCGGCGCGCAGCCCGCTGTAGATGTCGAGGAACACCGGCCAATCCTGCGCGGCGCGCTGCGGCGGCCGGAAGCGGGCAAGGCCCAGCGTCTCGTCCAGCGACGTCGCCATGGCGTCCACGATCTGCGAGGCGGCGGCCGGCCCGATGCCCGGCATCAATTGCAGCACGCGGAAACCGGCGACGCGGTCGCGCGGGTTTTCGGCGAAGCGCAGCATCGCCAGCATGTCCTTTACATGCGCGGCGTCGAGGAATTTCAACCCGCCGAATTTGACGAAGGGGATGTTGCGGCGTGTCAGCTCGACTTCCAGCGGCCCGCTGTGGCTCGAAGTGCGGAACAGCACTGCCTGTGCCTTCAGCGCCGTGCCGGCCTCGCGCTCGGCGAGGATCGCCTGGCAGACATAGTTGGCCTGCTCGGCCTCGTCGCGCACGCTCACCAACTGTGGCTTGTGCGAGGATCGGCGCTCGGTCCAAAGGTTCTTGGTGAAGCGCTCCGTTGCCTCGCCGATCACCTTGTTGGCGGCGGCAAGGATCGTCTCGGTCGAGCGGTAGTTGCGCTCCAGCATGACGATCTCGGCGCCCTGCGCGAACTGTTTCGGAAAATCGAGGATGTTGCGCACTTCCGCCGCGCGGAAGGAATAGATCGACTGCGCGTCATCGCCCACCACGGTCAAGCCGGCGCCATCCGGCTTCAGCGCCAGGAGGATCGAAGACTGCAGCCGGTTGGTGTCCTGGTATTCGTCGACCAGCACATGGTCGAAGCGACCGCCGAGATGCGCCGCGATCTCGGGCTCGGCCGCCATCTGCGCCCAGTAGAGCAGGAGGTCGTCGTAATCGAGCACGTTCTGCGCCTGCTTGGCTTCGACATAGGCCGAAAACAGCTCCTTCAACTGATCAGCCCATGCCGCGCACCAGGGGAAGGCCGAACCCAGCACTTCGCCGAGCGGCGCCTGCGCGTTCACCGCCCGCGAATAGATCTGCAGGCAGGTGCTTTTCGTGGGAAATCGGCTTTCGGTTTTCGAGAAGCCCAGATCGTGCCGGGCAAGGTTCATCAGGTCGGCGGAATCCTCGCGGTCGTGGATGGTGAAGGCGGCATCGAGGCCGATCTGCTCGGCATAGTCGCGCAGCAATCTCGCGCCGATGCCGTGAAACGTGCCGGCCCAGGCAAGCGCGTCGGCGATGATGGCCGCGTCGCGGCCCAGCACCTCGCCGGCGATGCGCTCGACCCGCTTGGCCATTTCTGACGCCGCGCGGCGCGAGAAGGTCATCAGGAGGATGCGGCGCGGATCGGCGCCCTTGACGATCAGATGAGCGACGCGATGGGCCAGCGTGTTGGTCTTGCCGGAGCCGGCGCCGGCGATCACCAGCAGCGGCGCCGCCACCTTGCCGTCGCCATGCACCACCGCCAGCCGCTGCTCGTCGTTCAGCCGGGCAAGGTAGGCGGGCGCCTCGAAGGACGAATCACGAGCGGCGATGTTCATCGCCCATCAAGCATCGTTTCCGCTTTGTTCGCAACGGCGATCTCCCCCGAGGTGGGCTAAGCGCGGTTACCTCTTCGGCTCGATCCCCATCTTCGCCGATTGCCGCCGCAGCGCGCGCCTCTCGTCGCCCGGCATGTCCAGCGGCGCGACATCGCCGGGCACTTCATCGATGATCCTGACGGCAACGCGATAAGCGGTGTAGGCGAACAGGCCTGTAAGCAGCAGGCGGATCATGGCCATCTCCTCATTTCGGTTCGAATGGCTCTCAACCGGACGCTGGCCGGTTGGTTCCCCTCCGGCCAACCAACCGGCCAGGCAACCAAACCGTCACCGTCTCGTTGCCCCTGATGAAGAAGGGCCGAACGAGAGGAGGTCGCCGTGCAACAGTTTCCCGTGCTGCTCGCCCTTTCGGCTGGGCTTGCGCTTGCTGCCTGCGACAACGGCACGCCGCCGACCAAGGCGCCGGGCGACGCCGTCAACCAGAACCCTCAGGTCGATAAGAATCCGGTGCCGAAATTGACCGGCGATCAGCCGGGCACGCCGCCGAAGCAATAGCAGGCCGGAGACATCGTTGGGCTGAAACGAAGAAGGCCGGCGCTGCTTGGGAGGAAGCTCGATAGCGCCGGCCAAGCGGGAAAATCAGGCCCGCCGCACGATCCAACATAGCTGAGTCTCGACTTCGCGTCATGGTGCGATCGCGGTAGCCGGCTACGGGCTTGGGGATAGTCACAAATCCTGAAATTCCGCGGGGGCCGCCATTGGCGGTCGCGCTCACGCCAGCGCCGAACGTCCCTGTTGTCCGCCCGCGATCTCGAGGTCGAGCTGGCGCTGCGTCAGCGCCGCTTCGGCCATGATCCACTGTTTGAACAGTTCCACCTTGCGCGCGCCGAGCGCCTTGAGCGGGCTGACGAAATACCAGCCCGCCGTGTTGGGGTGGTGGACCGCGAAGGGAGCCACCAGCCGTTCGGCGCGGATGTCGCTTGCCATGTAGGCGCGGTTGGCGACGGCAAAGCCCATGCCGGCATTGGCCGCCTCGTAGGACATCATGCAGGAATCGAAATAGACGCTCCTGGTCTCGCCGAGCACGAAGCTCGCGCCGGCAAAGCCAAGCCACGACTGCCAGTTCTGGGTGCAGGTGTCGGAGTGCAGCAGCGTGAAATAGCGCAAATCCTCCGGCGTCACCTGCGACAGCGGCTTGTCGCCCAGCACGTCGTGGTAGAGCTTGCGGCTGCATACCGGCGTCAGGTCTTCCTTGAACAGAAGCTCCGAGGTGAGGCCGGGGAAATTGCCGTCGCCGTATCGGATTTCGAGATCGTATTCCGAGGTCGAGAATTCATGCGTGGCGTAGGAGGTCGACACCCGCATCTCGATATCGGGATATTGCCGCTGGAAGGTCGCCAGCCTGGGAAACAGCCAGCGCGCCGCGAAGGTCGGCAGCACGCAGATCCGCAGCACATGCGCCTGCGACTGGCCGGTTGCCTCCATGCTGGCCGCCACGATCCGCTCCAGCGCCTCGCGCACGCGCGCCACATAGGTCTCGCCCTCCGGCGTCAGCGACACCGCGTTACCGCCGCGCTCGAAGATCTTGAAGCGCAACTGGTCCTCCAGGCTTTTCACGCGCTGGCTGACGGCTGAGGCGGTGATGAACTGCTCTTCGCCGGCGCGCGTGAAGTTCTTGTGCCTCGCGGCGCTCTCCACGATTTTCAGCGAGTTGAGGTTGACCTGACTGAGCAGACGCACGGGGTTTCGACCTTAAGCTGGGCTTACGCTACCACCAGCATTCCTAAATTTACAGGGGTAGGCGTTTAAATGACTGTTAACCAAGTGTTGCCCCCACCTTGGAGAAAGCAGAATGAACGCCCATACAATTCCCGAACTGCGCTGTGCAATGAGCCGCGAGGCCATCATTGGTCATGAGACGGCCTGGAAAGTGTCGAGTTTCGGCGTCGCCCAGTATCGTCACGGTTACGACCCGGCTCTGCTTGCCGCCATCGAGGAAGCCGCCCTGAAGTTGAAGGCCAGCCACGCCGTGCACAAGCATCTCGACCTCACCTTTATCACTGGCGCCGACCGCTATATTCCGGAGATCAAGGAACTTTTGCACGACAAGCTGCGCCTGGAAAAGCTGTCCGACATGATGGGCACCAAGCTTGAGCCCTATCCGCTGTCGATCGTCGGCTCGACCGTCACGTTCATGAACCCGAAGGATGGCGCGGTCGAATGGCATTGCGACGGTGTTCCGGTGACCGAGCTCATTCCGCTGTCCATCAGCGATCCACTCATCGGCGGCCATCTTGAAATCTATTGCGACGATTCCGAGACCGGCCGCTCGATCCTGGAATCCGGCCACGACCTGCCGCGCAACAAGATCATGCGCATCGACCACAAGATGAACTACGCCACGCTCGGCCAGTTTCTCGGCGTGCTCCACCGCACGGCGCCGATCCAGCTCGGCGAGCGCGTCACGCTGGTGCTCAACCAGCGCTCGGCGACCAAGCCCTATGTCGACGACAATCGCATGTTCTACCTCGCCGCCGACAACGACCATGACCGCGCCTGGGTGAACGAACTGGCCGAGGATGTCTGGACCAACCAACTGCCCGCATATCGCCGCCATGCCGAGGAGCATCCCGCGCCTCAGCCGGACGCGGAGGCGGTTTCCGGCGGGGCGAGGGAGTCGTGGTAATGACCAGCGATCCGGTCGAGCATCAGCCGCCTTCCGTGTCGCTGAGCCTCGGTCCGGTCGTGCCGGAAAGCCAAAGCCGTCCAGGCGCCGTCCTCGGGGCGGCGCTTGCCTTCGCCCTCGGCGCCGTGGCGCTGTGGGCGACCAACGCCCTCGTCGGCAAGACGCTGCTTACCCTCTATCCGGTGTCGCAGGTGCAGTTCCTGCAATTCTGTGGCGCGGCCCTGGTTTTCGCGCTGATCCGGCTGACCAGCCACGAGGCTTCGCCAACTTCGGTAGGGGAAAGGGGAAGTTCCGCGCTCGCCGCCTATGCTGTCGGTTTCCTGGGCCTCGTCGGCACCATGGTGCTGCAATATATCGGTTTCGCTTCTATGCCGGTCATCGAAGCGAACCTCGTCGCTTATACTTGGCCGCTGATGACCGCGGCGGCAGTCATCCTGCTTGGCCGGCCCCGGCGGCCGCTGCTGCTCGGGCTGGCCGCGGCGCTCGGCTTTGTCGGCGTCGCGCTGGTGATCTCAGGCGGTCGCGCGCAGGCCTGGTTCGCGGGCGGCAGCCCCGTCGGCTACCTTGCGGCGTTTGGTTCGGCGCTCTGCATGGCCTTTTACTCGTTCACCGTCGGCCGCCTCGCCGTGTCGCCGGAGCGCCTGCTTTTGCCCTCGGCGCTGGTCGGTGTCGCGCTCACCTTTGCCTGGTGCCTGCATGACGGCGTCGTGCGCCCAACCGGCGCGCATCTTCTGCTTGGCCTCTATCTCGGCGCCGGCCCGATGGGGCTGGGCTACTATTTCTGGTCGCGCGCGGCGAAGCTCGATCAGGGCGGCAGGATAGCGGTCGTCGCCTATCTGACGCCGATCGCTTCCACGTTTCTGCTGACGCTCTCGGGCGAACGCCTGTCGATCACGGCGGTTGCCGGCGCCGTCCTCGTCATCGGCAGTTGCCTCGCGGTCGGCATCGAAGGCACGGAGACCCGGAACGATGTCCAAAATAGCCGTTGACGATGACGAACGCCGCGCCAGGCAGGAGGCACACTGGCTGGTCAGGGAGTTTGGCGTGGAAGCGCCGCTCTATGCGGCCATGAAGGCCGAGAAGGCCATCGAGCAGAAGGACTTCGGCCGCTGCGCGCGCTGGAAGCGTGTGCTGGAAATCCTGGCGGACAAGCTGCCGGCGGCTGTCGGTCGTGGCGCCGGCGCCGAATGAACGATTTGCCATAGCGCCGCCGAATCGCGCATGCTCGGCCATCCGGCTGGCGGATCATCGTTGCCGTGCGGACTTGGCCTGAACTTCGATTTTTCAGCAACTTCCGTGGAAAATCGAAGTGCTATAGCGCCCTCTACGCATCCAGGCGGACCGCCGATGCTATAAAACACCCGCTATAGCTATTAGAATTCCTAACTTGCGCGTTTGCAGCCCGCGTAGAAACATCGCCCGGTATTGAGTCTCGTGGCTTTACTGACTCTGGACGGTCCGTTGGGGGACAGGTCCTATTCGATACACGGACGAAAGTCTTAAAAAAGAGCTGGCGATTTGAGGGTCAGCAGAAGGTGAAAAAATTGTCCAACATCGACGACAAGACTGCAATCGAACTGACCGCCGACATTGTCTCGGCGTATGTCGGCAACAATCCGCTTCCCGCCTCTGGCCTGCCTGATCTGATCGCCAGCGTCAGCGCATCGGTGCGCAAGCTCGCCAGCGGCAACGTTGTCAAGGAAGCGGTGGCGCTGACGCCAGCAGTCAACCCGAAGCGTTCGGTTTTCCCCGATCACATCGTCTGCCTGGAGGACGGGAAGAAGTTCAAGTCGTTGAAGCGCCACCTCGCGACCGATCACGGCCTGACGCCGGACGAGTATCGCGCGAAATGGGGCCTGCCTGCCGACTATCCGATGGTGGCGCCCAGCTATTCGGCAACCCGCTCGGCGCTCGCCAAGTCGTCCGGCCTCGGCCGCAAACCGGCGGGCGGCGACGCGGGCAAGGGCAAGCGCAAGACCAAGGCCTGAGGCATGCTGCCCGCAACGGAGGATGTCGCGCCATGGCCGTGGCGCGACCATCTGGCTGCCCTCGACGCGTTGCGTCGCGGGGTGGCCGTCCAGTCCTCGGTGGACGCGGCCAACGGCGTCAAGGCGCGGCGCATCCTGTTTTCGCTGGGCAAGCCGTCCGGCGATCTGCTCGCAGCGCTCGATGCGCTCGACCGGTTCGAGCGCGCTATCGTGGAATGCGACGATCCGCCGGTCATCGAGACGAACAGGCTGAAATGTCTGGCCGTTCTGGATCGCCTTGCCGCTGGTGGTCAGCCGCGCGCCAGTTGCTAAAGCAATTCCAGGAAAAGCGCGCAGCGGTTTTCCGTCCGGAATTGCGTGAAGAAAGAGGGCAATTTCAGGAAAAGTGCGCAGCGGTTTTCCGTTTCCGTGAAACGGTGAACGACCTAGCCGTGTAGCCGAGGCGGCTTCAACGGCCGGCCGCGCTTGGGATCCTGTTCGCTGGCAAGGCTCTCCGCCTCGACCGCTGTCATTTCGAGAAGATAGACCAGCATCTGGTAGCGCGTGCGCGAGAGCATTTTCGCCAGCTTTCGCGTGATCTCCGCTACATATCTCAGTGTGCGTAGATCGTTGGGCGCCCCGTCCATCGCGAGCTCCTCATACAGCCAAAATATTTGGGCCAAGTTACTTGGACCAAGTTATCGTTGGCGCCCACTCACGACTCACGGCGCACCCATAAACTTGCAGGTTTGCGAGAAAACTGAAATCAATTTTTGGTAAGCATCAAGCTTGGCCTATAAGATTTTGCAGTCCTTTTTTGGTGGTATCGTCTCTTGTTGCAGCAATATTGAGCCGAAGCCGAACTTGTGGTTGTCTTGCCGCGCCGGGTTGAACTTCCGTTGATCAACGCGGGGGCGCGGGCCGCGCCGCTCAGCCTTTGTAAGCGGAACAGAAGGCCGGCGGATTGTCCTTGCCGATCATGGCGCAGCCGCGCTTGATCTCGTCGATCATCATGGAGCACGCATTCTGCCCGTTGCAGGGCGGATTGGTCGCCGGCGACACCTGGACGCATTGCGAGACATACTGGTCAGACTTTGCCTTGCCGGCGGATTGCACGCATGGCCTTGTGTCGTTCTGGCTTGCCTTTGCCGGGGCAGGGGGCGCGGACTTGGCCGTCGCGGTCTTTGCCGTCGCAGGCGCGGTCTTCGCGGGAGCCGTCCCGCTACCGGTTTGCGGCACGCAGGAGAGGTCGCCTTCCGGACATTGCAATTGGTGCTGCAACTGCGCCAGCCGCGCCTTGGTCAACTCCGCCCTGCAGGTCTCGACGAGGCTCGAATACACCGAACCGTCGGAATAGGGCTGGGTGCGGAAGGCGCATTCCTTGTCGCGGAACGAGATCCAGGCGCGCTGCGCGTCTCGCAGGCGCTTCAGGTCGGCGGGCGCGAGACGTGCCGCCAGCGCCTTGTAGACGGCGTTGAGCGCCGTATCGGCCGAGGCCGTGTCCTTGGCGGTGCAGGTTGCGAGGTCGGCTTGTGTCTTGGCCGCCGCGCAGTCGATGGCTGCCGCATGGGCCGCGGGTGCTGTGAGAAACAAGGCCAGCCCGGCGGTACTCGCGAAAATAGCGACCGCCAGCGCAGCCGAAAGGAACGTGGTCTTGCCCGACATCTGATCTACCCCCTGCTTGAATCGATACTGTCGCTCGCCAGCATAGGTTGAGACAATGGCCGCGATCAACATCAAACCGGTCAAGGGCCGACCAAATGTAGTGCCGCACTTGTGATTTGGACTCTAAGGTCCTCCCGCCACAATCTGGCTGTTCGTGGCGGAAGAGATGGCAAAGATGAGCATCGCCGATCGGATCATCCGGGCGCTTTTGATTATTGTAGCTGTCTTTGTTGCTAACCGTGCCCCCTATGCCTGGTATTGGCAGCTGGCAATTCTGGTGGCTTTGACAACCATCACATATGGAATTGTCTTGGCGATCCAATTGGCACTGGCATCACGCAACAAGTGATGCTCAATTCCTATCCCGTGGCGCGTTGTCTATGATCGCCAGTCAGTCAGATCTCGTTCCGGCATAGATTTGGATCAGCAAGTGTTCCGGTGCACGCGTCTCCAGTCTGCCGGTCACAAATGGAGCGATTGGCTGTGTCGGCGCCCCGCTCATGGATTCAACTGGAAGAGCAATTTGAGCCGCCTCACCCTCGAACAGAACCACCTGCGTCGCCAGCGCCGTCGTCGTGGCAACCTGGAAGAAGATGAAGGCGAGGGCGAGATAGCGGATCACGGGCCTCCAAACGCTCCGGCGGGCAACTGGTTCCAGTCCGTCGAGCTTTTTGCTGGACGGCCGCGGGCAGCCGCCGGCCTCATCCAGGCCCCTGGCTCTTGCGAAGCGCCGGCGTCCCGTGCAAAAGCCCGCTTATGCTTATCATCAACGACCTTACGCTGCGCATGGCGGGGCGGCTGCTTCTCGATCATGCCTCGCTGACCCTGCCGGCTGGCACCAAGGCCGGCCTCGTCGGCCGCAACGGCACCGGCAAGACGACGCTGTTCAAGGCGATCACCGGCGATTTCCCGTCGGAGACCGGATCGATCAGCCTGCCGAAGAACACCCGCATCGGCCAGGTGGCGCAGGAAGCGCCGGGCACCGAGGAGCCGCTGATCGAGATCGTGCTCAAGGCCGATGTCGAGCGCCAGGCCCTGCTCGAAGAGGAAAAGACCGCGACCGATGCGCACCGCATCGCCGAGATCCATACGCGGCTGGCCGACATCGACGCCCATTCGGCGGAATCCCGCGCCGCCACCATCCTGGCCGGCCTCGGTTTCGACGATGCCGCGCAGAAGCGGCCGGCATCATCCTTCTCCGGCGGCTGGCGCATGCGTGTCGCGCTGGCGGCGGTGCTGTTCTCCGAGCCCGACCTCCTGCTGCTCGACGAGCCGACCAACTATCTCGACCTCGAAGGCACGCTCTGGCTGGAGAACTATGTCTCCAAATATCCGCACACGGTCCTGCTGATCTCGCACGACCGCGACCTGCTCAACCGCGCCGTCAATTCGATCGTCCATCTCGACCAGAAGAAGCTGACCTTCTGGCGCGGCGGCTACGACCAGTTCGAACGCCAGCTCACAGAGCAGCGCGAGCTGCAGGAAAAGAGCCGCGTCAAGCAGGAAGCACAGCGCAAGCATATGGAGTCCTTCGTCGAGCGTTTCCGCGCCAAGGCCTCCAAGGCCAGGCAGGCGCAGTCGCGCCTGAAGGCGCTGGAGAAGCTGAAGCCGATCGCCGCGGTGGTGAACGACACCGTGAGGCCATTCTCCTTTCCCGAACCGGTGAAGACGGTGGCCTCGCCGATCGTGGCGCTCAACGGCGTCAATGTCGGCTACACCGAGGGCAGCCCGATCCTGAAGAAGATGACGCTGCGCATCGATGCCGACGACCGCATCGCGCTGCTCGGCGCCAACGGCAATGGCAAGTCGACCTTCGCCAAGCTGCTTGCCGGCCGGCTGAAGGCCGAGACCGGCACCGTGACGATCGCCCCGGGGTTGAAGGTGGCGATCTTCGCCCAGCATCAGCTCGACGATCTGCGCCCCGAGGAAAACGCCTACGAACATGTACGCCGGCTGATGCCGGACGCGCCGGAAGCCAAGGTGCGGGCGCGCGTGGCGCAGTTCGGTCTGGCCACCGAAAAGATGAACACGGCGGCGAAAGACCTGTCCGGCGGCGAGAAGGCACGCCTGCTGATGGGCCTGTCGGCCTTCGAGGGACCGAACCTCTTCATCCTCGACGAGCCGACCAACCATCTCGATATCGACAGTCGTGAATCGCTGATCCACGCGCTGAACGATTTTCCGGGCGCGGTCATCCTGATCTCGCACGACCGCCATCTGCTGGAGGCGACCGCCGACCGCCTGTGGCTGGTCAAGGATGGCGCGGTCAATCCCTATGACGGCGACCTCGAGGACTATAAGACACTGGTCACCGGCGTCTCGTCCAACCGCCGTGAGCAGAAGGAGGCGGACAAGGCCTCCAAGGCCGACCGCCGCCGTGAGGCCGCCCAGCGTCGCGCGGCACTGGAACCGCTGGCGAAGGAAATCCGCGCCACCGAGGCGCTGATGGACCGCACCCGCAAGCGCATCGACCTCATCGAGGACGAGCTCGCCAATCCGGCGATCTACGAGAAAGACCCCTCGACCGCGACGCGTCTCGCCAAGGAGCGTTCGCAACTGGCGCACACGCTTGCCGTGAACGAGGACAAGTGGCTGACCATGTCGGCCGAGTATGAAGAGGGGATCGCGGAGTAGGGCCTGGTCTCCTCCCTTGAGGGGAGATGTCGCCGAAGGCGACAGAGGGGGCGCCGCGCATGAAGCCTGGCGCCCTCTGCCTGGCCGAACGAGGCTGGCGCTCCATGTGAGACGACCCCCTCCGGCCGCTTCGCGGCCATCTCCTCCTCAAGGGGGAGACAGGCGTTTGCGCTCCATCTGGCCCTACACCTCCCTCGCAAAACCCGCTAAACCAGCCGCCATGAACCAGCACGCCAAGCTCCGGATCGGCCATTCGGCCTGTCCGCATGACTGTCCCTCAACCTGCGCGCTTGAGGTCGAACTGCTCGACGGCAACCGCATCGGCCGCGTCCACGGCGCCAAGGCGAACACCTACACGTCCGGCGTCGTCTGCGCCAAGGTCGCGCGCTATGCCGACCGCGTGCACCATCCCGATCGCCTGCTGAAGCCGCTGGTCCGCTCGGGCGCCAAGGGCGAAGGCGCCTGGAAGGAAGCGAGCTGGGAAGCCGCGCTCGACCTCGTGGCGGAAAAATTCATCGCGGCCGAGGAAAAATACGGCTCCGAGACGGTCTGGCCCTATTTCTATGCCGGCACGATGGGGCTGGTGCAGCGCGACGGCATCGAGCGGCTGCGCCACGCCAAGAAATATTCCGGCTTCTTCGGCTCGATCTGCACCAATCTCGCCTGGACCGGCTGGATGATGGGAGCGGGCGCCTTGCGCGGTCCCGATCCGCGCGAGATGGCGAAGGCCGATTGCGTGGTGATCTGGGGCACCAATGCCGTGGTCACCCAGGTCAATGTCATGACCCACGCGATGCGGGCGCGAAAGGAACGCGGGGCGAAGATCGTCGTCATCGACATCTACGACAACGCCACTATGAAACAGGCTGATCTCGGCCTTGTCTTGAAGCCCGGCACCGATGGCGCGCTCGCCTGCGCGGTCATGCATGTGCTGTTCCGCGGTGGGCTCGCGGATCGTGCCTATCTCGAAAAATACACCGACGATCCGCGCGGGTTGGAAGAGCATCTGAAGGTGCGCACGCCCGAATGGGCCGCCGCCATCACGGGCTTGAGCGTCGATGAGATTCAGGCTTTCGCCCATCTCGTCGGTAAGACCAAGAAAACCTATTTCCGCCTCGGCTATGGCTTTGCGCGCCAGCGCAACGGCTCGGTCAACATGCATGCCGCCTCATGCATCGCCGCCGTCACCGGCGCCTGGCAGTATGAGGGCGGCGGCGCCTTCCATTCCAATTCGGGCATCTTCAAGCTGAACCAGGATGTGCTTGAAGGGACGGCGATGCGCGATCCGAACATCCGCTATCTCGACCATTCGCGCATTGGCCCGGTGCTGACCGGAGCCGAGGATGCGCTCTATGGCGGCCCGCCGGTGACGGCGATGCTGATCCAGAACACCAACCCGGCCAATGTCGCGCCGGAGCAGCGGCTGGTGAAGCAGGGTTTTCTGCGCGAGGACCTGTTCACCTGCGTGCACGAGCAGTTCATGACCGACACGGCCAAGCTCGCCGATGTCGTGCTGCCGGCGACGATGTTTTTGGAGCATGACGACATCTACAAGGGCGGCGGCAACCAGCACATCACGCTCGGCCCCAAGCTGATCGAGCCGCCGGAAGGGCCGCGCACCAACCACTATGTCAACGAGGAACTGGGCAAGCGGCTTGGCGTCGGCGACCGCCCGGGCTTCGGCCTGACCGAGCGCGAGCATATCGACATCATCCTCGGCAAGCGCGGTCTCGGCAGCTTCGACAGCCTCAAGGAACAGAAGTGGGTCGATCTGCAGCCCGACTTCGACGACGCGCATTTCATCAACGGCTTCGGCCATGCCGACAAGAAATTCCATTTCCGGCCCAACTGGACCGGGCAGTCGGCGCCCAACCGGCCGCCGAAAAGCATGGGCCTGTTCGGCCCGGTCGGGCGGCTGCCCGAATTTCCCGACCATGTCGAGCTGATCGAGGTGGCGGACGCGGAACACCCGTTCCGGCTGGCGACCTCGCCGGCGCGCAACTTCCTCAATTCCAGCTTTGCCGAAACGCCGGTGTCGAAGGCCAAGGAGGGCAGGCCGGAACTGCTCATCCACCGCGAAGATGCAGCAGTGCTGGGCATCGAGGATGGCGGCCGTGTCGAGGTCGGCAACCGGCGCGGCGACGTGGTGCTGCACGCCAGGTTCTTCGACGGCGTCAAACGCGGCGTGGTGATCGCCGAAGGCATCTGGCCGAACAGCGCGCATGAGCGGGGCGAAGGCATCAACGTGCTCACCGGCGCCGATGCGCCGGCGCCCTACGGGGGCGCGGCCGTGCACGACAACAAGGTCTGGCTCAAGGCGCTCTGACGGTTCGGCTACTTCGCGGCCTGCGCGTCCAGCGTCTTGATCTCGTCGGCCGCTGCCTTGCGCGCCGCGGCGTCGACACCGGACGCGCCCTTGTCCTTGGCAAAGGCGATGAGAGCGGTGCGCGTGTCCTCGTCGCACCCGTCCTCTCCCACGCCGTTGATGCCCGCTTTTCTGGCCGCGTCGAGCACGGAGTCGCAGGCATCCGGCGCGAAGGCGAACTGGCTCATGATGGCGCCGAGCGTCAGCGGGTCCTGCAGCCGCGGGTCGTCGCGGATTGCCTGGAGCGTGGCGCTGCCCACTGCCTTCGATTTCCCGTCCTGGGCGATCTGCGTGAGGTCGAATATGAATTCGAACTCCGGCTTGTCGACGCCGGCTGGCTTCGACACCAGTATGTCCAGAGCATAGCGGGTGACCTCTTCCGGCGTGACCACCGCGCGAACGGCTTTTGCCTGATGGTAGCTGCTCACCACCGCCCAGCGCGAGGGGAGGTCGCCGTAGCGTGCGAGTATGTCGAACTGTTTCACGACGGCAAGTTTCTGCTTTTCGGTCTTGGCGGCTTGCGCCTCCGTGAAGACCTTGTCGCGTATGCGGTTGAGGACTTCCGCGGCGACTCCGCCCGCCGCCGGCATGGCCTGCTGTGTCGCGGCCTGCGGGCTCGGAGCGTCGGCGAGCGGACCCTTCGCATCGACCCAGGCGGCCAATGCCTGGCGCGCGTCCGGGCCGAAGTAGCCTTTCGGCTCGCCGGCATAGAAACCTTCGCTCTTCAGCGTCGTCTCGATCGCGGCGCGGATTCCCTCGGGAAGCGCCTTGCCGAGGCCGACGAGGTTCTCGTCGTCGAGCCCCGCCGGCGCTTCACGAAATGCGTCCATCACCGCCGCCGCGATCGCCGCCGTTCCGGCACTGGACGCAGGTCCGGAAAAGAGGCCGCTGAGTTCGATGCTCGCCGCGTCGCCGCCGAACACGCCCAAGCCCATCCGGCCGATGCCGTCATTGTAGAGCGCGATGCGGTCGGTGATGCCTTCGCGCAGCGTCATCAGATGGTCGAAACTGTCGAAGGGGAAGGCGCTCGCAATCTTGTCCTTCGCCTTGAGAGAACCGAGCCGCGCCGCCTCGCGCCAGGCATGCAGGCGCTCGCGCGGGTTCTTGTCGATGCCGAGACCATCGTCATAGGCGTCGCCCAGCAACACCATCGCCTCGACGCTGCCCAGATTGGCGGCGTTGATCAGCATCGCGGTCGCCTTCTGGTCGTCCTGCGGATAGACCACGCCCTTGCGCAACAGCTTGGCCTGCAGCAGAAAAGCCTGCTGCTCCTTCTTGGTTTCGCCTTCGCCGATCAGCGCTTTCAGTTGATCGTCGCTCAGGCCATCGTCGCGGCGCGACGGGCGGTAGCTTGTCGAATCGAGATTGGCATATTGCGTCGCGGCGTAGAGCCAGAGCGCGTCGCGGTCGCCCGCATCCGCCAGCGGCTTCAGCATGGCGCGCGCCACATCCTCGTTCCTGAACTGCTGATCGTCCGAGAGTTGCAGCCGCGCAAGCGCCAGCGCCGCGCCCGGCTCGCCGGCCTCGGCGGCATCGCTCAGGCGCTCGACAAGCTGGTCTGGATTGTCGACCTGAAAGCCGTAGCCGGGGAGCAGGTTCGCAAGCCTGATGCTGGCGTCGAGGTCCCGGGAGCCGTTGAGCAACTGGATCGCCTCGCGCGGCTGGCGGCCGACGAACTTGCCGTCCATCAGCAGGCCGGCCAGCATCGGTCCGGCATCGGCGACGTTCCTGGTGGCGCCTCGCAGCATCGCGATGGCGCGCTTGCCGTCGGTCGGACCGCCTTCACCCTTGGCCAGCATGTTGGCCAGCATCGGCACGGCATACTGGTCGTTGGCGACACGCGCCTCCAGCAATTGCCTCGCCTTCGCCGCATCCTGCTGCGTGCCGCGGCCCAGCCGCAGCGCCTTGATATAGGCGAGCACGGAAGGTTCCGGGCCGCTCGTCCCGGCCTTGGAATCCGCGTCCACGGCTTGAAAAGCCTTCTGCTGCTCCTCGCCGGTGAAACCGTCATTCTCCAAAGTCGTCTGCGCGATCAGCAGCGGCATGGCCTTGCGGAACTGGCTGTCCCATTCGCTGGGCGAGGGGCCCTGTACCGGTGCATCGATGATGTGCTGGGCGGTCTCGACCAGCTTGTGGGCGTCGCGGCGCAGCTGCGGCCCGCGGCTATATTGCTGGAGCAGCATCATCAGGGCGGTGAGGTGGCCGGCCTTGCCGGCCTTCTGCAAGGCATCGAGCGCCACGTCGCGCGTGACCGGCGGCGGCCCGGCATCCGCGCCATCGTGCCGATGCACGGAATAGAATTCGTAGAGGAGATAGTTCGCCTCCGGGCTGCCGCCGTCGGCCAGCAGCTTGATCTGCGGGAGGAGGAAGGCGAGACCCGGCTGGTTGAGTGCGACCTGGACCCGCAGCCATTGCAGCGCCAGCCGCTTTTCCTTCGGCGCGCCGAGCATCGCCGCCTGGCATTTGTCGGCCAGGCTTTTCAGCTTGCTGAGGTCGAAATCCTGCGGGAAGAGCTCGCCATACTGAACCGGCGGCGCCTTGGCCTCAGGATCGAGTGGCACCGAGGCGCCTCGGTCGCAGATGCCGATCGCCTCGGCGAGCGCGGCCTTCTTCGCCGCATCGTCGGGTTTATCGGTGGGTGTCTGGGCCGCGAAGGCCCCGCCGGCAAGCGACGCCATCGGAATGCAACAAAGGATGGCGAGGCTGGAAAGAACCAGGGCATGCACAGGCCGCAGCATCGACGTCCCCCCTCGGACACGGCCCGGGCGGAGCCGGACCTGCATGCTAAATTAGCACATCCGGTGACTTGTGATGAGTGTGGCGCTTCACATTCGGCCGCAACGCGCTTGCGCTTTGGGTGTCGTTGCGAGCTGGCCCAAGCGCCTTGGGTCGCGCCCGCCAACTCCGGCGGCTATAGAGGCCCCTCGGCAACGAGGGAGGATGTCATGGCCAAGGTCTCGCTTCTGGGCATTCCGCATGACGAGAACTCGTCCTATCTGCGCGGGCCGGCGGAGGCGCCACCGCTGATCCGGCGCGAGCTTCACAGCGACGCCTACAGCTCCTGGACCGAGACCGGCTTCGACCTGACGGATCGCTTCGTCGACCACGGCGACATCGATTTCACGCAAGGTGGCGACCCGTGGCAGCGCATCGAGGCAGAGGTTGGCCGCGCGCTCGATGCCGGCCATCCGCTGATCTCGCTCGGCGGCGACCATGCCATCTCCTGGCCGGTGCTGCGCGCGGTGCGCCACCGGCATCAAAGCCTCACGATCGTCCATATCGACGCGCATCCGGACATCTATCATTCCTATGACGAGAACCCGCGCTCGCACACCTCGCCCTTCGCCCGCATCATGGAGGAGAAGCTCGCCGACCGGCTGATCCAGATCGGCTTGCGCACCGTCAACGACCACCATCGAGACCAGTTCAAGCGCTTCGGCGTCGAGGTGGTGGAGATGCGGCATTTCAGGGAGGGCCTGCAGCTCGACCTCAAGACGCCGGTCTACATCTCGATGGACATCGACGCTCTCGATCCGGCCTTCGCCCCCGGTATCTCCCATCGTGAGCCGGGCGGCTTCACCACGCGCCAGGTGATTGGGCTGATCCAGGCAATAGACAAGCCTGTCGCCGCCGCCGACGTGGTCGAATACAATCCGCGCCAGGACCTCTCCAACGTGACGGCGCTGGTCGCCGCCAAGCTGGTCAAGGAGATCGCCGGTATGATGCTGAAGACCAACGGCGTCGCCTGAATCGTCGCTTGAATCAATTTGCCAGGGCGGTGTGCTAGACGCTTGTTCCGACTCAGGATTTGACAGGGATAGCCATGCCGCAGCCGCTCAAGATTGCCATAGCCGGCTCGCTCGGCCGCATGGGCAGGCAGATGGCCGAGACAATCGCGGCGGAGCCACGGCTGGAGCTCGCCGCGCGCTTCCATCGGCCGGGCAGCGCGGGCGAAGGCCTTGTCGAGCGCGACGAGGCCCTGGCACTCGCCGACGTCGTCGTCGATTTCACCACGCCCGCGGCCTCCGTCGAACTGGCAACGGCCTGCGCGGCGCGCGGCGGCCCGGCGCTGGTCGTCGGCTCGACCGGCTTCAGCGCGGCGGAGCTGGCCGCGATCGCGGAAGCGGCGAGGACGATCGCCATCGTGCGCTCCGGCAGCTATTCGCTCGGGCTCAACATGCTGACCGGCCTGGTCGAGCAGGCGGCGAGGGCGCTCGAGGACTGCGACATCGAAATCCTCGAGGCGCATCACCGCTTCAAGGTCGACGCGCCGTCAGGCACGGCGCTGATGCTGGGCGAGGCGGCCGCGCGCGGGCGCGGCGTCGGGCTGGACGATGTGGCCAAGCGCGCCCGCGATGGGCTGATCGGTCCGCGCCCCGTCAACGAGATCGGTTTCGCCGTGCTGCGCGGCGGCGGCATCGTCGGCGAGCACGCCGTGAGCTTCCTCGCCGACGGCGAGACGCTTACGCTCTCGCATGCGGCCGGCGACCGCTCGATGTTCGCGCGCGGCGCTGTCGCCGCGGCGCTCTGGGTCGCCGGCAAGCCGCCGGGTGAATATGACATGCATGATGTGCTCGGGTTCGCGGACTGTTGACGGGATTTTACGGTATTTCGTTTCAACGGCTGCTAAAAACCGCTGAAAGCCAGCTGAAAGCTTGGCCGTGCCATGACGGTTTTGTGGCGCTCGCCACACGCCGGCTGGGAGTGGCCGGCAGGAGGAATGCGGCGCGGCGCGCTGCCCAGTGGAGGAAGATCAGTGACCGGTTTCATCTCTAAGCACGCCCTGCGTTCGGTGGCGCTCACGCTCGCCCTGGTCGCGACAGGCGCGACGGCGGCATCCGCCGCCGACAAGATCACCATCATCGTCGGCGGCATGGAAAAGCAGATCTATCTGCCGGCCGTGCTCACCCAGCAGCTCGGTTATTTCAAGGATGAAGGGCTCGATGTCGAGCTGATCAATTCGCGCGCCGGCGTCGAGGCCGAGAATGAATTGCTGGCCGGCGCCGTACAGGGCGTCGTCGGTTTCTATGACCACACCGTCGACCTGCAGTCCAAGGGCAAATACATCCAGTCGATCGTCCAGTTCAGCCAGGCGCCGGGCGAGGTCGAGCTGGTCTCGGCCAAGCATCCGGAGATCAAGTCGCCGGCCGACTTCAAGGGCGCGACCCTTGGCGTCACCGGCCTCGGCTCCTCGACCGATTTCCTGACGCAATATCTCGCGGTCCGCAACGGCCTGAAGCCTGGCGACTACACGCTGCTTCCGGTCGGCGCCGGCAACACCTTCATCGCCGCCGTCAAGCAGGACCAGATCCAGGCCGGCATGACCACCGAGCCGACCATCGCGCAACTGCTCAAGACCGGCGAGGCCAGCATCCTGGTCGACATGCGCACGCCCGAAAAGACCAAGGAAGCGCTGGGCGGCGACTATCCGGCAGCCTCCTTCTACGTCCAGACGAGCTGGCTCGAGGGCCACAAGGATGAGGCGCAGAAGCTCGCCAACGCCTTCGTCAAGACGATGAAGTTCATCGCCAGCCACTCCGCCGAAGAGATCGCCGACAAGATGCCGAAGGACTATTATGCCGGCAACAAGGACCTCTACGTGCAGGGCCTCGCCGGCGGCAAGGCGATGTTCACGCCCGACGGCCGCATGCCGGCCGACGGCCCGGAGACGGTGCTGAAGGTTCTGTCGACCTTCTCCAAGAGCCTGCAGGGCAAGCAGATCGACCTGTCGAAGACCTACACGACCGAGTTCGTCGACGCGGCGAAGTGAGCATCGACCGGCAAGGAGCGGACGGACCCGTCCGCTCCCGAAAACAAGAGCTTGCGTCGGCTGCCTGAATCAATTCGGCAGCGGCGCTTTTCCGGATGCCGACGCGCGGCAAGCCAATAGGCTTGAGCTACGGGCATCCCGCACCACCGCGATAGGAGTGTGCCATGCAACTGCAAACCATGGCGGCGGAGAAATTGTCTCCGGCCGCGCCGCCGGCCGATGCCGCGATCGCCATCGACGATGTGACGCTGCGCTTCGTCACGCCCGACGGCCACATGATGACGGCGATCCGCGATTTCACCATGACGGTGGCGCGCGGCGAGTTCGCCTGCGTCGTCGGTCCGACCGGCTGCGGCAAGTCGACGACGCTCAACCTCGTCACCGGTCTCCTGCGGCCGACCACCGGCAATGTCCGCGTCATGGGCAACCCCGTCACCAGTATCAGCCGCGACATCGGCTTCGTCTTCCAGGCCGATGCGCTGTTCCCCTGGCGCTGCGTCATCGACAATGTCGCCGCCGGTCCGCTCTTCCGCGGCACGCCGAAGCGGGAAGCCTATGAGAAGGCACGCGACTGGATCGGCCGCGTCGGGCTTTCGCGCTTCGAGAAGCACTACCCGCACCAGCTTTCGGGCGGCATGCGCAAGCGCGTGGCCCTGGCCCAGACCTTCATCAACCAGCCCAAGATCCTCTTGATGGACGAGCCGTTCAGCGCGCTCGACATGCAGACCCGTACCGCCATGCAGGACGAGTTGCTGGGCCTGTGGTCGGGCCAGAAGTCATCCGTCGTCTTCGTCACGCACGACCTCGAGGAGGCGGTGGCGCTGGCCGACAAGGTCTATGTGCTGACCGCCGGCCCGGGCACGGTGAAGAGCGTCTACCGCATCGACCTGCCGCGCCCGCGTGTCATGGCCGACATCCGCTACGATCCGAAATTCATCGAGATCGCCAAGGTGATCTGGAACGACCTGCGCGAGGAAGTGCAGCTCGGCCAGAGCCGCGGCCTCCAGACCGGCCACTGAAAGGGGGAACGACATGACCACCATCTCTCCGCCCGAACAGGCCGCCACCCGCGCCACCTCGATCGTCGCCGCCGAAGCGCAGGCGAGGGCGCGGCTGCGCAAACGCCACGCCCTGGTCATCGGCCTGCGCCTCGCGATCCTCGTCATCTTCCTTGGCCTTTGGGAACTCGGGGCCGACTATAATTTCATCGACCCGTTCTTCTTCTCCAGCCCGTCCGGCATCTGGGAACAGATCTGGTCCTGGGTCACCGAGGGCACCTCGCAGGGACCGCTCTGGCTGCAGATCTATGTGACGCTGGAGGAAACCTTCCTCGGCTTCGTCATCGGCGCAGTCGGCGGCATCGTGGCGGGCATCATCCTCGGTCGCAACAAGCTCCTGGCGGATGTCTTTTCGATCTACATCAAGATAGCGAACTCGGTGCCGCGCGTGGTACTTGGCTCGGTGTTCATCATCGCGCTCGGACTGGGCATGGCTTCCAAGGTGGCGCTGGCCGTGGTGATGGTCTTCTTCGTCGTCTTCGCCAACGCCTTCCAGGGTGTGCGCGAGGCCGACAGGGCGATGATCGCCAACGCCCAGATCCTCGGCGCCTCGCCGTTCCAGATCACCACGTCGGTCATCATCCCCTCGGCGATGAGCTGGATCCTCGCCAGCCTGCATGTCAGCTTCGGCTTCGCGCTGGTCGGCGCGGTCGTCGGCGAATTCCTCGGCGCCAAGCAGGGCATGGGTCTTTTGATCTCGACCGCGCAGGGCGCCTTCAACGCCAACGGCGTCTTCGCCGCCATGATCATCCTGGCGGTGATGGCGCTGGTGGTGGAATTCCTCATCACCCGCTTCGAGAACTATGTCGTGAAGTGGCGGCCCGCGCCGTTCAACGAACAGGGGACGTGATCACGCGGATCGCTGTTCGGGCACGGCCAGCGGCAGCCGCACCTCGACCTTGAGCCCGCCCGCGGCGGCGTCGCCCAGCGTGACGCTGCCGCCGGCATTCTCGACCACCTCGCGCACGATCGCCAGGCCAAGGCCGCTGCCTTCCTCGGCCGAGCCGGCGAGGCGATAGAAGCGCTCGAAGACATGCTCCCGCTCTTCCGGCGGTATGCCGGGACCGGCATCGCTGACCGTGAGCTCGGCTATGCCGTCTTGCGTCGCCAGCCTCACGGTGACGCTGCCGCCCGGTCTGGAATAGCGCAGCGCGTTGTCGACCAGGTTCACGATCATCTCGCGCAGCATCGTGCCGTCGCCGATCACCGGTACCGGTCCGTTTTCCTCCAGACCGAGGTCGATGTCGCGCTTGATCGCCGCCGGCGCCTGCGTTTCCAGCACATGGCGGGCGGCTTCGGTGAGGTCGATGCGGTCGGCGCGCGGCCGCCGGCTGCCGGGCTCGGCGCGCGACAGCGTGAGCAGTTGCTCGGCGAGCCGCGCCAGCTTGCCGGAGCTTGCCTGCAGCGCCACCAGCGCCTCCTGGCGTTGGTCGGCCGCGGTCTCCCGCAAGGCGTAGCTCGCCTGTGTCGACAAAAGCGCCAGCGGCGTGCGCAATTGGTGCGCGGCGTTGGCGATGAAGCGGCGCTGCGCCGCCATCTGCGCCCGCACGCGCTCCATATAGGCATTGAGCGCCTCGATCAGCGGCCGGATTTCGCTCTGCGCGCCAGGAACCTCGACCGGTTCGAGGTCGCTGCGGCTTCGCGAGCGCACGGCGTCGCGCAGCCGGATCAGCGGCGCCAGCCCGCGGCGCAGGCCAAGCAGCACGAACACGCCGGCGATCGCCACCAGCGCCAGTTGCTGGGCGAAGGCGCTGAACCAAAGCCGCTTGACCATCGCGTTGTGGCCGGCGAGCGTGACGCCGACAGTGACCTTGATCGGCGAATCCGTGCCGGCGCCGATCACCGCATGGCTGAGCGTCGCGAGGCGCAGCGGATGATCGCGATAGGGGGCTTCCATGCTGCCGCGCTCCGGCGCCTTGGGCAGGTCGGGATAGCCGGTCAGCAGACGGCCGCCGGCGGTCTCGACGCGATAATAGACGCTGTCGCGGTCGCCGGTGTCGAACATCTCGATCGCCGCCGGCGGTATGGTGGCGTCGAGCGCGCCGTCGGCCATCGCCACCTGCTCGGCGATGGCGCGAGCCGATCCGACCAGCATGCGGTCGGTGACGAGGTCCGCCGTTTCCAGCGCGTTGCGATGGCTAGTCCACAGATTGATGGCGGCGAGCCCCGCCAGCGGCAGCACCACCCACGCCAGCAATTGCAGGCGCAGGCTGCCTATCCGAAGGCTGCCGATCCTCATGGCGCCGGATCGTCGTGGCGCAAGAGGTAGCCGAGGCCGCGCAAGGTGGCGATCTGGACTTGCGATCCCTCGAGCTTCTTGCGCAGGCGATGCACATAGATCTCAATGGCGCTTGGGTCGGCGTCGGTCTCGAAGTCGTAGATCGCGGCCGAAAGCGCGGCCTTGCTCACGGTGCGCCCGGCCTTGATCACAAGCTGCTCCAGGACGGCATGCTCGCGCGGCGTCAGCGACAGCGTCGCGCCGGCGAGCGAGAACAGGCGCGTGTTGGTGTCGAAGACCAGGTCGCCACAGGAAATGACCGGCGCGGTGCGGTCGTTGGCGCGGCGCAACTGCACGCGGATGCGCGCTTCCAGCTCCTCGATCTGGAAGGGTTTCGCCAGATAGTCGTCGGCGCCTTCGTTGAGACCCTTGACCCGGCCATCGAGGCTGGCGTTGGCGGTGAGCACGATCACCGGCACCGGGTTGCCGCGCGCCCGCAGCCTTTTCAGCACCTCCATGCCGCCAACGCGGGGCAGGGCAAGGTCGAGGATGATCAAGGCATGATCGCCGGCCGCCAAGGCATGCTCGACATCCTCGCCGTCATGGACGACGTCGACGACATAGCTCGCCTGGCGCAGCGTCTTGCTCAGCCAATCGGCCAGTTCGCGATTGTCCTCGACAAGCAGCAGCCGCATCGTTTGATCGCTGTTTGAGGATGCTCCCTTCCGCATATCGGCGCGCGGCAGGGGCATTCGAATGGATACCTGCCTCACCGATAATATCGATCTTTCCACAAGGCAAACGCCCAGCCGGAAGCGGTTACCGCGGCGTTGAGCCGCCCCATCGATCGAGCGAGCGTTGAAATCGAACCGTTCGGTTCAATTTATGTTGACGGTTCGTGTAGACAAGGTGAACGCTGGATCCCTCAAAGGGGCACCGGGCCATGGGGGCGGTAAGGGTAACCAATTGATTTAAAACAGGAAGAATGTGGCAGCCGTTTCGTTCACGTGATTTCAAGATCGAACCGATGGGTTCGATTGACACAATTCCGTGATTGGAAACGGCAACAGGGCCGACCCATTTCGGTGTTGTCCGAGCGACGCGAATTTCCATCAAGGCACGCCACTAGACGGACACGACTTTTGAACTGGAGTACCTAAAATGAACAAGATTGCTTTTGCCGCCGCTGCTCTCCTCATTGCCACGGGCAGCGCTTTCGCCGGCAGCGACCACTACAACCCCAACGAAGCCAATCAGCCGGCCGTGACCGCTCCCGCGGGCAACATCGACCGCAGCATCACCGGCTCGATCAGGAAGTTCGAACAGCGCGACCTCAAGATCACGCCCAACCAGAACCAGCCTGAATCCGGCCAGGGCATCTGGGGCCACTAAGCTGGTTCGGATCCCGTCCACAATCTGATCATCAACCCAATCCGATCATCAAGACTGAATCTGGAGTAACTCAAATGACCAAGATCGCTCTTACCGCTGCCGCCCTGCTTGTCGCCACTGGCGCCGCTTTCGCTGGGTCGGACCACTACAACCCCAACGAAGCCAACCAGCCGGCCGCTTCGGTCGACACCACGGTCACCGCTTCGATCAAGAAGTCGGACGCGAATGTCCAGAAGCCGGCGGCTCAGGCTCCTGCCCGTGATCTGTTCGGCAACCGCTGAACGACCTGATCTCCCAAGACTTCAAAGCGGCGGGCTTGTCCCGCCGCTCTGTTTTTGTGCAGCCGGCTATCCGAAATATCACGTCACTTCACAAGTATTTGTATCACAAGCATTTGTAATCATTTGTCTTTTTCAGAGAGAAGTTCAGGCGGATGCTGCTGTGGTCGCTCACAAGCGAACGCCCTGGGAATAAATCGCGGCTGCCGCGGGTCTTCTCGGCAGCGGGGCCATCCTCCCAAGGGCCACCGCCGATGAAACGACAGGAAACAAGGAAAACTGACATGATCAGGACCGCAATCGCCGCTGCCGCAATGATTTTCGCCATGGGATCAGCCTTTGCCGCCAGCGACCATTATGACCCCAACGACACCAAGCAGCCTGCGGCCAGCGTCGACACAAGGCTCACGGCTTCGATCCGCAAGCATGAAGTCGCCAAGCCTGCCAATGTCGACACCTCGATGACGACGGGCGCCGCCGACTCCAAGATTTCGCCTGACCCGGGCCAGGGCATCTGGGGCAACTGAAAACCTCAAGGCGGCAACCATCTCCCCCATCGATGGGGGAGATGTCGCCAAAGGCGTCAGACGGGAGCGCGGCGCGTGAAGCTCGGCGCCTCTGCTCGACGGCAGAGCGCGGCGGCGCTCCATATGAAGCTACCCTCTGGCTGCTTGACGGCTTCGGCGCCCGGAAAGCCGGTTGGCTTTCAATCCGCCAGGCGGGCAAGCTCCTCAACCCCCTCAAGGGGCATTACGGCGCCAGATCCTTCGGCCTGACGCAATGCGTCAGCCGAGCGCCGCGAAAGTCGAGGGCCTCCCATTCGTCGTCCAGCGTGAACCGGGCGAGCGCCGCCGTCGGGAACTTCGCTTCGATCTTCTTGAACACGCTCTCGTCCGATCCGGCTCCAGCGAGCCGCAGCGCGAAGTGCTGCAGGCCGGGATTGTGGCCGATCACCAGCAGGTTGGTCGCCTTAACCTGCCGCACGCATGCCAGAATGGCGCCGGCCGCCGCTTCGTAGAGCTCCTCGGCGAACTGCGCCGGCACGGCTTTCGGCAATTCGGCGGCGACCAGCCGCCAGGTGTCGCGCGTGCGCAGCGCGGGCGAAACCAGGGCAAGGTCAGGCAGCCAGCCGCGCCGGGCAAGCTCCCGCCCAATCAGCGGCGCCGTCTTCAACCCGCGCGAGGCCAGCGGCCGGTCGAAATCGGCAAGCGCCGGATCGTCCCAGCTCGACTTGGCGTGGCGCAGGATGAGAAGCTGTTTCACAGGCATCGATCAGGACCAGGGAATCTCAGCGTTGAAATCCACGCCATGCCTACCACCGTATCCCGCTCCCGTCTCGGCATCGAAGGCGGCCGTCAGCGCGCCAAAGACGAAGAGGCCCACGCGCTGCTCATCCTTGTCCCATCTGACGGCAATGTCGGCCTCGGTGATCGACCAGGTTCCGGATCGAACATGGATCGCGCCGATAATCGAGCCATCAGGTTCATACAGGTAGAAATATGCCGTGGCGCTTCGCGGTCCGTCCTGTTCTTCATACTCGAAGACGCCGGCAAGATCGCCTTTGGTGCGGACCGCGCTGTCGAAGATCTCCAAGGCTAAAGATCCTGACAGGTTCAAACTACGGCGTGATCCGCGCCAGCTGTTCGAGGTCGGTTTCCTCGCGCAGCGGGTCTGGCGCCATCACCACCGAGCCGGCGTTCTCGGCGTCGTCGGCGAAATGGGCAAGCACGGTGTGGCCCTTTTCCATGCGCGCCTTGCCCTCGGCGACCAGCCCAAGCGCCAGCGGGTAGAGCCGATGCTCGACCTTCAGCACCCGCGCGGCCAGCGTGTCCTCGTTGTCGCCGACCATCACCGGCACGGCGGCCTGCGCGATGATCGGGCCATCATCCATCTCGGGCGTGACGAAATGCACCGAGCAGCCATGGATGCGCACGCCGGCGCGCAGCGCCCGCGCATGCGTGTCGAGCCCCTTGAAGGCCGGCAGCAGGGCAGGGTGGATGTTGACCATGCGTCCGTGCCATTTCTCGACCAGACCCCGGCCGAGGATGCGCATATAGCCGGCCAGGGCCACGATGTCGGCGCCGAAGCCGGTGAGCGCGGCGTCGATCGCGGCGTCATAGGCGTCCTTGTTCGGATGGTCGGCGCGCTGGATGACCTTGGTGGCGATGCCGCGCGACTGGGCGATGCCGAGGCCGGCTGCGTTGGCGCGGTCGGAAATGACGCCGACGATTTCGGTCGGATAGCTGGGGTCAGCCGCCGCCGCGATCAGCGCCGTCATGTTGGAGCCGCGTCCCGAGATCAGGACGACCGTGCGTTTCCTGCTCATAGGCCGATCGAGCCCCTATAGATGACGCCGGCGTCGCGGCGCGGCACGATGCGGCCGATCGGCGTCACCGTCTCGCCGGCCTCCTGCAGCACCGCCGCCACCTGCGCCGCTTGGCCCGAAGCGACCGCGAGGATCATGCCGATGCCGCAATTGAAGGTGCGCATCATCTCTTCCGGCGCGACGCCGCCGGTCCTGGCCAGCCACGAGAACACCGGCGGCACGTCGATAGCCTCAAGGTCGAGCTCGGCGGAAAAATCCTTCGGCAGCACGCGCGGAATGTTTTCGGGGAAACCGCCGCCGGTGATGTGGGCCAGCGCCTTGATGCCATGCGTGTTGCGGATCGCCTTGAGGATCGACTTAACGTAGATGCGTGTCGGCTCGAGCAGCGCCTCGGCGAGGCTGAATTCCTCGTTGAACGGCGCCGGATCGCTCCAGCCAAGGCCGCTTGCGGCAACGATGCGGCGCACCAGCGAGAAGCCGTTGGAGTGGAGGCCGGACGAGGCGAGGCCGAGCAGCACGTCGCCCTCGACGATGTCGTCGGTCGGCAGCAACTGGCCGCGCTCGGCCGCGCCCACCGCGAAGCCGGCCAGGTCATAGTCCTTGTCGTGATACATGCCCGGCATCTCGGCCGTTTCACCGCCGATCAGCGCGCAGCCAGCCTGCCGGCAGCCTTGCGCGATGCCGCCGACGATCGACGCGCCCTGGTCGGGGTCGAGCTTGCCGGTGGCGAAATAGTCGAGGAAGAACAGCGGTTCGGCGCCCTGCACGACGATGTCGTTGACGCACATGGCGACGAGGTCGATGCCGATCGTGTCGTGTTTTCCGGCGTCGATGGCGATCTTGAGCTTGGTGCCGACGCCGTCATTGGCCGCGACAAGCACCGGATCGGTGAAGCCGGCGGCCTTGAGGTCGAACAGGCCACCGAAGCCGCCGATCTCGCCGTCGGCGCCCGGCCGGCGTGTCGCGCGCACCAGCGGCTTGATCTTCTCGACCATCAGGTTGCCGGCGTCGATATCGACGCCAGCCTCGGCGTAGGTGAGCCCGTTCTTGCGCTTGGCCTTGTCGCCCTTGCTCATCGTCGGCTCGTCCCTGTTTCCATTGCGGGCTCTTCGCATGAATGGTTTCGGGGGGCAAGGCGCGAGAGGCCGATCCCCCCTTGCGCCAACCTCCCATCTTGCTCATCTATTCCCCGACAAAACCACGACGGGCATGCGGTGACCATCCCCAACCTGATCACCATCCTGCGCTTGCTTCTGGTGCCCGCCGTGGTGCTGGCCATGCTGCAGTCGCTTTGGGGCTGGGCTTTCGCCGGCTTCCTCGTCGCCGGCATTTCCGACGGTGTCGATGGCTTCATCGCGCGCCGCTGGAACCAGTCGTCTCGCCTTGGCGCCTATCTCGACCCCATCGCCGATAAGCTCCTGCTGGTCTCGGTCTTCGTCGTCATGGGCTTTGCCGGCGAACTGCCGCTGTGGCTGGTGGTGACGATGGTTTCGCGTGACGGGCTGATCGTCTGCGCCGTGCTTTTGTCCAGCGTGATGAGCCACCCGGTCGAGGTGAAGCCGCTCTTCGTGTCCAAGGCCAACACCGCGGCGCAGATCGTGCTGGCGGCGCTTGTGCTGGGAGAACTCGCCATCTCGGCGCATCTCGGCCCGTTGCGGACCGCGCTCATATTGCTGACCGGGGTCTTGACCGTGGCTTCGGCCGCAGCCTATCTCGTGGCTTGGCTAAGGCATATGAGCGGCTATGGCGAAGGCTCCCAGACGAGCAACTCCCAAACCGGCAACACCAGGTCGGGCATCGGCAAATCGGGCGGCTCCGGCTCGGGCACCTGACGGTGATGGCGCGGTGATCGCGGCTGACGGCGGCTCGGGCGCACTCCGCCGCCAGGTCTTCTTCTGGCTGGGCTCCGCCGTCCTGCTGGCGCTGTTCCTCTATGTCTTCTCGGGCATCCTCCTGCCTTTCGTGGCCGGCATGGTGCTTGCCTATTTCCTCGATCCGGTTGCCGACCGGCTGGAGCGGTTCGGACTTTCCAGGCTGATGGCGACGGTGGTGATCCTCATCGCCTTCATCGTCATCGTGGTGTTGGCCTTCGTCATCCTGGTGCCGGTGCTGGCGACCCAGATGGCCGATTTCGGCCGCAAGCTGCCGGACTATCTCACCCGCCTGCAGTCGCTGATCACCAGTTTCGACCCGAAATGGCTGGAGCAGCGGTTCGGCGTCAGCACCAGTGGTTTGCGTGACGGGCTGAACTCGCTGCTCACTTCGGGCTTCAGTCTGCTCACCACCGTCTTCACGTCCATCTGGAGCTCCGGCGTGGCGCTGGTGTCGGTGGTGAGCCTGTTCGTCGTCACGCCGGTCGTGGCCTTCTACATGCTGCTCGACTGGGACCGCATGGTGGCCGAGGTCGACAGCTGGGTGCCGCGCGACCATGTCGAGACGGTGCGCGCGCTGGCCCGCGACATCAACACCGCCACGGCAGGCTTCGTGCGCGGGCAGGGCACGCTCTGCCTGGTGCTCGGCGCGATGTACGCCACCGGCCTGACGCTGACCGGATTGAACTTCGCCATCCTCATCGGCTTCTTCGCCGGGCTGATCTCCTTCATCCCTTACGTCGGCTCCTTGACCGGGCTGGTGCTCGCCGTCGGCGTCGCCTTCGTCCAGTTCTGGCCCGACTGGACCATGGTGGTCGCGGTGGCTTGCGTGTTCTTCGTCGGCCAGTTCATCGAAGGCAACATCCTGCAGCCGAGGCTGGTGGGAAAGAGCGTCGGGCTCCATCCGGTGTGGCTGATGTTCGCGCTGTTCGCCTTCGGCGCGCTGTTCGGCTTCGTCGGCCTTCTGATCGCCGTGCCGGCCTCGGCGGCGATTGCGGTCCTGGTGCGCTTCGCCATAGGCCGCTATCTCGAATCGCCGCTTTACAAGGGCCAAGCCACTGAGGCCGCTCCGCCCTTGCCGGCCGACCGCGGCGGCGGCCACCGCTCCATGCGCGGCTGACATGTCCAGCCTCAGATCCGATCCGCCGCGCCAACTGCCGCTCGATCTCGGCCACGGCACCGGCTATTCGCGCGACGAGCTCGTCGTCTCGGGCACCAATGCGCAAGCGGCCTCGCTGATCGACCGCTGGCCCGACTGGCCATCGCCTGTGATCGTGTTGGCCGGGCCGCCGGGCTCCGGCAAGACGCATCTCGCCCGGATATGGCAGGACCGGACGCACGCCGTCGCCATCGATCCCGGCCATATCGGCGAGCACATAGCCGGGTTGGGCGCCAGGCCGGCGCTCATCGACGACATCGACAAGGCGGCGATCGACGAGCAGGGCCTGTTCCACCTGATCAATGCCGTGCGCGGGGCGGGCTCGACGCTGCTCTTGACGGCGCGGCGTTTTCCCTCGGCCTGGCGCGTCGCGCTGCCCGACCTCGTCTCGCGGCTGAAGGCGGCGGCGACGGTCGAGATCCACGAGCCTGACGACCTTTTGCTCGCCGGCGTCATCACGAAGCTCTTCGCCGACCGCCAGGTCGAGGTCGAGCCGCATGTCGTGCAGTATCTGGTGCGCCGCATGGAGCGTTCGCTCGGCACCGCCATGCGCGTCGTCGCGCGTCTCGACCGCGCTGCGCTCGAGCGCAAGACGCCGATCACCCGCGCTTTGGCCGCCGAGACCGTCAGCGCCATGGACGAAGGGCAGGGCGAGTTCGATATTTGATTTCGGGCCACCTGCGGGTGACATCAGGAACGCGCGCCGTTCCGAGCGACAGGTGGCCGTCCCGTTTCGGAACAGTCTTTCAGGCACCTTTCTTGCAGCGCAGCCATTGCCGGTTGATCCCGGTCCCGGTCGCGTTCCAGATCGGGTTGTAGGCTCGCCGGGCTCGAGGTGTTGGGGTTCTCGCCCGGCGGGTTTACCGCATTCTCCGAATATCGCGTTGAATTGAAATAGACCATAAAATGGTCTATTAAATGGACCAAACCATGGTCCACTCGGAGCGATCGTGAAGATATCCGTTACAGATGCGAAGGGCCAACTGACCGAATTGGTGAGGCGTGCCGAGGCGGGCGATGAGATTATCCTGACCCGCCACGGTCACGCCGCCGTGCGTCTCGTCCCTGTACGGCCCGTGCCGGACCGGAAGCACCGCCGGGGCTTGCTGCATGCCGCCCGGGCAGCGGGTGCCGCGAAAGCCAGCGCCGGCCCGCCCGCGGCGCGCAGCCAGGATTTCCTCTACGGCGATGACGGCCTGCCCGAATGATTGCCGTCGACACCTCCGCCTTGATGGCCATTGTCCTCGACGAACCGACGGCGGATGCCTGTGTCGCCGCGCTCGAAACGGAAGACGAACTTGTGATATCGGCCGGAACCGTAGCCGAACTCCTGATCGTCGCGGCACGGCGAGGCGTGGCTGAGGAGGTGCAATCCCTGCTCGACGGGCTCGGCTTCGAGATTACGCCGGTGACGGAAGGCGCGGCTCGGCGCGTTGCCGAGGCCTACGCACGATGGGGCAAAGGCATCCACGCGGCGGCGCTCAACTTCGGCGACTGCTTTGCTTATGAAGTGGCGAAGGACCGGGCTTGTCCGTTGCTCTATGTCGGCGACGATTTTCGCAAGACCGACGTCGAAGGCGCGATCTGAGCGACCCCGAAATGGGGCTAGAGCATGTTCCCGAAAAGTGGGAACCGGTTTTAGGAAAAGATCATGCTCCAATAACGAGCTGGATCAGGTTCAACGAAACGTCCTCCTGATCTAAGTCCGCTTACCCCTGAGCCTGTCCCGCAGCCGGCGCGATTGCCGCTGTCATGATGAATGCCATTATCACAGAAGTCTTCACCGCGCTCTCGGCTCAAAGCACGTCCCATCGGACGCGGCCAGGAGCGTGGCACGCTTCGCCTCAGATATCCGAGGAGCTAGGCCGCTTCACCAGAAGCCTGCGGGGGACAAACGGATAGCCGAGCTGCCCGAAGAAGTTCGCCGGAATCGGGTCATCGACGCCATATTTGGCTGGCGTCGAGGCGGGAACGCGATAGGTGCCGAACAGCACGTCGAACAAGGCGATCTGCCCCGCAAAATTCTTGTCATACGCGGCGCGCTCGTCGGCATGGTGCCAGTGGTGGAATTGAGGCGAGACGATCAGCCACTTGAGAGGCCCAAAGTCGAGCCTGACGTTGGAATGGATCAGCAGGTTCTGGCCGGTGAAGATCAGGAAATAGAGAGAGATCGCCTCTATCGAGAACCCTGCCACGAAAACGGGAATCAAAGTGAGAGCCTTGGTGACGACCGCCTCGAACGGGTGATTGTGGAAACCGGCCAGCCAATCCATTTCAGCGACGCTATGGTGGATGGAATGGAACCGCCACAGGAACGGCACCGTGTGGAAGGCCCGGTGAACCAGATAGACGCCGAAATCCGTAAGGACGATGATTTCCAGCACCTGCAGCCATAAGGGCTGGCCGCCGACGGCTTGCGTGATACTGACCGGCATCAGCGACGCCACCGCGCTTATGAAGGGAAGCGCGGTCATGCCGAGCAGCAAATCGACCGCTGCGGCAACTATTGTCGCGTAAACCAGATCGTTCACAATCCCGCGCCGGAATATCTTCTGCGGCCGCAGCGTCAGTAAGCGCTCGAGCGGAATGAAGATAAGCGCGCTGATCAACAGCGGCTTTAAACCGAAAAGGTCCATCAGGCTTCCCCAGCAGCACGGAGCGGCCAGCTTCAATACTGCTCCTGAAAGCTCGAAACAGCAACTTGGACGTAGGAAAGGGCTAGTCGACTAGACCCATCCGTAACGCAAATAGCGCTTGACCCACGCCTCGTCTTTCTGGCGCCTCAGCTCGTATTCCGGCACCAGCGGCGCGTTTTCGTAGGTGATAGCTTGTTTCGGCCAGAAATGATCCTCAGCTTGCTGGCCGCCCCATATGGCGAGCAGCAGGATGCCTGTAGCGCCGCAAATCCAACCAAACATGGCGTCAGTCCCCTATAGCCCCCGGGGATGATGGACAATCAGCGTCAATAAAGGATGAACGGACGTGCTTCGTCCACGGCTGTTGCCCTGGTGACCGTTTTGACAGCCATTGAGGGAGGCTTCAGTCCGGCTTCGTCGACCAGCGGCTTTCCGCGCCTGGTAGGCGCATATTTCGTTTCGTCACTGGACGGGCGTGCCGGCTCAGGATGATGATCCGCCAACCCCCGCGGATCGATAGCGTCACCGTGCCTTCCTCCGGGTCGACGCGCATGACCTAACCTTTCAGGTCGACCTGGTGCGGCCGGCGCCGTGGCCGCCACGCTTGCCGAGAAGTCACGAGGGATAACCCGCCCGGCATCTACGTAGAGCGGCTTCGATCGTGATAAATGGGCCTGGTTCGTGAATGGGAAAGACCCCGACAGCGGTCGGCGTGGCAGCAGTTTCGGATACCGGCACCAAGGACGAGGCCGTGGGGCAGTCGGAAATCGCCTACACCCGCTTCACCCGGGCCGCGAGACCGGCCTGGCTCTTCATGGAAGAAAGCGATGGTCGGAGTGGCAGGATTCGAACCTGCGACCCCCTGATCCCAAATCAGGTGCGCTACCAGGCTGCGCTACACTCCGACGTCCCGCGGCGTATAGGGGGCGGACGCCCGGAAGGCAACACAAAAACGGAGGTCTTCCGATCCAGGCCGGTGCCGCTGCATTGACGAGGCCCAGCCCTCGATTTCGACAAGGTGCCCGGATTGCCATGGTGACCTGCAAGGCGCGGCTGCAAGCGGCGCTTGAAGATGTGAAATGATCGATCAAGCCTAGCGCTTCTGGCCGGCGATCTTCCTGGCGATCGCGGTGCCCTGGATTATTGCGTTGGCAAAGCAGCCGCGAATGCTCGGTCGCATGCCGGTGAACCAGAGCCCGGGCAGCTTCGGATCGTTCGCGGCGCCGTTGAACAACGGCACGCCCTTGGCGTCGAGCACGCCGAGCCGGCCCAGCATCGTCTCCAGTCCGGTGCGATAGCCGGTAGCGGCAATGACGATCTCGGGCGCGATCACCTGGCCATTGTCGAGCACGATGCCGTCACGCCTGAATTCGCGCAACTGCGGCACGACGATGACGCGCCCGGCCTTGATGGCCTCCACCGCGCCATCGTCGGCGGCGATCGCCGTATAGTCGGAGCCGAGCCGGCTGGCGCCGCCCGATGGGGCAGGGGGCAGGCCGTATTTCGTCAGATCCCCGAACACCAGGCGCTGGGTTGCCGCCATGGCCGCGTCCGCGAGCTTTGCGGGCAGGCTTGCCATCAACGGCGACAGGCGGTGCACCGCGATCTTGCCGATGCGCTTGGGCAGCAGCGACGGTCCGTTGCGCGCGGAAAGCCACATCTGTCCGGTCGCGACCTCGGAAAGATGGTTGAGCGCATCGAAGCCGGAATTGCCGGCGCCGACCACCAGCACTTTCTTGCCCGCATAGTCGCTTGCCCTGCCAAAATCGGCGGCATGGATGATCTTGCCCGAAAAATCCTCCATGCCCTTCCAGGTCGGGATGAAGGGGCGCCGGTCGCGCCCGGTGGCGATCACCACATGTCGCGCCGCCTTCAGGCCCGCGCTTGTCCGCAGCAGCCAGTGGTCGCCGCGAAACTCGATCTCCTCGACGCTGACGCCAAGGGCGATCGGCAGCCGGTGAGTATCGGCGAAGTCGTTGAGATGGCGGATGACGGCGCTGCGGTGCGGGAAGGCCGGGGTCCCCGCTGGATAGGAAACGCCCGGCAGCGAGGACAGGTCGCGATGCGTGTTGAGGTGCAGATTGTCGTGGCGGCGATGCCAGGACTCGGCCAGCCTGTGCTCGCGCTCCAGGATCTGCGTCGTCACACCGGCCTTGGCCAACGCATGGGCGACGGCAAGCCCGGCAGCGCCCGCGCCGATGACAATCGTGCCGTCTAGTATCGCTGGCCCGCCGACCCCCGACGGCGAGACTTTCGCTTCCGCGCCCATTCGTATCTTTATCGTCGTCATCATGCCTTCAGATGGCATGACCATGTATCTGACATATGCCGCTCACGGGCCAAAAGGAATAGGCGGTGTTGCAAAGTCCTCCGGCATTGTGTCGCGGATTCCGGCAAAGCCGCGCCGCGGAGAACGGGCAATGAGAGGACTTGGCGATTCCATCGCGCCGGATCGCTCTAATGGACCGGGTCGGCGTGGCGATGCACCAGCTTGAACGCGCCGTCCTCCAGGCGGAACACCTCGGTCACCCGCAAGGTCATTTCGATCGCCTCGCCGTTCTTGCCCATGCGCGCTTTGGCGTGCTGAAGGCCGCTCCAGAAGGCCAGATCGCCGCTTGCCGAGGCCTGCAGCACCTCGAGATCGGTGCTGCTGCCCTTGTGGAAGCTCGCCGCGTCGCGTTCGTAGCGACCGGCGACGGCCTCGGCGCCTTCGAGGTGGTCGCCACGCGGCGAAAAGAACGTCGCCGGCCCGGCATGCGTGATGATCGCCTTCAGCGAAGTCGCATCGCCATTGACATAGTCCTCGGCGATCTTCTCGCGCTGCTTCATGAAGATGTCGAAGGACGAGCCGCCGGGATGCACGGTCCTGATCCACGTCTCCAGGCTGGCCATGAAATTCTCCAGGAAGGCGGCGGTGTCGGCATTGATCACGGCGCCCTTGTCGTCCAGCAAGTCCGCGACATTGCCGATATAGGCCTCCGGCTGCTGCATCACCGGCATGTCGAGGAAGACGAAGCTCTGCCGGAGCGCATGGTTGGCGCCGAAAGCGCCGAGCTGATACGGCGTGACGCTGACCACCCCGGCCGGCCGGCCCTTGAACACGCTCTTGCCCGGCGGCCGCGAGCCGACATCGAGCGCATTCTTCAGGCAGCCCGGGATCGAGCGGTTGTACTCCGGCGTTACGAATAGCACCGCGTCGCATTCGCGCATCGCCGCGCGGAAGGCCGACCACGCCGCCGGCGGGCGGTCGCCGTCCAGATCCTCGTTGTAAAGCGGCAGATCGCCGATCTCGACGAAGCGGCAGCGCAGCGAATCCGGCGCGCGGACGGCGAGCGCCTTGGCGATCTTGCGGCTGAAGGATTGGGCGCGCAGGCTGCCGACCAGAACGGCAAGCTGCAGGACGGCGTGTTCGGTTGCATTGGTCATGGCGAAACGTCCGGTTGTTGATGGCGCACGGGTAGGGCCCGACCGGCCGCCCCACGTTTCGATAATGTCGTCGGCGGAGCGAGGTTCCCTGCGCCATGGTGGGCGGATCGCCGCTTGCGGCCTTGCCGCCGCGGCCATTGCACAGTAATGACGGGTTGGCGCGAGATCTCGGCTTCCGACAGGATTCCCGCAGGCGGCGCCGCAAATGAATGCCCGGTCTTTCGGGTCGCAATGAGGTGGTCATGTCCGCGCGCATTTTCAGTCCAGCCAAAACCGCGATGCAGTCCGGCAAGGCCAAGACCGGGCATTGGGTGCTGGAATTCGATCCCGCGCAGCGCAAGAAGATCGACCCGCTGATGGGCTACACCACCTCGGGCGACATGCTGAGCCAGATAAAGCTCACCTTCGACACGAAGGAAGAGGCGGTGGCCTATGCCGAAAAGGAAAAGATCGCCTATCGCGTCGAAGAGCCGAAGGAAGCCAAGCGTCGGCAGATTTCCTATTCAGACAATTTCCGCTATGACCGCAGGACGCCCTGGACGCACTGACCTTCTAGTCTTGCGTCACGCGGCATGACAGACCCGCCGGCTCGGCCGGCCGACGGTCCCGTAGCTCAGCTGGATAGAGCACCGGCCTTCTAAGCCGATGGTCGCAGGTTCGAATCCTGCCGGGATCGCCATAAAATCAATGGCTTGCGAGATTCGGCCGACTCTGGATCTCAGCCGTCGCCACCGTTGTGTGCGGGCGTGGGCATAAAATGGCTTGCCAAATGATGACTTGCCGCCAATAAGCAACGCATGAAATTTCTGCTGCCGGTTGAAAAGGCGGCTCACCGGCTCCGCGACAATATGTTCTCTTATCTACGGACTTTCGACTGGTTCCGACTAGTCAGTCTGTGGACGATCAGAGACGATATCATTCTGATCACAAAACAGTTTGACGATCACAGACTGACGTTCTCGCCGCATGAAACAATCGGCAGAAGCTTATTTCATAAAGGGCAGTTTCAGCGGGATCTGGCTCTCAGGGTGCTGGATTTGATAGGCGACCAATCTGGGAAGATTTTGTTGGAGCTCGGCGCGAACATTGGCACACACAGCGTGTATCTGATGCGCGCGGGCGGCTTCGAAAGGGCGATCTGCATCGAACCTGAACCACACAATGTGGTTCTCCTCAAGCATAACCTGCTTCAGAACGACCTGACAGAAACTACTACCGTGGTTGAATGCGCTGTTGGCGACCGTGAAGGGTTCGCCGAGCTGTATTTACATAGGGGCAATAGCGGTGGTGCCAGCCTGTTCAATGGGGATGGTCACCCGTCGATAAAAGTGCCACTTCGTCGGGTCGATAGCATTCTGACCGAGAACAACGTTCCTTCAAACTCGGTAGGTCTCGTCTGGATGGACATCGAAGGGGCCGAACCAGACGCCTTGAGATCCATGACCGATCTCGTCAAGCACCGCGTTCCCATCTTGATGGAATACATGCCGTCGCGAGTGGAGCCGGCCAAGACAAAGGAAATGATCGACCGTCTTTCCGATCACTACGGACGCTGCATCGTCTTTAGCCGGAAGAAGATTGAACGAGAGATGGATATTCATTGTCTCCCCGACGATGGGTCGCACGACATCCTTCTGCTACCCTGAGCGCGCCACATATCGTATCGCTCAACCCTGCCATCGTGCGGGGCCTTTTGCATTCAAGACCCCGCTTGAGAAAGCATGGGCATGACGGCAAAATACTTCGCAGACACAACCGGCACCATCAAAGCCGGCGGCCGCTCAGAAGTCGCTCACGGCCTGCCCGGTCGGGCCGCCGAGATAAGTGTTCCAAACATAATCCCGAAGCATTTCCCGGTGCTCCGCCGTTCGATGATGACGGCTCGGCCTTTCAGGGTATGACACGCCGGCCAGGTGAAAGAAGGCGCCGTCGATGAATTCGTGCTGGCCCACCGCGCCCGCCATCGTCATGGGCCGCTGCTCCAGAGTTGCAACGGCGACATCCGTCTCGGCGAGTTTCGAATAGAGGATCGCCCAGTTGGCGCCGCCGGTGTCGAGGCCGAGGTTGATGCGAGGTTCGAAATTCAGCTTGTAGGCGGCAACGGCCGAGAACCGGTAGAAGCAGTAGCCTGCCCATAAATTCCAGTGCCGGTCGTCCGGCTTGGCTTTGTAGACGTGATTTTCGGTGCCGTACGCCCTGCAGCCATACACGGCTTTGCCGTCCAGCCTGGACGGGATGTCGAACGGCACGACCGGGAAGCAGTCGTGATCGATGAAGCCGAAGAGCTCCGGCTTGAGGGGACGCACGATGTTGTGGAAGGCCCAGGTGATCGCCGTTCCGTGCGATCTCGACAGGTGCTTTTCGACCCGCATCGGTAGGGCAAGATAGGGCACTCCGCGCATCTTGCAGATGCGGGCAATGGCCTCTCTCGCCGCGACCTTCGTCGAATTGTCGACGACGGCCAACGTCATTCCCGGCGGGTGCATCTCCCACGCTTTCGTCAAGGCGTCGATCACCCACGGCACGTTGAAGGCGACCGTGATGCATACGCGCGACACCCCGGCATCCTGCAATTCCTTCGCAAAAAGACGACCGGATGCGCGTCCCCGATACTCGAAGACCTTGTAGACGATCTGGTTCCTGAGCGCCCTTATCCGGATCACCGTCCGGCTGCGGCTCAGTCTGTCGACCAGCGGTTTGAATGCCAAGGCTGCCTCGCATTAGTGACCCCAGATGATCTCTTTGCCCGGCGCCGCTGGAAAATCAAGCGGGTCGGATTTCGCTCGCCAGCCCAAGGCACCACCGATCTCCGGTCGCTTACTTCAACCCACGTGGCGTTGGGTATGACAGGGTCAAGCGCGAGGCGGCTATGCTCACTGGTCCGATCGAGGCTTTTGTCGAGAAGCATTTTGTGGCAGGCAACGCGCCGAGATAGCAAAGGGCAGATGGCGCGCGAATGACGAAGTCGTGTTTCTTCCTGGCGACGGATGCCAATTATTTTGCGTATGCCTGCCTGGTGGCGCGTCGGATAATCGATGTCTCCACGCCGATCGATGGATACCTGCTCTACACCGATGCGCGCCAACCGGATCTTGAAGTCGGCCGTCGCCTTTTGAAGGACAGGGTTGCGCTGGTCGATGTTTCGCAATTCATGACAGATTCCCGGTTTCCCCCCGGATCGTACAGCATTGCTGCCTATGTCCGTCTTTTTACCGACCAGCTTTCAGTTTTTGCGCAATACGACCGCATCGCGTATACGGATTCCGACGTCCTGTTCAACAGAGACATCAATGACTTGGCCGGACAGCAACTGCATGCCCCGTTGCTCGCCGCGCATGACGACTACATGTATTTCAGGCCTTCGTATCGGCAGAAGCTCAAGCTGGCCCCGGGCGCGCCATATTTCAATTCCGGTGTCGTTGTCTTCGACATGAATGCCGTCCGGGAGGATGCCCTCCTGGAGCGCACGCGACAGACCGCCATCCACGGCAAGATGAACGATCAGAACGCGCTCAACATCGTCTTCGAGGGCAAATGGCAGACGATGCATCCGAACTGGAACCTGCAATCGCTCGGAACGAGGGAGTTTCGCTTCTCGCAGGCCTGGGCGCGGCATTTCGCCGGTGGCAAGCCGTGGGGCAATCAGGTCGGCGTCGAACTCGAAGCGCTGAGGATCTGGCGCGATCTGGCCCGCGACACGCCCTGGGGCAAGCCCTTCGAGCAGCGCATCCCCTTCGAGCGCGGCGTGATGAAGCGCTTCTTCCGGCGCTTCGATGCCGTTGCCGGCCTTTTCGGCAAGGACGTGCAGCGCCGCCGGGCCAGATATGACGGCAGCAAGATGCACCAGATCTACGCCAGGCAGGCCGACGAAGGAGCGATGGCGGTCCAGTATCCGGAAGTGCTGGGCGGTTTTGCCTGATGCGGCCTGGCAGGCCGCGCTGTGGATAGTAACCGCTCGTTTACCACGCTACGCCGGGCGGGTTGCCGACTGCCGCCAGACTCGTCGAAATGGAACGGCCTGAACCCGTCAGGCAAACCCGAAGCCCGGCGGCCGGCGTTTCATGTCTCCAACGGGATGCGTTCCGAACGCGTTCCGCAGTATGCGCCGGCCGTCGCTTCCGAGGCCGCCCAAAAGACGAAGCCCGCCGCGGCCAATGGGAAAACCGCGACGGGCCAGGCAACGCCCCTGTCGGGACGCATGGGGAAATCGAGACTAGGCGAGCAGGCCGGCGACCTTGGCCGCCTTGCGTAGCGTCTTGCGGGCCTCCATCGGGCTGCGCAGGCCGTCGAGCGCGTCTCGGCAGACGCGACTTGCCGAACGCCAGGCGCCGTCTCGCGCCTGTCCCGGCCAACGTTGATCGAGGCACTCCATCGCCTCGAAACAACTTGCCACCTTACGTTGCCCGTTTGGCTGGAAATCGATCACGACTGGTTCGGAAAACCAGACATCGTTCATCACTTCCTCCGTTCTTATTGGTCGTCTTTTGAGCAAGCAATCGGCGCCGGATGCGCCCGATGCGGGTCCGTGGGACGATTGGCGGACCCGCGCACTAACCAACCATTAAGCATTAGGTTCCGAAGAATTTTGAAGGCGCGGGCGAACGCGTCTGGACCGGCTGACCGGCGCCGATATGCGATCCAAAAAAGCTGAAAATCGTGTGACCAAAGTCACTGCGGCATCCCTGCGGGCCGCGATATGAATTCGGCAGGCTGATGAACCGCGGGAAGACTGCCATGCTTATCGCCGTGCTTGCATCCACCATGACCATCGCGACGTTGATGGCCACCGCATTCGGGCTTTACGAGGAAGCTCGGCGCAACCGCCTGCATGCCGAAGCGGATCGGGCGCACACGTTTCAAGGAGCGCGCCGTTTTCCTGTCAAAGCGCGCAATCGATAGGTCCGACACCGCCAGGCATGCTCACGCCGCTTTATCTGGCCATGTGCATCTTCCGGGCCGGAATACTGCTCTCCCCGGCAGTGTTCGCGGTGCTCGTGCTTCTGTGGCTCTTCTACCGGTAGGCAGGGTGGGGGGCACGAGCCCCGTTGCATCTTACTCCACCAGCACATGCGCCTCGCGCGCGGCGGTGACGAAGGCTTCCCTGGCGTTGTCCGCCGTGACGTCGCCGCGGATCGCGCGGCGGCAGGCGCGCAGTGCCGCGCTGTGCATCGCGCTGCCTGCATCGCGCCATTGGCCGGTCAGCAACTCGATGGCTTGCTCGGCGTTGGATATGTGGCGGATAGAGCCGGAAAGACCGACGGCGACTTCGACCGGCTTGGAAAACCATCCTTGGATCATCGCTAAACTCCCGAATATGTCGGAACACGATATATTTTAATGTAGGATCGCGGCCCAAAACTTCAACTTAGCGTGAAGCCATCTCACGAAGGCAACGCACGCGGCTCATCGTCCGAGCGGCCTGCGCGAAAGCTCGATCAATTCCGCCTCGTCTTTGATCCCAGCCATGTAGTTCGCGATGATGCGAGAGGCGCGCGCTTCCTTCTGCTCGGCGGTCTCGCCCTCGAAATTGCCGTTCTCGTAGACGCGGCCAAGCATGGCCGTTTCCTCGGGCGTGAATGTGTTTCGGGCAATCGACGCAATGGACATGGTTCCTCCTCGAACCCAAACGTGCCCCCTTTTGTGACCCGGCTAATGTTAGCACCGGTTTGAGTCAGGCGTGAGTCCCTCGCTAGGGCCGCTGCAATTCACTCGTCCAGGATTCTGCGTACTTTCACCGCGAGTTCGTCGATGCTGAACGGCTTGGTCAAAAGGCTGGTGCCGGCGTCCAGCACACCGTTATGGACAATGGCGTTGCGCGTGTAGCCGGTGGTGTAGAGCACTTTGAGATCGGGCTGATGCCTGCGGGCGAGGTCTGCCAGGTCTCGCCCCGACATCAGCGGCATCACCACATCCGTGAACAGCAGCGACACCTTGTGCCCGACCTCGAACATGCGCAGCGCCTCGGCTGGAGATGCCGCCTCGACGACGCTGTAGCCGAGATGCTTCAGTGCCTCGACGGACACCGCCCGCACGCGTTCCTCGTCCTCGACAACCATCACCAGCTCGGCCGGAAGACCGCGATGCACGGCAATGGCATTGGTGTTCTTTGCCGGTAGCGGCTCGTCGCCATAGAAACGCGGCAGATAGATCTTCACCGATGTGCCGATGCCCACTTCCGAATAGATCTTCACATGGCCGCCTGACTGGCGCACGAAGCCGTATACCTGGCTTAGCCCAAGCCCTGTGCCCTTGCCGGTCTCCTTGGTAGTGAAGAAGGGGTCGAAGGCGCGACCCATGACGTCGTCGGTCATGCCGGTACCGGTGTCGGCTACCGCGATCAACACATATTGCCCGGAGGGTATCGCGAACTCCCGCGCGAACGCGTCGTCGACGAAGGCGTTGGACGTCTCGATCGTCAGCCTGCCGCCGTCGGGCATGGCATCGCGCGCGTTGACGCATAGATTGAGCACGGCGCTCTCGAGTTGGGCTGGATCGACCCTGACCTGCCACAGGCCCGCGCCGAGCACCGTCTCGACGGTGATCGGCTCGCCGAGCGTGCGAGCCACCAACTCCGTCATGTTGGACACCATGCGGTTGGGATTGACCGGCTCCGGAGCGAGGGGTTGCTGGCGGGAAAAGGCAAGTAGCCTTTTGGTCAGGTCGGCGGCGCGGCGTGCGCCATCGATCGCGCCCTCGACAAAACGTTCGACGTCGGTCTCGCCCTTCGCGAGCTTGCGCTGGACGAGGTTGAGGCCGCCGATGATGACTGCCAGCATGTTGTTGAAGTCGTGCGCGATGCCGCCCGTCAACTGCCCCACGGCTTCCATCTTCTGCACCTGGCGCAGTTGCTCCTCGGCCTTGGCTCGCTCAAGCACTTCTTCGACGACGCGCTCCTCCAGCGTGGCATTTAGCGTCTGCAGCGCCTCTTCGGCGCGGCTGCGCTCCCTGATCTCGCGCTCGGCGGCCTGGTAGAGCCTGGCATTGTCGATGGCGGTCGCCGCCTGGCCGGCGATGCCCACAACCAGCTCTTCATGTTCCTGGACGAAGCGTGCCGGCTTGGAGTGGCCGAAGAAGAGCCCGCCGATAACCTCGCCATTGCGCGAGGCAACCGGCACCGCCAGGTAGCTGCAGACCGGCAAATGTCCTTTCGGCATGCCGAAATGCGGATCGTTCTTGCCGTAGCGCGGATCCTTCGTGATGTCGTCGGAGCGCACGACGCCTTCGCCGGTGAAGGTCGGCGCGAACACTTTGGTGTTGCGCGGCATGGGGAATTTCGAGAACGCTTCGCGCGGCACGCCCGACAAGGCATAGAGCATGTAATGCTCGCCCCTATCGTCGATGACGTTGTAGAAGAACGACCCGAATTCAGCGCCGACCAGCTCCGTGCAGGCGTCGGTGACGATCTGCACGACCTTGTCGACTTCGAGTTCCGCCGCGACATCGACAGCTGAGCGATTCAGCACTTGCAACTTGCGTGTTTCAGCGCGGATCGCGGCCTCGGTCTCGCGCTCCAACGTCACGTCGACATTCACGCCGATCATGCCGACGAACTCACCGCGCGGGCCGAGGCGTGGCCGAGCGTTGGTGACGATGGTGCGGTAGACGCCGTCGTGGCGCCGCAGCCTCAATTCGACACTGAAGCTCTCGTGGTCGAGCATGCCCCGTTGGAATGGCTCCAGAGCCTTGCCATCACTGGGATGGATGGTCGCCAGCCAGTCGAACTGTGCGATGCCCTTTTCGCTAACCCCCCAAAATTCGCGTTGTGCCCGGTTGAGATAGACGCATTTTCCGGCGGTATCGCTCATCCAGAGCATTACCGGGGCGGTCTCGGCGACCAATCGGAAACGCTCCTCGCTTTCGCGCAGCGCGATCTCGTTGCGCTTGACGTCGGTGACATCGTGCCCCTGCACGAACACGCCCGTCACTTTGCCGGCGTCGACGACCGGCTGGTAGACGAAATCGAGATAGCGCGCGTCCTCGTCCGCATCGTAGAGCAAGGTGACTTTCTGGCCGCGGCCGATGAAGGGTTCGCCGGTCGCGTACACAGTGTCGAGAAGCTGTATGAAGCCCTGTGAGGCAATCTCGGGCAGCGCGTCGGCGACCGGCTTGCCGAGAATGTCGCGATGATCGACCAGCGTCAGATAGGCTTCGTTCGCCATGGTGAAGCGATGCTCCGGGCCGCTTAGCATGGCGATGAAGCCTGGCGCCTGGTCGAACATGCGGCGCAGGCTCTCGCGTTCGGCTTTGAGTTCGTGCTGCAGATTGACCTTGCCGGTCGTTTCCACCACGACGGCGATGACGCCCACGGGCTTGCCCTTGTCGTCGAGCATGGGCGAATAGTCTAAGTCCAGCCACAGCTCCTCGGCCTTGCCGTTGCGGTAAAGCGTCATCGCTTGCTCGCGATAGGCGAGGGTGCCGCCGGACAGGCCGACTTTCATGACATTGTCGTTGAAGTCGGCGACCTCTGGCCAGCCTTCCCGCACCTTTGAGCCGAACAGCGCCGGATGGCGACCGCCGGAGAAGCGGGAGTAGGCGTCATTGTAGATCATGACGCCGTCTTCGTTCCAAAGCGTGACCAGGGCCACGGGGGAGCGCAGAACGAATGAAATATAGGCCCGAAGATATTCGGGCCATCGGTCGATCGCGCCGAGCGACGTCGAGGCCCAGTCGAAGGATGCAATGATATCGGCCGCTTCCCCACCACCCGAAAGAAACGGATAGTTCTCCGTACGTTTGATCGGCAAATTCTTCCCCTGAGCGCCCTGACCACGCGGAACGGCGGAAAGTGCATAAGGTTCCGTTTCGATTTGGAAATTGGTCGGATTGCCGTCGCATCGCTATATTCTTGCCGAACGAGCGCAGCGCTGATACGCATTAGCAGCGCGGAATTTTTCCGAGTCTGCATTGACTTGCGGATGGAAAAGCACCGCGCATTATGTCCGAGACCAGCATCCCGACGTGGTGGCAACCGGGTTACGAAGGGTTCTGGTCGAAAAAGAAGCAGGGCAGGTCCCGTGTCCAATCGGGGCAGGCCCACCAACGCTCTGGAACTCCGAAGCCTTTGCCCCCATGGCCTTCGGAAGAGCATGAACCATGGGGAAATCGATGGTCACCAAGAAACTTACCGCTAACGCAGAAAGCGCGGCAGCCTTTCTTGCGGTGATGGGCAACGAGAAGCGTCTGCTCATCATGAACTACCTCGCTGAGGGCGAACTCTCGGTCGGCGTGCTCGCCGACAAGGTCGAACTCAGCCAGTCGGCGCTGTCGCAACACCTGGCCAAACTGCGCAGGTTTGGCCTGGTCGAGACCCGTCGCGATCGTCAGATGGTCTACTATTCCTGCAAGTCTTCGGCAGCGCGCGAACTCCTGACGCTGCTCGACGGCCTGCTGGCCATGGACAAGCCGCTTGCCGGTCCGGCAAGGCAGGCCCTTGTCGAGAGGATGCGGCGGCCGCAGGCAGCCTGAACCTACTGCCACGCACGGACGAGGCCGGGGGGCCTTCGTCCGGCGCGGCGCCTCGATGGCGCGGATGCGAACAGACAGCACCATGGCGCAAATCGCCGGTTTGCGTCGCATCCAGTCATCGAAGCCTTACGGATTCTTAATTTAGCGGCCACAAGTCTGCCGGGAACGCGTTCGAAACGTGGGCCTGTCAAACGGAGCCGCGCGAAATGGCCGTCGCCACCACCTACACGTCTACCCAGAAGTTCCTTCACTGGACACTGTTTGTCCTCGTCCTCCTGCTCTATGCCCTTACCTATGGCGACGCTTTCTATTCCCGCGGGGACCCGGCGGTAGCGTTCTTCTGGCGACTGCACATTTCGTTTGGTCTCCTTCTGGCCGCGTTCGTGTTGTGGCGGGTGGTGCTGCGAGGCCTTAGGGGCGCGCCCGGCCTTCCGTCGGAAATGTCCGCTCCCGAGCAGGCTGTGGCGAAGATCGGGCATTTCATCCTTTACTTCCTGCTCATCGCCATTCCCGTCCTTGGTATCTTGTTGACGTGGTTCCGCGGTGACGCGTTGAGCTTCTTCGGCCTGTTCACGATTCCCGCGCCCTTCGCTCCGGACAGGACGACCGCGCGAACCATTCGCGAACTGCATTCGCTGTGCGCGAATGGCATACTGATCATGGCCGGTCTGCACGGCTTGGCTGCGCTCTATCATCACTTCATTCGCCGGGACACGATCCTGACCAGAATGCTGCCGGGAAGTCGCTAGCCAGCGGGCTCCGCGTGGCTTAGGGCTGGCTTTGGTCTCGCGGTGCCCCATCACATTTGATTGAAGTGCACTGCGTCGGCGTGGTCGCGAATGCCCGCAAGGCAATGATAACATGTCTCTTTTTGCCGGTGCCGTTCGATCCTGCGGGCATGAAGTTTACGGATTTGTAAGTCGCCCGGCCGGGCTCCGTTGGCTAAATTTCGAGTCGATCCACACCCCCGGATCATGACGGCGCTGAACTTCCACTTCAGCTCCGCTAAGAGGCCCGCCGCTCCCGGCGGGCCTCTTTCGTTTTGCGTTCGCGGCGTGCCGCGCCGCTTGCCGATCACACCACGCGATGAACACGGCGACGCCGGTGGTGCTGCCGCGGCGTCGGTGCCGTCGCCAGGCTCCATCATCCGTGCGGCAATCTGGACTCTCGATTCCCGGTCACCTATCGTCTCGACGGGTTCACATTTGACAACAGTCCATGCCGGGCTCCCGATCCGCGTTGCGGCGGGCAGCGCGGCATTTTTTGATCTTCGGTGCGCACGATGTTTGATCCGGAAAAGGCCAGGGCCGCTTCAAGGCTGCTGGTGGGCCATTGGGACGACGGCACCCGCCTCGACGCGATACCCGAGGTCCTGCGGCCGCGAACGCGCGCCGAAGGCTATGCCGTCCAGTCGCATGTGATGGATCGCTCGGCGGCACCGCTTTTCGGCTGGAAGATCGCGGCGACCAGCCTGGCCGGGCAAAGGCATATCAACGTCGACGGTCCGATGGCCGGGCGCCTGCTGGCGGAGAAGGCGGTCGAGGTCGGCGGAACCGCTTCGCTGGCGACGAGCAGGATGCGCGTCGCCGAAATCGAATTCGCCTTTCGCTTCGGCCGCGAATTGCAGCCGCGCGCCGACCCCTACGCCATCGCCGAGGTGGTGGACGCCGTCGCGACTTTGCACCCGGCGATCGAGATACCGGACTCGCGATACGACGACTTCTGCGCGGTCGGTGCGCCGCAGCTCATCGCCGACAATGCCTGCGCCAATCTGTTTGTCATCGGCGAGGCCGCGGGCGACGATTGGCGCGATGTGGATCTGGCGAAGCACCCGGTGGTCGGGTTCGTCACCGGCAAGTCGCGTCATGACGGATCGGGGGCGGCCGTGCTGGGCGATCCCCGCATTGCCCTTGCATGGATCGTCAACGAATTGTCGAGCCTGGGCATCGCGATGCGGCCGGGGCAGGTGGTGATAACCGGCACCTGTGTTACCCCGATAAGTGTCGAACCCGGCGACGAGGTTACGGGCGACCTGGGCAGGTTCGGCCGCGTCTCGGTCAGGTTTGCCTAGGGCAATCCCAGGCTACGAAAGCGCGGAGCCGTTTCATTGGGCGCCGCGCCGCCTCATGATCAGGCTGCGGGCGATGAGCACCAGAACGGTGATGATGATCAGGATCACCGACAGCGCCGCGATCGCCGGATCGATATTGTCGCGCAGGCCCATCCACATCAGGCGCGGCAGCGTGATCGCGTTGACCGAGGTGATGAACAGCGTCACGCCGATCTCTTCCCAGGACAGCACGAAGGACAGCAGCGCCGCGGTGACGATGCCGAACTTGATGTTGGGCATGATGACGCGTGTCGCGCGCTCCCACACGCTTGCGCCGAGGCCACGCGCGGCAAGGTCGATGCGTCGGTCGAGCTGGCTGAGCGACACCAGGATGAGCACCGTGGCGAAAGGCACCGTCATCACCGAATGCGCCATGGCGACACCCAGCCATGTGTCGTAGCCGAAGAACGAGGTTAGGCCGGAGATCGAGGTGAGCAGGAAATAGAGCGTCACCGCCGAGACCACGGGCGGCACCACCATCGGCAGCAGCACGAAGCCTACGAGTGCCGCCGTGAAGCGCGGCTGGAACATCCAGACGCCCAGGCTGAAGGTGAGGGCAAGCACGGTGGAGAAGAGGCTGCTCACGATGCCGATCCTGAGCGAGAGCAGGATCGAATCCAGCCAGCGCGGATCCTCGATCAGCGAGCGGTAATGGCGCAGCGACAGTTCGCCCGTCGGCATCGTCAGCATGCGGCTCGGCGTCAGCGACACCGGGATGACCGCAAGCAGCGGCATCAAAAGGAACAGCGCCACCAGCACGGCGAGGATGAGCGAGACGGGACCGGGACGGTAGGTCGGCATCGCTACACCAGTTGCCTCGGTTTGACGTAGCGGAAGAGCAGCGCCATCAGCGCGCCGACGAACACCACCAGCACGACGCTGATCGCGGCGCCAAGGCCCCAGTCGGGACTCTGGAAGATGCGCAGATAGATCAGCTCCGCGATCATCACGCTGCGGCCGCCGCCGAGGATGGCGGGCGTGACGAAGAAGCCCAGCGAGAAGACGAAGGTGATCAGCGCCGAGCCGATGATGCCGGAGCGCGTCATCGGCACGAACACCGTCCAGAAGGTGCGCATGCGGCTGGAGCCAAGTCCGCGCGCCGCGAGCAGCACGCGCTCGTCGAGGCTGCGCATGGCCGACGCCAGCGGGAACACCGCGAAGGGGATAAGGTAATGCGACATGCCGACAATGACGCCGAACTCGTTGCGCACCAGCGTAAGCGGCTCGGAGATGAAGCCGATCGATTGCAGCCAGGTGTTGATCAGGCCGCGGTTGGAAAGCAGCGCCACCCAGCCAAAGGCGCGCGTCAGCACCGATATCCAGAACGGCACCAGGATGCAGAATTCAGCAAGCACGCGCTGCACCGGGCTGCCGCGCACCCAGACCACCGTGATGGCATAGGCGGCCGTGACCGAGACGATCGTGACGATCGCCGCGATGCGCAGCGTGCGGATGAACACCGACTGCACCAGGTCGTCGGTGAGCAAGGCGTGGTATTGGCCGAGCCCGGGGGTGGGGAGCGTAAAACTCCACTTCACCACGCCCAGGAACGGCCAGGCATAGGCAAGCACGAGGAACAGGAGCAGCGGCGCCATCAACAGCGCCGCGCCCATCCTGTCGGAGAGGGTGCCTCTCATGTCGGCTCGGCCGATCAGGCCGAGATGATCTTGGTGTATTCGTCGAGCGCGGCGCCGTAGTTCTTGGCGTACCACTCCATGTCGAGCGGGATCTGCTTGGCCATGTTCGCCGGATCGACAGGGTTGATGCGCTTCTTGTCGGCCGGGATCAGCGCGTCGGCGGCCGGATTGGCCGGGCCCTGTCCAAGCTTGTCGAACATCACCAATTCCTTCTGCGGGTCCTGGGTGCTGGCGATGAACTTCATCGCCGCGTCCTTGCCGCCGGGATTGTTCTTCAGGACCGCCAGCGCGCCGGGCGAGATCAGGCCCTGGTCCCAGATGAACTTGATCTGGCCGCCCGAGTCCTGCTCGATCAGCGAGGCGCGGGTCGACCACACGATTGCCATCGAGGCTTCGCCGTTGAGCAGCACGCTCTGGCTCTCGGCGCCGCCGCCCCAATAGGAGACGACGTTTTCCTTGAAGGCGGCGATCTTGTCATGCGCGCGCTTCAGGTCGAGCGGGTAGAGCGAGGCGGGCGCGACGCCGTCTGCCAGCAGTGCCGCTTCCCAGCTCGAAACGCCCCATTTGTAGAGCGAGCGCTTGCCGGGGAACTTCTTGACGTCGAAGAAGTCGGCCATGCCGGTCGGCGCGTTGGAGCCGAACTTCTGCGAGTCGTAGGCGATGACGTAGGAGAAGAAGTAGGTGGACGCCGCATACTCCCAGCCGAAGCCCGGCCGCATCTTGCTCTTGTCGACGATCTTGTAGTCGATCGGCTCGAGCATGCCCTGGCCGCCGAGCGTGATGGCCGAGAACGGATCGACGTCGACCAGGTCCCAGGTCGGCGCGCCGCTCTTGTACTGCGCGGCGATCGCGCCTTCGGTCGGGCCGGAGCCGTCCATCTTGACCGGGATGCCGGTGTCCTTGGTGAAAGCCTGGCCGTAGGCGGCGTCATAGGCGGTGATGGCGTCGCCGCCCCAGTTGACCAGCACCAGCCCCTTGGTCTCGGCGAAAGCGCCGGTCGAGCGCAACAGCATCGGCGTGCCGGCGAGCACAAGACCCGCAAGCTGCGCGAATTGCCGGCGCGAGATCTCGCCGCGTTTGGTCCGCTCGGCGAGGGATTCGATCGTCTGTTTCTTGGTGTCGCTCATGTCAGTTCCCCTTGTTGTCGTTGATTTGAACCGGAAGCCGATGCGGCGGATTCTGGCCGCGGCGGCGGTGTTTACTGTCCTCCGTCCGGGAGGAGGAAACCCTTTTCCGCCGGCCAGGTCAGCCAGACGGAATTGCCTTTGCTCAGAGCCGCGGCCGCCACTTCGTTGGGCACCGAGACGGTGACCTTGGCGCCCTGGCGGGTGGTGAGATCGAGCTTGGTCGCCGCGCCCAGGTAGGTCGAGGCGACGGCGGTCGCTGCAATGCCGTTCTGGTTGGCCGACGCTTCTGGCGCGATCGACATGTCCTCGGGGCGGATGGCGAGGATCGCGTCGCCTTTGATTGCTTCCGCCTTGCAGCGCATGTTGACCGCGCGGTCCTCGCAGAGCCCGGTGGCGCCATTGTCGGCGGGCTTCACGCCCTTCACCGGCAGCATGTTGATCTCGCCCAGGAATTCGGCGACGAAGCGGTTCGCCGGCCGGTCGTAGACCTCGTCCGGCCTGCCGACCTGCAAGAGCTTGCCGTGGTTGAAGATGGCGACGCGCGACGACAGCGCCAGCGCCTCGCTCTGGTCGTGGGTGACGAAAACGAAAGTGGTGCCGGTCTCCTGATGCAGCCGCTTCATCTCGGCCTGCATCTGGCCGCGCAGGCTCTTGTCCAGCGCCGAGAACGGCTCGTCGAGCAAAAGCACGCCCGGTTCGAACACCAGCGCGCGGGCCAGCGCCACACGCTGCTGCTGGCCGCCCGAAAGCTGCGAGGGCAGCTTCTTCTCATGGCCCTTGAGCCCGACGCGCTCGATCATCTCGCCGACGCGCTTTTTGATCTCGGAAGCCGTTTTCTTGCGCACCTTGAGCGGGAAGGCGATGTTCTGTTCCACGCTCATATGCGGGAACAGGGCGTAGCCCTGGAACACCATGCCGGCGGCGCGCTGCTCGGCGGGGCGGTTTGTGATGTCGACGCCGTCGCTGAACAGCTTGCCTTCGCTCGGCTGCACGAAACCGGCGAGGATCATGAGGAAAGTGGTCTTGCCCGAACCGGAGGGCCCAAGCAGCGTCAGGAACTCGCCGCGGCCGATATCGAGCGTGAGATTATCCAGCGCCCGGAACGAGCCGAAGCTCTTGCCGATCCCGTTCGCCTTGATTTCCGCCGCCCGGCCGGGTTGCTGCATCCTGCCTTTGTCCTCACTCCTGGCATCAGCGTAGGGCAGGGCGCGGGTTCACCGCAACCGAATAGTTTTCGCCTGATCGGCAAATTTGATTCACGGATGGCGGGTGGAGTGCGACGCTGGAGCGCTAATCTCCCCCCTTGTGGGGGAGATGCCCGGCAGGGCAGAGGGGGCGCGAAGGAACGCTACCTTTTGCGGTGATCCAGTATCGACGCAACCCGGCAGTGGGTGCGTTCAAAGTGGCTGATAGGTCGGCGGGACAGCGCCCCCCTCTGTCCTGCCGGACATCTCCCCCACAAGGGGGAGATCAGCCAACCTCAATACTTCGCCAGCCTGTTTTCCAGCAGCTTCGCCCGCAGCCATTCGCTGAAAGCCTTGAGCACCGGATGGCTGGCCTTGGCATGCTCGAAGACCAGGAAATAGGAGCGCGGCGAGGGGACCGATGCCTCGAACGGCTTGACCAGTCGTCCTTCGCTCAGCGCCCGGCGGCCCGTCAGTTCGTCGCCCATGGCGATGCCCTGGCCGGCGACCGCCGCCGAGAACACCAGGTTCATGTCGGAAAAGAAGATGCCGCCTTCGGTATCGGGGTTTTCCACCTTTGACAGTGCCAGCCAGCGCGCCCAGTCCTCGGTGTCGCCGAGATGCAGCAGGTTGGCGCGTAGCACGTCGGCGGGCTTGGAGAAGCCGCCCACCTTGTTGAGCAGCGTCGGGCTGCAGAGCGGCGTGAAAAAGACTTCGCAAAGCAGCTCCACCGACCGGTTCGGCCAGTTGCCGACGCCGAAGGCGATGAAGGCGTCGGCTTCGGGGTTGCTCACATCGTCGAGCCGCCGCGGCGTCAGCACCGACAGCGCCACGTCCGGATACATCTGCTGGAACTCGCCGATATGGGAGCAGAGGAACATCGAGGCGAAGCCGGGCGGGCAGGAGATGGCGAAGGAGCCGCCGACGCCGGCGCCGCTGTTGTGCGTTCCCGCGTCGCCGAGCACGGTCAGCGCCTTGCGCACATCCGCGGCGTAGCGCTGGCCGCGCGGCGTCAGCGCCACGCCCTTGCCGATGCGCTGCAACAGGTCGAAGCCGAGGTCGCGCTCGAGCAGCCGAAGCTGATGCGAGACGGCGCTTCGGGTCAGATGCAGTTCGTCGGCGGCGCGCCATACGCTGCCGTGACGGGCGAAGCTGTCTAAGGCGCGCAGCGCCTGCGTGGAAGGTATCCGCAAGAGGCCTCAGGTGAACCGAATTTGCACGAGCCGGGAAAACATATCACTTTTTGATGAGCCGCTTCACTGCTTTCTTTGAAGGCATGGAAAAACCAGTGACCACCTCGGCGCAACAAACCGCGCTTGCCTGCATCGACAGCATCCAGCCGCTGCTGTCGGCGTGGACCCGCACCATCTTCGATTTCGGCGAGACCGCCTGGCGCGAGTACCAGTCGGCCGCCTGGTATGTCGATCGGCTGAAGCGCGAGGGTTTTTCGGTCGAGGAAGGTTCGGGCGGCATGCCGACCGCCTTCTGCGCCCATTGGACGAATGGCGACGGCCCGGTGATCGGCATGTATGGCGAATATGACGCCGTGCCCGGAAACTGCCAGGACGCCGCGACGGTGAAGCGGCCGCGAGAAGGACTGGGATTCCAGGCCGGCGGCCACACCGACCCGCATTCGGGCCTCGGCATAGGCAGCCTCGGCGGGCTTCTGGCCACCAAGGCGGCGATGATCGAGCACGGCATCAAGGGCACGCTGCGCTTCACAGGCGAGCCGGCGGAGAAGGTGAGGGGCTCGAAGCCGATCCATGCCGCCAAGGGCTATTATGACGGCCTTGCCGGCATGATCTCCTTCCATCCCTTCTACATGCTGCCGCTCTGCAACACCGCGCGCTGGGACACGCATTGCGGCGCCGCCTATTCGATGATCTACCGTTTTGTCTGCGACGAACCGGAGAATTGGACACGGGCGTCAGGCGACGGCGCGCCGATCCCGCAGGCGCATTCGGCGGTCAGGGCGCCGGGCGCCAACGACGCGCTGATGATGATGTACATGGCCTCCAAGGCGCTGCGCGATTCCATGCTGACGCATCAGGGCGGCTGGTCGATCAGCGAGGCGATCCTCACCGCGGGCCAGGCGACCGCCGACAATCTGCCGGCCGGGCTGGCCGAGATCCAGTACATGATCCGCGTGCCGACCATTGCCATGGCCGAGCAGGTGACCGCGGTGCTCGACCGCAACGCCGAAGCGGCGGCCAGGATGAGCGGCTGCCGCTACGAGCGCCACTGGGTGTCGAAGTCGCGGCCGGGCCTCGCCAACCACGCCATGGCCGACATCACCTACCAGGCGCTCTCGACAGTCGGCGCGCCGCGCTGGAGCGAGGAGGCGAGGGCGATCGCCCGCGAGGTGCAGGTCAATGCCGGCGGCGTGGCGACCGACAATCCCTTCATCGACGAACTCGAGCGGCTGATCTCGCCGCAGGACGCCGAGGCGATCCTGCGGCGCGACCTGCCGCCCTCGCAGGTGAACTCCACCTCCGACGACTACACCGACATGAGCTGGCACGCGCCGACATCGCGCTTCTATGTCGCCCGTCCGGCGCTGCGCGCCGGGAAGGACCATGTCTTTCCGTCCTGGGTGATGAATGCGCTGGGCGGTATTCCCGCCACTATCGACCCGATGGTGACCTGTGCCGCGAAGACCGTCGCGCTGACGGCGCTGCGCTTGCTCGAGGACAAGGCCGCGCGCGACGCCGCCATGGACGAGTTCGTCAGGCGGACCGGCGGCGGCGTCGGCGGCTCGAACTGGATCGCGCCGCTCTGCGACTACGAAGCGCCGATCAATTTCCGCTGGCCGGAATATGTCACCACGCCGCGCGGGCGCGACTGGTGGATACCGGCCGCCTCCACCACATGACCGATCAACAGAACAGTCCAGAGGAGAACTCCATGACCGTCCATGACCGCATTGTCGCCGAGCCGTTCTCGCTGCAGCGCCGCAACCCCAATGGCGGCACCAAGCCGCTAACCGCCTGGGGCTTCGCCAACGAGACCGACGTGTTGACCGACGTGCTGCTCGGCTCGCCGAATTTCCTACGCCATCTGTCGACCAGCTCGCTGTCGCGGAAACATCTGCGCGAGGCGCCCTGCAACGTCCAGATCGCGCAGGCGCAGCACAAGGACCTCGTTGCCGCCTACGAGCATTTCGGCGTCAACATCCACTGGCACGAGCCGACGCCGGAACTGCCGATGCAGGTCTATTCGCGCGATTCCAGCGTCATGACACCCTACGGCGCCTTCATCACCGCCATGGCCAACTGGTGGCGGCGCGGCGAGAACTATGCCGCCATCCGCACCTATGAGAAGCTCGGCATTCCGATCTACGACATGGTGACGGCCGGCACCTTCGAGGGCGGCGACTTCAACGTCATCGAGGACGGCGTGGTGCTGATCGGCTGCGGCGGCGCCCGCACCCAGGAAGAAGGCGCGCGCCAGGTGCAGGCCTGGTTCGACAAGGAAGGCTGGGAAACGCGTCTCGCCTTCATCGACGAGTATTACGTCCATATCGACCTGATGGTGGTGCCGATCGCCGAGAAGCTCACCGCCGTCTGCCTCGCCTGCACGGAGCCTGGCATCGTCGACTGGCTGAAGGGCAAGGGCCACGAGATCATCGACGTGCCCTTCCAGGACACGATGGCGCTCGGCTGCAACTTCATGTCGCTCGGCAAGGACAGGGTGATCGCCCCGACCTCCAGCAAGACGCTGATCGAAAAGCTGAAGGCGCGCGGCTTCGAGGTCGCCGCCGTCGACATGAGCGAGATCTCCAAGACCGGCGGCGGCATCCATTGCATGGCGCAGGCGCTGAAGCGCGTGCCGGCGTAACGGGCCTTCGAAGTCCGCAACCACCAAAGGGGACGCTTATCCCTCTGGCCGGCAGGCCAGGGGGATATTCTTTTTGTAGATGCGGCCTGTCAGGAGACTTCGCCATATCCGTTCCGATCATCCCGTCCCTGCGCTAGGCTCCCGCCAGCCAAAACAGGATTGCCGCAAGATGATCGTCCAGGCCTGCATCAACGGCGCGCGCCCCGCCGATTTCCATCCCGCATTGCCGCTCGACCCCGAGGCCATGGCGTGCGACGCCGTGGCCTCGGTCGCGGCTGGCGCGGCCGAGCTGCATGTCCATGCGCGCGCCGCGGATGGCCAGGAGAGCCTGGCGCCGGATGCGATGGACAGGACGCTCGCGGCACTCCGTAGCGCATGCCCGGGTACGTTGATCGGCGTCTCCACCGGCGCCTGGATCGAGAAGGACGATCTGCGCACGCTTGTCGCCATCTCCGGCTGGCGCGAACTGCCCGACTATGCCTCGGTCAATCTCAGCGAGACGGCCGCCCCCGTCGTCATGGAAAGCCTGCGCCAGCGCGGTATCGGCATCGAGGCGGGGCTCGCTTCCGTCGCGGATGCCGAGCGGCTGGTCGGTCTCGATCATGGCGGCCGGGTTCTGCGCGTGCTGATCGAGATTTCCGAGCAGGCGCAGGACGAGGCCTTTGCAGTGGCCGACGGCATCGAGACGGTGTTGCAGCGCGCCGGCATCCGCCGCTCCATCCTGCTGCATGGCGAGAACGCCACGGTGTGGCCCTTCGTGGAGAGGGCGGCGGCGCGGAGACTTTCGACGCGGGTGGGGCTGGAGGATGGCAAGGATTTGCCGGACGGGACGGTGGCGGACGGCAATGCCGCGCTGGTGGCGGCGGCGGTCGGGATTTATCGCGGGGCAAGATGACAGCCGATCTCCTCCTTGCGGGGGGATCAGCAGTTTCCGCAACGGCGCTCAGCCGAACTTCGCCAAAGGCTCGGCGCTTATCTCGACCCACTCACAGCGGCGGCTGTCGTGGTAGAAGGACTGGAAGGGCGGCGGAAACGACGGGTCCGCGAACGCGCCGACCGGAATGGCGGTAAGGCTCGGTTGCGTGTCGATGCGATAGTGGACCGTGGTCCCGCATTCTGGACAGAAACTGTAGATGACACGGCCGCCCTGCTCGCCGACGCGCGTAAACTGTGCCGACCGCCCCTCTATCGACACGTCCGCCTCGGCAAATCGCACATTGTAGCTGAAGGCGCTGCCGGTGCGCCGCTTGCAATCAAGGCAATGGCAAATCGAAATGCGCACCGGTTCGCCCGAACAGGTGACTGACAGCTGGCCGCAGGAACATTCGGCGCGACGCGTGACCATGCGGTCTCCTTTCAGATCCTGCCTCCCGGTGGGACCAATGAGGAACAGCTTATTCAGCTCCGCGGCGCGGCGAAAGGACGTTCCGGCCGGTCTGCCCGGTGCGTCACGCCTGCCAAACCGCCAGATCCGCCAGGATGCGCGCCTTCACGCCAGTGTCGGCGTAGCTCGCGTGCACCGATGTGGCGGCGAGCTGGCGGATGGTTTCGCCATCCCAGCCGAAGGTCTCGGCGCAGGCGGCGTAAGAGGCTTCGAGCGTTGTATCGAGCAACGCCGGATCGTCGGTGTTGATCGAGACGGGAACGCCGGCCTTGCGCAGCGCGTCGATCGGATGCTCGGCAAGCGATGGATAGACGCCGAGCGCGATGTTGGAGATCGGGCAGATGCCAAGTGGAATCTTCCTCTGCGCCAGCAGGTCGACCAGGGCCGGCTCCTCGATTGCCCGCACGCCGTGGTCGATGCGGTCGGCGCCAAGCAATTCGATCGCGTCGCGGACACCTTCGGGGCCGCTCGACTCGCCAGCATGCACGGTTCGGCGCAATCCGGCCGCGGCCGCACGACGAAACGCCTCGGCGAAGCGCGGACCAGTGCGGCCGGCGGCCGCCTCGTTTCCGTCGATCGAAAGGGCAACGACGCGCCGATGCCTGATCCTGCCCAGCAATTCCACCAGCTCCATGGCGTCTTCGGCGGACTGGGTGCGCAGAAGGCTGACGCAGAGCCCGACCGGGGGATAACCATCCTGCTCGGCGGCCGCGAAACCCGCGTCGAACGCATCGATCATCCCGGGGATGTTCCGATGCCAGTGAGGCCAGTGGGTCGGGTTGACGATGGCGTCGGCGTAGCGCACGCCGCTTCTGGCCATTCGCGCGGCAAATTTGTAGGCCGCGACAGCCAATTGCTCACGCGTGCGGAACGTGCCGCACAACCAGTCGAGCATCTCGAGGAAGCTTTTCAGGTCGTGCGCCTCGAAGAGCCTGTCGCGCGGCGCGCGCAGGGGGATGCCGGCCTGTTCGCAGTTCCTAATGACGTCGTCGGCCTCGAAGCAGCCCTCGACGTGGATGTGCACTTCGGCCTTCGGCAACGCGATATAGTTGGTCAATGAAGCCTCCTCCCGAACCCGTGGCGTATCGAACCATGAAACGCCGGGTGCGCACTTCAAGAAATGCTTGAAAGATTTTTGTGGCGTCGCGCGGGAGCCAGATCCTGTCTCCCGCTTCATGAGGGCGAGCAAGGGCTACTGCGTATCCGCGTTGGCCCTCAACTCGGCGCGCTTCTGGTCCGATACCACCGCAAGGTCCAGCACCTTCTGCAGGCCGGCCGCGTGCCGGAAGGTCGGTTCGGTCTGCACGCCGCTCCTCACCGCCTCGACGAAGCGCTGGTAGTTGGTCGGCACGGTGCCGGCGTCGAGCTCTTCCCATTTGGCATTCTCGACATTGCCGCCCACGCAGGCCTTCAGCATCGAGCCGTCGAGATTGTGCACCACCTCGATGCCGCCCTTGTCGCCATAAATGCGCAGGCGCAATTCATTGATGTGGCCGGTGGCCCAACGGCTGGCATGCACAACGCCGAAGGCGCCGTTGGCGAAATCGAGCGTCATGGCGAAGCTGTCATTGGCGTCGAGCTGGTATTCGCCGATGCGGTTGCCCGGCGCCTTGTCGAAGGCGCGCAGCCGGCAGAACACATGGTCGATGTCGAGCGCGGCGCCATAGCTGGCGAAATCGAGGATGTGGATGCCGACATCGCCGAGCACGCCGTTGGAGCCGTGGCCGCGTGACAGCCGCCACAGCCATTTCGGATCGGTGTGCCAGTCGCCCCAGAATTTCGACACCAGCCAGCTTTGCAGGTAGGACGCCTCGACGTGGCGCACCGTGCCGATCTCGCCGGCCTGCACCATCTGGCGCGCCTTCTGCAGCGCGGCCACGTTGCGGTAGGTGAGGTTGACCATGTTGACGATGCCGGCGGCCTCCGCGGCGTCGGCCATCTCGTTGGCCTTGCCGAAATTCTCGGCCAGCGGCTTTTCGCACAGAACCGGCTTGCCGGCGGCCACCAGCATCATGGTGGTCGGGTGGTGGATGCGGTCGGGCGTGACATTGGCGACCGCGTCGAAGTCGCCCCAGTCGAGCGCCGCCTCCAGCGAGGTGAAGCGCTTCGGGATCCTGAAGCCGTCGGCGAATTCGCCGACGCGCTTTTCATCGACGTCGACGGCCGCCGCCAGCTCGACGCCCTCGATGGCGCCGAAGCGGCGGGCATGCTCCTGCGCCATCCATCCGGTACCGAGTATCAAAAGCCGCATTTTCTGCTCCTTTGGGCGGGTTTGGTTCGATTCAATCATGTTGGACAAATCAGGCCGGTGCAATCCCGGACGGGGCAGGGCCTGGCTATTTAGCGGAAGCCGGCCTCGCCATGCGCGTGCAGCCTGGGCCCGCGCTCCTCGATCGGCTCCGGTGCCTTCTCCACCGGCACGTTCGGCGCTTCGAGGATGGCCGGTTTGGAGCCTTGCGGGTTGTGCGCCCATTTGACCGCGTTGCGCAGCACCTTTTGCACGGTGGCGTCGTGATAGGTCGGGTAGGTCTCGTGCCCGGGCCGGAAATAGAAGACATTGCCGGCGCCGCGCCGGTAGGTGAGCCCGGATCGGAACACTTCGCCGCCCTGGAACCAGGAAATGAAGACGGTTTCCAGCGGCTCCGGCACGGCGAATTGCTCGCCATACATCTCTTCGTTCTCGAGCTCGAAGAACTCGCCGACGCCTTCGGCGATCGGATGGCTGGGGCTCGTCACCCAGAGCCGCTCGCGCTCGCCGGCTTCCCGCCATTTCAGCGTGCAGGGCGTGCCCATCAGCCGCTTGAAGATTTTCGAGAAATGGCCGGAATGGAGCACGATCAGCCCCATGCCTTCCCAGACGCGTTTTGCAACACGTTCGACCACCTCGTCGGCCACTGCGCCATGGTCCTTGTGGCCCCACCAGACGAGCACGTCGGTCTCCGCCAGGCGAGCTTCCGGCAGGCCATGCTCCGGCTGCTCCAGCGTCGCGGTCGAGGCAGAGATCGCCCTGTCGGCGTTCAGAGCCTTGGCGACGGTGGCGTGCATGCCTTCCGGATAGATGCCGGCGACCACCTCATTGGTCCGCTCATGGATGTTCTCGCCCCAGACGACAGCGCGAATTGTCATGATTTGCCTCGTGAATGATGGGAGCCGCCCCGGCTTTCATACATAAAGGCTTTGGATTGTATTGGAAGGCGCTTTGCCGTGGCGAATTCTCGACTTCGTCACTCCAGGGTCTGCGCTCCGCTTCGCACCGGAATGACGAACTCGCGAAGCCGATTGGCAAGTGTCGTTTCCCATGCGCAATATTAGCGATGGATGAAATATTTGTAGGGGTAGCGATCTTTGTTTGTCTGGCCGGCGCTTCGCTGGCCTGCCTGGCGGTCTATCCGCGCTTGCCTGAACACCATCGCCAGGACGACACCAGCGCCGTGGTGCGGCTTGCCGCCAACCTCTTCGTGGTGATGTCCTCGCTGGTGCTCGGCCTGATGATCAATTCGGCCAGGAACACGTTCGAGTCGATCGACCGTAACGTCCACACCTTTTCGACGGATCTCATCCTGCTCGACCGCACGCTCCGACTCTATGGCCCCGAGGCGGGCAGCGCCCGCGAACTGCTCACCGCCTATGTCCAGCGCGTGGTTGACACCTCCGCGAACGACGGCAGCACGACCGTCGTCCCGAACAAGCTCTCGGAACTGCTGCTCAACCAGGTCGGCGACAGGCTGGAGGCATTGACGCCGGCGGACGCGAAAAGGTCGGCCGTACAGCAGAGCGCGATGCAGCAACTGCAGAAAGTGATCGAAATGCGCTGGGTGCTGGCCGAGCAGTCCGAGGGCGTGCTGCCTACACCGCTGATTTGCCTGCTCGTCGCATGGCTGACGCTCATCTTTGCCAGCTTCGGCTTCCGGGCGCCGCGCAACGCCACCATCATCGGCACCGTGCTCGTTTCGGCGGCGCTGGTGGCCGCGGCCGTCTACCTGATCGTCGATATGGACACGCCCTTTACCGGCCCGATCCAGATCTCGCCAGCGCCCCTGCAAAGGGCGCTGGCGGAACTGACGCAGTGAGGATGGTGCCCTCAAAGGGTTACCCATTTCCCGCGATTTGCGTTCAGCGCATCGATCAGAAATCTCGCCGCCACCGAAGCGCCGTCGGGGCGAACTTCGCTGGCGAGGTCCTTCGCGCGGATGCGGGTTTCGCCCGCCAGCGCCGTCTCCAACGCCTCCGACAATGACGGCGCCGTCGGCGCCGGGCCGTCATGCGCGGCGCCGATGCCGAGCTCGGCCACCCGCTTGGCCCAATAGGGCTGGTCGCCGATCTGCGGCACGATCACCTGTGGCGCTCCAGCCCGCGCGGTGGCTACGGTCGTGCCGGCGCCGCCATGATGGATGACGGCCGCGACACGGCCGAACAGCGCCTGCTGGTTGACCTCGCCGACGGCGAAGCAGTCGCCGCCGTCGTCGACGGGACCGAGCTCGGCCCAGCCATGCGCGATCACCGTGCGAAGACCTTTGGCGCGGATCGCCTCGATGGCCGCGTGGCCGGCTTCCCTGGCGACCGATATCGAGCCGAAGCCGACATAGACCGGCGGCGGTCCGGCATCGAGGAATGCCTCGAGCCCGTCGGGGAGGGCGCGCTGATCCGGCAGGACGAAGGCGCCCGTCTGCACCGCATCGATAAGGTCCGATGGCAGCCATGGCCCCAGCGTCGGGTCGCAGGCGAGCAGGACGGTATCGCCATAGACATAGTCCCGGACATTCCGCACCGGAGGCAGTCCGAGCGAGGCGCGGTGGCCGTTGATCGCCTCGCCGAAGAGCGCGTTCTTGGTGCGGATATCCATCTCCCACAGCAGCCGGTTGTCGGTCACGCCGGGCGGCAGCGGATGGCCTGGATATTCATGCGGCCGGTTGTGCGCCGAGGGCAGCCAGATCGGGCAGAACGTGCCGAGCATGTAGCGCATGCCGCGTTGCTCCGCGACCATCCGCGCGGCGGCGCAGGAGGGGAAGAGGCCGAACGCCACCACCGCATCGCAATCCTCGGCGGCAGCGGCCAGCGCCTCATATTGCCTGGCGACGATCTCGGCCGCCTGGCGGGAAATGAGCCTGGCCCGGTCGTCGGGCGAGGCCGATCGCGACCGGTCGATCATTTCCTTCACCCATGCCCGCACCGGCGCGAAGGCTGGCGCAAAGGTCACCCCGGCGCGGGCGACAAGGGCGGCGAATTCCTCGTCGCCCGGCGCGCTTACTCTCACCTCGACGTCATGCGCTCGCAGCGCCGCGCCCAGCGCCGCCAAAGGCTCGACGTCGCCGCGCGAGCCGTAAGTCGATAACAAGATCCGCATTCCATGCTCCGTTGCCGTTTTTCGGAGCGGCGTTGATACGCCATGGCCGGGGGCTTGCCGCAAGCCCGGGCCGCGCCATATCTATGTCCTGGGAAGGGTAGCTATTCTTCCCGGCGGCGGTTGCCCCGATGCCTCGATGCGGCGGCATGCCAACATACCCAGGCGCGTCGGGCGCCGGGCGGTTCGATCAGCAAGTGGGGACCAACAGCAGCCGGCGACCCGTTCGCCGGCCCGGTAGGATTTAACCCTGGCGGCCTTCCTGGGCGACCTGGGTGAGGGACCTTGTCAGTCGTGGCACGACGACAAGGCGCTTGATTTTGCCGTTCTTGTAGGCGGCAAGGAAGCGGTGATAGTCCCTGAAGACGACGCAGCCATTGGACTCGGCGCGTCCGCCGCGCAGCATGTAGGTGTGGGCAAGCAGGCCGTTGCGGCCATATTTGTTGTTGCCGCTGGTCGGCGTCAGCCTGATCGCTTCGACGCCGTGGAAGCGCGATTCACGCAGCGACAGATTGTATGTGTCGGGCGGTGTGGGACCGGTGTTCTTGCGGTTGACGAAGCGCGGCTGGTCGACCATCGAGCCCAGCCCGGAATGCGCCTCCAGCCGGGAGCCGTCCGGCATGTAGACGGTCTTGGCCGAGATATCGTAGACGGCCACGCCATTGCCCATCGAGGGCCCGCTGAACAGGTTGCGGAAGGCGCTGCCGAGCCCGCCGCGCTCCGGCGTGTCGGGCTTGGCATAGGCCAGCATCTCGGACGCCTGCGCCTTGCGCCTGCCGGGCTTGGAGTCGGCCACCACAGGCTTCGAGCCGGGTACGCCCGGCAGGGCCTGGGCGCCGCTTCTCGGCGAAGCCGTCGTCGGTGCGGTCTGCGCCGCGTCGACGGCGGCGGGCTGCGCCTTGGCCCTGGCGGTCTGCGGCTTCGCGGCCTCGGGCTTCTGCGGCCTGGCGGCGTTCTGCTCTGGCGCTTCGGTGGCGCGCTCGAGCGTGGTGCGCGGGCGAAGGTCAGGCACGGCAATGGTGTCGGGCAGCGCGTCCTGCGGTGGCAGCGAGGCGACCTGGTACTCGCCATCCTGGCCATTGTCCGCATTGTCGGCGGGCGCGTCGCTGTTCTGTAGCGCCACCGCGGTCGGGACGTCGGCCGTATCTTCCGGCGCGATATTGGCAAGCGCCAGCGCCAGCTCGGAGGCACCGGCCACTTCAGCAGGCCGCGAACCGAAGCGGGCTTCGATCGGGGCCTCCGGCTGCGCGCCGCCGAAGCGGCTCGCCGAAGGCAGGCTGGCAAGCAGGAACGGCGCGTTCTCGGCGCGGTTAAACGCATCGGCAAGCTTCTGCGGCGAAAGCGCCGCGTGCTTCACCACGTCGTCGAAACGGTCGGCGGCTCCGGCGGCCGAAGCCACCACCACGACTTTTTCATGGGCGACGCTGTCGGGCGCCGGCAGCTTGAGGCGCGCCGTCTTGCCGTCATGGACCCGGTCTTCGCTCGTCGGCTTGTCGGTGGCTTGGCCGTCATGCCTGAAACTTGTCGCGAGGCTGAAGCAGCCGGCGTCGCAGCCGCCGATGAGCGAGGCTGTCTTGTAGCCGCCATTGGCGGCGAGGCGCGGCGCCCAGGCATTGGCGATCTGCCGGCGCTGGTCGCCAAGCGCGATGTTGCGCGGCGAAAGCAGGCCTTGCGGCAAGCCGTTGGAAGCGGCGGTGAGCGACGTGCTCACCGAATAGAGCCCCGCCAGAGTGGCGGCGGACCATAGGGCCAGCGCGGCGCCGACAGCAGGCACCACGACCCAACGATGACCAGATCTTTTCGAAGTTACCCCCCCATGAGGAGCGTCACCCCGGATTTTCAAACGCAAAAACGCCATACGACCACTCTCAATCGGCATGCCGGTTTGCGGACCTGGCACCCGTCACGATCACAGTTCGCCTGGTGCCCCCTGCACCTACTCGCGTCTGTTGCCGATTGATTCAAAAGATGGACAAAGATGGTTAACCAATCCCTCCACCAATCGCCGATTTGGCGACGGTCCATACGAAAAAAGAGCCCTCCATGGTCTGCGCCACGGTAAAAATGCTCTCCCTCACCCGCTTTGCTGCCCGTTTTTCCGGCCTCTGTCAAGAAACCGTGAAGACCGGAACCGCAGCATCCTCAGCCGGCTAGAGGCCGATTTGGGTCAAAAAACGGCAGCGGGTGCGTCTCGCGCGGCTGTCCCGGCATTTCTTTTGGGCCACGCGCAAGCCCCGGCGTGGTCCACGTAGTCCAGTCGATTCTCGCTTGACCTTCCCGTTACTGGAACCCGTAGCGTTGTTGGAAGGGCCGCCCCCGCGGCGCTCTTCCCAATCACGACCGAGGAGAAAAAGATGCACCGACGCGGCTTTCTGGTGGCGGGCCTGGCAACGGCTCTGTCGGGTTCCCGCGCTTTGGCGCAGATGAAGACGGACGGCGTGTCGGACATGGATTCGATGCCGGGGATGGATATGGGCAGTCATGACGGCCATGACATGGGCGCTATGACGCAAGCGCCCACGGCGCTGCCCGAGGGCGAGGCGCTGCGCGAATTGCAACTGCTTGCCAATGAGGCGGGCCAGCCGGGGCTGTTCAAGGCGAAGCTTACGGCCGCTCCTGGCACGGCGCGCTTTGCCGCCGACCTGGACACGCCGATCCTTGCCTATAACGGCACGAGCCCGGGGCCACTGATCGAGGCCCATGAGGGCGACCGCGTCGAGATCACCTTCGCCAACCGGATCGAGGGCGAGCAAAGCACCATCCACTGGCACGGCATGCCCGTGCCCGCCGACCAGGACGGCAATCCGATGGACCCGGTGGCGGCGGGCGCAGACCGCGTCTACGCATTCGAATTGCCCGAGGGCTCGGCCGGCTCCTACTGGTATCATCCGCATCCGCATGGCCGGACGGCCGAGCAGGTCTATCGCGGCCTCGCCGGCGCCTTCGTCGTCAAGGCGAAGGCGGACCCCGTTCCGGCCGAATATGGCGACACGGTGCTCATGTTCACCGACCTTCGTCTTGCCGCCGACGGCTCGATGCCCGACAGCACCATGACCGACCTGATGAATGGCCGCGTCGGCGACCATGTGCTGGTCAACGGCCAGAAGAATCCCAGGCTGGCCGTGGCGATGGGCGCGAAGCGGCGCTTGCGGCTCTATAACGCCACCAATGCGCGCTTCCTGAGGCTCGCCTTCGCCAATGCATCGATGACCGTGATCGGCAGCGACGGCGGCCTGCTGGAGGCTCCCGTCGCGGCCGACGATATACTGCTCAGCCCGGCCGAGCGCGTCGAGCTGGTCGTCGCCTTCGACCGGCCGGGCGCCGCCACCCTCGCCACGCTCGACTATGATCGCGGCTGGATGGGGCCGGGCCGGCCTGAGGATGCCGGTCTGGCTTTGCTGACGGTCGACGTCTCGGGCAAGCCGGCCGAGGCGATGCCGCCGCTGCCCGGGCGGCTGAGGCCGGTCGCGCCGCTTGGGGCTCCCGCGGTCAGCCGCCGTCTCGTCTTCACCGAGACCATGGCGATGAGCGCCACCGGCATGGAGATGGGCTTCCTGATCAACGGCAAGGCGTTCGACATGGCGCGTGTCGATATCGTCGCCAGGGCCGGCGATACCGAGCTGTGGGAAATCGTCAACCAGGCCGACATGGACCATCCGTTCCATATCCACGGCACGCAGTTCCAGGTGATCGAGCGCGAGCGCGACGGCAAGGTCGCCAAACCGCCCTATCTGGCGTGGAAGGACACGGTCAACGTGGCCCGCGGCGAGACGGTTCGTCTCGTCACGCGCCAGGAGCGGCCGGGCATGCGCATGTATCACTGCCACATCCTCGAGCATGAGCAGCTCGGCATGATGGGCATCGTCGACGTCAAGGCATGAGGTCCGAAGTCGTTCTGGTGGCGGCGACGCTTGCGCTTGTCGGCCCGCTGATCGCGGCTCCGTCGCGGGCGGGAGAGGCAAGCAATGCGGTCGTGGCGGCGCGTCAGGCCTCGATGAAGGAGATGGCCGCCAGCGCCAGGACGATCGCCGAAATGTTCGACGGCAAACGCACCTATGAGCGGTCTGCCTTCCAAGCGGCGGCTGACACGCTGAGCGCCCGCGCCGGCGCCGTCCTGATTGGCGAATTCCCGCCGGGCACGCTTGGGGCGCCGTCCGGCGCCAGGCCGGAAATCGACGAGGCCCGGCCAGAATTCGAGGCGCTTGCCCGCCATATCGGCCGGCTCGCCGATGCGCTTGGCGCCAAGGCAAAGACAGCGCCGGCTGAGATTACCGCCGACATGCGAATGGTCGGTCCGCCCATGGATGGTGGCAGCCTGCTCGGCAAGCGCCTGGGCGCCGTCGAGGCCGATCTGGCCGCAATGCCGGCGGAACACCTCCTGCACCTCATCCTGCAGGACTGCGCGAGCTGCCATTCGAAGTTCCGGCGGAGAGTCGAATGAAGCCAGGCGCGATCAGGGCGCGATGTGGCGGCGCACCGTCTTCCACTCCTGCCAGATCAGCCACATGACGATCGCGTCGAAGACGGTCAGCACGAGCAGGCCGGGAGAATGCGTGTAGGAGTAGCGATAGACCTGGTAGGCCATGAAGGCACCGAGCGCCACAAGCGAGGCCGGGTAGGACCAAAGCTTGCCGCGAAGCAGGCCGACAACGAGCAAGAGCTTAATCAGCCCGTGGCTGAGCAGGTAGAAGGCGTAGAATTCCTTGCTCGCCACGGAGAATCCGGCGGCCATCCGCGACAGGTGGCTGGCTATGAAGTCGTTGGGATCCTCGATCAGTTCGTCCTGGGTGAGCATGTTGACCCAGGAGGCGATGGTTTGCGTGGTGACGAGGTAAAGCAGCACGCCGCCGACACACTCCATCAAGGCATGGGCTCCTTTTAGCCATACGCTGACCTCAAAGAGCTGGTGAATGCGATGTTCGTCGATGGGCTTCAATGATCGACCTCGCGGTAGGCCAGGGAAATCGGGCCCCGGGGAAAATCAGGCCCAGGGAAAATCAGGCCAGGGAAATCAGGTAATAATGGACGCTTCTCTCACGCACTGGATCAACTCGGCCGCCGGCATCAGCCCGCTTCTCGATAGGACGGTGACCACCATCTCACAAATCGGCGTGCCGCTTATGGTGATCGCGGTCGCCCTGCAATGGTGGTCGAGGACCGATCGTTCCCATGTGCGCCATGCCTGCCTGTCCGCGGGCCTTTCCTTCCTGCTGGCGCTGGGAATCAACCAGGTCATCCTGCTCTTCATCCATCGCGTCAGGCCATACGACGCTGGCGTCACGCACCTTCTCATCGCTCCCACGGTCGACTGGTCGTTCCCATCCGATCACGCAACCGCCAGCATGGCCATCGTCGCCGCCTTCGCCATGCAGGCGCTCCCGCGCCGCACGCTGGCGCTGCTGGCCATTGCGCTCCTGGTCTGCTGGTCGAGGATCTATCTTGGAACGCATTATGTCAGCGATGTGATCGGCGGCGCCATCACCGCCTTGATCGGCGCGGCGATCGTGCGGTTGGCCTATCGCGAGAACTCGAGGCTCGATGCCTTCGCCACGCGCATTCTCTAGGCACTGGACGGCGATGGCCGGCGCGCATCACAAAAGTGACGCGCTGGCCCGGCTATATGCTAGGCTCATGCAGCCAAAACAGGGTTCATCGTTATGGATGCCAGTGAATTGCAGGCCATCGGCGATACGCTGATGCGTCTCGTCATTCCCGACATGACGCCGAAGGAACTGGTCAAGGCGGTGCGCAAGGAGCACCCCGGCGCCAGGAAGAAGGACATCGCCCGAGCGGCCTTCCACGCCATCATCGCCAATGCCGACCAGGATCTCGGCAAGTCGCGCAACCTCCAGGCTTTCGCGCTTGCGGAACGCACCCAGCGATCGGAATGAAATTGCCGCGAATTGTAACGTTGGCTTTGTTGGAAATTTAATAAGCGACTTCTAATTTAATGTCTCAGCCGGCAGCTAGGCCCCCAACCGGTAATGAGCTCATGACCAAAAATCTCGGCAATGCCAAACCCAGCGCTCCCGCCAAGGAGATAAACCCCTCGCTGTTCGGCAAGGCCGCGCCGGCGCTGTTTCCGCTGGTGGTCGCGGCTCTTGGCTACCTCATAGGCCGGCATTTCCTCGGTTTTTGACGAAGCCGGCGTCCGGCGCCGCCTGCAATAAATCCGACTGCAAACGGTCGTCTCGACCGGGCCTTTGCAGCTTTGGTCCTAGGGCCTAGGTCGTTCTTGTCCTTGCCCGGGCGCGAGCGCATCTTCCTGGGCAGCCGGCGGCCTCGCAAACTCCGGTCAGGCCCGGCCGCCGAACCCAGTATCACCCCCCAGGCTGCCGGGCCGCCGCCGTGCGGCGAATGCTCCGGCGCCCGCGCATCGTGGCGCGGCCACTCTCCTGACGCCTTTACCGAATGTTCAGCCCTGCCCACGCATCCTTCGCCGCCGGGCGGATTGGACTGAGGCTGACACGATGCATCGGGTGCTCATGGAAACGCCGCCGCAGGCTATGGAAGACCTTGACGAGGCCGAGCGCCTTGACGCGCTCAACCGTTTCGACGTGATCGATACGCCGCGCGAAGAGGCCTTCGACCGCATCACAAGGCTGATCAGGAACATCTTCGACCTGCCGGTCGCCATCGTCTCGATGATCGACGGCCACAGGCAATGGTACAAGGCCTATGAGGGGCTCGAGAACCGCGAGGTCAGCCGCGACGAGACTTTCTGCAAATACACGCTGCAGGACATGACGCCGCTGGTGGTGCCCGACGCGCGCGACGATGCGCGCTTCGCGCGGAACCCGATGGTGACCGCCGGTCCGCAGGTTCGCTTCTATGCCGGCGCGCCGTTACGCACCAATGACGGGCACAATATCGGCACCGTCTGTGCCATCGGCTTCGAGCCGCGTGCCTTCAGCCAGAGCGAAAGCGCGATCCTGTCGGACCTTGCCGCGCTTGCCATGGATGAGCTTGAGCTGCGCCAGCTCGCTTCCATCGACCACCTGACCGGTGTGCTGTCGCGCCGCGCCTTCAAGGAACAGGCGGTCGGCGCCCTTGCGCTCGCCCGGCGTCACAGGCATGGCCTCGCCTGCATCGCCTTCGATCTCGACCATTTCAAGTCGATCAACGACAATCACGGCCATGCCACCGGCGATAGAGCGCTTGCCGCCGTCGCCGAAGCCTGCCGCGGCCAGTTGCGTAGCACCGACATCTTCGGCCGCTTGGGCGGCGAGGAGTTCGCGATCATCCTTCCGCATACCGATCGCGAGCAAATGGGCGGCGTCGCCGAAAAGATCCGCCAGGCGATCGAGCGGATTGCGGTCAGGAACGGCGGGACGGCGGTTCCCGTCACATCCAGCTTCGGCATGGCGGCACTGGATGCCCGCACGGGCGATATCGATGCGCTGCTCGCGAATGCCGATGCCGCGCTCTACGAAGCCAAGGCCGGCGGCCGCAACCGCTGCGTCGCCTGGCGCCCGCCGAATGACGCGCCGGCGGGGCCGCGCCGCCGCGTGCTGAAAGCCGGCCGCATCCTGTTCAACAACCGCATGTCGTCGATCGACTGCACGGTGAGGACGCTCGGCGAGGGCGGCGCCGGTCTCGACGTGACCAGCTCAATCGGCGTGCCGGAGGCATTCAGCCTGCAGATACGCTCGGACGACTTCGAAACAAGCTGCCGTATCGTCTCACAGACGGAGCGGCATATCGAAGTCGAGTTTCGCTGAGGCGGGGCCCGGTAACGGGCCTGCCTCGCCGCAAATCGTTTTTATTCATCAGGCTTCGCAAATATATCGAATATTGGCGGGGTCCCTTGCACTAAAGGCCAATCAGCCCCGCTTTTCGGCGACTTCGAACGCTCTAGATCATACTGGGCCGAAGGCAGCCAATTCTTCGGCCGAGGAGCAGGGGCTGTATATGGTAACGGAAGAACCGGACAGTGTCCGCGTAAAGGCCATCAATGGCCAATGGATCGTTCGCGTCGTCGACGGTGGCAGGCTGACGCAGCATTTGTTCAACATTCACGCGCAAGCCGAGGCCTTCGCCGAGGAGGAGCGGCTGCGGCTGGGGCTGCCCGGCGAACCGCCGGCCGAGGAGCCGGCCGGGCCGCTGCGGCGCGGCGGGCGGGCTCGCTAGGCAATCTCTTCACGACGGAGAGACTGGCGCCAGAGCCACCCCGTTACCCCAGATGCTCCGCCCTCAGCTTTTCTTTCATCCGTTCGAGCGCCGGCCGGCCGCCGGCCGCCAGCTCATCCGCTATCTGCGCGAGCTTGTCGTCGGCGTTGCGATATTTGCTGCCCCAGGCGCCCAACGTCGCCAGCACCGGTAAAAGGTCGATGCCGGCTTCGGTCAACCGGTAGATCGCCTTCAGCGCGTGCGTCGGGTCGTCGCTGCGGGTGAGGATACCCTCGTCCTGCAGCGTCTGCAGCCGTTCGGCGAGCGTGCGCGACGAGATGCCTTCGTCGGATTGCAGGAATTCGCGAAAATGCTTTTTCCCGGCGAAGATCAGGTCGCGGATGATGAGCAGCGTCCAGCGATCGCCGAGCAGTTCGAGCGAGAGGCTGATCGGGCAGCCGGATCGTCCCTTGGTCGACATCGGGTATGGTTCCATTTTTAAATCGCTTTACTATTGACATCATCCTGGCTTTGCGTCAAATGGTTCCGAAAGTAAACCATTATGCAACAGGAGAACGCCATGAACCAGCAAGCCAGCCGCACGATCGTGGTCGTTGGCGCCACCAGCGAGGTCGGCGCCGAGGTGTCGGCCAGGCTGACCAGGGCAGGGCATGCGGTGCGCGGCGTCGCCCGCGGTCTCGGCGTCGCGCTCGACGACCAGGCGGCGCTCGACGCCGCCTTCTCTGGCGCCGACAGCGCCTATGTGATGATACCCTTCGACGTCACCGCGCCTGATCTGCACCGTTTCGAGGATGAGGTCGGCGCCCGGCTCGCCTCATCCATCGCCAGGGCGGGCCTGCGCCGCGTCGTGCTGCTCAGCGGCCTCAACGCCCATCTCAGGATGGGCACCTCGCTCGGCGCCGCGCTCATGGAAGAGCGGCTTGCCGCGCTCGGTCTGGAGCAACTCGTCTATCTGCGCGCCTCCTTCTTCATGGAGAATTTCATCAAGGGCATGGGCTTCGTCGCGCAGGCGGCGTCCGGCGTCTTCGCCACGCCATTTCGCGGCGACCTGCCGATGCCGCTGATTGCCGCGCGCGACATTGGCGAGCGCGCCGCCGCGCTGCTGGGCGCCGGGCATTTTCCCGCCGAGCGCGTCGTCGAATTGCATGGCGGCGGCTACTACACGCTCGAACGGGCCACCGCGATCCTGGGCCGGGCGATTGGCCGGGATGTCGCCTATCATGAAGCCCCGTTCGCCGATGCGCGAGCCGGCATGGTCGCCAGCGGCATGTCGGCGAGTTTTGCCGACGCGCTGGGCGAGACGGCGGCAAGTTTCAACAGAGGCGAGCGCTGGGCGCTGGAAGCAGCGTCAGCCGAAAACGCCACGCCGACAAGCTTCGAAGCCTGGGCCGAGAGCTTCGCCCGCGCCGGCAATGCCATCTGAGATCCAGAACGAGGAGACCCAACATGAAAAAACTCATCCTTCAGATGCAGATGTCGGTCGACGGCTTCGTCGGCGCCGATAAGGATCAGCGCTGGCAGCTCTGGGAATGGGGCGACGACAGCGCCTGGGACGAGGAACTCAAACGGGACTTCAACGCCGTCTTCGCGGGGATCGACACCATCCTCTTGAGCCGCAAGATGGCTGAGGAAGGCTATCTGACCCATTGGGGCAATGCGGCGAGGAGATATCCGAGGGACCCTTTCTATGCCTTCGCGCAACGCATCGTCGAGGTCGAGAAGGTGGTGGCGAGCGACAAGCTCGCGGCCTCGCGCTGGGAACGCGCGCGGGTGGTCAGCGGCGACCTGCCGCGCGAGGTCGCGGCGCTGAAGCAGGGCGAGGGCGGCGACATCGCCGTGTTCGGCGGCGCCGGCTTCGCCTCGGCGCTCATCGCCGCGGGCCTCGTCGACGAGTTCCAGCTCGTCATCAATCCGGCGGTGCTGGGCAGCGGCCGCCGCATTTTCGAACAGGGCGGCTTCACCAGGCTCAAGCTCATCGGCTCGAAGGCCTATGCCAGCGGCCTGGTGGTGAGCCGTTACGCGCCGGGGCGGTGAAGGGCTGGAGCGGCTCACCGTTCCGGGAGGCGGTAAAAGGCTCTACCCCTTTGCTCCGATACGCCCTGCCTGAATCAATATGACAGCGCGACCTCTCAATAGCCTGTTTGGCCAGGCCTTTCCGGGATCGCGCTGACCAGCCGCAATTGCGCGACCGGCCGGCCGCATGATGGCGGGGCCGTGCGGTCGTTTCCCGCGGCGGCGAACCAGCGGGCCTCGCGCGATGTCAGGCCGATCAGCACCCGGCCGGCATATTCCGCCGGCGCGCCATTGCCCGCATCGAACACCGCCCAGCTGCAACCGGGCGGCTCCTGCACCGCGACGAACCTCATGGGAGACTCCATCTGTGATGAGATGGCGAATATAGCAGCCGCTGCTCGGCGTTCCTATGACGTGGCTCACATTGGCACACATTTGCGGTGGATAGCCGGGCCTGACCGGAGCCGCCGCATGCGGTATGCCCTGGCTGCCTGGCCTACTGCCCGGCCTGGTCGGCATCGGTCAGCGTGCCGAGGAAGGCGACGATGTCGTCGATCTCGGCGTCGCTGAGCGCCGGTTTATCGCCGGGTTTCTTGCCATTGAAGGGCGGGTCGGTATTGAGGTTTGGCCAGTAAGCCTTTGGCAGGTCGTCGAATTTGTCGACCGTGCCGTCGGCCTTCTTCGGGTACCAGCGCGAGGGGTCGCTGTCGCGGCTGGCATAGAAGGCCACCGCCTCGCGCAGCGTGTGGAAATAGCCGTTGTGGAAGAAGCTCTTGCGCAGCGCCACGTTGCGAAGGGTCGGCGTCTTGAACAGGCCGCAATATTCGGCGCGGCCCTTGAAGTCGGTGCGCAGCGGGCCGCACAGGCCGAGGTCGAAATAATTGGGGTCGGCATTGGCCGGAATCGCCGGGTTGCGTGGCACCGCGACAGCGATCAGCCCGTAATCGGTGAATTGCGGCGGCTCGCCGTCATTGGCCGGCTCGCTCAAGTGACAACTCGCGCAATTGCCCTTGGCCTCGTCCTCGAACAGCGCGCGGCCGCGCAGCTCCTGCGCGGAAAGCTGCGCCTTGCCGGCAAGGAAGCCGTCGTAGCGGCTGGAATAGGGATAGAAGTCGGCGCTGCTCTGCTCGAACGTGCCGAGCGCCTCGACCGCGGCGTCGAAGGCATCCTTCGGATGCTCGAACACATCGGCGCCGAAGGCCGCCTTGAACGCGTCGGCATAGGGCGCCTTGCGCAGGCCGGCGACCACCCCAGCCTCGTCCTTGTTGCCCATCTCGAAAGGAGAGAGCAGCGGGATTCTTGCCTGGTCCTTGCCATGGTCGGCGCGGCCGTCCCAGGTCAGGCCGCCGGTCGGGCCATTGTCGACGCTCTCGTCGCCCTCGTCCTCGGAATCGTAGAAATGCTCGCTGAAGGCGGGCGCGGCCTGCAGGTAGCGCAGTGACGGCACGGCGCGGACGCCGGGCTGGTCGAGATTGGCTCCGCCCATTTCGACCGGTGCGGACGAGGCCGGGCCGAAGGCGTGGTTGGGGTCATGGCAGGACGAGCAGGCCTGCTTGCCGGAGGCCGAAAGCGAAGGGTCGAAGAACATCTGCCGCCCCAGCGCCGTCAACGCATCGGCGCGCGCGAAGGCTTCCTGGCGCGTCATCGGGCCCGGGTGAACGCTGCCCGCCGGCAGGCCGTCGTTTGGCCACAGGATCATGGCGGAGGCAAGCGCCGCGAGCGCGACGGATTTTGAGCGTGCCATGGCGGTCCGATCTCGTTCGGCAATGGGGTAGGGGTGGATTGCTACGGATTGATGACGCAGCACCCATCCCCTTGTGGGGATGGCGCCATCCCTGTCACAAAGCTGACAACCGCCGGCCCTAGCGTCGCCTTGTTCCTCCAGCCATCTCCAAGCCACGAGGCATTTTCCAATGATCCGGTCCTTGCTTACCCTTTGCCTCGCGTCGACGGCGCTGGCATCGCTCACCGCCGCCGCCCACGCCGCTCCTCCCGGCTATGACAAGATCGATACCGTCGTCGTCATCTACGCCGAGAACCGCAGCTTCGATAATCTCTATGGCAGCTACCCCGGCGCCAATGGCCTGGCCAACGTCTCGGCTGACCAGGCGCGCCAGCTCGACCGCGACGGCAAGCCGCTTGCCGAACTGCCGCCAGTCTGGGGCGGGCTGACCGGCAAGGGCGTTACGCCGGCGGTGACGGAAGCGCAGAGCGCCCATCTCGCCAACGCCACCTTCGCCATCGACGATCCCAAGGGCTTCAACGAGGGCACCAACGTGGTCACGCACGATCTCTGGCACCGCTTCTACCAGGAGCAGATGCAGATCGACGGCGGCCGGAACGACAAGTTCGTCGCCTGGGCCGATTCCGGCTCGCTGGTCATGGGCCACTATGACGGCTCGCATTTGCCGATGTGGGCGGTCGGCCAGAAATACGTGCTGGCGGACAATTTCTTCCAGGGCGCCTTCGGCGGCTCCTTCCTCAACCACTTCATGCTCGCCTGCGCCTGTGTTCCCTACTATCCGAACGCCGACACCAGCCCGATCAAGGGCCAGATCGCCGTCGTCGAAGCGGACGGCGTGACGCTGAAATCGGCCGACAATTCGCCCGCCTCGGCGCTGGGCGGCGTGCCGAAATTCGCCAATGACGGAGCGATCACCCCCGATTTCTACGCCGTCAACACCATGCAGCCGCCTTACCAGCCGAGCGCCAACAAGCCGGCCGAGGGCGGCGACAAGGCGCTGGCCGATCCGGCCGCGCCCACCACGCTGCCGCCGCAGCACGAGATCACCATCGGCGATCTGCTGTCGCTGAAGGGTATTAGCTGGGCCTGGTATGCGGGCGCCTGGCAGGCGGCGCTCGACGGCAAGAACGCCACGCCGGTGCCGAACTTCCAGTTCCATCACCAGCCCTTCAACTACTTCGCGGCTTACGCGCCGGGAACGGCCGCGCGCGCCGAACACCTCAAGGATGGCGGCCTCGGCGGCGAAGAGTTCATCAAGGCCATCGACGACGGCAAGTTGCCGGCGGTTTCCTTCTACAAGCCGCAGGGCAACCTCAATGAACATGCCGGCTATGCCGATGTGACGTCCGGCGACCAGCACCTGGCCGATCTCGTTTCGCATCTGGAGAAAAGCCCGCAATGGCAGCATATGCTGGTCGTCGTCACCTATGACGAGAATGGCGGCTTCTGGGACCATGTCGCGCCGCCCAAGGCCGATCGCTGGGGCCCGGGCAACCGCATCCCGGCCTTCATCATCTCGCCCTATGCCAGGATGGGCATGGTCGACCACACCCAGTACGACACGACGTCGATCCTGCGCTTCATCACCAACCGCTACGACCTGCCGGTGCTGCCCGGCATCGTCGCCCGCGACAAGGCGCTTCGCAACAACGACCAGCCGCCGATGGGCGACCTGACGGCGGCGCTCGATCTGACGAAGTGAGGCGTTGAGGACATGGCTTCCTCGCCCCCGCGAAGCGGGGAGAGGTGGCCGCGAAGCGGTCGGAGAGGGGGTCTTCGTAGAGCGCGTTGCCTCGAAAACTCCAAAGTCCGCGCCAGCCCCCGCTCCGTCTCGGCTTCGCCGAGCCACCTCTCCCCCACATTCGTGGGGGCGAGGAAACGCTAATCGCCTACGCCTAATCCTTGACCATTGCGCTTGCGAATTCCTGTCCGCTATCTGTGGCCGTCACATCAGATGAGGCATTCGATGGCTGAGCTCAAAATCCGAACCCGCAACGTCGGCGCGCTTGCCGTCCTGCCGCCGGGCGGCCTGCCGACGATCACCACGCCGACCGGCGGGACGGTCGATGTTGTGACCCAGGTGAGCGCGCCTGGCTTCAGCCCGCTCGACCTGCTCCATGCTTCCTTGGCCGCCTGCATGGTGCTCAGCGCCCGCATCGCCGCCACGCGCCTCGGCGTCGCCGAGCGGCTTGGCGAGGTGAGGGCGGAGGTCACCGGCGAGAAGGCGAAGGACGAGCCCGCGCGGGTCGAGACCTTCAAGATCAAACTGGAAATCGCCGGCGATCTCGATGCGGCGACGAAGGCGCGGATCCTCGCCGACGCCGAGGACATCTGCACCGTGTCCAACACACTGCGCGGCGCGCCCGCGCTGCATGCCGTATTGGGTTGAGGCCGATGGCGCATCTCTCCGCGATCGACTACGCGACCGCCTCCGACGAAATCCGCGCCGAGCACGACAGGGAACTGGGCCTGCGCGGCCGCATGACCAACATGAAGCGCATCCTGCTGCGCTCGCCGGCTGCGCACCGCATCTACGCCGAATGGTTCACCCTGCGCGACCTGCTTCGGCCAACGCTGGACGACCGCGCCATCTGGCTGATCTCGATGGCCATCGCCGGGACGATGCGCGCCGAAATCCCGGTGACCTTCTTCCGCCGCGCGCTGATCGACAATGGCCTCGATCCCGAGGCGATCGAGGCGACGACCGACGAAGCGCTGCTGATAGAGTTCGGCAAGGCGGTCGCAGCCGATGCAAACGCTGTACCTGACGAAACCTGGGCCGCGCTCAAGGCGCGCTATGACGAAACGCTGCTGGTAAACCTCACCGCCTTCGCCGGCATCATGGTGGCGACCTGCGTGTTCACCAACGCGGTGAAGGTGGATCTGGATCCGGAGCTGGAGAAATATCGGAGGAAGGCCTAGGCCGCGCGTTCCTTCGCGCCAGCTTGGCTAATTGTCCTCAGGCCACCCGGCTTCGACACAGCTTTTGTGGGCGCGCACGTCGAGGTTTGGCTCCGAACCGAAATCGATTTCAGCAAAGCGGATGCCGGCCGCTATCGGTCCAAGCTCGTGTGGCAAAGCCTCGATTCCGGCGGATCGTTCCGGTGTTGCGACCAATTCATAGGCATCGAGGCTTGTTGCTGTCGATCGGTGAATATCGGTCCAGTCGAAGACATGGAAGCCACGCTCGGCGAGCGCAATGTAGCTGTCGGGACGAGGAGGGGTAATCACAAGCCAGGCCTCGCCTACGACCGGCATGGCGTAGATTTGTGCTTCTATGTCTGGCACGTCCACGAATGCCTGATTGAAGACCTCGGCTGGAATCGGGCTTTCGCCCGCCGTTATGAATGCGCCCAGCCTGCCATTCCGGTCAGAGGCAATCCAGACGCAATCGATCTGCAAAGGATATTGCCTATCGCTCATGCTGGTCGTCCTCGGCTTGGTTGACGCATTGGAGCACGTGGCGGTGTCGCTGGCAATCTGCGCGGGAATCGGGTGGCTCCCGCACCGCCTAAGCTCCACTTTGATGGCAAGCAAGGAGGCTACCCATGACCATCCATTCCCTGAACACCAGGCGCGCCGGTCGCTCCGCCGAATCCCGTGTAGCCGCGCAGGACTGGCGCGGCCTCGTCTCGGAACTGAGCGCTCAGGGCTGCGCCGTCATGCCGGGTCTGCTGTCGCCCGAGGAATGCGCCGAAATCGCCGCGCTCTATCCGCATGAAGAGCATTTCCGCAGCCATGTGGTGATGGCCCGCCATGGCTTCGGCAAAGGCGAGTACCGCTATTTCCGCTACCCGCTGCCGGACCTGATCGAAGGCCTGCGCACGGCCCTCTATCCGCGCCTCGCCACAGTCGCCAACGATTGGAACGAGAAGATGGGCGTGGCGCTTCGCTACCCGGCCGACCACGCCGCCTTCCTGAAGCGCTGCCACGACGAGGGCCAGACCAGGCCGACGCCGCTTCTGCTGCAATACGGCCCCGGCGACTTCAACTGCCTGCACCAGGATCTCTATGGCGCGCTCGCCTTTCCGCTGCAGGTGGCGATCCTGCTTTCCGAGCCCGGCGAGGATTTCACCGGCGGCGAGTTCGTGCTTACCGAGCAGCGCCCGCGCATGCAGAGCCGCGCCGAGGTGGTGCCGCTGAAGCGTGGCGACGCGGTGATCTTCGCCGTCCACAACCGTCCGGTGCAGGGCACCAAGGGCCACTACCGGGTCAACCTGCGTCACGGCGTCAGCCGCTTGCGGTCAGGCCGCCGGCACACGGTGGGCATCATCTTTCACGACGCGAAGTAGACCAGGCGCTGCACCTTTCTGCTTGCGCAGAGAGCGGTCTCAGTTCTCGCTGGCGCCCTCGATCGCCGGCTGGCCTGAAATCGTCAGCAGGATGCGGCCGCGTGCCGGGCGCTCCACCTGGACAGGCGCGCGCTTCTCCTGCAGGCGGCGCTGCAGAAGCAAGAGCCTCGTCTCGAGATTGTCCTTGAAATCCGGCAGGCGCAGCGAAGCGTCGGCGCGGATCTCCTTGTTCGAGAACTCGCGCCGTCCTTCGGCGAGATAGGTGCGCAGGAAGCTCATCAGCAGCCGTCCCGGCACGCCGCGCACGATATACTCGTTCTCGATGAAGACGCTGTCGTCGGCCGGGTGATGGACGACGCGGAATTTGGGCCCGGACGCCTGCCGCGCGGCATTGTCGGCGCTCCGGTCGGATGCGGTCTCTAGCGGGTCCGCCTCGAGCAGCGACAGCGCCATCGCCAGCTGCCTGGCGACGACCGTCATCGCCGCTTCGTCCTTAGCGGAGAAGGCGAGTCGCCGCTCGCTCTCTATCACCAGCACGCCCTTCAACTGCCCCTGGGCGACGAGCGGCACGGCAAGCTGGCTCATCGCCTCGGGCAGGCCGGGCAAGCTGATGATGCGGGTATGGTTCTCGCCGGCGCTGCTCGCGTCGATGGCGCCGCCCAGCCGTCGCGCGCGGCTCAGGTCGTTGATGCGCAGGCTCCGCCTTTCGAGCGCCGCCGTGCCGATCAGGCCGTCGCCCAGCGCGATCTCCGAGCCGATGCCGCTGGCACGATATCCGGCGCTGGCGATCGTCGTGAGCTTTTCGCGCGCAACGTCATGGGCAAGGATCATCGCCGGGCGGAAACCGAATTCCTCGTCGAGGCCGGCAAGCGCGGCTTCGAGCAGCCCGCCGAGATCCTGCGCCTCCGCCAATGCCGCGGCTAACGTTCCGAGGCCCTGCAACCTCCGATCCGCGACGCCGGGAGCCGGAGTGGTCCGCATCACCGGCGAGCGCACCTTGCGTATGGCGAGCACCCGGTAGATGTCGATAGCCTTGAGCCGCATCACCGAGCCCATGCCGATCTGCAGGCTGGCCGCCTTGAGGTCGGCGGCCATGCGTTCGAACAGCGGCCCGGTCTGCCGGCTCTCCTCATAGGCAATGTCGAGCCGGTATTGCAGCCCGTTCAGCGCGTCGACCACCAGCAGCGCCGCGCGCGGGTTGGCCCTGACGTTGACCGCCGTCTTGGAGAAGAACTGGTTGGACAGCGCGACATGGCTGCCGTCGACCGGCACCACATGCGACAGATAGGAGATGTTCGGCGTGCCGTCGGCCGCCACCGTGGTGACGATGGAGGGGATGACGCCTTCGAAGCACGAACCGAGGTCGGCGAGCGCGAGTGTCATGCGTCGGCCGCGACAAGGCGCCCGGCCTGCGACCCGGGCGTCTGCAGGAATAGCTGGCCTGGCTTCATCCTGACGCGCAGCAACTCGCGGTCCGTCTGCCAGGGCTCGGCGAGCGTGGTGTCGAGGCCGAGCCCGCCGAGCACCGAGGTGATGGTGGTGATGTACCGTCCGGCCTGTGCCTCGTCGTCCGCGTCGGCCGACCCAACTGCCGTGACTGTGCCCTTCAACTGGTAGGAAACATAGTCGGAAGGCCGTGCGAGCGTGATGGCGACAGGCGAACCGGCCGCGAGATTGGCGGCGGTTTCCGGCCATTGCCAGGCCGACATCAGCAGGTCGATCGTGCCGGCGACCCGATCCACCTTCGCGCCGACGCCGCGCGCGATCTCGGGAACATTGTCGGCGTTGCGCGTGCCGATGATGATCATCACCGGGCTTTCGATGAAATCGGCAAGTTCTTCATCCAATGTCATCTGCCGGTCGTGCCTGCCCCGTTTCAGCGTTTCCTTATAGCCATAGTATTTATTTAGGAAAACCGGGCAGCGCTTAGGAAGCATTTAGGAGGCAATGCAGGCCGGGCGACGCTATCGGCGGGTCATCTTCAAGACAATCATCCCCGAGACAGGAGATTTGAAATGACCTCGTCCGATATTGAAATCCATGCGGCCAACCATGTCGCGATCGTCGGCGCCGGCCCGGGCGGCCTTGCCGCCGCCGCCTGGCTGAGCCGCAACGGCTTCGAGCCCGTCGTGTTCGAGGCCGCCGACGGGATCGGCGGCCAGTGGAACGCCGGCCAGAAGCTGAGCGGCACCTGGCCCGGCATGCGCACCAACACCAGCCGGGTGCTGAGCTGCTTCAGCGACCTCGACCATGCGCCTGGCACGGCCGTCTATCCGACGCATGCCGAAATGCTTGTCTATCTCGAGCGTTACGCGGTCGAGGCGGGCATAGCCGGACGCATCCGCGCCTCCTCGCCGGTCGAGCGGCTGGAGCGGCATCCCGGCGGTGGGTGGCTGGTCACCTCGCGTGTCGGTGGTGCCCTGCGCGCGGAACGCTTCGAGAAGGTGGTGGTCGCGACGGGTCGCCAGACCCGGCCGCATCTGCCGCGGGTCGAGGGCCTGGCCGGCTTTGCCGGCAGCGGCGGCGTTTGCCACAGCATGGACTACCGCGGTGCAGCCGCCTATCGCGGCCTGTCCGTGCTGGTCACCGGCTGCTCGATCAGCGCGCTCGAAATCGCCTCGGAGCTGGCGATGGGCGGCGCGGCGGGCGTCAGCGTCGCCAGCCGGCGTCAGCGCTATGTGCTGCAAAAGCTGCTTTCCGGCGTGCCGGCCGACCATCTCGCCTTCACCCGCTTCGCGGCGCTTGCCGGTCCGGTGACGCCGCCGGAGATGCTGGCCGCCGGGCTGAAGGGTTTCGTCGTCGGCACCTCCGGCAGCCCCGAGCAGTTCGGCGCGCCACGCCCGCATGAAAACATCTTCGTCGCCGGGCTTACCCAGTCGCAGAACTATCTGCCGCTGGTCGCCGAGGGCCGCATCGCGCCTCGGCCGTGGATCGAGCGCGTGGATGGGAGGACCGTGTTCTTCGTCGATGGATCGAGCCAGCAGGTCGACGCCATCGTGATGGGCACGGGCTATGAGTTGTCGCTGCCCTTTGTCGGCCGCGACATCGCCGAGGCGCTGGAGCTCGATGGTCAGCACGCCACGCTGGCCGACCACACCTTCCATCCCGATCTGGAAGGCCTGGCCTTTGTCGGCCTCTATGACCAGGTCGGACCGCTGCTGCCGGTCTTGGAATTGCAGGCGCGCTGGCTGAGCTATGTCTGGTCGGGCCGGGTCGCGGCGCCGTCCAGGACCGAGCTTGGCGAGCGGCTAGCCGTCAGCCGCGCGGCGCGCAACGGGCCGCCGCAGGTGCTGATGCACGACATGGCGGTGCTGTTCGCTCGCCGGATCGGCGCAGAGCCCGATCCGCGCCGCTGGCCGCAACTGCAGCGCGCGCTGATGTTCGGCCCGCTGTCGCCAGCCTCCTTCCGCCTGGAAGGACCGGACAGGCTCGCCGACGCACCCGCCCGGACGGAGGCTGACGCAGCCGCCTTCGGGGCGATCGTCTCGAACGAGATGACGGCGGACGAGGCGGCACGATGGGCGATGATCGAGCAGGCCGTGCTGGCGCCGATGGGCGAGGCGGCCTGAGTCTGGGTCAGGAGCCGGGGCGCGACGGCGTGGCAGTTGCCAATCTCTCCCCAAGTGGGGGAGATGCCCGGCAGGGCAAAGGGGGGCGCGAAGGAACGCAGGCGTTGACGGCGAAGCTTGCGGTTACCTCATCACTCCCCCGAATCCTCCGGCGTCGCGCCGAGCAGCTTGAGGCCATTGGCCAGTGCCCGGATGCCTTGCGCCTGCTTGTGGTCGGCGCAGAGTCGCGCGGCCTTCTTGCGCAGCGCGACAGCCTCGACGACCGCCGGCTGGTCGGCCTGGGTGCTGATGGCTCCATCGAGCTGAACGCCGAGCCGGTCGCAATATTCGCTGCGGGTCGCAGCTCCCGCGCCCGACGCCGCCAGCATGGCAAGCGAGATGCCCAGCAGGGCAGCCTTCCTCCATCCCGTCGAGCCTCGTTGCATTGGGGTCAATCCATCATCTTGCCGCGACCGCCCGCCGGTCGCCGCCGGGATGTTATGCGGCGCGAGTTTTTCGCCAGTTTTTCCGGCGTGTTGAATCTTGTTTCCGGAATGTGTCGTGGGGGGCGAAGCTACCGATCTCCTCTACAAGGGGGAGATCACCTGGCACTGCGGCGCTTCTGCCTCTTCCCCTCGCAGCCTCATTCGCGTACACGCCCGGGCAAATCCCGCACAACCCAATCAGCGCTCCCCGGACCGTCCCATGATCCGTCTCGAAAATATCGGCAAGCAGAACGGCCGACAGATCGTCTTCATCGAAGCCTCTGCCGCCTTGCAGAAGGGCGAGAAGGTCGGGCTGGTCGGCCCGAACGGCGCCGGCAAGACGACCTTGTTCCGAATGATCATCGGCCAGGAGCAGCCGGACGAAGGTCAGGTCTCGGTCGATCGCGGCGTCACCATCGGCTATTTCAGTCAGGATGTCGGCGACATGGGCGGCTTGAGCGCCGTCGCCGAGGTCATGGAAGGCGCCGGGCCGGTGAGCGCGGTGGCCGCCGAAATGCGTGAGCTCGAGCACGCCATGGGCGATCCCGCGCGCGCCGATGAGATGGAAGAGATCATCGAGCGCTATGGCGAATTGCAGCATCGCTTCGAGGAGCTCGACGGTTATGCGCTGGACGGCCGCGCGCGCGAGGTGCTCGACGGTCTCGGCTTCAGCCAGGAAATGATGGACGGCGACGTCTCAAAACTCTCCGGCGGCTGGAAGATGCGCGTGGCGCTCGCCCGCATCCTTTTGATGCGGCCCGACGTGATGCTGCTCGACGAGCCATCGAACCATCTGGACCTCGAAAGCCTGATCTGGCTGGAGAAATTCCTGAAGGACTATGACGGCGCGCTGCTGATGACCTCGCACGACCGCGAGTTCATGAACCGCATCGTGACCAAGATCATCGAGATCGATGCCGGCGCGCTCACTTCCTATTCCGGCAATTACGAATTCTACCAGGAGCAGCGGGCGCTGGCCGACAAGCAGCTGCAGGCGCAGTTCGAGCGCCAGCAGGCGATGCTGGCCAAGGAGATTGCTTTCATCGAGCGCTTCAAGGCGCGCGCTTCCCACGCGGCGCAAGTGCAGAGCCGTGTGAAGAAGCTCGACAAGATCGACCGTGTCGAGCCGCCGAAGCGCCGCCAGACGGTCGCCTTCGAGTTCCAGCCGGCGCCGCGCTGCGGCGAGGACGTGGCGACGTTGAAGGGCATCCACAAATCCTACGGCAGCCGCTCGATCTATTCGGGCCTCGATTTCCAGATCCGCCGCCGCGAGCGCTGGTGCGTGATGGGCGTCAATGGCGCCGGCAAGTCGACGCTTCTGAAGCTGGTCGCAGGCGCCTCCGAGCCGGACGAGGGCTCCGTCGCGCGCGGACCGAGCGTCAAGATGGGCTATTTCGCCCAGCACGCCATGGAGCTGCTCGACGGCGAGCGCACCGTCTTCCAGACGCTGGAGGATAATTTCCCGCAGGCCGGCCAGGCGCCGCTGCGCGCGCTTGCCGGCTGCTTCGGCTTTTCCGGCGACGAGATCGAGAAGAAGTGCCGCGTGCTGTCAGGCGGCGAGAAGGCGCGGCTGGTGATGGCGCTGATGCTGTTCGACCCGCCCAACCTCCTGGTGCTCGACGAGCCGACCAACCACCTCGACATCACCACCAAGCAGATGCTGATCGAGGCGCTGTCGCAATATGAAGGCACGATGCTCTTCGTCTCGCACGACCGCCATTTCCTGGCGGCGCTGTCCAACCGCGTGCTGGAACTGACGCCCGATGGCATCCACACCTATGGCGGCGGCTATACGGAATATGTCGCGCGCACCGGCCAGGAAGCGCCGGGGCTGCGGGGGTAGGGGCCAGCTGCTAGCCGCTTGCCTTGCAGGCGGTGACCGCAGTGGCGATCGCCGTGTCGGGGTCTTGCGCAGGCCGATCGGCGGCCCCCGCGTCTTTCAACGCCTTGCGCTGTTGCAGATAGAGCAACCTCTCCTGATACCCGGCAAACGCCATACCTAGCGCATTGCCGGGTACGGCAAGCAGCCGCTCCACGGCGTTCAAGGGCAACTGAGAGATACCCAGAACTTCGCTGTCTTTTCGAATTCTGACCGTATTCAGAACCCCTTCGTTGAAGTCAAGGAGGGTTATGCGCTTATTGAAGAAAGCGGTCTTTATATTTATCCATCCTACGTCACGTCGACTTGCAACAGATCCTGTTCCTTTGCCTATCATGTTCCCGTTTTTAGATCGGAAGTAATACTGAAAATCGCTTTTAGTTGCAAAGCAAACTCCATCCCGTGGACATGTTGTTTCCGGAAGGTTGCGAATCCCTGAGAAGTCGGGAACTTCCACCTTGATTCCACAAAGTGTAGCGTTGAACCTCGATATAGCCATCTGATCGTAAGGGTCCATCCACTCGGAGGTGGCCTTGCCGGTGCAGCGTCCACGGGCATGCTCTTCCTGCTCTTCGCCACTGACTGGAACGCCCGACCTGGCTGCTATTTCCAGGACGTTCAATATAACGTCGGGAAGACGATCCTGCGCTCCAAAATATATTTTCTTCAACAGGCCGGTATCTGTCCGGTCGACACATAGGTTCTCGTCTGCGAAGCCATCCTCCTGATAAGAAAGATAATACGGTCGGGACTTGTCGGCGGTGTTGTATGATTCCATTGTAGACTGCGACGGCGCATCATAGTCAACTATATAGCGAACCTTTGTCAGTGGCAGAAAATAGGGTATCCCTTCCTTTGGTGTCGAAGATGTTGTTAGCGACGAACACGCCGCCAAAAAGGATAAGAAAACGAGCAAACGAGAATGACTGACCCACCCCACGATGACCCTCCCCAAGGCCCAACCCAGTCAGCGCCGTACTTGAAGGCAGCGATTGATTTTAATGTCTCAGCAAATTTTTAGCATTGCAATATGCATAGTGAAAATTATACGATATTGATGAAATCATAAAGTCCTTTTGCGGTGAGTATGAAAATAATCTTCTTGTCCTTGATGGGGAATGTTTCCGAAGCCACTGATTAAGCTTGCTCTGTTCCGATGTTCAAAGGGGGCAGTCGGGCCATTGAGTATCTAGATGAAAGCCTCGCATTTTTATAAGGTAAGGTCAGGTAGAATGCGTTCGGCTTATACGGGGCAATCGTCGCGCTTTTCATTAAGCCGCTGCGTAGTAGCGGGTCATCGCCCAAGGTTTTTTGCCAACAGAAACCTTCCAGGCGCATTTCTTGCGATTGCCTTGGCAAACGGTGCTGCTTTCTTCGACGCGCGCACATCTTCGGCTGAAGAAGGGTTCACCATGGTGGAGGCTGAAGCTGGATCGGATGTGCAAGTCATCGGAGCGACACCTGCGGCCGCAGGTGATTGGCCGGCTACCTTCAGATTTTCTCATGCCGGGAAATTCTGCACGTCGACCCTGGTGGGTGAGCGGGCTATCTTGACCGCAGCGCATTGTGTCGACAACAATCAGTCTGGGGTGATCAAGATCGCTGGTAAGTCGACATCTGTACAATGTCAACGCAACCCCAAGTATCAAAACAACAACCACTACGATGTTGCGCTATGCCTTGCAGCAGCAAGAATAGTCCTGCCAAACGGCGCAAGGTATGAAACGCTGAATTCCGATGCGGGATCCCCGCAGGTCGGAGCTGACGTTACGCTCCTCGGATTTGGGTGCAGAAGCGTGGGCGGTGGTGGCCCGTCGGGTGCGCTCTATCAAGGGCAAGCCCAACTCGCTCTTTCAGAATTTGTCTACCTTCACGCGCGCGGCGGCGCGGCTGTCTGTTTTGGTGATTCGGGTGGCGCGACTTATTTTGACATGGGTGGAAATCGGCGCATCGCCGGTGTGGCGTCGCTAGGCAATTTGCAGAACGTAACGTGGTTCACCAATGTCGCGAACCCGGCGGTTGCGTCATTCTTCAAGACGTGGTCGGTCGCCAACGGCAGCACGATCTGCGGTGTCACCCAAAATGGCGGAACCTGCAAGTGAAAGGATGTGCGGGTAAACGGACATTCGCGGCCTATTGCTTTGCGGCGGCCACAGCTACGCCTGCGTTTGCTCAGTCCGTAACTGTCGAGGCAACCGGCGATATCGGTCCGGCGCTTACCGCAAAGATAGCGGAGTATGGATTGCCGGTCATTGTGACGGTTGCTCCCAACAAGACACTTCTCGACGCTGTTGTGGCGCTGTGCGGGAACAATTCGACCTATCTAAGTCTGATCGGGACAGAACGTCTAAAGGCCACTGCCACTGTCGCAAGGGCCGAAACGATCCCAGCTTGCGTGCGACCCGCATCCCCGGCTGTTGACACCGTCCGCTCAGGTGACAACCTAACCAAGTTGCTGGCGCGCAACGGGTTCTCCGAACAAAGCGGCCTGTCGTCTTGGCCGGTCTCGACGCAGCAAGCCATAACGCTCGCGTGCGCTGGTACCGATGCCTGTAAGACAGAGGATTCGAGCCGGTGGGAAAGTGCCACGACCGACACCGGTTTTGAGGTCAACTGGCTCAGATCGAATCTACGGATCGACGGACTTGGCGATCGCATCGCGAGCTTACAGGAGGGGAAAGCGGCAGGTGTTGAGCCGGGGAAAGCCCCAGTTTCAAGGGACATGCAGGAAACCGCTCTCGTCGTGATGTCCCACAACGAGTTTGCGAAACTTGCCAATAGAAACATCGTAAACACAACAGTAGCCGATCCGAACAAGCTGTCTCCGGGAATGGACATTTTGGTTCCGTTCAAACAGCCCGAATATTCGACCGTGTACCTCAAGGACGCGGCCACATTGCCAGCGGTGATCGCGGACCTTCAGCGTGTCGCTGCGGAGTCGGCTCAGCCGCCAACATTTACGAGCAGTGGCGACGCTTTGCTGGTCTCACCTCTGGAAGACGGTTGCGAAGGCACCCCTCCAGAGTATCGGCCGTTCTCTGGCGAGGATGTTATTAGGCAGATTGGCCTCAATTACCGGCTTGGCGGAATTTCGCCGCCGAAGAGCCGAAAGAACGTGCTTGTGCTCGACACGGGCCTGGACGAGGACATCGTGAAGGATGCCGTACCGTTTCCGGGCTCATATTTCCACCGCATGGCGAGACCCCAGGGTGTCTCGCCGGTTGCTCATGGGGCGGGAGACTCATCGGTTTTTGGGTTTAATTTTGCGACCCGCCAAGACGTGGTTCAATCTCCGGAAGGGTTTTCGGATCGCTGGCACGGTCTGAACGTTGTAGGGGCGATCCTTGGTGGAGCGGAACTGGAGGATTATCGGTATGCGGTCGACCTCCCGGTGGGAGTTGCGATCGGCAGCCTGATGTCATTTGCCGGTGGCGAAGCAAGGATCGAGCCTAACAGCCTTTCCGCATCGCTGAATGCCATTCGTACCGAGCCAGGATCGATATCCGTGATAAACGCGAGCTTCATGGCTGGCAGACCTATAGATGGGCTACGCCGGGCTGCCGACAACGCTGAAGGCGTGCTGCTGGTGGTCGCGGCCGGGAACGAGCCACGCGATCTCGAGGGCTGGTCGATTTGGCCCGCTCGCTACGGCGGCGATCCCGCTAACAGCAGCAACCTGACTACCATAACGGTGGGCGGCCACAGGCCGGATGGCAGCATCTGGCCGAAATCGGCGTGGAGTTCGAAATATGTCGACCTTCTGGCGCCGGCGTGCCATGTGCCAACATACACCGGGGTGGAATCTCCAGCCGATCAGAGTGGTTTGAAGCATATCAGCGCGGAACGGGCTGTCGAGACCGGAACGTCCCTTTCGGCGCCTATCGTTAGCATGGTTGCGACAATACTGAGCAGCTACGGTCTGAGACCATACGAAATAAAACAGAGGATGACATTCGCATCGGATTTCGACTCTGCATTGATTGATAAGACTTTCTCATCAGGACGATTGAATATTCGTCGAACTTTAGCCTTTCCATTAGATGTAGCAATTTGGAATGAGCATGGAAAGAAAAGAGAAAGCTATTTCAGGGATTCTTTTTCGTCGTCTTTGGCAGTTTCGATTTGTGGAAAATTATATGCCGCAGGGCGGTTAGGAAAACTATCTCGATACCGTAAGGAAAATGGCGATGAAATGGTTCGATTCTGGTTGAAATCGGAAAACCAAGACACACCACAACTGTTCGGATACAAAGAATGCACGATTGCTGAGTCGTCAAACACAGTTATTAGTCTGCAAGGCGTGGCCGGAAGTTCAGAAAATATTGACATTCCAATTTCCAGATTGATTGACTTCGTGCCTGCCTTCAGCCGATGAAGCCTTGCAGCCGGCACTGATCAATTTATTCCAACCGCGTGCTGGAACTGACGCCCGATGGCATCCACACCTATGGCGGCGGCTATACGGAATATGTCGCGCGCACCGGCCAGGAAGCGCCGGGGCTGCGGGGGTAGGGGCGGTCGCGGCCACATTGCCCTGCTGATGGGCATCCGAGCCTGTCCGTGGTCATCCTCGGGGCTGCGTGCCGTCGCTTCGTCCTCCCAAAGCCGCCGCAAGGGCGGACGGCATCATCGCGAAGGCGGCTAGATCGCCGCTCCAACCTTCAGGCCTTCGAACACGGCTTCCTCCGCGGTGCGCGGAGCCATGCAATCGCCGATGATGTGGAGTTCCGGCACCCTGTCCATCAGGACGGAACTCAGGTCGTCCGACGGCTTGTGCCCGAGGCATAGCACCAGGGTGTCGACATCCTGGAACAGGATAGGCTCCTCGCTGACCGAATGCTGCATGTAGACGGTGCCGCTGTCGCAGCCATAAAGACGCGCATATGGCGTGACGTGCACGCCGGTCTTGTGCAATTCGGCGGCGATGTTGTCGCGCACATAGAGCGGCAGCAACTCGCCTGGGTGCGTGCCGTTCACCGCCAGTTCGACGCTGCAACCTTGACCTATAAGCATTTCCGCAATGCCGGGTCCGATCCAGTCGCAGCGCCAGTCAGCGACCACCACGCGGCTGCCGGTCGCTTTCCGCTTCGTCAGAAGCTCCCAGGCGTTGACGATCTGGACGCTGCCGTCATCGGGCATTTCCGGAATGTAGGGGATCGCCCCGGTCGCCAGCACGACGGCGTCGGGCCGCTCGCTATCGACCAGGGCCTGGTCCACCCTCACGCCCTTTACGACACGCACCTGGGCAAGCTCAAGCTCCCTGGATAGATTCGTGACGATGCCGCCGAATTCCGCTCGGCGAGGCAGTTGTTGCGCCAACAGCGCCTGGCCGCCAAGTTGGGCCGACGCCTCGAAAAGCGAGACCTGATGGCCTCTCGCCGCCGCGATGGCGGCTGCCTTCATTCCGGCGGGACCGCCCCCAATGACGAGGACCTTTTTCGGCCGCTCAGCCGGCGCGAGCGTGCCGTATTTAAGTTCACGACCGGTCTCGGGATGCTGGATGCAGGAGATCGGCACGCCGCGGTGGAAGTGGCCGATGCAGGCCTGGTTGCAGGCGATGCAGGCGCGGATGTCATCGGTGCGACCGTCCTTGGCCTTCGCCGGCATGTCGGGGTCGCAGATGAGCGCCCTCGTCATGCCGCAGACGTCGGCCGAACCTTCGGCCAGGAGCGCTTCCGCCTCATGCGGCTGGTTGATGCGTCCCGCCACGAAGACAGGGATCTCCAGCGCCTGCCTGAACCGCGCCGAATCACTTGCCAGATAGGCGTTTCTGTACGCCATCGGCGGCACGATATGCACCGCTCCGCCGAGCGACGCCGATGTGCCTGCCGTGATGTTGACATAGTCGAGCAACGGCTGCAGCCGGCGACAGCTTTCCAATGCTTCGTCCGTCGCCAGGCCGTTCTCGTCGCGCTCGTTGCTGCTGATGCGCATGCCGATGACGAACTCTTCGGAGGTCGACGCCCGCATCGCCTTCAGCACCTCAACGGCGAAGCGCAGCCGATTGTCCAGGGAACCCCCATAATCGTCGGTCCGACGATTGACGCGCGGATTGAAGAATTGCGCAGGGAGGTAGCCATGGCTGGCGACGAATTCCACGCCGTCCAATCCGGCCTCGTATATCCGGCGCGCGGCTTCCGCGTAGCCGGCCACGATTTCGTCGATCATGCGCTTGTCGAGCTGTCTCGGCATCACGCGGAAGCGCTCGTTCGGTGACACGGACGGCGCGTAGGCCACCGTCAGCAGTCCGTCGCCGCCTTCCATGATTTCACGACCAGGGTGGAAGAGCTGCGAGATGATCTTGCAGCCATGCCGATGGCAGACTTCCGCGAGCCGCCTGAAGCCCTCAATGCATTCATCTTCCGTCGCCATCAGCATGTGCGAGGTGTACCGCGCCGTTTCGTGGACACCCGCCACCTGGCTGACGATCAGGCCGACGCCACCCCGTGCGCGCGCTTCGTGGTAGGCTACCAGGGCCTCGTTCACCAGGCCGTTCGTCGGCAATATCGTGTCATGGCCGGTGGACATGATGCGGTTCTTCAGCCCCATGCCACGGATGGTCAGGGGCTGGAAAAGGAGTGGAAATGCAGAGGTCGTCATCGCGCTCGGAGGCTTTCATGGGGCCGAGGGCGATCGAGACATCGCGCCGATGCCCTTGCAGGCATACGCCCTCTTCACCGCTCGCATATTTTGCCTTGAGTAAAAAATCCAGTCATTTTTTTACTGTCGACAAAATTTTGTGGAGGAAATATGGTGACAGCGCATGGAAGACCACCTTGGTTGCGCTGTGTGAATGAATCCCGCTTGGGTTGCCAGGTCGCATCTTGCGGATCGCTCCTTGATCCGCAATGAGAGCAGCAACGCCATTGGCCAAGCGGATCGCCCATCGCGAAGGCGGAAGCCCTGTCCGGAGCGAGCATGTCGTCTGAAGACGGTCTCGAAATCGATACGGAAACCGCGGTTGAGGATCCGATCCTTGGCGAGCGCATTCGCGGACTGCGCAAGCGGCGCAAGATGACGCTTTCCCAGCTAGCCGGGGACTGCGATCTGTCGGCCGGCTATATCAGCCAGATCGAGCGCAATCTCGCCTACCCGTCGATCCCCGCATTGGTGAAACTCGCCCGCAGCCTCGGCGTCACCGTGCAATGGTTCTTCGCTGGAACCTCGGCCGTCCCGCAGGAAGAACGCGGCTATGTGGTGCGCGGCGGCAATCGTTTGAAGATACAATATGAGCACGGCATCATCGATGAGCTTGTCACGCCGAAGATGAGCCTTCGGGTGGAGATGATCTTCACGCGCCTTCCGCCGGGAACCGAAAGCGCCGAAAGCTATAGCCACGAAGGCGACGGGGTGGGCTTCGTGGTTTCAGGAGAACTGGACATGTGGGTTGGGGAGCGCCACTTCCACCTGTACGAGGGGGATAGTTGCTCCTACGCGGCGGGAGAACCTCACCGATACAAAAACTCGGGGGAGCGCGAAGCTGTCGTCATATGGGCGATCAGCCCGCCAAGTTTCTGACCAAGGCACGTTTGCCGAAAGTGGACCGGGTTTGGGGACCATGATCGCGACGTGGTTTTGCGAATGCAGCCCGCAAGCGCCGCCAGCCGTGCGAATGGCTCGTTGGCGGGCAGGCACGCGGTCTCACAGCGCGTCGTAGACGGCGTCGATCAAGACCTTGCGGCGCGGGTCCATATCGTCGAAACCCACCATGCGATTGGTGACGAAGCCAAATCCCACGCCGGCGCCGGGATCGGCAAAGCCGATGGCGCCGCCCCAGCCGGTATGGCCGAATGTCTGCGGCGATGCGCGGCCGGCATAGACCGGATCCTCGATCTGGTAGCCGGCGGCGAAGGCGGCCGGCAGCGCGAAACTGTCATCCATGCCGCGAAAGCGCGGTCTTGCGGCCTCCTCGATCGCCGCGCGGCCGATTGCAGCCTTGTCCTCGAAGGTCCCGCCGGCCGCCATCATGCCATAGATGCGCGCCAGCGCATGCGCCGTGGACTGACCATTGCCGCCTGGCACCTCGGCGGCGCGCCAGGCGCGGTCGTTTGGCGCCAGAGCGCGGGGCGCCGGGTTGTCGCATGCGTGGGGGAAGGGAGAGGCGCGCACGAAGTCGACCCATTCGGAAGCTTTTGGCCCTTCGATCATCTCGGCGGCGCGAAAATCCTCGCGCTCCGGCAGGCCGACATGGAAATCCGCGCCAAGCGGCCCCGTGATCTCTTCCGCGATGAAGCGGCCGACGCTACGCCCGTCGACGCGCCGCAGCACCTCGCCGGCGAGATGGCCGTAGCTGAGGGCGTGGTAGACACAACGGCTGCCCGGTTCCCATAGCGGCGGCATGGCGGCCAGCGCGTCGACATAGGGCGTCCATGCAAGCATGCCTGCTTCTTCCATCGGCACGGCCAAGCCGTTCAGCCCGGACTGGTGCGAAATCACCTGGTCGAGCGTGATGCGCTCCTTGCCGCCTTGCGCGAATTCCGGCCAATAGCGCGCGACCGGTGCCGCATAATCCAGCTTGCCGCGCTCCACCAGCATCGCGATCGCCAGCGCCACGATGCCCTTGGTGGAAGACCAGACATTGACCAGCGTGTCGCGTTGCCACGGCCGCGTGCGCGCGGCATCGGCATGGCCGCCCCAGAGATCGACGACCGTCTTGCCTTCGACCGCGACCGAAACGCCGCCGCCATGCTCGAGGCCTTCGGCGAAACACCAGGCGAACGCATCGCGCACCCCGGCAAAGCGCGGATCGCAGAGACCGTCTATATTCATGCGCGAACTCCCATCGCATACCGAAGGATGAAGTCGTCCAGACCTGTCCCAAGGGGCACAAGGCACCTCAGCCGGATGGTGGGTCAGTTTGAAATCATGCGACGGGCAACGTCACTGTGCGCTCTGGGCCGCCCCCTTCATCATAAAGGTAGAGAGTGACGGCACTCTCAAATTGTTGACCCCAAGCGATTACTTCCGACAAGGGGCAGCCTAGCAATTCATCGTAAACAAGATCGTTGGCTTGATATTCCTGTAAATCACTGTCGGGGACGTTGTGGTCGTTCGAGGTGGCCTCCGCAACGGCATTCACTTTGCGCCAACGGTACGGTCTGGTGCGTCGGTCTATGATGTTCGTAATCACTTGGCATTGCTCCGGATTTTAAGGGCCGTGCACTGTCGATTTTGCGGCTTCATTCGCTTCTTCAAACTGACCCGCTACCTCAGCCAAACAGCTTGGTCACGAAGCCGTTGATCCAGGCAAACTGTGCGGCGTGGTGGGCTTCCATCAGCCGGTCCTGTTCGCCGCGATCCTGTGCGCCCAGCGTTCCGTAGGGCGCGCCTTGCCGTTCCTGCCAGCGCCGGAAACCCGGCGGACCTTGCTCGGCGTGGAACTGCAGCGCGTAGGTGTTGTCGCCGATCCGGAATGCCTGGTTGGGGAAAATTTCGCTCGAGGCGAGATGCACCGCGCCCGCCGGCAGGGCGAAGGTATGGAAATGGTTCTGCGGCAGGAAAAGCGGCCGATCGAGGAAGTCGCCGGCCTCGGCCGTCGGCGTGATCTCGAAATAGCCGAACTCCCTGATGCCGCTTTCCACCGGTCCGACATCGGCGCCGAGATGCCAGGCGATCTGCTGCGCACCCTGGCAGATGCCGAGCAGCGGCAGGTCGTTTGAGAGGCAGTGTTCGATCAGCGCTGCCTCGTGATCGAGGAACGGATGCTTGTCGGTATCGAAAACGTTGAACGGGCCGCCATAGATCACCGCGCCGTCGACGCCGTCGAGATCGATCCGCTCGCCCTTGAACGGCATCGCGGTCGTGGCCGCATGGCCGTTCGCCTCGAGCGTCGTCTGGACATGATCGTCGCCCGGTTCTTCCGAGTGCCTGACGAGAACGATGCGCTTCATCGGAGCTCCTGCCGCTCATTCCGGCGACTACGGTAAAGCTTAGTCGGCCGCCGGGAATGTGCCAGCATCGAGTTCCGGCTGGACGCCGGCAAGTTGCGCAGGCGCGCCGGCCGTCGGGGAGGCCCTCAGCTCGGCAGTTTCTCTTGCATGATGTGCGGGGAGTCGGGGATCAGTTGCCCGGCATGGTCGAAGCGAAGCACCACCACCCAGTCGAACACGTCGTCGGGCCATTTGCCCTTCGGCATCAGCGTCTTGGGATCGGCGCCGAAAGCCTTGATCAGCTTTCCGAGTTCGCCATGGTGCCAGGCGATCAGGATCGACTTGCCGTGGCTTTCGCTCGACAGCGCCTTGACCAGGGCCTTCACATCCTTGTCGGCGAAGCGCTGGTCGATCGGCAGCTTCAGCGCATCGGCAAGCGGCGCGAGCGTCAGTCGTTCGCGCGCGCTGTCGGCGGAATCGGCCGTGGCCACCAGCGTGTCGGGACGAAAGCTGGTGCCGTCGTCCAGCTTCAATGGCTGGAAATAGCGGACATAGGCTTTCGCGCGCGCCTCGCCGGCAGGCGACAGGCCGGTGCCGGCGTCCGGCTTTTCGCCATGGCGAACGATCAGCACCGTGGCGTCGGCCAGCCCTGTCCGCGCGCTGTCGGCGTGCGCGGAGAGCGCCAGCGCCATCACCCATAGCGTCGCGAAAACAAGGCGTGTCATGTCCTGATCCTTTTCGCACCCAGGTGGTACCCGCCAGCCTGGCCAGGCCCATCCGATTCGACGGAACAGGGACGCCACGCGCTTCGCGGGGAAGCCTACTTGCCGTCCGGTTGGTCGGCAAGTCCTCGCGCCTGGCGAGCAGCCGGCGAAGGCCGGATCGCCTGGCAAAGCGCTGGCGCATCGAGGCGCGAGCTCCGATCGGCCCACCTTCGTAATGGGCGTCAAGTCCTCACCCTTTCGCCAACCCTCGATCGATGAGCCGCGCAAGGCGTGCCGAAAAGGCCTTGGCGTCGGTCGGCTTGTCGCCGTCGAGCACGCGCGCCTCGTCGTAGAGCAGATGCGCGGCATCTTCCTTGAAGCCCTTGTCGTCGTCGCCCAGCTTCGCCAGCGCCGCGACGCGCTCGTGGCGGGGGTTGATCTCGAGGATCGGCTTGGCGGCCTTGTCGAGCCGGCCGGCGGCGTTGAGCAGGCGCTCGAATTGGCGGTCGGGGCCATGCTCCGGCGCGACGAGGCAGACAGCACTTTCGGTAAGCCGGTCGGAAGCCTTCACGTCCGAGACCTCGTCGCCGAGGGTCGTCTTCACGAAAGCCAGGAACGTCGTGATTTCCGACGACGTCTCGGCATCCGGCTTCGCGGCATCCTCGGGCAGCGCGACATCGGCAAGTTCGGCTGTGCCCTGGGTCACCGACTTGAACGGCTTGCCGTCGAACTCCGGCGCCATCGTCACCCAGAAACTGTCGACAGGGTCGGTGAGAAGCAGCACCTCGATGCCGCGCGCGCGAAACCCTTCGAGCTGCGGCGAGGCTTCAAGCCGGGCACGGTCGTCGCCGGCCATGAAGAAGATCGCCTTCTGCCCTTCCTTCATCGCCGCCACATAGTCGGCAAGGCTACGCCAGCCTTCGCCGGAAGCGGTCGAGCGGAAGCGTGCAAGCTTCAACAACTGCTCGCGCCGCTCGTAGTCCTCATAGAGCCCTTCCTTGAGGACGACGCCGAAATTCTCCCAGATTTTCGTATAGGTGTCGGCATCGTTTTCGGCCGTCTTGGCGAGATCGCCCAGCACGCGGTTGGTCACGCCCTTGCGGATCGAGGCGAGCAGGGGGCTTTCCTGGATCATCTCGCGCGAGACGTTGAGCGGCAGGTCGGCGGAATCGACCAGGCCGCGCACGAAGCGAAGGTAGCGCGGCAGGAGATCGGCATCGTCGGTGATGAAGACGCGCCGCACATAGAGCTTCATGCGGCCCTTGCGGTCCTGGTCGAACAGGTCGAACGGCCGCGATCCGGGCACGAAGGCAAGCACGCTGTATTCCTGCCGGCCCTCGGCGCGGAAATGGATCGTGGAGGCCGGCTCGTCATACTGGCCGGCAATGCTGCGGTAGAAGTCGGTGTATTCCTCGGGCTTGATCTCGCTCTTCTGCCGCACCCAGAGCGCCGTGCCGTCGGCGATGTCGCGCGGCTCGGCCCCAGGCTTCTCGACAAGCGTGATCGGCACCGGCACATGGCCGGACTGCGACTTCGCCAACCCTTCGAGCCGGTAGGGCGTGGTGTAGGAGGAGGCATCTTCCATGAGGTGCAGCACAACGCGCGTGCCGCGTTTGGGCGCCGCCTCGAGCGGCGCCGGCGCGATTTCATAGGTGCCCTTGCCGTCGGACGACCAGCGGAAGGCCTCGCCGCCGCCGGCCTGGCGGCTGATGACGTCGACCCGGTCCGCCACCATGAAGGCCGAGTAGAAGCCGACGCCGAACTGGCCGATAAGCTGCGTATCCTCAGCCGCCTTGCCGGCCTCCACGCGCTCCAGGAAGGCGCGCGTGCCGGAGCGCGCGATCGTGCCCAGCGCCTCGGCCATCTCGTCGCGGCTCATGCCGATGCCGTTATCCTCGACGACAAGCTCCTTGTTGTCCGGATCGGCGGCGATCGTGATGCGCGGCTTCGGGTCGTCGCCAAGGAGTTCGGGTCGGCTGACCGCCTCGAAGCGCAGCTTCTCGCAGGCGTCGGCCGCGTTGGAGATCAGTTCGCGCAGGAACACGTCGCGGTCCGAATAGACCGAATGCACCATCATGTGCAGCAGCCGCGAAACGTCCGCCTCGAATGTCCTGGTTTCTGTCTTCTGATCCGTCATCTCGACTTTCCCAAATCTCCACTCTGCCTGTCGCGCCATATGCGTTCAGGGGTTCATTCTACGGTTGTTTCAATTGTGTCGGCGGTCCCGGGCGGGACCGGCTGGGCAGGCACAATATCGGGATGGCGGGCGAAGGCAACAAGAGGTGCGCAGAGGTAAGTGGAAAGACAAGTTTCCATCGAACGCTCTACCATCGGGTCGGCGAGTAAGCTCTACTTTTAACACTCGTTCGGGCTTGAAAGTCTCCGCATCAGTCATCTGAATGATGACAAGCAGCTCGCTGTGTTTCCCTTTTGCGGCGCGGGCCTTCACCATCCGCCGAGAGAGGAAACTAACATATGTTAGGGGCGCAAGAGAGATCAGCTGGCGGCGGAGCCGCATAAGATTGGGACGGACGATAACCTTAATTTTGCTTTCCTTCACAGAGGCTTCCCGAACGGAAGGTAAAGGGATAAATTAGCAATTCGTTAAGTACGCGTGGGGCGCGAGTAAGGGATGTGTCGTGATGAATTTCAAGTCTCTGATCAAGCGGGCCGAGGACGTCGATAAGGAATTTCAGGAACTCCAATCGGATCTGGCGGAAGCATTCGAGGACGTTCTCAAAGACGATGAACAGCCGCCGTCGGAGGGCAATGAGGTTGCGGGCCAGGAATTGGTGGCAAGCGACGAGGGGGCGCCGCCCGAGGCGCAGCCCGACGCAGCTCCATCGCGACTGACCCCGCATACCCAGACACGGCTGGCCGCGCTGGAGGCCGTCGCCGGGCTTTTCCGCGACGGACAGGGCCATCTGCAGGAGATCGAGGCGAAGCTGGCGGAGATCGCCACCGCGCATCGCATGACGCGCGAGGTCCTCAACGTTTTCCATCGCGATGTCTTGCGCTCCAACGAGCTGGAGCTGGCGAATTTCGCTCTCACCACCGAACACAAGACGCTGTCCGAACAATTGCTCGACGCCGCCCGCAAGCAGCGCGAGCGCGACGGCGCGGCCGAAGCCTGGCAACAGCGCGAGGCGAGCCTCGTCCAGGATCGGGAGCAGCTGCGCTCGGCGCTTGCCGCCGTACGCCTGGAGCTGGTGGAGATGAGCAATGAGAGCGCCAGGCGCGAGACGGAGTTCGGCGAGATCGTCAAGGCGCTGACCGCCAAGACCGTCGAAGTCGACAGGCGCGGCGCCGAGAACAAGCTGCTGCGTGAAAAGCAGGTCGGCCTTTCGGTCGATCTGGAGCAGGCGCAAAAGCGCGAGGCCGAGGCCCGGCACAAATTCGACGAGTTCGCGGCAACCCACGCCAGCGAAACCGCCCACATTGCCGAGCTGATGGCGCTACTCGGCAACCACGAAAAGGAAGGAACCCGGCTGCAGAAGGCGCTGGAAGCGACGCAAGCCAGGCTCGCCGAAACAACCGAGGCGGCGCGGATCGCCGAAAGCGACGGCGCGGCCGAATTGGCGCGCGGCCAGGCGGAGATGCGCGGGCTGCGTTCCGAAATCCAGGAATTGCAGTCGCGTCTGGACCATGTCACGGCCGACAATGGCGAAGCCTCGGCCGAGATCGTCAGGCTCAGGGCGCAGCTGAACGATAGCGCGACCGAACGCCAGATCGCCGAGGAACGGCTCGCCGTTCTCAGGGACGAGAGCGAAGCCGATAAGAAAAGCCTGTCGGTGGTCAGCACCAACCTCTCACAGCTTTCGCTGCAGCAGGCGTCCGAGCAGATCCAGCTCGATATCCAGAAGCAGGAATGCGAGGACTTGCGCGCCGAGGTCGAAGCGCTCAATGCCCGCATCAGGGAATTGTTGCCTTACGAGCGGCTGCACAGGGTGACCGACGCCAGATCGCGCAAGGACGCCGTGCCTCAAGCCAACGGGATCATCGCGGAAACGGCGCGCCCTGCCGCGCGGCGCGTTCCCCGGCGCAATCTGCGCGCCAACGCAAGCTGAGGAAACCGCCGCGCCCGGAATTGCTCCGGCGGGCTAGTTTCCCGCCATATGGTCGGCAAGGTCCTGCGCCTGCTTGAGCAGCGCCGGGAAGGACGGGTCGCCGGGCAGGCGCTGCGCCATGCAGGCGCGATAGTCGGCGTCGCCCTTTTCCCAGGCGGCGTTGGCGGCATCGGTGGCGCCCGAATCGTCCTGGTCCGAGTTCTGATCGGTCTGCTGGGTTTTCTGCGCGGCGGCGTCGGCGGCCGCCCACAGTGAATCGCACGCCGCGATCTTTGGCACGGCCGGCGATGCCGGCGCCTCGGCTATCAGCACGCGGTCGCCCTTCACCAGCGCGACGACGACATGCTGGTCGTAGATCGGTCCGACGTCCTGCGTCCAGCCGCCGAGCCGGGCAACCACCGCGTCGGCGCCGGCGGGCTTCTTCAACGGAAAGTCTAGCGTGCCCGCGAACGCGGCGTCGCTGCCGATGGCCTGGGTGTAGAAACCATCGAGCTTCAGCGCATCGCCAAGGTCGCTCGGCAGTTTGAAATCCGCTTCCGTCTCGTCCGACTTGGACTTCAGCCAGCGCTCTGTCAGCCCGCGCGTCGAGGCCACGATGCTCGGGCCGTCCTCGCTTTGGGCATACCGCAACCCGTCCAGCATGCCATAGCCGATATCGGATGAGTTGAGGCTTTGAATGTTGATGGTGCCGGTCGTCGGGAAATCCTTGACCGAAAGCGGGCCGAGAATGGCGGCGAGACGCTGCTGCAGATCGGCCAGCGCCTTCTCGTTCTGCGCATCGATGGTTTCGATGGCCGTGTTGGCGTTTGCCTGCGCCGCGATGTCGGCAATCGCCTTGTCGCGCGCCGCGATATAATCGTCCTCAGGCGAGGCGGCGAGAGCCGTGCCGCCTGCCAGCGCGAAGAGAAGCGTTAAGACCAACCGCATGATGCAACCCCCGGATTAGCGATCAAAGCCCTTGGAAGCCATCGCCCGACTTGGCGGCTTTTGCATGGCGGAAATCGGCGAAGGTAATCTTTATTGCGCCTGCCGCTTCTCCACCTCGGCCTTGCGCAGCAGGAAGCGCTGGATCTTGCCGCTCGGCGTCTTCGGCAGTTCGGTGACGAACTCGACCTCGCGCGGATAGGAATGGGCGGAGAGCCGCTTCTTCACATGCTGGGCGAGTTCCTCGGCAAGCGCCTCGCTGCCCTTGAAGGCGGGCGCCAGCACCACGAAGGCCTTGACGATCTCGGTGCGCTGCGGATCGGGCACGCCGACGACCGCCGCCTCGTTGACCGCCGGATGCTCGATCAGCGCGCTTTCGACATCGAACGGCCCGATGCGGTAGCCGGACGAGGTGATGACGTCGTCGGCCCTGCCGATGAAGGAAACCGAGCCGTCCGGCTCATACTCCACCGTGTCGCCGGTGCGGTAATAGCCGCCGGCGATCGCCGGCGTCTCCGCCTCGTGGTAGCCGCCGAACCAGCGCAGGGGCGAGTTCGCGATGTCGACCGCCAGCACGCCCGGCTGGTTGGGGCCGAGCTCGTTTCCGGCCTCGTCCAGCACCACCATGCGGTAGCCCGGCATCGGGAAGCCGGCCGAGCCCGCGCGGACAGGGTGCGCAAGCCCGTGATGATTGTTGACCATCATGCCGTTTTCGGTCTGGCCGTAATGGTCGTGGATCGGCGCGGCGAGGTGGGCATCGAACCAGCGGATCACTTCCGGGTTGAGCGGCTCGCCGGCGCTGCTCACCACGCGAAGCCGCCCCTTGACGCGGGTCGCAGCCTCCGGCCCCTCCGCCATCAGCAGGCGAAAGGCGGTGGGTGAGCCGGCAAGGCTGGTGACGTCCAGGCGCTCTATGATGTCGTAGGTCGATTTGGCGTTGAAGGCGCCTTCGTAAAATGTGGTGGCGATGCCGAGCAGCAGGGGGCCGGTGATGGCGTAATAGAGCCCGTAGGCCCAGCCGGGATCGGCGATGTTCCAGAAGATGTCTTCGGCGCGAAGCCCGATCGCATCGCGCATATAGGCGGCGAAGGCCAGCAGCGCGCCGAGCGGCACCGGCACGCCTTTCGGATGCCCGGTCGTCCCGGAGGTCGACATCATCATGAACAGGTCCGAGCCCTTGCGCATGACGGGCTCGCAGTCGGGGGAGGCGGCGGCAAGCGCGGCGCGAAAATCGATGTCGCCGGCAGGCGGCGTCTCGCCGGCCGTGACGATGGTTGCGATGCGCGGGTGGCTCTCCACCTCGTCGAGCTTGCCGCGGTTCGCTGGGTTGGTCACCACCAGCTTCGCCTTGCTGTAGCTCAGCCGGTGCTCGACCGCCTTCGGGCCGAAAGCGGTGAACAGCGGCTGGTAGACCGCGCCGACGCGCCATGTGCCGAGGATCAGCGCCACCAGCTCGGGAATGCGCGGAAGCATGCCGGCCACGACGTCGCCGGGGCGCACGCCAAGCTCCTTCAGCATGGTGCCGACGCGCCCCGACATGTCGGCAAGGTCGTCGAAAGAGTATTCGCGCAATTCGCCGGCCGCCGAGATCGCGCGCAGCGCCAGCCGGTTTTGGCCGGTGTAGCGGCCGCAGCATTCGACATAGGCGTTGATGCCGATGGCGGGATCGCCTTGAAGCCTTGCGATCTCATCCTCGATGCGGAATTGCGCGACGGCATCTTTGTAGCGCGGGGCTGATGCTGGCGCTTTGATCATGGCAATCCTCCCTCGAGCCGCGCTATCTTCGCTTGGCGGGCATCGGCGGGAGATTGCCTGAAATCGTTGCATAGGTCGATTGCCGCAAAGGCCAATTGCCGCGCAAGGTGGTGGGAGTATTGGGTCTGGGCACGGAGCAGAGGCTTCGCCGCCGGCTCGTTGCCAGCTCAGTACGCCTGGCCGTAGTGGAGCAGCTTGAAGCAATCGCCGCTGCCCAACCTTGTCTGCGACAGCAGGGGTTTCGACCGGTCGAGCCACTCCTGGTGCGACTTGGCGTCGGCTTCGATCGCATCCGCCGGCGCGACGCTGACGAAGCCGCGCCCCTGGCCGAACAGCCAGCACGCACGGCCGAGGAATTCCCTGCTGCGCAGTCGCAGGAGATCGGCATCGTAGAAGATGTCGAGCACTTTCTGCTTGATCTTGCGCTCTTTCTCCGGACTGGCGACCGCGGCCTCGACCGGCTCGCCGCCGACCGCGTCCTGCAGGTCCTTGTAGTCGAGGACGAGCTGCGTGGTGGCGTATTTGATCTCGCTCTCGTCGCGCACGATGTTGAACCAAAGCCTGGTATCGAGCTCGTTGACGACGAACGAGGATTCGAAATCACGCGACAGGTTCAGCATATCGAAGTCCCGGACGTCGATGTCGCGCTCGACCAGAAGGATTTTGCCGACCTGCTTGCCGAGCTCGCTTCCCTGCGCGCTGACGGCGGCGTTCTTGCCGCCGAGGTCCGGACTGACATAGGCGCCGCCATCGTCCAGCAACTCGTCGAACTCGCTGAGCGACGCGACGACGGGCGCGCCGCGCGCAATACGCGCCGCGAGCTTGGCCAGGACCTGCTGCAGCTCCATCTCGCGTTTGCGTTGATCCTGGTAGTTCTGCTGGAAGAAGAAGATGAACAGCGAGACGCCGATGCCGATCAGGATCACGCCGAGCTGCGAGAAGATGTTGCGGTAATATTCCAGCAGCTTTTCGCGATGCCGCTCCTCGTCACGCACGCTGCGGGCCACGCCCAGATTGACGACCAGCGACAGGATCAGCAGTCCCGTGCCGACCAGGATGAGGCCGCCGATGAGCAAGTAGCCGTGGCCTGTGCTGAAATCCATTCGTGCCGTCCCGCAGCCGCGGATCGCGCACATTAATGCCATTTCGCCCGAACACCTATGGCCCCTGGGTGCCGGTCATGCGCTGGTTTCGCAATCAGCGCCTTGTTTTTACGCAATTCCGGATGGAAAGCCGTTACACACTTTTCCTGGAGTTGCTCTAAGGCAGGCGCAGGCCTTGCGCTTCCATATGCCGTTTCCAGCGGCTGCGCAGTTCGGCTGGCCGGCAGCCGATGCGCTCGTCGAGGAACTCCGCGGCGGATATCCGATCGGCGCGGAAATGGCGGAAATCCTGGCGCAGCTCACACCATGCCGCGAGCAGGCGCACCGTTTCGGCATAGCCGATCATCGTCGGCCAGATGACGCGCTCGCTGTCGTCGCCCTGTTCGTTGCGGTAGCGGATCCGGATCTTGTGGCCTTTGCGAATGGATTCCCGCGCTCGCGCGATATCCAGCCCGTCCGCCGGGCTTGCGCGGCTGAGCGGCGCGCCGACGCTGGGCTGGCTGATGAAGGGGCGCAGCCGCTCGGGCACCACGCTGGCGATCTTGGCGATCAGGTCGCGCGCCGCTCCCGCCAGCACGGGATCGCCCTTGTCGGCGACCCATTGCGCGCCGAGCACCGCCGCCTCCAGCTCGTCCGTCGTCAGCATCAGCGGCGGCATGTCGTAGTCGCGGTCGAGCACATAGCCGAGCCCGGCTTCGCCCCGGATCGGCACGCGCTGTCCGATGAGGTCGGCGATGTCGCGATAGACCGAGCGGCGCGAGGTTTCGAGCTCTTCCGCGATCTGGCTGGCGGTGATCGGCCGGGTCGAGCGCCGCAGGATCTGGATGATCTGGAACAGTCTGTCGGCGCGGCGCAAGGCATGTCTCCTGTTGCCACTATGGTGGCAGCAGGGCTGGTCCACAAGTCGGGTCACGGCGCCTGAACGGGCGTTTGCAACTGATGGAGAAGACCCATGAATTTCGTCTCGACCCGCATCATTACCGCCGACGTCGGGCGGCTCGTCGACTTTTACGAGAAGGCGACCGGCGTAAAACTCACCCGCTACACCGAGGATTTCGCCGAGCTCCCCACCGATGCCGGCACGCTTGCCATCGGCAGCACGCGCACGCTTCAACTCTTCGGCGGCGGCCATGTGGCGAGCCCCGCCGCCAACCGCACCGCGATCATCGAGTTCCGCGTCGCCGATGTCGATGAAGAGTACCGCCGGTTGGGCGGCTTCATCGACGGCGCGCTGGTGCAGGCGCCCACCACCATGCCCTGGGGCAACCGCTCGCTTTTGTTTCGCGACCCCGACGGCAATCTGGTGAATTTCTTCACGCCGGTCACGGCGGAGGCGATAGCGAAGTTTGAAAGGTGAGGGGCTGACGCTGCCTATCGCCTTCGTCATCAACTCTGAGGAATGGCGTCGTCTCTGAGCCTGGCGTTTAGGATGACGATGATCTTTCGCATGACGGCGGCGATGGCCACCATTGGCTTTTTGCCGTTGGTGATGAGGCGTTTGTAGAAGGTTGCGAAGGCGCCTCTTCCGGCAGCG